>Ga0308170_10004604_pt1 | contig 10826 bp, 8 predicted proteins | sample PhyBR2_2_FD_202136 | JGI IMG/M metagenome (GOLD analysis project Ga0308170, IMG submission 202136) | Phyllosphere microbial communities from UC Gill Tract Community Farm, Albany, California, United States - DLSLSB.R2 | ecosystem: Host-associated > Plants > Phyllosphere > Unclassified | place... | reverse complement strand
TCCGGCAAGACGGTCTCCTTGTATAGCTGCCTGAACGTGCTGAACAAGCCGGGCATCAACATCTCGACGGCCGAAGACCCGGCCGAGATCAACCTGCCCGGCGTGAACCAGGTCAACGTCAACGAAAGGGCCGGCCTCACCTTCCCGGTCGCCCTGAAAGCCTTCCTGCGCCAGGATCCCGACATCATCATGGTCGGCGAGATCCGCGACCTCGAAACCGCCGACATCGCGATCAAGGCCGCCCAGACCGGCCACATGGTGTTCTCGACCCTGCACACGAACGACGCGCCGTCCACGCTGACGCGCCTGATGAACATGGGCGTGGCGCCCTTCAACATCGCCTCCTCGGTGATCCTGATCACGGCCCAGCGCCTGGCGCGCCGCCTGTGCACCTGCAAGCAGCCGCTCGACATCGAGCGCGACGTGCTGAAGGCGGCGGGCTTCCGCGACAACGACCTGGACGGCGAATGGAAGCCCTACGGCCCGGTCGGCTGCGAACGCTGCCTGGGCTCGGGCTACAAGGGCCGGGTCGGCATCTACCAGATCATGCCGATCAGCCCAAGCATCGAGGCCCTGATCCTCGCCAACGGCAACTCGATGGAGATCGCCGCCCAGGCCGAAAGCGAAGGCGTGAACTCGCTGCGCCGCTCCGGCCTGATGAAGGTGAAACAGGGGCTGACCAGCCTCGAAGAAGTGCTCGGCTGCACCAACGAGTAGTAAAACAATACGGGAAAACACATGGCAACTTCGGCCCAAGTCCGCAGCGCTGGCGGCGTCCAGATCAAGGAGCACGTCTACGCCTGGGAAGGCAAGGACAAGACCGGCAAGACCGTGCGCGGCGAGATGCGCGCCGGCGGCGAAACCATCGTCAACGTGACCCTGCGCCGCCAGGGCATCATGGTCACCAAGGTCAAGAAGAAAGCCTACCGCAGCGGCAAGAAGATCGTCGACAAGGACCTGACCCTGTTCACGCGCCAGCTCGCCACCATGATGAAGGCCGGCGTGCCGCTGCTGCAATCCTTCGACATCGTCGGCAAGGGCCACGCGAACCCGTCGATGTCCAAGCTGATCATGGACCTGCGCGCCGACATCGAGACCGGCACCAGCCTGAACAACGCCTTCCGCAAATACCCGCTCTACTTCGACCCGCTGTTCTGCAACCTGGTGGGCGCCGGCGAACAGGCCGGTATCCTCGAAGACTTGTTGACACGCCTGGCGATCTACAAGGAAAAGACCCTGGCCCTGAAGGGCAAGATCAAGTCGGCCCTGATGTATCCGATCTCGATCCTGGCGATCGCCTTCATCGTCACCGCCGTGATCATGATCTGGGTGGTGCCGGCCTTCAAGGAAGTCTTCACCAGCTTCGGCGCCGACCTTCCGACCCCGACCCTGGTGGTGATGGCGATGTCCGACTTCGTGGTGAAGTGGTGGTACATCATCTTCGGCTCGCTGTTCGGCGCCATCTACTTCTTCTTCCAGTCCTGGCGCCGCTCGCTCAAGATGCAGCAGGCCATGGACCGCCTGATGCTGCGCCTGCCCATCTTCGGCGACGTGATCCGCAAGGCGACCATCGCCCGCTGGACCCGCACCCTGGCCACCATGTTCGCGGCCGGCGTGCCGCTGGTCGAAGCCCTCGACTCCGTCGGCGGCGCCTCCGGCAATGCGGTCTACCTGGAAGCGACGAGAAAGATCCAGACCGAAGTCAGCACCGGCACCAGCCTGACGGCGGCCATGCAGAACGCCAACGTATTCCCGAACATGGTCACCCAGATGGTCTCCATCGGCGAAGAATCCGGCGCCCTCGACGGCATGCTGGGCAAGGTTGCGGATTTCTATGAAGAGGAAGTCGACGAGGCCGTGAGCGCGCTGTCTTCGCTGATGGAGCCGCTGATCATGGTGATCCTGGGCGTGCTGATCGGCGGCCTGGTGGTGGCGATGTATCTGCCTATCTTCAAGCTGGGGTCGGTGGTTTAAGGCCTGCCACGGCGCACGAAACGAGCATGGAGCACCGCCACCAACGGTGCTCCAAACGCCAGCACAAACACCCCCAGTACCTTGTCGCCCCGCTCCAGCCCGAACGCGGCAACCAGCATCCCGAGTCCGCTCGCCACGAAAATCCAGCGCCCGGCCTTGCGCGATCTGTCGAGCGCCCCGATCCCGATATAGAGCATGCCCAGCGCCACGGCAATATAGTTGCTGGTATCGACCTCACGCCCCAGCGCCTGAATCGCGATGACGGCCTGGATCGCGAGCTGGACGAACAGCAGACGCGCAAACACGGTGCGCCGCACCCGCGCCGGCGGAACGGAGTCTTCCGACGACGAAAAGCCCTGCGGCGAGACGGACATCAGGAACCACACCACACAGGCGACGACCGGAATGATCAGGAGGCCGGCCCATTCCCCGACCCAGGCGTCCGGCCTGCCATCCGAACCCCAATGAATCACGACCTGCCCGCCGGCGGGCAATTCGTGGATCGTCCAGAGCGCAATGCCGAACATGGCGGCAATGAGAATCGCATTCAGGGCAGCGGCGAAAAGCTTGTTCAATTTTTCCCTTGCAATCAGGTGCATCCCCCCAGAATAGCAGCTCCCACCCCGCGCGCATTAGAAGGTCAGGCTCGATTTCAAACCAATCACGAAAGCATTGCTGTTGCGTGTGGTGCCGCCCGGATGCACGATGTACTGCAGATTGGGGCGCAAAACCACCGAGGGCAGCGGCACCCAGGAGTAATACAGCTCGCCCACGTATTCATAGCCGCCGCCCGCGACGGTGTTCTGGCCGGTGCGGGCATTGTTCTGGCGGGTGAAATCGGCAAAGCGCCCATTGTTGTGGGTGGCGCCCACGGCAAGGCCGATCGAGTCCTGGGCGCGGCTCTCGAACGGTCCCTTGTACTGCACCCCCAGCGTGAGCTGGTGGTCCAGCTGGGCCGTGTCGTGGTCGGCCTGCGTGAAGTTCAGGAACAGCGTCGCGCCGCTGCCCTTGGCCGTTCCCGTCACCTTTTGCTGCAGGCTCAGGTAGGCGCCGTACTGGCCGCTGCGCTCGAGCGGCTCCAGTCCAGTCAGGCCGCGCGGGTCGTGGTTGCGGTCGAAGAACAGGTCCTTGCCGTCCGAGGTGTTGTACCAGGCGCCCAGCTTGTAGGAACCGGGCAGGCCCTGCCAGCTCGGCTGCCAGCCGACCTCCAGCGGAATCAGGGCGCCGGTGGTGCCGCTCGGGTTATTCGGCTTCCAGCCATTGTGGCGCGCGTAGTTGTCGTCCACGTACTTCGGATTGACCTGGTAGACGCCCAGCTGGACGTAGCTGTCCCCGGACGGGTGGTACTTGATGCGCGTGGCCCATTGGCTGGTCGGCCAGTTGACCCAATAGTTGCCGACCAGGTTGCCCGGCTGGGCGCTGCAGAAAGTCAGGTTCTGGAAGTCGCAGGAAAAGCTGAAGAAATCCTCGCTGAGGGTCATGCGCCCGAACTTGAGTTCCAGGCGGTCGTCGAGCAGCTTCTGGTTCAGCCACAGCTGCGTCAGGTGCCAGGTCTGGCCGCGTCCATAGACTTCCTGGATCAGCATGTTGTTGCCGATGTTCGCGTCCGCGCCGAGATTGCGGCCGTTACGGTCGGTCATGGTGAACTGGAAGGTGCCGCCGCGCCAGCCCCAGCGCTTGTCGAGGTCCACGGTGGTGCCGAATTCCCACTGGTCCGTGTCGCGCGTCAGGTGTTCGGTGCCGCCGCTGAAATTGTGGGCCAACTGGTTGCCGTAGCCGAGGTTGAATACCACGCCGCGGTCGGCCAGCTGCTTGCGCAGGCCGCCCCAGTCGCCGGTCAGGTTGGGACTGGTCGTGATGTCATCGGCGTGGACCGTGACGGGGCCCAGCAAGGCCGCCGCGGCAAGGGCACCAGACCAGACCAGGGAGCGTCGGGAACGGAAAAGCATGTCGAGAGTCGCCATATGTCCTCCCTGCTTTGAAACTGTGGAGTCGCATCGAGGCGATGGAGTTCACCTAGGGCAGCGCGTAGGCGATCACATAGTCGCCCAGTCTGGTGCCGAAGGAACCGTGGCCGCCCGCGGCGATCACGACGTACTGCTTGCCGTTGACGGAATATGTCATCGGCGTGGCCTGGGCGCCTGCCGGCAGGCGGGCTTGCCAGAGCTGCTTGCCGGTGTTCACGTCGAAGGCCCGCAGATAGTAGTCCGCGGTCGCGCCGATGAAGGCGACGCCGCCGGACGTCACGATCGGCCCGCCCAGCATCGGCATGCCCATCTTGAAGGGCAGCGGAAGCGGCGAGCTGTCGCGCACCGTGCCGATGCGCTTCTTCCACACGATCCTGTTGGTCTTGAGGTCGATCGCGGAGATATAGCCCCAGGCCGGCTGCTTGCACGGCAGGCCGATCGGCGAGAGGAAGGGGTTCAGGGTCACGCCGTAGGGCACGCCGTATTGCGTCTGCAGGCCCAGCTCCGAGCCGCCGCCCTTCGCGCCGGGTACCGGTTCCACCGGATTGTTCGGGCCGCGCGGGACCAGGCGCGAGACGAAGGGCAGCGCCATCGGATTGGCGATGGCGATCTGGCGGTCGGTGTCGACCGCGATGCCGCCCCATTCGAACATGCCCAGGTTGCCGGGGAATACGAGCGTGCCCTGCACCGAGGGCGGCGTGAAGGTGCCTTCGTAGCGCAGCCGGTGGAAGATCACGCGGCACGCGAGCTGGTCGTACATGGTCGCGCCCCACATGTCGGCATCGGTGAGCAGCTTCTGCGGGCGGAAGCTGAGTTCGGAGAAGGGCTGGGTCGGCGATGCATGGTCGCCGGGCGCAGCGCCCTGCGGCACCGGCTTTTCGGGCGCGGGCACGACCGGCGTGCCGCTGCGGCGGTCGAGCACGAACAGGTTGCCCGTCTTGGTTGGCGCGTACACGACCGGAATGGCCTTGCCGTCCTTGCCGGCGATGTCGGCGAGCGTGGGCTGGGACGGCAGGTCCATGTCCCACAGGTCGTGGTGCACGGTCTGGTAGAACCAGGCCAGCTTGCCCGTCGACGCATGCAGCGCCAGCAGGCCGGAAGCATAGCGCTCCTGGTCGGGCGTGCGGTTGCCGCCCCAGATATCCGGTGTCGATACGCCCATCGGCAGGTAGACGATGTCGAGCTGCGCGTCGTAGGCGGCGGGCGCCCACGAGTTCGGCGAATTCCAGGTGTAGTGCTCGCCGGGGCCCGGGAGCCTGTTCGGATCGGGCGCACCGGGATCGAAGGCCCACAGCAGCTCGCCGGTCCTGACGTCGAAGCCGCGGATCACGCCGGACGGTTCGCGCGTGGAGTAGTTGTCCTCGACCGCGCCCGCCACCACGATCACCTTGCTCGTGACGACCGGCGGCGAGGTCGGCTCGTACATGTTCCTGGCCTGGTTCGTCACCGGCATGCCGTGCTGGAGGTCGAGTTCGCCCTTGTCGGCGAAGTCGGCGCAGCGCTCGCCGGTGAGCGCGTCGAGCGCGTAGAGGTGGCCGTCATTGACCGGCAGGAGAATGCGGCGGGTGCAGGCCGGCGCCGGGCCGGCAGCGGTGCCGGTAGCCGGGCTGGTAGCCGAAGCAGCGCCCTGCGCCAGGTCGACATAGGACACGCCGCGGCAGGTCACGTGCTGGAAGCTCGGGTCGGTCCGCAATCCCGGATCGAACCTCCACTTGAGCGTACCCGTCTTCGCATCGAGCGCGAACAGCTTCTGGTGCGGCGAGCACAGATACAGCAGGTCGCCGATCTTGACCGGTGTGACTTCGTCGGTGATCTCGACGGGGTCGCTCGGCCCTTTCATGTCGCCGGTGCGGAAGGTCCAGGCGACTTGCAGGTTCTTGACGTTGTCCGGCGTGATCTGCCGCAGCGGCGAGTAGCGCGTGCCCTCCTGCGTACGGCCATAGGCGGACCAGTCGGCCGGATCGCCGGCGCCGGCATTTGCGTTCGCCGGCTGCGGTCCGGCGCTCGCGGCAAAGCGGCCGTCGACGGTCTGCGGATCGTTGAAGGCTGCGTAGACCAGCACGCCCGCCCAGATCACCAGCGCCCCGAGCAGCGAGCCGGTGTCGAACCTGGGCGGCGCCACGGGGCGCAGGCTTACCAGCAGCAGCCAGACGCCGAAGACGACCAGCACGCCCGAGCGCGGGGCAAGCGCCCAGAAATCGGGCCCCGACTCCCACAGCGACCAGAGCGCCGTGCCGACCAGCACCAGCGCATAGAGCGCGAGCGCGCCGGGACGGCGGCGAACCAGCAGCCATGCCACGCCGAGCAGCACGATGCCGGTGACGAGGTAATACGCCGATCCGCCCAGCGACAGCAACCAGGCGCCGCCGATCAGCATATACAGCCCTGTCAGCACGGTGAACAGGAGGCTGACGCCGCCGGTGAATCCCAGCGGTCTTGCTTGTTCTGTGGACATGATGATCTACCGCTTGAACCTATGTAGATAGGGTCAGATTACACGTCACCGGAGAATCGGCGCGCACCACACCATTCCGGCAAAACGAAAGACGAAAATCCAACCCAACCATAAAACGAAATATATATTTGGTGTTTTAATGGTTTATTGGCATAAAACTTATGTTTTTATTGACGATACTTTCTTTTATTCGTAAATTACTCAGGCAATCGTAATAAAAAAGAAAGAATATTAATTAATATCTTTCGTTTTATGACAATCACATAAGGAGATGCAATGGAACGCAGGATCAAGTGTTTGAATGCTGCCGCCTTCGCCGCCGCCGTGGCCCTGGCGCCGCTGCCGGCCGCGGCCACCGACGCCGTGGTCGCCCTCGCAGGCAACGCCTTCGTCACCAGCGCGGCGCCGAACGCCGCCGAAGTCATTACCAGCAATGGGCTCGGCAACTGGACCAGCGCCGGCACCGTCACCAGCACCTACTTCCGCGTGGCCGCATCTCCCAACTGTTCGCGCAGCTGTCCGGCGGCGGTGACGGTGTCGCTGAATGCGCGCCTGGCCGGCAGCACGCGCAGTACCGTCCGCGTCAGCATCAACGGCACGCCCTTCGACGTCGCCTTGACGGGCAACGCTACCCGCAACTACCCGGTCGGCACCGTGATCGTGCCCGCCGGTTACGTGAAGGTGGACCTGCAGGGCGTGAGCAAGGATGGCGGCTATTTCGGCGACGTGTCCTCGATCGGGGTGTCGACCGCGGCGACGCTGAACTATGCGAACGATCCGGCCAACTACTACTGGTCGCGGCGCGGTCCTTCGGTGCACCTCGGCTTCACGGTGCCGGCACAGACCGAGTACTTCTACAACGAGGTCACGGTGCCGCAGGGCCAGGACAAGATCGGTTCCTACTTCATGGCCAACGGTTTCACCGGCGGCTATTTCGGCATGCAGGTGAAGTCGCCGAGCGAGCGCTGGATGCTGTTCTCGGTCTGGGACGCCGACAACGGCGCCAGGACCACATTGGTGAACAAGGGCGCCGGCGTGGTCGACAACGGCTTCGGCGGCGAAGGCACCGGCGGCCAGTCCTACCTGCGCTTCAACTGGATCGCCGGGAATACCTACCGCTTCATCACCCGCGCCCGGCCCGACGGCGCCGGCGGCACCGATTACTCGGCCTGGTTCTTCGCTCCGGAAACCGGCGCCTGGAAGTACATCGCCACCTGGAAGCGGCCGGGAACGTCCAGCTACCTGACCGGCGTCTATTCCTTCCTCGAGAACTTCATCGACACCAACGGCCATTTGGAGCGCTCGGCCGACTACGGCAACCAGTGGGCACGCTCGAACACCGGCAGCTGGACCGAGATCACCACCGCCCGCTTCACCGGCGACGCCACCGCGGCCAACGCCCAGCGCATGGACTATGCCGGCGGCCTGCGCGGCAGCAGCTTCTACCTGCGCAACGGCGGCTTCTTCAGCAACACCGTGCCGATCAACCAGAGCTTCACCCGCCCGGCCAGCGGCACCCCGCCCGCCGTCGACCTCAACGCCCTGCCGCTGCAGTGAGCGCAAACTATCAGGAGACCATCATGTTCAAACGATCGCCGCGTGCAGTCCTCGTCGCCGCCCTTCTCGTCCTTGCCGGCGCCGCCCAGGCCAACATCATCGAAGGCTTCGACGACGTCGCCAGCCTCGCCGCCAAAGGCTTCATCCTGCGCAATGCCAGCGCGCCGGCCGGCAGCAACGGCTTCTTCCAGGGGAACAGCCGCGTGTTCGGCGCCCAGGACGGCGCGCCCGGCGCCTACCTCGGCGCCAACTACCAGAGCGCTGCCGCCGGCGGCGGCATCGACGACTGGCTGATCAGCCCCGAGTTCTCGACCAGCGCCGGCGGCACCATCTCCTTCTATGTGCGGGCGGCGGCGGACCAGGGCTACATGGACCTGTTCCAGTACGGCCTGAGCACGGGCGGCACCGGCGCCGCCGATTTCGTCCTCGGCAGCCTGGGCGCCGCGCCGACCGGCGACTGGACCCGCATCAGCCTGGAATTCGCCGGCACCGGCACGCCGGGCAGCGTCGGCCGCTTCGCGATCCGCTACGGCGGTCCGGCGGACACCGCCAACTACATCGGCATCGACACGCTCTCGCTGCCGCTGCCGGAACCGGCCAGCCTGGCGCTGCTGGGACTCGGACTGGCCGGCCTCGGCGCCAGCCACCGCCGGATCAGGCGCGCGGCGCGCTGACGGCAGCGTCGTCGATGAAGCGGCTGGGCGCGACGCCCAGCGCCCGCCGGAACATCGCCGAGAACGCGCTCTGGCTCTCGTAGCCCATGCGCGCGGCGACCTCGCCCAGCGGCAGGCCGCGGACCATCAGCTCGATCGAGCGTTCCAGCCGCAGCTGCTGGCGCCAGGCGCCGAAGCCCAGGTTCATCTCTTCGCGGAACAGGCGCGCCAGCGTGCGGGCGCTGGCGCCGACCTGTCCGGCCCAGTCTTCCAGGGTCCGGTGCGAGGCCGGATCGGCGGCCAGCGCCTGGCATAAAGCCTGCAGGCGGCGGTCGCGCGGCATGCGCAGGCCGAGCGACAATGCCGGCGCCCTCCCCACTTCCACCAGCAGCAGGTCCGTCAGCAGGCGCCGCCGCGCGTCATTGACAGTATCCGCCGCCAGCAGGGCTTCGAACAACGCCCGTGTGAGTTCCGATATCTCGATCACCGCGCAGGCGTCGACGGCGCGCGGCGCCGCCTCCGGCGCCACGTAGATGGTGCGCAGCTCGACCTCGCCCAGCATGGTCACCTCGTGCTCGACCGCCGGCGGAATCCACACCGCGCGCAGCGGCGGCACGATCCACATGGTCCCCTGCGCCTCCACCTGGATGCTGCCCCGGAAAGGATAGGCGATCTGCGCCCAGGCGTGACGGTGCTTCGGCACCCGCAGGCCGGGCGCGGGGTGGCGCAGGTTGACCGTCACCGGCTCCGCGCTGGAGGGGACGCGGCGCGGCTCGGGGTCGAAATCGAGGGTTGTCAGCATTGCGACAATTCTTGTCAGCTTGTCGAAATCCTGTCAAGCCGCCGCTGCCTAGAATGGCGGCTGCTTGTATCAACAGGAGATCATTCGATGAGCACTCACCACACCATCCGCCGCATCACCGTGCCGCAGATCCGCGCCATGAAGGGGGCGGGACGCATCGTGTCCCTGACCGCCTATACGAGCTTGATTGCCAAGCTGATGGACGATTATGTCGACCTGGTCGTGGTCGGCGATTCGACCGGCATGGTGGCCTACGGGATGGAGTCGACCCTGCAGGTCGGCCTCGACATGATGATAGCCCACGGCAAGGCGGTCGTGCGCGGCGCCGCGCGCGCCTGCGTGGTGGTCGACATGCCCTTCGCCACCTACCAGGAATCGCCGCGGCAGGCCTACCGGAATGCGGCCCGGGTGCTGGCCGAAACCGGGGCCCAGGCGGTCAAGATGGAGGGTGGCGAAGAGCTGCTGGAGACCGTGGATTTCCTGGTGCGGCGCGGGATTCCGGTGATGCCGCACATCGGCCTGCTGCCCCAGCACGTGCAGGCGATGGGCGGCTTTCGCTACCAGGCCCGCACGCCGGAAGAGATAGCCGCGCTGGCAGGGCTGGCGCGCGACCTCGAACAGCGAGGCGCCTTCTGCCTGCTGATCGAAGGCACCAGCGAGGCGGCGGCGCGCGCCGTCACCGGGGCGGTGGCGATCCCGACCCTCGGCATCGGCGCCTCACCCAGCTGCGACGGCCAGGTCTTGGTTACCGAAGACATGCTCGGCCTGTTCTCCGACTACCGGCCGCGCTTCGTCAAGCAGTACGCCGCGCTCGCCGAAAACATGCGCGAGGCCTTCGGAAAGTACCGCGACGAAGTCCGCGACGGTACTTTCCCCAGCCTCGATCACTGCTTCGCGGCGGCCGGCGCCCCGGCTCAGAAGAACCAGGCTCAGAAGAACTTGTAGGCGGCCGACACCGAGAACTGGCGGCCGAACAGGTTCTGGCTGTGGTTATAGCCTTCCCAGCCGTTCGGATCGTAGTACGGGCGCTTGTCCAGCAGGTTCTTGACGTTCAGCCCCACCTCCAGGTTCTTCACCGGCTTCCAGTTGAAGCCCAGGTTGACCGTGGTGTACGACGGCGCGCCGTCGCACGAGCTCTCCGGCAGCGACACCCCGGCCGCGGTGCAGTTCTCCGGCGCGTTGTCGGTGTCGTAGGGACCGTAGGCCCACTTGGTGCGGCCGGTGAAGTTCACGAACAGGCTGGTCACGAAGTTGCGGTAGCTCCAGTCGGCGTTGACGGTCGCACGCAGGCGCGGCGAATCGTAGTAGCCGACGTAGTTGCCCGAGAAGCCGCTGCCGTCGTCGTAGTTATAGGTCTCGCGGCGGCGGATGGTCGCCGCCACGCCCGTGTTCAGCTTGCCCCAGGCGCCCAGCGAGAA
>Ga0308170_10004602_pt1 | contig 10831 bp, 10 predicted proteins | sample PhyBR2_2_FD_202136 | JGI IMG/M metagenome (GOLD analysis project Ga0308170, IMG submission 202136) | Phyllosphere microbial communities from UC Gill Tract Community Farm, Albany, California, United States - DLSLSB.R2 | ecosystem: Host-associated > Plants > Phyllosphere > Unclassified | place... | reverse complement strand
TCAAAATCCACGCTGTTTTGTTGGTACATATGTTGGTATTTTAAGTTCGATAATGCAGATACCATCAGAAGAGGGTTTTTAGTATGGCGCTAACTGAGTTAACAGTAAGAAATACAAAGCCTTCTGATAAACCTGTCAAATTGACAGACGGTAATGGTATGCATCTTTTGATCACCACAAGTGGTTCCAAATACTGGCGTTTCCAGTATCGCTTTGCTGGCAAACAGAAAATTCTCGCACTGGGTGTTTATCCTGAGGTTTCATTGTCTGAAGCCAGACGACGAAGAGACGAAGCTCGTCAGCTTGTTGCAAACCATGTAGACCCAAGTGAGAAGCGAAAAGCGCAAAAGATTGAGAGCAAGGGCTTGCTAACATTTGAGCAAGTTGCACAACAATGGCATACCAGTAACAGAACCTGGTCAGACAGTCATAGAACAACTGTTTTGAACAGCCTTGTTTCCCATGTGTTCCCAGTCATCGGCAAACGTAATGTCAGCGAGCTAAAAACTCGTGATTTATTGGTTCCTTTGAAAAAAGCAGAAGCTTCAGGACACAATGAATTAGCTTCCCGATTACAACAACGCATTACGGCGGTGATGAGGTATGCCGTTCACAATGCATTGATTGAACAGAATCCTGCAAACGACCTCGCTGGTGCCGTTATTTCCGCTAAAAGTGTCCATCGCCCTGCCCTTTCTCTGGAACGATTGCCAGAGCTTATGAACCGTTTGGAAGCATATAAAGGGAGAGGCATTACCCAAATTGCAGTGCAGTTAACACTCCTGACCTTTGTCCGTTCGAGTGAACTGCGATTTGCTCGCTGGTCAGAAGTCGATCTCAAAAATTCACTGTGGACTATCCCCGGAAGGCGACAACCTATGGAAGGGGTAAAATATTCTGCAAGAGGGGCAAAGATGAAAACCCCACATCTGGTTCCATTAAGCTCACAAGCCAAAGCACTAATTGAAGAGCTTCATACGATTAGTGGAAACAAAGAACTTATGTTCATTGGTTTTACCGGGGACGACAAACCTATCAGTGAAAACACTGTCAACAAAGCACTCAGGACGATGGGCTACGATACGAAAGTAGAAGTCTGCGGGCATGGTTTCAGGACTATGGCATGTAGTGCCTTGATCGAATCAGGATTATGGTCGAGAGATGCTGTAGAGAGACAAATGAGCCACCAGGAACGCAACAGTGTCCGAGCTGCATACATACACAAAGCGGAGCATTTGGAAGAACGGAAACTCATGTTGCAATGGTGGGCTGATTATCTCGAGGCATGTAAAGAAAGAGCACTAAAGCCTTATACCTTCTATAAAACGCCATGAACCCATTTTTATTATTCACAAAAGGATTAACATCTACTAATTAATTGATTTTTAAATGCAATTTATGACCCGTATCCAATTATGGTTTCTTCTTAATTACTGTCTATCTAAACAGTGAACATGTAAGGGCATTTTCAGTCCAATATCATAACCGTTGGCTATTCATCCAACCCGTAACTCAAAATTATCCAAAAGGTAACGAGAACCATTTGTATTTGCAACTTCTTCAAGTTAAAAGAGTAGTCGTGTTTTTGACCAGATATAACATTGATTAACATCTTACGATTTTTATATCTTTCCCCAATTTTTACTAAGCGCAAAGGCTTGACTTAAGAAAATTCATGCAAATATACACACATAGCATTGATTTAAAACAATAAAACAACAACATAGAGTAAAAACTTATCGAGTCTATAAGCACATTTTTAATACCAAATTTCTTAAAATAATTGCATTTAAAATAGACTTTGTGTAAATTTTCTTATGTTTCTCACGTTTCATATCAAGCTTTTTAGATTAAATTTAACGCACTCCCTAAGAAAAGCCTTAAAGATCATATAAAAAATACTGAATCGATGTTGTTAAATAGTAAAAATCAACTAATAAACTACAGCAAGATACAAAGCGATTTGACAGGTAAATATAATGAAAACAAAAAGTAATTTTAAAGCCAATTCCCATCTACTTAAACTTCTGGGAGATGAACTGATTGGTGATGACAGATTAGCAGTATTCGAACTAGTAAAAAATGCTTACGATGCTGATGCTGAAAGCGTTAGTGTTGAGTTGAATCTTAACGGGGACGATTCTGAGATAGTTGTACATGACATCAATGGTACAGGAATGAGTAAAGATGATTTCATCACAAAATGGATGGAGATAGGCACTAAAAGCAAAAGAGATGAAAACAGAATAAGAACTTCTAAATTCAAGAGGCTACCATTAGGTGAAAAGGGTGTTGGTCGGTTAGCAGTCCATAAATTAGGAACTCGCTTAAAAATAAATTCTAAGTCTGCTAACACAAAAGAAATTGAAATTCATATTGACTGGTCGAATTTACTTGGATCTTCACAATACATTGAGGATACTTTTGTGGACATCGAAGAACTTAGTGTCTCAAAGTATTTTAATGAAGAACAAACTGGTACAAGAATAGTAATTAGCAATTTAAATAATAAAAACTGGAGTCGTGGTGATATTAGAAGATTGAAAAGAATGTTAACAAGCCTAATTTCACCATTTAAAAAGAATTCGGACTTCAAAATTAACTTCAGCATTCCAGGGAGAGAGAAAGACTTAGAAGGAATGCCTGAAGCTGAAGATATTCTTAACTCAGCAATATGGAAGTTTGATTTTGAAATTAACGATAAAGGTGAACTAACTTACCAAATCACATTTAATCCCCCGAAAACAATTAAAGGATTAATGGAGCATAAGGCTGGTGAAAAAAATGTGCATCTTGAACTTATAACACCTACCAAAGGAGAATTGCTTAGTAGAGATGAAGAATTGAGAGAAAATCTTCTCCTCAAGCCACAAGATTTGGAGGGTATTGGTCAAATTAATGGCATTATTTATGTTTTTTTACAACAACAAGAGATTCTTAATGCATTAGGTAATGCTCAAATCATTAAAAATTATTTAAAAGAACAATCTGGCATCAGAGTTTACAGAGATGGTGTTCGTGTATTCAATTACGGTGAACCCTATGATGATTGGCTCGGATTAAATACAGGTAGAATTAATAGGCCAGGTAAAAAAATTCATAATGGTATGGTAATAGGTTCTTTAGATTTGAATCTTGAACTAAGTTATGGTTTAAAAGAAAAAACCAACCGAGAAGGCTTTGACGATAACAATAAATATCGTATCTTCAAATGGATTATATCAAGTGTTGTAGAGAAGTTTCATTTGCTTCATGCTGAGCAACGTGATTCTATAACTCAGGTAATTAAAGGTAATAAAAAAGATGAAAACTTGCCCCGTAACAGATTTGAAGATAATGTTAGTGATCTTAGGCAGACCATAAAAAAACATGGTCTTGAGAAGGAAATGTCTGGAAAACTTACTTTAATAGAGCAAGAGTTTCTTCAGATGAGAGAAGTTACTATTAATTCAGGTATAGCAGGAATCAACCTTGCTGTTATCTTTCATGAGGTCGAACGTGGTGTTGATGAATTAAATGAGTCTATAAAACGATCTGATAATTATGATCTCATTATTAAAAGAGCAGAGCATTTATCTAAATTACTTGAAGGATTTGCACCTCTTTTAAAAAGAAATGAACAAAAAACATTTTCCATTAAATCTTTAATTTTAAAAATAAAAGACTTATCGCAACATAGATTTGAACATCATAATGTTATTTTTTCATGCCCGCTATTTGATGATCTTGAACAGGATTTCAAAATCAAAGCACCTGTAGGTTTAATACAAGCAGCTATAAATAATATTTTAGATAATGCTATTCATTGGACTCGTATTAAATATGAAACATCTGTCGAGAAAAACTACAAACCTGCAATTCGTATTCAAGGGTTACCCAAATACTTTCCTGAAGGCCCGGCTATTGCTATCCTTGACAACGGATATGGATTTAATATTCCAGTAAATGAGGCAGTAAAACCTTTCAAAACAACTAGACCTGGCGGAATGGGGTTAGGTCTTTATTATGTTGAACAAGTGATGGAAGCTATAAATGGTAAGTTAATAATATGTAAGTCGGAAGATCTCGACTTATCCGAAGCTTATACTGGCGCAGCTTTAGTCTTAGTTTTTCGTAAAGAGAATTAATAAAATGATTAAATTACCAAGCGTTCTTATTATCGATGACATTCTTGATGAATTAAATGTTATAAGAGATTCTTTTGCTAAAATCGGATTACCATGCCTACCGATTCAATATTCAAACGATCTTGATAATGCAAGTGGTATTGATCATGCGAATCTTGAAAAAATAGTCCCACGAATTATTATTACAGATTTAAACTTAACGGAGCTTACTACAATTAATGCTGCTAATTTAGCAGGACCCATATTAAAATTAATAAACAAAATAGATATTCAAGGTCCCTACTTACTCTATTTCTGGTCTAAAAACTCGGCTACAGTTCAAGAGGTTAAAAATATTATTGAACAGCGAATTTCAAACAAAAATTTACTTCCTCTTTCAATGGGGATTTTAGACAAAGCTGACTTGTTGCATGACCATAGCAAATTGGAACTAGCATTAGATAAAATCATAAGCGAAAATCCTTTATTTGAATCCATTTTTAATTGGGAGTGCAGAATTAACAGTGCAGCTCAAAATACAATAAATTCATTATATAAATTAACAAGCCCTGATAGCCAGACGAATCCTGAAGATTATGTAAAAATCCATTCTGAAAAAATAATGAATGTCTTGGCTTTAATTGCAAATGAAACATTAGGTCATCAAAATGCTGCTCAATACCCCTCCAAATCAGTAGATTTGGGGCTTCTACCAGTTTTAAGTGACAGCCTCCAGAATATAGAAAGTGGCACTTGGGATAGATCAATTACTAAGATTGGTGAAAAGACAAAAGTTGATGATGAAATGAAGGCAAAACTAAATTCATTTTATCACATAGAAATAACTCAAGATGTTCACTCGAAAAGCCAAAGAGGTGTTTTTTTACCTATTAATGAAAATTATGCATCTAACAAAGAAAATATAGATAAAATGTGTTCGAAATTAGGTGTGGAAAATTTTAATGAAATATTAGCAAGCGAATTCATTAACTTTGAAAGAATTGGAAATCAGGATATTTTAAAAAATTTAAAAATTGGTTTCGTTGAGCTTTCGGCAGAATGTGATCATGCACAAAAGAAGATTAAACTTCATAGATATGTTATATCAGCATTGATCCCAGAAACCTTATCAGAGCATTGTAAATTTGGACGTCGTATAACTAAACATGATGGCATTTATAGATTGCCAACATTTGACTTTAATGGAAGTAAATTCTTCTTAATGTTATCGTTTAAATATCAAATAGGGACCAAAGACATCTTTTTGATTAACTCAGAAAATATTGAGCATAAATGGTTTGGAAACCCTCTCTTTAGATTAAGAGACCAGATCTTATCTGATATTTCTTTTAAATGCTCACAATATTCTTCTAGACCGGGAATAGTAAGCTTTTAGTAATTTAAAAACACACTAACTTTTATCTAGAATAACTACGAGTAAAAAATGAAAACACGTGAAAAATTTAAAAATATTATAGAAAAAACGTTACGCATCAAAGCGGTAAGTTACTCCTTGAAATTCCTCACCAATAAGAAAGGGATACTTTTTACTTTTTCCTCATATTTAGCAGTTATTTTAGCAATGGCTATAATATCTCCGTATTATTACATGTTCGCATTTCTACCTTTACTTTTTTTCAATTGTAATTTATGTAAAAACTCCGCAAAAAAACGAAAAATTCCTTAAAGATATTAATGACACCACACTTTATATATTCGCTTCCTGTAAAGTTTTTTCTCTTGCAGTACAAAGCACCGATGAAAGATGGATGAAGGATTTACTCAATAAATTTGAAAATACAAATTTTGTCATTTTATCATGGCTTATAATCATTATGTGCACTTATTTAAAAACAATCATATGCGGACATGATAGTTATCGCTTCATAAAAAAAATAAAAGATGGTAATAAATCAAATAATGATGCCACCGATGATGTTAACAAAATGAATCCAGAAATTGTTAATGAAATTAATAAAGAAATCGCCAATAAACCGAATCCAGATACTGTTGATGGATTGAATAAAGACGTTAATCCTACTGCTAAGATTTACATTCCCGATCCCAATAAAAAATAAAGCAAAGCATGATTGTATCAATTGTAAATCCAAGTATGCTTGGATAAAAAACCAGAAAAATCGTAAAAAAATAAGTAAATATCAAAAGCAAACGCACAAGGTAATTGTTAAAATTCATCATATTTATCCTTATCATTCAAATAATTTTTATAACCTTAATTTAGAACTAGTCAAGTTTATTTAGAATAAGTAAATGAGCAAGGGCTAACTGAGCGATGCTCAGTTGCCTTGCTTTTTCCGCCCTTCGGTTGAAAAAGAAAATCAAAGCAAAAAAACACCAAACCCAACCCATTGACGCGATTGATGTTTGTGGTATTTATTATAGTTAGCATATGGATATGCTATTAATGAAATAATATCAAAAGGAGTTGATATGAAAGAACACAATATTATTTTTGACGATGAGTTCCCTTCTACATTTACCAATGACCCTGCCGTTAAAAAATTACCCCCTAATCGTCTTCGCAAACACTCAGTGACTGTCAGATTAAATGAGGTTGAGCTGAGCAAAGTAAACCAGTCCAGAGGCCAGCTCAGCAAAAGCTGTTGGCTGAGATCTTCAGCTCTCAAGCAACTTCCCCCTTCTATTCCCGAAATCAACAAAGAAGCCTGGCAGAAGCTTACTGGTTCCCTACAGAAACTGAACGATCTTACTTCGTTCCTGCTTCGCAGAGGCGAAGAAGCTCAGCCACTATCGCAGGAAGTAAGTGCTTTAAAAGTGAAGCTGTTGCATGTAAGAGATGCTTTGCTGACTCTTGAAAAGTGATCATCGCTGATGAAGGGTATGAATAAAATAAAAAGGGGTAAAAACTTCCGAGGAGTCATCTCGTATGCGCTTGCCCCTGCTCCTCATCATATGACTATACCAATGGTGATTGGTGGCAATCTTGTCGGCATCACTGTAGACGAGCTGACCGCCGAGTTCGTAAAGACTCAGAAGCTAAGAGAGGATGTTACGAAACCAGTTTGGCATAACTCCCTTCGTCTCCCTGTTGGTGAATCACTCACAAATAAACAATGGAGGAACATTGCTGACGACTACATGAAGCGAATGGGCTTCTGTGACACTCACCTTCGTTTTTATGTCCTACACAATGATGAAGCTGGTCAGCACATACACATCATTGCTTCCCGTATAAACGTTTTAGTAGATGGCCAACTTTACTTGGGTAAGAACGAGAATCTCGTTAGCACCAGACTCATTCAAGACCTTGAACGGGATCATCAGCTCACCAGAACTATAGGTCCTTCTCCTGCTATACAGCCCAGGAAGCAAAGCAAGCTCACTCGTAACGAAGAGATGATGCAGGACAGGATCGGAGAGAAACCTTCTAGAAAAGTGATACAGGAAGCTATAGATGCGATTCTGATCTTCTTCAATACCATCACAATCGAAGACTTCATAAATGAGTTACAAAAGCAAAACATATCAGCGACAGCAAACATCGCATCAACTGGCAAGATGAACGGTTTTTCATTTGAGCATCAGGGAGCCGCTTTTAAGGCATCACAGCTCGGTAAGGCATACAGTTGGTCAAACATGAGTAAACGAATCACCGTCACTCAACCAATAGAGGCTGTTGCTACTGAATCGATTGCCGACAATGAAAACGTTTCGAATCCAATTGAAGTTCCTCCCACAGCTACACCAACACCCCTTACGGCAAATTTCAAAGAACATATCCGATCTCGCTGGTTGCAATGGATACCCTACCTCGACGAGCTTGTTGCCAGTTTAAAAGCTGTTAGTTCAACGATACTCAATCCTCTCAAAAGTAATGTCATCTATACAGCAATACGAACCGGCAACTCTGAAGCACCAAAGATATCTGAGGTAAATTCTCAAGACTCGGCAAGAAAACCGCAATTTAAACCTCTTTAAACGGCTAGTTTTCAGATAGTTAAAATCATTCCCTAAGCCAAACACAACAAATATTTTCATTTCAAATCAGATTGATAGATAAAAACGATCGATCGTTATTACTGATCAATTATCTATTCATGATAGCCAATGACTATCAAAAGAAAGCGATCGATCGGTATAAATGATTTGCTAGATCCTGTTTCCTAGCCGTAATGTAACTTCAAACGAAACCACCTAGCACACTGATTTATCGGCAGAATAAGCTGATGCATACGTGCGCCTTCGATTCAGTAAAACTAACCTTGGAAGAATCTATGACAACAATTACTGAAGTAAAACAGCCAAACTTCCTTATGATGAAACGGGTGTGGATTGCTATTGCACTTCCGATTGTCATTTTCTATTTCTCAGGTGTTCAGGGTTTGGTCCAGCTTGCAATCGTATGGGTTTTCGCAAGCATCATGCTCTTGATGTTTGCTTATAAAAAATTCCGCATCAAAAAGTGGAATGCCAGCACCAGAGACCATTTTGGCGAGCAAGACGGTATGTGGAGTCATGAGTTTGGTTCCACTTTTATGAAGCTGGACCAGCAAAGAGGACTTATCCATCTCAAAGAAGAGAACAAACAAAAGACCTATCCGTTCTCAGCAATTAAAGAGTGGCGATACAATTTGTCTACTACGAGAGAACGGGCTGGTATCAACAAAGAACTCGACCGCACTCATGATTTCAGAGAATCGGGCTTCTACATCGCAATGGACGATGTTCAGTATCCAGAATGGAGAATAATGTTCTTTCCCCAAAAGGGTGACTTCAACTCACAAGAAGGCATCCGTGATACGGAACTGCAACTTAAGCGGTGGATGCACATTTTTGATAAGACAATTAATAGTTAATAAATTTATTATTTCTTAAGGGAGATGACACTCCCTTAATTAAAGAAAATTTTCATTTCACAATAAAGAGGTTAGGTTGTGTATTTAATTTTTTGACAAATAAATCATATGTATAAGCTTTACTTTCGTCGGTGCACTTTAAACCATCGCATAAGAAAACATGAGATCGATAAGTATTAGGAAAATCTATTTTTATTTTTTCAACAAAACTAATTAATGCCTTTACTTTACCTAACATACTCATCCTTAAGTTAACTGAAAGCTCTTTATCAATAACACTGAACGGATCAAATTCTAAAAATATAATTTTTGGCAAGCAGTAATCAAAACCATAACTCTTCAAAATATTTAAATTTTCAACCAGTGATGAAATGGTATTAAAATAAATATTATTCAGATGAACTAATTTATTCTCAAACTTATCACAGTGTTTCATGAAAACCTTGATATGATTTTGAAAAACAAAAGATGAAAATATTGACTGACCATATATATCCTTACGATTTAAATCAACTCCTAATGAAATTAGCTCATCAATACATTCATTTGCAAACTCAGTGTAATCTGATTGGCCATTCCCCCATAATGCATTCCTACCAAACATATCGACATGGTTGATATCCAGTCCGCACTTAAATAAATGGCGAACGTCTTGCCTACTTTTTGTATAAAAAAACAAATTTCGATCAAAATCACCCTTGAAATTAATATCAAAACTATTTTTATATTTATTCATAACACCTCCGAATAGTAAATATACATATAATTGATATTTACTATTTGGCAAGGTGTGAAATTAAAATAAATTAATATACTTTTAGGCAATCATATACTAAATCCGTTAGAAAAGTTAATCCTTTGACACTCTGCTGATGCTTCTTCTTTAGAGCTATAAACAATACCATCTGGAATAATAGTATTTTCACCTTCATAACAAAGAATGTATTTACCTTCGTCTGTTTGAGAAACCACAACTCTCCTTTTGGCGCTTTCGAAACTACCCGGTTTATATTTTCCATAACCCATTTTTCATACCTCCAAATTAATTTTTGAAATTTTAAACTACCTTTTACATCCCATCCCGACTAAGGTTCAATACCTTTTACGACCGATGAAATCTTTTCCGAATACTAAATTTTGACTTTAGATGCCTGAAATCGATACGACATACTTAGGATTTCTTAGTGTATCGCTGCATTGAAGAGGACATCAGTAACAAGCACATCCTCCAATGTGATCCTGCAAAGCTCGGATTGACTACCACCGGACTTGCAGGCAGAGATTTCCATCTCATCAAGATGATTTCCTGACGAAACATACTTCTTCACTGCTGGAGGGCCTAGCGAACCCTTTTCACTAACTTCTTAGTAAGATAGGGTTTGATAAGGTTCACTGTTAAAGCACTCATCAAAATCAGGCTAAAACCAATTATCTGCTTAATTGTAGGTTGTTCATTGAGGAATGTCGAAGCGATAATTACTGTTATAACGGGTGATAGAAGAGTCGCATAGCTTGCAAATTCTGCACTCTCATTCTGGATGAGATAAAACCAGATGAAGTATACCAGTGCATTACCTACTATACCGAGATAGAGAACACAAAGAAGACACTCAGTATTTGTGAAAGCTGTGACAAGAGGTTGTAATAATGGACCTGATTGAAAGAAAGGATAAGTAATGGAAACCAGAATAGTTGAAACTAATATCTGCCAGAATAGCCTCGCCTTGAATGGAGTAACAGTCACTATCTTTTGAGAAACTACAGCTCCTATAGCCCAGAAAATGGCACTACATAGAATTACAATCTCACCCAATCCAACATGTACTTCTTTGAGTATCAAAAAAATCCCCGAAAAACAAAGAAGGAGTGAGAACAGGGAGAGTAAGT
>Ga0308170_10004601_pt1 | contig 10835 bp, 9 predicted proteins | sample PhyBR2_2_FD_202136 | JGI IMG/M metagenome (GOLD analysis project Ga0308170, IMG submission 202136) | Phyllosphere microbial communities from UC Gill Tract Community Farm, Albany, California, United States - DLSLSB.R2 | ecosystem: Host-associated > Plants > Phyllosphere > Unclassified | place... | reverse complement strand
CGAAGAAGGCGCGCGCCGAGCGGGCGCGGACTTATCTCGACCTGGTCGGGCTGGGCGAGTTCGCCCAGCGCTTCCCGCACGAGCTGTCCGGCGGCATGAAGCAGCGCGTCGCGATCGCCCGGTCGCTGTCGTACGAACCGCAGGTCCTGCTGATGGACGAGCCGTTCGGGGCCCTGGACGCCCAGACCCGCGAGCGTCTCCAGGAGGAGCTGGTCCGGATCTGGCAGCGCACCGGCACCACCATCGTGTTCATCACCCACGACATCGAGGAGGCCGTCTTCCTCGGGCAGCGCGTCGCGGTCATGAGCGCCCGCCCGGGCCGGATCCGGGAGGTCGTCCCGATCGAGCTCGATCGCAGCGCCGCCGGCGAGCGCGACATCCGCGCGACCCGTGAGTTCGCCGACTACCGCCACCACATCTGGTCGCTGCTGCGCGAGCAGAACCTGTCCGCTCCGGCCGCCGCCGACGTCGAGAAGGAGCTGACCCATGTCTAGTCGACTGAGTGAACGGCCGCGCGAGCGAGGAGCGGGCTCGGCCGCCGGCCGCGAGCCGGGGAGGCAGCGCCTGCACGGCGCCGGCCTCCTCGCCGAGAAGACCGCGGCCCGGCCCAACCCGCGCCAGGAGGAGTCGGTCAAGGCCAAGGGCGCCTCGCCCGGCCGTACGCGGGCCGTCAGCCTCACCCGAGGTCTGCTCGGCGTGGTCGTCCTGCTGGCGGTCTGGGAGGTCGCGCCGCGGATCGGGATCGTCAACGACTACTTCATCCCACCGTTCCACGTCGTCGCCCAGACGTGGTGGGACATGATGCGCAGCGGCGAGCTCGAGAAGCACATCCGGGCCAGCGTGCTGCGGGCCGCGCTCGGCTTCTTCGCCGCCATCGTGATCGCGATCCCGCTCGGTGCCGCGATCGCCTGGTATCGACCGGTCCGTGAGTTCCTCCAGCCGATCCTGGAGGTCTTCCGCAACACCGCCGCCCTGGCGATCCTGCCCGTCTTCACGCTCATCTTCGGGATCGGCGAGACCTCCAAGGTCGCGATCGTCCTCTACGCCTGCTTCTTCCCGATCCTGCTCGCCACCGTGACCGGTGTCGCCACCGTCGATCCCCAGCTGCTGCGCTCGGCGAAGGTGCTCGGTCTGAGCCCCGTCGCGACCTTCCGCAAGGTGGTCTTCCCGGCCGCGATCCCGACGATCTTCACCGGTATCCGGATCTCCGGCGCCGCCTCGATCCTGGTGCTCATCGCTGCCGAGATGATCGGCGCCAACGCGGGGCTGGGCTTCTACATCAACTACGCCCAGTACAACTTCCTGATCCCCAAGATGTACGCCGCGATCGTCACTACCTCGGCCCTGGGCGTCCTGGTCAACTACGCCCTCATCGCCCTCGAGCGCCGCTTCTCGCGCTGGCGTCCCTGACCCACTGAAAGGCCTGCCGTTCCCATGTCCCACACCTCTCGCACCCTCTCCCTCAACGCCTTCCTGCACGACACGGGTCACCACGAGGCCTCCTGGCGCCACGCCGACAGCTCGGTCGAGCGCCTCGGGGACGTCACCTGGATCCAGGAGATCGCGAAGAAGGCGGAGGCGGCCAAGCTCGACGCCGTCTTCCTCGCAGACAGCCCCGCCCTCTGGGGCACCGGTCACCGGCCGCACAACCAGTTCGAGCCGATCACGCTGCTGACGGCGCTCGCCGCGGTCACCGAGCGGATCGGCCTGATCGCCACCGCGTCCACGACGTTCTACGAGCCGTACAACCTGGCCCGTCTGTTCGCCTCGCTCGACAGCATCTCCGGAGGGCGGGCCGGCTGGAACATCGTCACCACGTTCAACGAGGGCGCGGCGCACAACTTCGGTCTCACCGAGGTCCCGAGCAACGAGGAGCGGTACGCCCGCGCCGACGAGTTCCTCAACGTGGTCGACCGGCTGTGGGACTCCTGGGAGGACGACGCGATCGTTGCTGACCGCGCCTCGGGGGTGTTCCTCGACACCGACAAGGTGCACCCGATCGATCATGTCGGGCGCTACCTGCGGGTCAAGGGGCCGTTCAACGCCCCACGGTCGCCCCAGGGTCGGCCGGTGCACGTCCAGGCGGGATCCTCCAACGAGGGCCGCGCCTTCGCCGCCCGCCACGCCGAGGCCATCTTCACCGCTCATCAGACGCTGGGGGACGCGCAGGCGTTCTACGCCGACATCAAGTCCCGCGCCTCGCGGCTGGGGCGCAACCCCGATCACGTCAAGGTGCTGCCCGGCATCAGCCCCTTCATCGGCGACACCCCGGCCGAGGCCGAGGAGCTCTACCGCCACTTCAACAGCCTGACCGTCCCCGAGTACGGCATCCGCCAGCTGGAGACCATGGCAGGCGTCTCGCTGCGCCACCTCGATCTCGACGAGGTCGTGCCGTTGGACGTCTTCGGTGCCGCCGGTGACGTACTGCACAACGACCGCTCCCGCAAGCAGGTCGTGGCCAACATCGTCGAGCGCGACCGCCCGACGCTGCGCGAGCTGCTGCACCGCCTGGCCGGTGGCCGCGGGCACAACGTCGTGCACGGCACCCCGACCCAGATCGCCGACACCATCACGGAGTGGTTCGAGAACGGTGCCGCCGACGGCTTCAACGTGATGCCGCCGCTCTACCCGCAGCTGCTCGACGCCTTCACCGAGAAGGTCGTCCCGATCCTGCAGGACCGCGGCCTGTTCCGCACCGAGTACGAGGGCAGCACGCTGCGCGAGCACTACGGGCTGCCGCGTCCGGAGTCGATCTACACCCAGCGCGAGGAGGCGCTCGCGTGACGCGCCAGCTCCACCTCAACGCCTTCTTGATGGAGGCCGGCCACCACGAGGCCGCCTGGCGGCTGCCCGAGGCCAACGCCGGCGCGAGCTTCGACCTCGGTCACTACGTCCGGCTCGCGCAGCTGGCCGAGTCCGCGAGGTTCGACTCGCTCTTCCTCGCCGACGGTCCGGTCGCCCAGGGGACCGGTGAGTTCCGTACCCCTGGTCAGCTCGAGCCGCTCACGCTGCTCACCGCGCTCGCCGGCGCCACCGAGCGGATCGGCCTGATCGCGACCGCGTCGACCACCTACAACGATCCGTACAACCTGGCGCGGACGTTCGCCTCGGTCGACCACGTCAGCGGTGGGCGCGTGGGGTGGAACATCGTCACCTCCGCGACGGAGCAGGAGGCGGCCAACTTCGGCCTGGTCGACCGGCCGTCGCACAGCGCCCGCTACGAGCGCGCCGACGAGTTCCTGCAGGTCGCGCTGAAGCTGTGGGACTCGTGGAGCGACGAGCACTTCCTCGGCGACAAGGAGGGCGGCCGCTGGGGCGACCCGGCCGAGCTGCGCGCGATCGAGCACGTCGGCAAGCACTTCCGCATCGCCGGGCCGCTCAACGTGCCGCGGCCGCCGCAGGGCTACCCGCTGCTCGTCCAGGCCGGCGCGTCGGAGGAGGGCAAGGCGTTCGCCAGCACGTACGCCGAGGCGATCTTCGTGGCCCACCAGACCCTCGAGCTCGCCCAGGCGTTCTACAGCGACATCAAGGCGCGAGCCGCCGCGGCCGGCCGCAACCCGGACCACGTCGTCATCCTGCCGGGCATCGTCCCTATCATCGGCTCCACCGAGCGCGAGGCGATCGCGCTGGCCCAGCAGCTCGACGACCTGCGGGTCCCCGCCTTCGGGCTGCGGATGCTCTCGAACGTCCTCGAGGTGCCGGAGTCCCAACTCGAGTTGGACGCCCCGCTCTCGCCGGCGATCACCGGCCGGACCTCGCGTGAGGGGTTCGACTCCCGGGCGAACCTCATCATCGAGCTGGCGATCCGCGAGAACCTCACCGTCCGCCAGATCCTCGGCCGCCTCGGCGGTGGGCGGGGCCACAACGTCGTGGTCGGCACGCCCGAGCAGATCGTCGAGGTGATCGCGTGCTGGTTCCACCACGGCGGGGCCGACGGCTTCAACGTGATGGGCGCGGCGCTGCCGTCGGGGCTGGAGACCTTCATCGAGCAGGTGGTCCCGATCCTGCGGGCCAAGGGCCTTTTCCGCGAGGAGTACAGCGGGACGACGCTGCGCGAGCACTACGGCCTGCCGAAACCGGCCAACCAGTTCGCCCGTGTCGGGGCCGCGGCCGTCGGATGACGCCGACCACCGCAGCCCGCGTGCAGGCCGGGCAGGACCAGGAGTCCGAGGTGGCGATCCGCCCGTTCGCCTCTGCTGTCGAAGGAGCAACCTCATGACAACCGCCATCGTGGTCGGCAACCCCAAGCCGAACAGTCGCACCCTCGCGGCCGCCACCCACCTCGCCACCGAGCTGACCGGGGAGCCGGACCTGGTCGTCGACCTGGCCACCCTCGGCCCGGCGATCCTCGACTGGGCCGACCCGGACGTGACCGACCTGGTGAAGCAGGTCGGTGCGGCCGAGCTGGTGATCGTGGCCAGCCCGACGTACAAGGGGGCGTACACGGGGCTGCTCAAGCTCTTCCTCGACCGGTTCGCCGGCGGGACCGGGCTCAGCGGGCTGGCCGTGCCGCTGATGCTCGGCGGCAGCCCGGCCCACTCCCTGGCGCCCGAGCTCACCCTGCGCCCGATCCTCACCGAGATCGGCGCCACCGTCCCAGGACGCGGGCTGTACCTCGTCGACGCCCAGCACGACGACCCCGCTGCCTACGCCGACTGGCTGGCGGCCACCAGGCCCCTCATCGACCGCTACCTGAACGGACGCACATGACCATCGTGACCACCCCCGAGCTCGCCACCAACCAGGATCTCGACCCGCGTGCGCTGCGCGACGCGTTCGGCGTCTTCCCGACCGGTGTCGTGTCGGTCGCGGCGATCGTCGACGGGGTGCCGGTGGGCCTGGCCGCCTCGTCATTCACCTCGGTCAGCCTCGACCCGCCGCTGGTGTCGTTCTCGATCGCGTCGACGTCCAAGACGTGGCCGGACCTGCGGCGCGCCGAGCACGTCGGCGTCACCATCCTCGCCGAGCACCACGGCGCGGTGTGCCGCCAGCTCGCCGGCGAGCCGGCCGAGCGGTTCGAGGGCCTGGCCGTGACCGTGTCCGCTGACGGGGCGGTCACGCTGCCCGACGGCCTCGCGCAGTTCGACTGCACGATCTACAACGAGGTGGAGGCCGGCGACCACACCATCGTCCTGCTCGAGCTGCACGCGGTGCAGCAGAGCGTGGGCCAGCCGCTGGTCTTCCACCGCTCCGGGTTCGGCCGCCTCGCCGGCTGACCCCCACCTGCCCCTCGCGGGGCGGCCTCCAGCACCCGGAGGCCGCCTCGCGAGGTCGCTTTGGCACAGTGGTGCCGGTGAAGGCAGTCGTCGTCGGAGCAGGCATCGCAGGACTCACCGCTGCTCGGGACCTGGTCGAGGCCGGTCACGAGGTCGTCGTGTACGAGGCCTCCGACCGGGTCGGGGGCAAGCTCCGCACCGAGACGGTCGCGGGGGTGAGCGTCGACGTCGGCGCCGAGGCGATGCTGGCCCGCCGGCCCGAGGGGATCGCCCTGGCCGAGGCGCTGGGGATGGCGATCGTGCACCCCACCCGGGCGAGCTCACGGATCCTGTCGTACGGCCAGCTGCGCCCGATGCCGCGCTCGATCATGGGCGTCCCGATGGACGTCGAGGGTCTCGCCGGCTCCGGTGTGCTCAGCGACGAGGGCATCGCCCGCATGCGGGCGGAGTCAGCGCTCGCAGTGGAACGACCGATCGGCGACGTCTCCGTCGGTGACCTGGTCGCGGCCCGCTACGGCGATGAGGTGACCGATCGGCTCGTCGAGCCGCTGCTCGGCGGCGTCTACGCTGGCCGTGCCCGCCGGATCTCCGCAGCCGCATCGGTCCCGCAGCTGCTCACGATGTTGGCCAACGGCCCGCTCACACCACAGGCCGCGGCCATCGAGCCGTCCTCGGCCCCGGTCTTCGCCGGGCTCGCCGGCGGCATGGGCGGGCTCCCGGCCCGGCTCGCCGAGGGCCTCGACGTACGCCTCTCTGCGGCCGTCGCATCGCTCGACGAGCTGGACGCGGACGCGATCGTGCTGGCGATCCCGGCCCGCCCCAGCGCCCGGTTGCTGCGCGACGCCGCGCCCGAGGCGGCCGCCCTGCTCGGCGGGATCGAGTCGGCGACCAGCGCCGTCGTCACCTTCGCCTTCGCCGACGCCGACGTCTCCGCCCAGCTGGGCGGCGACCGGTCGGGGTTCCTGATCCCACCGGTCGAGCCGGCCGCCATCAAGGCGTCCACCTTCTCCTTCGCCAAGTGGGACTGGGTCCGCGAGGCCGGCGCCGCGGCGGGTGTGGTGCACCTGCGGACCTCGCTCGGCCGGGCCGGAGACACGCTCAGCGCCGACGACGCCGAGCTGATCGCCGCCTCGCGCGCCGACCTCGAGGCGATCGTCGGTCTCACCGCGACACCGGTCGACGTGCACGTGCAGCGTTGGGTCGACGGTCTGCCGCAGTATGCGGTGGGGCACCTCGACCTGGTCGAGCGGATCCGCGCCGATGTCGAGCGGGCCAGCAGGGCTGGGCGTCGGATCGCGGTCTGCGGCGCCGCGTACGACGGCGTCGGCATCCCCGCGGTGATCGCCTCCGCGCACCGCGCCGCCCAAACGGTCACGGTGACGGTTTGAAGCGAGATTGACCTGTCGTAACGGTCACGGTCGCCGCGAAAGGTCACGGTGACCGTTTGGGGTGAGGGTGACCCCTCGTAACGGTCACGGTCGCCGCGAAAGGTCACCGTGACGGTTTGGGGCGCGCGCGAAGCCGGCTACGGTCGCGACTGAGCAGCCCGGCGAGCGCTCGCCCGAGGACCCCGACGACCAGGCAGCCGACGGACATCCCGATCGCGACGAGGAACGCGCCGACCACCCACAGGCCGGTCTCGTCGTCGCGCGCCGAGGTGATCGACCAGGCGACGGTGAAGCCGAGCGGCATCAGCACGAGCGTGCGCGGATGCACCAGGGTGGCGCCGGCCAGACCGGCGCCGAGCAGCGTGAGCACGCAGCCGATCACCTGCCACGCCTCGTACGGACCGCTGGCGACGCCGGTCCTCGGATCCTTCTGATAGGTCGTGTCCCAGCCGAGCCAGGCGCACCAGGAGGCGGCTGCGATGAGCGCGAGAGCGAACGCGGTCAGGACGATGGCCGTACGGGATCGGGTCATGGGGCCCAGCCTGGCGGCGGAAGACCCGAACCGCATGAGTAGGCGTGCTCAACCCGCTGCCACAATGGAGCCATGACCGACCCGCAGGCCCACATCAAGTCCAACGCCGCGAAGATCAACGAGCTCAACGACACGATCCGGTACACGATGTGGTCGGTCTTCGCACTCGACGACCTGTTCGAGGATGCCGACGTCAGCGAGCGCGCCGAGGAGATCGCCGAGCTCGAGTCCTTGATCGCGACCCTCGCCGAGGAGGACGTGGTCCTGCGCGGCCTGTACGACGTCGCCGGGCTGAGGGCCGACGCCGACCTGATGTTCTGGCTGCACGCGGAGTCCTCCGACCAGCTGCAGAGCGCCTACCACCGGATCCGCCGTACGGCCTTCGGCCAGCGCCTGACGCCGGTGTGGTCGCAGATGGCCCTGCACCGCCCCGCCGAGTTCAACCGCTCGCACCTGCCGGCCTTCCTCGCCGATGAGCGCACCCACGACTACGTCGCGGTCTACCCCTTCATCCGCTCCTACGAGTGGTACCTCCTCGAGGATGCCGAGCGGCGCCGGTTGCTCGCCGAGCACGGCGCGATGGCGCGCGACTACCCCGACGTGCGGGCGAACACCGTGCCGTCCTTCGCGCTCGGTGACTACGAGTGGATCCTCGCCTTCGAGGCGGACGACCTGTCGCGGATCGTGGACCTGATGCGGCACCTGCGCGGCTCGGAGACCCGCAGGCACGTGCGCGAGGAGGTGCCGTTCTACACCGGGCGCCGCGTGGACGTGGCCGAGCTGCTGCGCCAGCTGCCGTAGGCGCGTCCGCAGCTCAGCGGGGCGATCCGCGCTGCCTCCGGCCTTCGTCGTCGGTTGGAGCAGCGAGAACACCGGCGCGAGCGCGTCGTCGGCGTGTTCTGCCCTGACGTTGGCCTATGGACGACGCCCGACCGGCCGATGGGAGGCGTGCAAACGACCCGCAGCAGTTGGAGGACCCCATGGCCATCCTGGCCTTCGAGCGCGGCGCCGGCCGTGCCGTGCCACACCCGTCCGAGCAGCCCGACCCGAGGCCCGTCAGCGGGCCGGCCGGGCCCGCGAAGCAGCCCGGTCTCCGGGGGATGGCGCGCAAGGTCACGATCCGGCAGAAGCTGATCGCGATGGCGGGGATCGCCATCGTCGTCTTCGCTGCGATGAGCGCCATCGGCGTCCTGCGGGTGTCGCCGTCGGTGAGCGCCAACAAGGCCAACGCCGCCACCGCGCACTCGATCGCGGAGATGAACGCCGCGTACCAGTCCTGGATCTCCAGCGACGACATGATGGAGTCGGCGCTCAACTCGCCGGTGATCGAGAAGGAGTCGCCGGGCATCACCGCGAAGAGCCTGGGGTACGTCGAGGACGGCTACCACGCCGCGCTCCTGCACCTGGACAACGCGATCGCCGCCATCAAGCCGGACCCCCAGGCCAGCGGCGCGGTGAAGGGTCTCGAGGGTCTCAAGACGGCCATCACCGCCTATCACGACGGCATCCAGATCAAGGCCATCAAGGCCATGCAGGCCGGGGACGAGGCCGGTGCGTCACGGGCGGCGATCATCGAGGCCTACGACCCGTACATGAAGATCGACGCGGGCTTCCAGAAGATGACCACGCTCGCCAACCAGGCGACCAAGGAGCAGGCCGGCGCGATCGACGGCTCGCTGTCGTCCCTGCGCACCACGCTCCTCATCGTCGCGGTGGTCGGCTCGATCCTCTTCGGCGCCATCGCCGCGCTGATCATCCGCTCCATCGCGCGGCCGCTGCGCCGGGTGGTGGACGTGTTGCGCGCCATCGCGGCCGGCGACCGCACCCAGCGGGTGGACCACGCCAACCGGGACGAGATCGGCTCGATCGCCACCTCGATCGACGAGGTCGTGGCCTCGCTCGACGCGGCCGACAACGCCCAGGCTGCGGCCCTCGCGGAGCGCGAGGCGACCGCTGCTGAACAGCAGCGGGTGGCGATCGAGCGGGCTGAGCTCGAGGCGCGTGCGGCCGAGGAGAGGGCAGCAGCGGAGTCGGAGCGAGTAGCGAGCGAGGCGAAGCTCGAGCGCGAACGTGCTGCTGCGGAGCAGGCGGCGGCGGAGGCCGAGCGTCAGCGTGAGCAGCAGCGGGTCGAGGCGGAGCGCGCTCGCGAGCAGGCGGATGCCGAGCAGGAGCGTGCCCGCGCGGCCGAGGCGGCGCGGGTTGCGGAGGAGACCGCGGCTCGGGTCGCGATCGTGCTCGAGTACGTGACCCAGGTCGCCGGTGGTGACCTGACGCGGGAGCTGGAGATCGAGGGCGACGACGCGCTGGGCAGGATGGCTGACGCGTTGCGCGAGCTGACGGCGGCCTTGCGGGGCAGCATGACGCAGATCGGCGAGACGTCGACGTCGATGAGTACCGCTGCTGAGGAGCTGACCGCGGTGAGTGCCGACATGTCGCGCGGTACCGCGCATGCGTCGGACCTGGCGGGCAACGTGTCCGCGGCGGCGGAGCAGGTGTCGGCGAACATCTCGACGGTCGCGACTGCTGCCGAGGAGATGTCGTCCTCCATCCGCGAGATCGCACGCAACGCCACGGATGCCTCCTCGGTCGCGGCCGAGGCGGTCGTGGCGGCGAACCAGGCGCGTTCGACGGTCGACTCCCTGGGCGCCTCGAGTGCTCAGATCGGGCAGGTGATCAAGGTGATCACGAGCATCGCGGAGCAGACGAACCTGCTGGCGCTCAACGCCACCATCGAGGCGGCTCGCGCGGGCGATGCCGGCAAGGGGTTCGCGGTGGTCGCCAACGAGGTCAAGGAGCTGGCCGCCGAGACGGCGAAGGCGACCCAGGAGATCGGGGAGCGGATCGACGCGATCCAGGGCGACAGCACGAGCGCGGTGGAGGCGATCATCAAGATCACGTCGGTGATCGGGCAGATCAACGACATCACGGGCACGATCGCCTCGGCGGTGGAGGAGCAGACCGCGACCACGAACGCGATCGCCGTCTCCGTGACCGAGGCAGCGAACGGTGCTCATGGCATCGCGGCCGACATCACCCAGGTGGCCAGCGCCACCACGCAGGCCCAGTCCGGCGCTCAGGGCACGTCGGCTGCCGCCGGCGAGCTGGCGAGCATGGCGACCGCGCTGGACGGTCTGGTCGGGACCTTCCGCTACTGAGTCCTCGGCAGGGGCCGGACACGTGAGCAATTCATTCGTTTCAGAATGATCTGCATGTCACGTTCCGGCCCCGCTGGCCGATACGTATGGGCGTAACCCGACGTAAGGACAGATCCATGACCATCGTGGCGCCGCCGCGCGGCAGCGAGCTCGACACCCACCATGACTCCGCGGCCGAGGTGAGGCCCGAGGGGGCGAGCCGTCTCGGCCTGCTGCGCCGGGTGAGCATCAAGCAGAAGCTGATCGCGATGGCAGTCCTCGCGATCGTGGTCTTCGTCGTCATGACCGCGATCGGCGTGATGCGGGTCGGTCCCACGATCAGCGCGAATCAGGCCAACACCTCCTCGGCGCGTGCGATCGCCGCGATGAACGCGGCGTACACGTCCTGGGTCGCGAGCGACGACGACGTCCAGTCCGCGCTCAGTGTGTCGCCGATCGAGTCGGAGGCCCCCGGGACCGTCGACGAGATGATCAACGACCTCGCCGGCGACTCCGACTCCGCCCGCTGGCACCTCGGGGCCGCCCTCGACGCGATCGGCGACGA
>Ga0308170_10004600_pt1 | contig 10841 bp, 10 predicted proteins | sample PhyBR2_2_FD_202136 | JGI IMG/M metagenome (GOLD analysis project Ga0308170, IMG submission 202136) | Phyllosphere microbial communities from UC Gill Tract Community Farm, Albany, California, United States - DLSLSB.R2 | ecosystem: Host-associated > Plants > Phyllosphere > Unclassified | place... | reverse complement strand
GGCAATGAGGATACGTGCGGGTGTCATCGATTTTCCATGTCGGTTCAAGGCGGGGCTACACTTCGATCACGAGCGCCGGCCGGAACGCCGCCTGCTCGCCCTTGCTGGCGTAGCCGAGCGGATTCGCGACCACGCGGCACGACCATGCGCGACCTCCCTCCTCGCCGCTGACCACGTAGTCGTTGGCGCAGTGCAGGTGGCCGTGCATCCAGATGTCGGCCAACGGCAGCAGCTCGTCGAGCGCGTTGCAAAAGCCCGCCGTGCCGGGCGTCAGGCCGTAGCGCGGGTCGGCGCTCTTCAGGCTGGGGGCGAAGTGCGTGACGACGACCGTGCGGCCGTCGAACGGCGTGGCCAGCGTGGCGCGCAGCCAGTCCTGGCAGGCCAGCGACATGTCGCGCAAGCCTTCGGCCAGCACGGGCGCGCCATCCTTCAAGGTCGTGTTCTTGCTGAGGTAGTAATTCGCGGCGCGGAAGGCCTTGCCGCGGCCGGCCAGGCGCCGGGCTTCGTCCGGTTCCTGCGCCACCAGCGCGTCGAAGTCGCTCCACAGCGTGGTGCCGACGAAGCGGATGCCGCCGATCGCGATCGTCGCGCCGTCCAGCCATTCGATGCCGAGGTCCGCGCACACGCCGCGCAGCCGGGCCGTCGTCTCGTCGAAGTCGAGCCCGTCGAATTCATGGTTGCCGGGCACGTACAGCACGCGCACGCCCGCGACGCCCAGTTGGTCCGGGGCGAAGCGCGTCAGGCCGAAGTCGTGGCCGGGCAGGCGCGAACGTTCCTGGTACGAGCCGACGTCGCCCGCCACGACGACGACGTCCGTGCCGGCCGCCACGTGCGGCATGAAGGAAGGATCGCGTTCGAGGTGCAGGTCGGAGAAGAGTTGGATGCGCATGCATCCAGTATAGCGCCCGTCGGTGCAACCGGACGGTCACACCGGGCGGCTGGATGCGGCAGCGCGGTCAGAACGCGCTCGCGCTGCGCCGCATGGTCCAATCTTGTCCGGCGTCGTCGCCGCACGTTGCAAGCTGCACGCGTCCGCTGCCATCGTTGACGACCTCCAGGCATTTCTCGATGCCGGTGAACCGGTTCCACAGGCGCAGGCCGCTGCCGCGGCCGCGTCGCGCCAGCCGCCACTGCTGGCCCGTCACGTTGGCGCAGGGCGCCATCCGGACCTCGCTGTTCTCGCCGTCGTTCACGACATCCAGGCACTTGGCCTTGCCCGTGAAGAGCGTTTGCAAACGCACGAAGCCTTTCTCCTGGTCGGGTTCGACCGTCCACATCTGTCCCCAGTAGCGGCCGCAAGAAGCCATGCGCAACTGGTCCTGGTCGCCGGCGTTGACGATGTCGAGACAACGATCCGGCCCGTCGAAGGCCGATTGCAGGCTGAAGCTGGGCGTGCCGGCGTGGGCGTGATTGGCGACGGCAAGCAGCAGGGGGAGCAGCAAGCGCATGACGTTCTCCTTGGACAATGCCGTCATGCTAACTCAGCCGGCCTGCGTCAGTGCAACCGGACGGTCACGCTCGTCGCCGGCTCCTTCACCGGCACGGCGGCGTCGTCGAAGCCCGGCGGGCCGAAATGGCCGCGCGCGTCGCGCGAAAAGCCGTAGTTCTCGCGCGGGATGCCCAGCAGGCGGTCCAGTTCGTCGTTCGAATTCTCGTCCTGGTAGGCCAGCACGGCCCAGGTGCCGGCCGGTACGCCCTGCACGCTGACGACCGTTTCGCCGGCCGCGTTCACCTCGGCCTTCGCGGACGCGTGGTAGGTGCACTCCTTCAGGAAGCGCTCGCGGTCGCACACGGCGACGTTGATCTTGCCCTTGCCCGCGGCGACGTTCGTGACGTGGACGTCGACGGTGGCGGCGGAACAGAAGAGCGGGACAACGGCCAGCAACGCGCTGGTCAGTGCGTACATCCACGGTGTCTGGGGCATGCGATTCCTTTCGTTTGTGTTAGTCTTTACTTATCTCTTTGCCGTCCTTGGATCCCGCCACCCATGCTGTGGAACGTGCTTATCGTCGTCGTCACCGTCGCGCTGATGGAAGGGTTTTCCATTGTCGCGCACAAGTACATCATGCACGGTTTCGGCTGGGGCTGGCACCGTTCGCACCACGAGCCGCGCACCGGGTGGTTCGAGAAGAACGACTTGTACGCCGTCGTGTTCGCGGGCATCGCGATCGCGCTCATCTGGTACGGCACGCGCGGCGCGCATCCGCTTGAATGGATCGGCGCCGGCATGACGGCCTACGGGTTGCTGTACTTCGTCGCGCACGATGGCCTCGTGCACGGGCGCTGGCCGTTCCGCTACGTGCCGAAGCGCGGCTACCTGAAGCGGCTGTACCAGGCGCACCGCATGCACCATGCCGTCGACGCCAAGGAAGGCACGGTGTCGTTCGGGTTCCTGTACGCGCCGCCCGTCGAGGATCTCAAACGGCAGCTGCATGCGCTGCACGGGGGAGCGCCTCAGCGCCGCGCCCGGGCCGTTGCCACAGGCGCGCCGGACGAGCCGGCCCCTTAGCCGCCGACGTCGCACCCGCGCGCGACCCCAGCGCCTGCGCGCCCCCTTTCGCCAGCAGCCACAGCTTGGTTGCCTTCGTCGTGCCGGCCCGTTCGTCCCAGGCACGCGGACCGCGTCCCTTGACCACGATCCCGATCTGCCGGTAGACGTTGCGCGCCGTGGCGATGGCCCAGGCGGAGCGCAGCGGCAGCGCCGCGATGCCGGCCGTGGCCGAGTCGTAATAGGCTTCCGCATGGTCGACCAGGCGCGCCGCCACCTTGGCCAGCGCCAGGCGGTGGCGCGGCAGGCCGATCTCGTTGCGCGGAATGCCGGCCTCGCGCAGCCATTGCGCCGGCACGTAGATGCGGCCGACGGTGGCATCCTCGACGATGTCGCGCGCGATGTTCGTCAGCTGGAACGCGAGGCCCAGGTCGCAGGCGCGGTCCAGCACGTCCGGGTCCTTGACGCCCATGATCGACGCCATCATCAGCCCGACCACGCCGGCCACGTGGTAGCAGTAGCGCAGCAGGTCGTCGATGGTCTCGTAGTGCGTGCCGGCGACGTCCATGGCGAAGCCGGCCAGATGGTCGTACGCGAACTGCTCGGGGATGGCGTGCGCCAGCGCCACGTCCTGGAACGCGGCGAAGGCCGGGTCGCGCATCGGTTCGCCCGCGTAGGCGCGCCGGGTTTCCTGGTGCAGCATGTCGAGCAGCTTGCGCTGCGTGTCCGGGTCCGGCGCCAGGGCAGGGGCCGCGTTGAAGCCGAGCTCCTGGCCGTCCACCGTATCGTCGCAGTGGCGGCACCACGCGTACAGCATCAGCACGCCCCGGCGCGTGTGCGCGTCGAACAGGCGGGCGGCGGCCGCGAAGCTTTTCGAGCCGACGCGGATCGTCTCCGACGCGTGCGCCAGCAGCGCCGGGTTGGTGGCGGCGTTCATGCCGTGACCTGTCCGGCCGTCGCGCTGTCCAGCATCAGGCCCGCCGTCGCCTTGGCCGAGCCGATCACGCCGGGCACGCCGGCGCCCGGGTGCGTGCCGGCGCCGACGAGGTACAGGTTGGCGATCTGCGCGTCGCGGTTGTGCGGGCGGAACCAGGCGCTTTGCGTCAGGATCGGCTCCAGCGAGAACGCCGAGCCCACGTGGGCATTCAGCTGGTCGCGGAAGTCGTGCGGCGTGAAGATGCGGCTCGTCACGAGCTGGCTCCGCAAGCCCGGCATGTAGCGCTGCTCGAGGTAGTCGAAGATGCGGTCGCGGTAGCGCGGCCCCTCGACGTCCCAGTCGATCGGCGCGTTGCCCAGGTGCGGCACGGGCGCCAGCACGTAGTGGCTGCCGCAGCCCTCGGGCGCCAGCGACGGGTCGGTGGCGCAGGGCGCGTGCAGGTACAGCGAGAAGTCTTCCGACAGCTGGTTGGCGCCGAAGATCTCGTCGATCAGCGCCCGGTAGCGCGGCCCGAAGCACACGGTGTGGTGGCGCAGGCCGTGCAGCTGGTCGTGGCGCTGGTCCAGGCCGAAGTACAGCACGAACAGCGAATTCGAGAAGCGTTTCTTTTGCAGCGCCTGGCTTTGCGCCGCGCCGCGCGGATGGTGGCCCAGCAGCTTGTCGTAGGTGTGCACGACGTCCGCGTTCGACGCCACGAAGTCGGCCGGGAACAGCGTGCCGTCCTCCAGGCGCACGCCGGTCGCGCGGTCGCCCGCCGTGTCGATGCGTGCGACGGACGCGTTCAGTTCGATGCGCCCGCCGATGTCCTGGAATAGCCGCACCAGTCCCTGCACCAGCGCCCCGGTGCCGCCGCGCGGGAACCACACGCCCCATTCGCGCTCCAGCGCGTGGATCAGCGTGTAGATCGACGACGTCGCGAACGGGTTGCCGCCCACGAGCAGCGAGTGAAACGAGAACGCCTGGCGCAGGTGCTCGTCCTGGATGAAGCGCGCGACGATGCCGTACACGCTCTTCCACGCCTCCAGGCGTGCCAGCTGCGGGCCGGCCGCGATCATGTCGCGGAACGACAGGAACGGCACCGCGCCCAGCTTCAGGTAGCCTTCCGCGAACACGGCCTTCGAATAGGCGAGGAAGCGGCGATAGCCGGCCACGTCGGCCGGGTTGCGCGCGTGGATCTGGCGGTCGAGCGCCTCCTGGTCGTTGGCGTAATCGAAGTGGCTGCCGTCTTCCCAGCACAGGCGGTAGAACGGCGCCACGGGCAGCATCTCGACGTAATCCGCCATGCGCTTGCCCGCCACGGCGAACAGTTCCTCGAGCGCGGACGGGTCGGTGATCACGGTCGGGCCGGCGTCGAACACGAAGCCCTGGTCTTCGTACACGTAGGCGCGGCCGCCCGGCTTGTCGCGCTTTTCCAGCAGCGTGGTCTGCACGCCGGCGGCCTGCAGGCGGATGGCGAGCGCCAGGCCGCCGAAGCCGGCCCCGATCACCACGGCGCGTTTGCCCACCGGTTTGCGGATCAATTCGTTCATCGCGTTCATGTTGATTACCCTGGTCTGATCTGGTGAGGATGGATCCTGACGGCCGCCGACAACGCCGCGCGCACGGGCACGGGCGGCTTCCCGGACAACAGGCGCGCCTTGTCGCCGAAATGCGTGCGGCCTGCGTAGAAGCGCGCGATCAACGGCGCCGGCAACCGGTAGAAGCGCTGCATCACGCGCCAGCGGTCGTCCGGCCGCCCGGCCAGGAACAGCATGCGGTTCAGCAGTCGGAAGAAGCGCTGGCCGCGCCAGTCGTCCAGCGCTTCCATGCGGATCGCGGCGAACAGCGCGGCGGCGTCGGGGAGCGTGGGGCCGTGCGCGTACAAATCGCGCAGGCGGTCCGCCAGGCGCACGGCGTGCGGCAGCGAATACCCCGTCGTCGCGTGGAACAGGCCGGCGCGCAGGCCGGCACTGGGCTGGCCGTCCAATTCGTCCCAGTAGCGGTGCGCGTCGCCGGCCAGCACGATCGGCAGCGCGCCGTGTTCTTCGCGCAACACCGCCGCCACGTGCCAGCCCCTGGCGGCAACGTAGGCGCCGATGTTGGCGCGCAGGCGGTCGGCGTCGAGCTGCGGCGTGTCGACGTAGTGCGTGTCCTCGACCAGCAGCCGGTCCGGCCCGAACGGCAGCAGGTAGACGAAGCGGTAGCCGCCCTGCTGGGCGACGCTGGCATCCATGATGACGGGGGCGGCGAGGCCGTGCGGCGCGGCGAACCGTAGTTCCTGGCCCACGAACACCTGGTAGCCGAGCGACAGGTGGCGGCTGGCGCGCGGCCCGCGGCCGTCGATCACGGCCCGTGCGCGCAGCACTTCGCCGTCCGCCAGTTCCACCTCGTGCGGGGCCACGCGCGCGATGCGCGCGCCTGTGCGCAGGTGCGGGCCCAGCGCGGCGCCCACGATGCGCGCGAAATCCTCGGACGCGATGCTGGCATAGCCGCCGTCCAGCGTGCGCGCGTGGTCGGGGAACACGACCTCGTAGCCCGGCCAGCGGTGCGCGACGAGCGGCGCGATCCAGGCCTGCTGGCCCGCGTCCAGGTCGGTGTCGTGGAACGACCACGTGTGGTTGCCGCCGATGCGCGCGTCCTGTTCCAGCAGCAGCAGGCGCAGCCCGGGGTTGGCTTGCGCCAGGCGCCACGCGATCAAGCCGTTGGCGAGGCCGCCGCCGGCCAGAATCAGGTCGTAGTCCGTGTTCATGCCGCCCCGCTCAGGTGGCGGCCGGCATCTTCGGTCGCAGCGGGCCGCAGCCCCAGCGCCTCCTCGACGATGTCGGCCGCGCGCAGGGCGCCGCCCGCGGCCCGCACCTCGTCCGCCAGCGGCGCCAGGCGCGCGTCGAAGCCCTGGTCGTCCAGCAGGCGGCGCAGCAGCCGCGCGATCGTGCGCGGTCCCGCGAACCGGTGCGAGGCCGAGAGCCCGGCGCCGATGCGCACCATGCGCGCCGCGCCGCCCGGGTGGTCGAACGCGATCGGCAGCGCCAGGTTCGGCGTGCGGTGCGCGATCGCATCCAGTACCGTGTTCAAGCCGCCGTGCGAGACGATGGCGTCGGCGCGCGCGATGGCCGCTTCCTGGTCGGCGAACGCGCACACCCAGCCGGCGCCGGCGCGTTTCAGCACGTCTTCCTGGCGCGCATCGAGGCCGCCGCAATGCGCGACCAGCAGCTGCGCATCGAGGCCGCGGCAGGCGCGCGCGATGCGTTCGAACAGCGCGAGCCGGCCGCCCTGCATCGTGCCGAGCGAGGCGAAGATGAACGGCTTGCCCGGATCGAGGGGCGGCAGCGGCGTGCGGTCGGCGGGCGTCGCCACAGGCGTGCCGGCGCGGCGCACGGGCCGCAGCGGTCCCACGTGGTGGAAGTGCGCGGGCAGGTGGCGGCGCGGGAAATCGAAGCCGGCCGTGGTCTGGCTGATCTGCGCCAGCGGCGACAGGCACTCGTGCAGGCCGCGCCGCTGGTCCAGGCCGAAGCGGCGCGCGTGGCGCTCGACGGTGTCGCCATGGCGGCCCATCATCCAGTCGTACACGCGGGTGCTGCCCTCGACCATCTTGAGCGTGCGCTCGTCGAGTCCCCAGCCGAACGGCATCACCGGCAGCGGCACGCCGGGCTCGCGGTTCACGGGCAGGGCGCAGGCCACGGACACGAACGGGACACCCAGCGCTTCCGCGACCAGGCCGCCGGCCGCTTCCATCTGGTCGGCCAGCACGGCGTCGATGCCGAGCGTCTCGAACGCGGCCGGCAGTTCGCGGCACAGCATGTCGGTGCATGCGGACAGGTCGGCGATCACGCGGAACAGGCCGGCCGGGCTGCCGGGATTGGCCGCGCGGCGCATGCTGGCCGCCAGCGATCCGGGCGGATGGGTGGCGTGGCCGACGGCGTGAAAGCCGATGCGCCGGCCGCGCACGAACGGCGCGGCGTCCGGCTGCTGCAGCAGCGTCACGCGGTGGCCGCGCTCGATCAGTTCTTCGGCCAGGGCGGCGACGGCGGCGACGTGGCTGTAGAACGCGGGAGAGATCAGGCCGAAATGCGCCATGCGCCCGGCTCCAAGTGTGTCGTCATGCGGGTGCGTGCGCGCACCATGCGTCCCGGGTATTTGCGCATTTTGACGACGTCGCGGCCCCTCAATTGATGCGCACGCCCACTGGGGCGGAAGCGGGCATGACGCCGTCGAAGGCTCGCGCATCGGCCGCGCGCAGGGGCAGCGGAGCGCCCGTGGCATTGCGGCCGCCTTCGAACAGGCCGCGCAGGAAGCGCCGCGTGCGCTGGCGCGCGCCGACGGCGGCGGCCAGGTGGCGCTCGGCGTCCAGCAGGCAGGTCTTGATGCGGCGCCGCGCCTCGTCCGCGCCGAGCGTGGCGACGATCGTGGCCTTGCCGATGTCGAGGCCCGTGTCCTTGCCGGTGACGGCGCTGTCGTTGCCGGGACCGTCCAGGAAATCGTCGCGCAGCTGGAACGCCTGGCCGGCGGCCAGCGCGAACGCGCGCAGCGAATGGGCGACGCCGTCGTCGGCTTCGGCCAGGATGGCGGCCATGTCGACGGTGACGCCGAGCAGCACGCCCGTCTTGAGGTCGTTGGTGGCGGCGATGGCTTCCGGCGAGGCCGCGCCGCCGCGCAGGTCGAGGTACTGGCCGCGCACGAGGCCCTGGGCGCCCACCGTGTGCGACAGCGTCGCGACGAGGCGGGTGCGCACCGTGGGCGGCAGGTCGGGCGCCGTGGCCAGGATGCCGAACGCGCGGCTCAGCAGCGCGACGGACGCGAGGATCGCCACGTCCTCGCCGAACTGCACGTGGACGGCGGGCTTGCCGCGGCGCAGCGTGGCGTCGTCCATGCACGGGAGGTCGTCGAGGATCAGCGAGGCGGCATGCACCATTTCGACGGCGCAGGCGACGTCGACGAGGGCCGGGCGGTTGCAGCCGAGGTCGTGCGCCACGAGCATCAAGAGCAGCGGGCGCATGCGCTTGCCGGCGCCGAGGGCGGCAGCGCGCATGGCCATGGCGAGAATGTCGGCATCGCTGCCGCTCTCGTCGAGCAGGCTGTCGATACGCGCCTCGAGGGTCTGGCGCAAGCCTTCCAGTTCAGTCAGGAAGAGATCGTTTGCGGCGCGGCCGTCGGCCCCACCAATCCGGATAGTCTCCGTGCCCATGGATCTCCCTTCGCCCCGAACTCAGGCGTCAAAATTGATGAATTTTTCCGATCATACAATAAAAAAATGTTACGGAACGCTGACAAAAGCCAATCGTGCGTGGTGTTTTGCGGTTCAGCGGCGGGACAAGGCGTTCGCAACCCGGTTCAGGGTGCGGGGCGGGGTGCGAGGGCGTGCGCGCTGGCGGACAGCGGGGCGAACCGGGCGGGGTCGCGCGCGGCCAGGTCGTCGATGCGGGCGACATAGGCCGCGACGTCGTCCGGATAGGCGAGCGCCGCCTGGCGGAATTGCCGCGTGGCCGCGTCCAGTTGACCCGCTTCGGCCAGCAAGGCCGCCTGGCGGAACACGACTTCCGCGATCGGCGCATAGCCCAGCACGCGCGTGTTGAACGCAAGGCGGTCGGCCACGGGCGCGTCGGCCGGGACGAAGCTGCCCGGCCCGATCAATTCGGTCAGGGGACGGAACAACGGGTCGCGGTGCAGGGACAGCAGCAGCGCGGTGTGCCAGGCGTCGAACGGATCGCCGGCCTGGTCGCCGTAGAATTCGGCCGTCAGGCGGCCGTAGTCGCTGCCGGCCACGGCCAGCAGCAGCAGTCCCGCGCCCGCCGCGGCGCCGGCCGTGCGGCGCGCGGCGTGGCCGGGGGCGGACCAGGCCTTGCCGTCCAGCGTGCCCGCCGCAAAGGCCGCAATCGCCAGGAAATAGGTGTAGTACAAAGGCTGTTCAAGCATGCTGTGCACGAACAGGATCGCCAGCAACGCCCACGCCAGCATCGCATCCGCACCGCGCCGCGCCCGCGCCGCGCGCCGCACGAACGCGGCCAGCGGCACGGCGACGGCGAGCAGGCCCGCGATGCCGCAGCCGGCCAGCAGTTGCAGGGCCAGGTTGTGCGCGTACTGGTCGACGCCGAACAGCCGCTCGTCCGGGCGCAACTGGTCGACCAGCGCGGCGGCGAAGCGGTCGATGCCGACGCCGGCCCAGGGGTGCGCCGCGATGATCCGCCACGCCTGGCGCCACAGCCAGGTGCGCGGCCCGATGCCTTCGCCGTACGCGACCAGCCGCGCCAGGCGCGGGCCCAGCAGGCCATGCTGCGCGGCGAACCACAGCAGCAGCGCGAGCGCCGCGCCGGCCGCGAGCAGCAGCGTGGCGCCCGCCAGCGGCCTGCGCCACGGCGGCCGGTGCACGTGCGCCGCCGCGTCGGCGGACGTCCACAGCCAGGCGAATCCGATGCAGCCCAGGTACAGCAGGCTGCTGCGCGAACCGGACAGCGCGAGCGCGCCCGTCAGCAGCAGCGCGGCGCCCGCCGCCGGCCAGCGCGGCAGGCGTCCCTGGCGGAACAGGAACAGCGTGGCCGCCAGCGCCAGGGCCGTGTACGTCGCGAAATGGTTTTGCTGGGCCACGTTGCCGTAGACCCCGATGCCGGCCGCCGCGGGCTCGGCCGGGTACAGCAGGGCGGGGGCGAGCGGGGCGAGGTCCGCATACTGGGCGAACCCGGCCAGGCTGCTGGCCAGCCCGCCGGCGAGCAGTGCCCACGCCAGCGCGCCGTACAGGCTGGCGAGTCCGCGGGCGCGCGCGAGGTTGTGGCCGGCCGTCATCAGGGCGGCGGTGAACGCGAGGTAGCCGCCAACCACGACGGCGTCGGCGGTCGCGGCCGGCAATCCCGCGGCCGCCTGGACGGCGACGACAGCGCCCAGCGCCAGCGGCGCCAGCGCAACGGCGGGCACGGCCAGCGGCAGGCGGCGCCCGAAGACGCACGCGGCAAGCAGGCACAGCAGGCCGAACGCGGCGGCCAGCCATTCGGCTTCGAACGAGGGGATGGGAAGACGATGGACCGGCAGCAGGAACGGCAGGTTCATCATCAGGCCGGCGGCGCAGACCGCCGGCCCGTTCACGGATGCCTCAACGGCACCGCTGGTCTCAGTGGCTGGTGGACTGGCCAAGATTCAGGTAGCCCACGCCCGACAGACCCACGACCTGCACGGGCACCTTCGCACGGCTGACCGTGTTGTTGCCCAGCTGGCCGTCGGCGTTGGCGCCCAGCGCATAGGCGCGGCCGTCCGCGGCCACCAGCACGATGAAGCGCTCGCCGATGCTGAGCGCGGCGATGTTGGCGACCGAATTGATGCGCACCGGCGCGCCGGCGTTGGCCGTCGTCCCGTTGCCCAGCTGGCCCGCGCTGTTGTCGCCCCATGCCCAGACGCTGCCGTCCGCGTACAGCACGGCGCTGTTGTACGCGCCGGCGGCGATCGCCTTGACGC
>Ga0308170_10004599_pt1 | contig 10841 bp, 18 predicted proteins | sample PhyBR2_2_FD_202136 | JGI IMG/M metagenome (GOLD analysis project Ga0308170, IMG submission 202136) | Phyllosphere microbial communities from UC Gill Tract Community Farm, Albany, California, United States - DLSLSB.R2 | ecosystem: Host-associated > Plants > Phyllosphere > Unclassified | place... | reverse complement strand
GGCGTGGAGCTCGTGCGCGGCCTGACCACGGGCGTGCTCGACGGGATGATGCTCGTCCACCTCGGCTATTACGTGCTGATGATCGCCCTGGGGCTCGTGTTCACCACCCGGCGCCTGCGCGCCCTGTTCCTGGACTGATGCCGATGCACGCCCAGCCGCTCCTCACCACGTCCCGCCGCCGCGCCCGCTCCTGGACGGTGCGCGGGCTGCTCGCCGCGTACACCGTCTTCGTACTGTGCGTCACGATGGCGCCCGACCTGCAGGACTACGGGGTCGACGGCACCGCCGCGCGCATCCTGACCGTGCTGCACGGCCTCGGCGTGCCCCTCGCGTTCGGGTTCGCCGAGCTCGAGTTCACCGCGAACATCGGCATGTTCGTTCCGCTCGGGATGCTTCTGGCCCTCAGCCTGCCGCGCCGTCGCGTCTGGTGGGGTCTCGCGCTGCTCCCCGCGTTCTCGGCGGCGATCGAGATCGCGCAGGGCCTGTTCCTGCCCGACCGGGTCGCGGACGTGCGGGATGTCGTCTCGAACGGACTGGGCGGCGCGATCGGGCTGCTGATCGCCGTCGGCGTCCGCGCGGCCGTGCGCCGCCGCGTCCGGCGCTGAGCGCGCGCCCCGAGCATGCGCCGCGAACATCGGCGACACGCGGCGCCCGGAAAGCACATTCACAGCCGCCGGCGCGGCATCCGGCTGGTTGGATGGACGCGTGGCCCGCACCGCCAAGCACAGCCCCTCGTCCGGTGGCACCGGACGACGCCGTCGACGTCGCCGCTGGCCGTGGATCACGCTCGTCTGCGTGCTGCTGGTGCTCGGCGTCATCGGGCTCGTGGGGTTCCTGTTCGTCCGCCAGGCCGTGTCGGTCAAAGACGACCTCGTCGCGGCCAAATCCGAGCTCAGCACGATCACGGGCGCCGTGCAGACCGGAGACACGTCGCAGCTGGTCGCGGCGAGCGACAGGGCACTGGCGCTGACCACCCGCGCCGACCGGACGGTGCAGGGACCACTGTGGAACGTCGCGGTGAAGATCCCGGTGATCGGTCAGAACGTCGCCGCGATCCAGGACACCACGCGCGCCGCGCAGATCCTCGCGAAAGAGGCCCTGCCCGCCGCGGTGAAGCTCGTGACCACCCTGAACCTGAAGACCCTGAAGGTCGCGGGCGGCGGCATCAACCTGAAGCCGATCCAGGAGGCGGCGGCCGACCTGCCGGTGCTGCGGCACGCGTTCGCCGATGCCCAGGCGGCGGTCGCCGGAATCGACCGCGCCGCGCTCAATCCCGCCGTCGACGGCTCGATCGGCCAGCTGCTCGACATCATCGACCAGGCCGGGCCGACGATCGGGGACATCGAGAAGAGCCTGCCGACGCTCATCGACCTGGCCGGCGGCCACGGCACGCGCCGGTACATGATCATCTTCCAGAACAACGCCGAGATCCGCGCGACGGGCGGCAACGCCGCGAACACGGCCATACTGCTCGTGCGCGACGGGCGGATGAAGCTCGTCGAGGATGCGCAGACCCGGGCCTACAAGCGGGCCGAGTACGGCGGGGTGGGCTCGCCCGCTCCGCTGCCGGCGAAGACCCGCAAGCTCTACGAGTGGGACTACACGCTGTACGCGCAGAACTTCACCCGCACGCCCGACTTCCCGACCACGGCGAAGCTCTTCGCGGGCCTGTGGACGAAGGTCACCCGCACGAAGCTCGACGGCGTCGTCTCGGTCGACCCGGTGGCGCTGTCGTACATGCTGAAGGTGACCGGTCCGGTCGGCCTTCCCGACGGCACGAAGATCGGGGCCGGCAACGCGGTCAAGCTGCTGCTGAGCGACGTGTACGCCAAGTTCGGTCGCGATACGAAGGGCTCCGACGCGTACTTCGGTCAGGTCACGTCGCGCGTGTTCGACAGGATCGCCGCCGGCGGCTGGAGCCCCACCAAGATGATCGCGGCGTTCCAGCGGGGCATCGCCGAGCAGCGGATCTACAGCTGGTTCACCCGTCCGGTCGAGCAGCGCCTGTCGGTGCAGACCGGCACCGACGGCATCCTGCTGCGCAGCAACGCGACCGCCTCGCAGGTCGGCGTCTACCTCAACGACTCGTCGCACAGCAAGCTCGAGTACTACCTCAAGACCCGCACCGCGATCACGTGCGACGCCGTGGCCCGCACCGTCACCACCACCGTGACGATGACGAGCACGGTGCCGGGGCCGAACCTCAACGCGTTCACCCTCGGCGGGCGCAACTGGGTGTACGGCATCCCGAGCACCACGATGCTGCTGGACGTTCTCGGATTCGCCCTGCCCGGCGGCACGATCACGAGTCATCCGAACCAGGGCGACCTCGCCTTCTGGACGCGCACCGGGGTGGAGCAGGGGCGCGATGCGCGCAGCATCTCGGTCGCGCTGCCCCTGGGAAAGACCACCCGGGTCTCGTTCACCTCGACCGTGCCGCACGGCGCGCTCGGACCCCTGTCCGTGCGCTACTCGCCGACGGTCACGCGCACGCCCGTCTCGATCGCCGGAAGCTGCAACGCGCTGTTCCCGCCGAGCCGCGGGCAGTGACCGCGCGCGACACGCCCGAGTTTGCGACACGCCCGGGCGACACGTAGACTAGTCCAGTTCCACATTCTGCCGTGCGCTCGTGCGTGCGGCGGATCACTGCCAGGGCAGTGCACAGGGCGGCGCCACCGAGCGCGAGAACCTGGGCCGCGGGCAGCAGAACGACTGATCCCGACTCCCTTCCTGCGAGAGCAGGCGCATCCGTGCGTCAGGGGGCAGGATGCCGGATGCCGCGGCGACAGCCGTGGCGTGCGGTTTGACATCAGAACAGTGGTGCAGCATCACCCGCGACCGCGGGTGGGAGTGCCCTGACGGGAACGTCACCAGCGTCCCGTCACCGTGCGTCCAATGCGTCGGTGAAGCAGACGTATGACGCGAGAAAGAGAGTGAGCAGACAAATGGCGGGACAGAAGATCCGCATTCGCCTGAAGTCGTACGACCACGCCGGGCTCGACAGCTCGGCGCGCAAGATCGTCGACACCGTGACCCGTGCCGGTGCCACCGTGGTGGGCCCCGTGCCGCTTCCGACCGAGAAGAACGTCGTGTGCGTCATCCGGTCGCCGCACAAGTACAAGGACAGCCGCGAGCACTTCGAGATGCGCACCCACAAGCGTCTGATCGACATCGTCGACCCGACGCCCAAGGCCGTCGACTCGCTGATGCGCCTTGACCTTCCGGCCGATGTCAACATCGAGATCAAGCTCTGAGGTTCGACATGGCTGACATCAACAACAAGATTTCCAAGGGTCTGCTGGGCACCAAGCTCGGCATGACGCAGGTCTGGAACGACCAGGGCAAGCTCGTCCCGGTCACCGTCATCGAGATCGCGCCCAACGTGGTCACCCAGGTCCGCAGCCTCGAGAAGGACGGCTACAACGCCGTCCAGATCTCGGCCGGCCAGATCGACCCCCGCAAGGTCACCAAGCCCCTCACCGGTCACTTCGAGGCCGCCGGCGTCACGCCGCGCCGCCACGTGACCGAGGTGCGCACCGCCGACGCCGCTGACTACTCACTCGGTCAGGAGCTGTCGGTCGAGGGCCTGTTCGAGGCCGGCCAGCTGGTCGACGTCGTCGGCACCAGCAAGGGCAAGGGCACCGCGGGTGTCATGAAGCGCCACAACTTCAAGGGCGTCTCCGCCTCGCACGGTTCGCACCGCAACCACCGCAAGCCCGGTTCGATCGGTGCCTCGTCGACGCCCAGCCGCGTCTTCAAGGGCATGCGCATGGCCGGCCGCATGGGTGGCGAGCGCGTGACCGTCCTCAACCTCACGGTGCACGCCGTCGACGCCGAGAAGGGTCTGCTGCTCGTCAAGGGCGCCGTCCCCGGTGCTCGTGGCCGCATCGTCTACGTCCGCAACGCAGTGAAGGGTGCCTGAACATGGCTGACTCGACTCTCGCGCTCGACGTCGTGAAGTCCGACGGCAAGAAGGCCGGCTCCGTCGAGCTGCCCGCCGACATCTTCGACGTCAAGACGAACATCCCCCTGATCCACCAGGTCGTCGTCGCGCAGCTCGCCGCCGCGCGTCAGGGCACCCACTCGACCAAGCGTCGCGGTGAGGTCTCCGGCTCCGGTCGCAAGCCGTTCAAGCAGAAGGGCACCGGCAACTCTCGCCAGGGCTCGATCCGCGCACCCGAGCACACCGGTGGTGGCATCGTCCACGGCCCGAAGCCGCGCGACTACTCGCAGCGCACCCCCAAGAAGATGATCTCCGCCGCTCTGCTGGGCTCGCTCAGCGACCGCGCGCGCGGCGAGCGTCTGCACGTCGTCGAGTCCTTCGGCATCGAGGGCAAGCCCTCGACCAAGGCCGCCGCCGCCGTGCTCTCGGGTCTCGGCGCCCAGAAGAACGTGCTCGTCGTCATCGACCGCGAAGACGACCTGACCGTTCTCAGCGTCCGCAACCTCGCGTACGTGCACGTGCTGAGCTTCGACCAGCTGAACGCCTACGACGTGCTCGTCTCCGACGACATCGTCTTCACCAAGGCCGCCTACGACGCCTTCGTCGCGTCCAAGAGCGCCGCTACTTCGGAGGTCTCGGCATGACCGCGCTGGACAACGCGCAGAACAAGGACCCGCGCGACATCATCCTCAAGCCGGTGGTCTCTGAGAAGAGCTACGGCCTGATCGACGAGGGCAAGTACACGTTCATCGTGGACCCCCGTGCGAACAAGACCGAGATCAAGCTGGCGATCGAGAAGATCTTCGGCGTCAAGGTCGCTTCGGTCAACACGCTCAACCGCGTCGGCAAGGCCCGCCGCACCCGCTTCGGCATCGGCAAGCGCAAGGACACCAAGCGCGCCGTCGTCACGCTGAAGTCGGGCACCATCGACATCTTCACGGCCGTCGGCTGACAGTCGGGATAGAGGACAGAACACATGGCTATTCGCAAGTACAAGCCCACGACGCCCGGTCGTCGCGGCTCGTCGGTGGCCGACTTCGCCGAGATCACCCGGTCGACGCCTGAGAAGTCGCTGCTGCGTCCGCTGTCGAAGACCGGCGGCCGCAACAACCAGGGCCGCATCACCACCCGTCACATCGGTGGTGGCCACAAGCGCCAGTACCGCGTCATCGACTTCCGTCGCAACGACAAGGACGGCATCGACGCCAAGGTCGCGCACATCGAGTACGACCCCAACCGCACCGCGCGCATCGCGCTGCTGCACTACCTCGACGGCGAGAAGCGCTACATCCTCGCCCCGAACAAGCTGCAGCAGGGCGACATCGTGGAGTCGGGCGCGTCGGCCGACATCAAGCCCGGCAACAACCTGCCGCTGAAGAACATCCCCACCGGTACCGTGATCCACGCGATCGAGTTGCGTCCCGGCGGCGGTGCGAAGATCGCCCGTTCGGCCGGCGCCTCGGTGCGTCTGGTCGCCAAGGACGGTCCGTACGCCCAGCTGCGCATGCCCTCGGGCGAGATCCGCAACGTCGACGCGCGCTGCCGCGCGACGATCGGCGAGGTCGGCAACGCCGAGCAGTCGAACATCAACTGGGGCAAGGCCGGCCGCAACCGCTGGCGCGGCATCCGCCCCACCGTCCGCGGTGTCGCCATGAACCCGGTCGACCACCCGCACGGTGGTGGTGAGGGCAAGACCTCCGGTGGTCGTCACCCGGTTTCGCCGTGGGGTCAGGCCGAGGGTCGCACCCGTCACGCGAATAAGGAAAGCGACAAGTACATCGTGCGTCGTCGCAACGCCGGCAAGAAGCGCAAGTAGGAGTAAGAGAAGATGCCTCGCAGTCTCAAGAAGGGCCCCTTCGTCGACGAGCACCTGCTTCGCAAGGTGGTCGTGCAGAACGAAGCCGGCAGCAAGAACGTCATCAAGACGTGGTCGCGCCGCTCGATGATCATCCCGGCCATGCTCGGCCACACGATCGCCGTGCATGACGGCCGCAAGCACATCCCGGTGTTCGTCACCGAGACGATGGTCGGCCACAAGCTGGGCGAGTTCGCGCCCACCCGCACCTTCCGCGGCCACGTGAAGGACGACAAGAAGGGCCGCCGCCGCTGACGCGGGGGCAAGAGGAGAGAGAAATGGTGGAGTCCATCGCCACGGTGCGACACATCCGCGTGACCCCTCAGAAGGCTCGTCGTGTTGTCGCCCTCATCAAGGGGAAGCAGGCCGAAGAGGCCCTCGCGATCCTCAAGTTCGCGCAGCAGAGCGCGAGCGACCCGATCTACAAGCTGGTCGAGTCGGCCGTCGCCAACGCCCGCGTCAAAGCGGACAACGCCGGCGACTACCTCGACGAGCGCGACCTGTTCGTGAAGAACGCGTTCGTGGACGAGGGGACGACGCTCAAGCGTTTCCAGCCCCGCGCCCAGGGCCGTGCGTTCCAGATCAAGAAGCGCACGAGCCACATCACCGTGCTGCTCGCGACGCCCGAACTGGCCGACGCTCCGACGGGTTCAGCGACCAAGCGCAACAAGAAGGCGAGCAAGTAATGGGACAGAAGGTCAACCCGTACGGCTTCCGCCTCGGAATCACGACCGACCACGTGTCGCGTTGGTTCTCGGACTCGACGAAGCCGGGCCAGCGTTACGCCGACTACGTCGCCGAGGACATCAAGATCCGTCGTCTGCTTCAGACGCAGCTCGACCGGGCCGGCGTCAGCAACATCGAGATCGAGCGCACGCGTGACCGCGTCCGCGTCGACATCCACACCGCCCGCCCGGGCATCGTGATCGGTCGTCGCGGCGCCGAGGCCGAGCGCATCCGCGCCGACCTCGAGAAGCTCACCGGCAAGCAGATCCAGCTGAACATCCTCGAGGTGCGCAACCCCGAGGCCGACGCTCAGCTGGTCGCCCAGGGCATCGCCGAGCAGCTGAGCGCCCGCGTGGCGTTCCGCCGCGCGATGCGCAAGGGCCTGCAGGGCGCGCAGCGCGCCGGCGCCAAGGGCGTCCGCATCCAGGTCTCCGGCCGTCTCGGCGGCGCCGAGATGAGCCGGTCGGAGTTCTACCGCGAGGGTCGTGTGCCGCTGCACACGCTGCGCGCGAACATCGACTACGGCTTCTACGAGGCCAAGACCACCTTCGGCCGCATCGGCGTGAAGGTCTGGATCTACAAGGGCGACCTGACCAACAAGGAGCTCGCCCGCGAGCAGGCCAACGCGCCCAAGTCCCGCGGTCGTGACGACCGCGGCGACCGCCGCCGTGGCCCGCGCAGCGAGGCTCCTGTCGCAGAAGGAGCATCGGCGTAATGCTTATTCCCCGTAAAGTCAAGTACCGCAAGCAGCACCACCCGGGCCGCAGCGGCCAGGCCACCGGCGGCACAAAGGTCTCCTTCGGCGAGTTCGGCATCCAGGCCCTCACCCCGGCGTATGTGACCAACCGTCAGATCGAGTCCGCTCGTATCGCGATGACCCGTCACATCAAGCGCGGCGGCAAGGTGTGGATCAACGTCTACCCCGACCGCCCGCTCACCAAGAAGCCGGCCGAGACCCGCATGGGTTCCGGCAAGGGCTCGCCCGAGTGGTGGGTTGCAAACGTCAAGCCGGGTCGCGTCCTCTTCGAGGTCGCGGGCGTCAACGAGGAACTCGCTCGTGAGGCCCTGACCCGTGCCATTCACAAGCTGCCCCTGAAGGCACGCATCATCAAGCGCGAGGAGGGCGACGCGTAATGGCGATCGGCACCAAGGAGCTCGCCCCCGGCGAGCTGGACACGTTCGAGGACCAGCGCCTCGTCGAAGAGCTGCGCAAGGCCAAGGAAGAGCTGTTCAACCTGCGCTTCCAGTCGGCCACCGGCCAGCTCGAGAGCCACGGCCGCATCCGTGCGGTCAAGCGCGACATCGCGCGGCTCTACACCGTCATCCGTGAGCGCGAGCTCGGCATCCGTGCCACGCCCGCTCCCGTCGAGGCGACGAAGGCGAAGAAGAAGGCCAAGAAGGCGGATGCCGCCGACGAGGCCGTGAAGGAAGAGACTGAGTGATGGCTGCTGCAGACAAGACCAGTGTGTCGGTCCCTGAGCCCGTCGAAGGGCACGAGCACGCTGAGCACGACGTCCGCGACGTGAACGCCCGTGGGTACCGCAAGGCGCGCCGCGGCTACGTCGTCAGCGACAAGATGGACAAGACGATCGTCGTCGAGGTCGAGGACCGCGTCAAGCACCCCCTCTACGGCAAGGTCATCCGTCGCACGTCGAAGGTCAAGGCGCACGACGAGAACAACACCGCCGGCGTCGGCGACCTCGTCCTCATCAATGAGACCCGTCCGCTGTCGGCCACGAAGCGCTGGCGTCTGGTCGAGATCCTGGAGAAGGCAAAGTGATCCAGACCGAATCCCGACTCAAGGTCGCCGACAACACCGGTGCCAAGGAGATCCTCACCATCCGCGTGCTCGGCGGCTCCAACCGCCGTTACGCGGGCCTGGGCGACGTCATCGTCGCCACGGTGAAGGATGCCATCCCCGGTGGCAACGTGAAGAAGGGCGATGTCGTCAAGGCGGTCATCGTCCGCACCGTGAAGCAGACCCGTCGCGCCGACGGCTCGTACATCAAGTTCGACGAGAACGCCGCCGTCATCCTGAAGAACGACGGGGAGCCCCGCGGCACCCGCATCTTCGGACCGGTCGGTCGTGAGCTTCGTGACAAGAAGTTCATGAAGATCGTCTCGCTGGCCCCGGAGGTCATCTGAATCATGGCGAACATCAAGAAGGGCGACCTCGTCCAGGTCATCACCGGCAAGAAGCAGGACAAGGGCGGTGACCGCGGCAAGCAGGGCAAGGTCCTCGAGATCCTGTCCGGGCAGAACCGCGTGATCGTCGAGGGCGTGAACTACGTCACGAAGCACAACCGTGTCGGCCAGACCCAGCGCGGCACCAAGACCGGCGGCATCGAGACGTTCGAGGCGCCGATCCACATCTCCAACGTGGCCCTGGTGGACCCCGAGACGAAGAAGCCGACCCGCGTCGGCCACCGCGTCGAGGAGCAGATCAAGGACGGCCACAAGCGCACCGTCCGCGTGCGCTACGCCAAGAAGAGCGGTAAGGACCTCTGATGAGCACCGACACTGCCGCGCCGGCTGGCAAGATCCAGCCGCGCCTGAAGCAGAAGTACAACACCGAGATCCGCAAGGCTCTGCAGGACGAGTTCGGCTACGCCAACGTCATGCAGATCCCCGGTCTGGTCAAGGTCGTCGTCAACACCGGTGTCGGTGAGGCGGCTCGCGACAGCAAGGTGATCGATGGTGCGGTCGACGACCTCACCAAGATCACCGGTCAGAAGCCGATCGTCACCAAGGCACGCAAGTCCATCGCGCAGTTCAAGCTGCGCGAGGGCCAGGCCATCGGCGCGCACGTCACGCTGCGCGGCGACCGTGCCTGGGAGTTCCTGGACCGTCTCGTGAACCTGGCGCTGCCCCGCATCCGCGACTTCCGCGGGCTGTCCGGCGCCCAGTTCGACGGTCACGGCAACTACACCTTCGGTCTGCAGGAGCAGTCGGTCTTCCACGAGATCGACCAGGACCGCATCGACCGCGTCCGCGGCTTCGACATCACCGTGGTCACCTCGGCGAACACCGACGACGAGGGCCGCGCTCTGCTGAAGGGGCTCGGCTTCCCGTTCCAGTCGGCGGACGCCCAGGCGTGATCTGACAGAATGGTGGGATGCCCGGCGCCGCGTGCCCGGGCATCCCACTGTTCGGACAACTGAACAGAACCCCAAACCGATCGTCGGGCGACGCGTTTCGTCTCGCGAAGACCTGCACTGAGCGAGCGAAGCGAGTCGAAGTGTCGCTCAACGACCGGCTTGGCATCCCAACCGGTCGTTGAGCGAGGCGCGAAGCGCCGAGACGAAACGCATCGGCTCTCAAGAAGGTCGGCTGTCGTGTAACGGCATCCGAAACCACTGATCAAAGGAACACATCATGACGATGACAGACCCGGTCGCAGACATGCTGACCCGTCTGCGCAACGCGAACTCGGCGCACCACGACTCCGTGTCGCTGCCGAGCTCCAAGCTCAAGACCCACATCGCCGAGATCCTCAAGCTCGAGGGTTACATCGCCGGCTGGTCCGTCGCCGACGCCCGCGTCGGTCAGACCCTGACCATGGAGCTGAAGTACGGCTCCGGCCGCGAGCGTTCGATCGCGGGCATCAAGCGCGTCTCCAAGCCCGGCCTCCGCGTCTACGCGAAGTCGACCGAGCTGCCCAAGGTCCTCGGCGGCCTCGGCATCGCGATTCTGTCCACCTCCTCCGGTCTTCTCACCGACCGTCAGGCCGAGCAGAAGGGCGTGGGTGGGGAAGTCCTCGCCTACGTGTGGTGATCTGACATGTCGCGTATTGGACGTCTTCCCATCGACATCCCCGCCGGCGTGACCGTTTCGGTCGACGGCCAGGACGTCGCGGTCAAGGGCCCGAAGGGCGAGCTCGCGCTCACCATCGCGCGCCCCATCGAGGTCAAGGTCGAGGAGAACCAGGTCGTGGTCACGCGCCCCGACGACGAGCGCGCCTCGCGGTCGCTGCACGGCCTCAGCCGCACCCTCATCAACAACAACATCATCGGCGTCACCCAGGGCTACACCAAGGGCCTCGAGGTCGTCGGCACGGGTTACCGCGTCCAGCAGAAGGGCTCGTCCGTCGAGTTCGCGCTGGGCTTCTCGCACCCGGTGCTGGTCGACCCGCCGGCAGGCATCACCCTGACGGTCGAGGGCAACAACAAGGTCACCGTCAGCGGCATCGACAAGCAGGCCGTCGGCGAGGCGGCTGCGAACATCCGCAAGATCCGCAAGCCCGAGCCGTACAAGGGCAAGGGCGTGCGTTACGCCGGCGAGGTCGTGCGTCGCAAGGCCGGAAAGAGTGGTAAGTAA
>Ga0308170_10004597_pt1 | contig 10842 bp, 12 predicted proteins | sample PhyBR2_2_FD_202136 | JGI IMG/M metagenome (GOLD analysis project Ga0308170, IMG submission 202136) | Phyllosphere microbial communities from UC Gill Tract Community Farm, Albany, California, United States - DLSLSB.R2 | ecosystem: Host-associated > Plants > Phyllosphere > Unclassified | place... | reverse complement strand
GCTTCATTGCCCCCGATGACGGGTCCGCTGACGTTTTCGCCCACTACTCGGCAATCGCCACCAGCGGCTACCGCTCACTGGACGAGAACCAGAAGGTCGAATTCGATGTGACCCAGGGCCCCAAGGGCCCGCAGGCAGAGAACATCCGCCCGCTCTAGTCTTCGGCGGCCTCCGGCATCAGCCGCAGACCCCATCAGCGGCCTCTCCACCACAGGGTGGAGAGGCCGCTGTTTTTTTGCAGCGTCCGCCCCCGCCTTATGCGGCGGCGCCCTCCCGTTCCAGTTTTGGGATAATTGATTCATGACGGGACAGGACCAGGACAGGGATCCGTGGGAGGAGTTCGATTCCCTCGGGCCCGCTATACCAGACCGCGTCCCCGGCCAGCCCGGCGGGGAGCCGCACGGTTTCGGGTTCCGGACCGGGGTGCGGAGCGCCCGGGTCGCCGTCGGGTTCGCCATTTACGCCCTCGCGCTGGGCACCGTCCTTGCCCTCACGGGGTGCATCGTCTTCATCACCCGCCAACAGTGGCTGCTCGTGGGCCTGATGCTGTTGTTCGAGGCAGTGTTTGTTTTTGCGTTCACGCGGCTGGTGGCCCAAGCGAGGCACCGGAGGCCCCGTGACAGGCACGCCAGGTAATCCCACTGGGACTGCCGCCGATCAAGCGGTTGACCTTGACGCAGCGTCAAACCCTAGGCTCGGAGCATGCAAGAAACACTAGGGCCCGGGGGCAGGGACTGGTCCATCCAGGAGGTGGCCAGGATCGCCGGTACCACCAGCCGCACGCTGAGGCACTATGACGACATCGGCCTGTTGAGGCCCAGCCGGGTGGGCAGCAACGGTTACCGCTATTACGACGGCGCCGCCCTCCTCCAGCTGCAGCGCATCCTTTTGCTGCGCGAGCTGGGCCTGGGCCTGCCCGCCATCCAGGAGGTCTTCCACCGCCACGCCGATCCCGTGGCGGCGCTCACCCGGCATCTTGAGTGGCTGGGCCAGGAGCAGCGCCGGCTGGCCCTGCAGGCGGAGTCGGTGCGGCAAACCATTGAAACAGTGAGGGCAGGAGGCCAGCTGATGGCAGAGAACATGTTCGAGGGCTTCGATCACAGCAAGTACAAGGATGAGGTCGAGGAGCGCTGGGGCAAGGAAGCCTACGTAACGTCAGATGCATGGTGGCGCGGCATGCCTGCAGCGGACAAGCAGGAGTGGAAGTCCGCGGCGGAGGAGCTGGGCCGGGACTGGCGCGTGGCAGCGGCTGCCGGAGCAGCCCCGGACGGAGCTGAGGCCCACGATCTGGCACGGCGGCACCTTGCCTGGCTGAAGTCCATCCCCGGTACGCCTGCTGCCGGCAACGGTGACCTGCGTGGGTACGTGCTCGGGGTGGCTGACATGTACGTGGCGGACCCGCGCTTCGCCGCCAACTACGGAGGAGAGCAGGGAGCACGCTTCGTGCAGGCAGCGCTGCGCGCCTACGTCGATACGTCCCTGTAGGGGTCAGCTGCGGTTCGCCAGTCCACGGTTCCAAAGCACGACGGCGGCCCCCGCCAGGGTGCCCGCGACCACCATCCTGCGCCGCGCCGTCCGCCGCTTTCCCTGCCAGCCGCCGCTGACGGAAGCCTTGCGGCTGTGGCCGGACGGCTCATAGAGGGTTCCGGTCGAGGCCGCCGCCGGCTTGCTGCGGGATAGGTGGGTCTTCTCCACCTGCGCGGCCATGGCCCCTTCCACCTTGGCGGGCGTGAGCTTGTGCTGGAGGACCATCAGCCGCCCGGCGGGACCCACCACGGCTTCCCGCCGGGGCTTGGCTGCCAGGCTGACAATCGTTGCCGCCACCCGCTCGGGGGTGTAGACCGGCGGCATGGCCTCCACTTTCCGCCCCGTGTAGTTGGCGGCATGCTGGAAGAAAGGCGTGTCGATCGCCGCCGGCAGCACGGTACACACCTTCACCTTCCGGATCCCGTCCAACCGCAGCTCGGACCGGATGCTCACGCTCAAAGCCCGCACCGCAGCCTTGGACATGGAGTAGGCCGCGGTGTACGGCTGGGAAACCTCGCCGACTATGGAAGCGACGTTAATGAGCACGCCTGCTCCCTGGGCGCGAAGCCGGGGCAGGGCAGCGCGGGCACCGTTGACGTACCCGCCGATATTTACGTCCAGCACGCGCCTGATATCGGCCAGCGGAATGTCGGTGAGGCGTCCGAAGACACCGACCGCGGCGTTGTTCACCCAGACATCCAGGCGGCCGAACTCCTTCACCGCCCGTGCCGCCAGGGCTTCGACACTTTCAGCGTCGGTGACGTCGGTGGGAACGGCAACGGCCTTGCCTCCCCGCCTCTTGACCTCATGCGCCAGGGTCTCCAACGCTGCGGCGCTTCGGGCCGCGAGGACCAACCGGGCCCCCTTGTCAGCGAATTTGAGCGCTGTTGCCCGCCCGATGCCGCTGGACGCTCCGGTGATGACGACAACCGGCTTCTTGACCCGCATCCCGCCTCCGTCCCGTGCCCGCAGGGGCACGGTCATCAACACTAAGTATGCTTACCAGTGCGATGCTATCGAGAGATGCCAAACGCTGACAACCTCTCTGGAGCAGCTTGTCAGCGCTTTGTCCGGGCCCGTTCATCCCGAGTCCGGCCTGCCGGCGCTTGCTTGGCCTTCGCCCGTTTAGCCCGCCGAATGACGAGCAGGACCACGGCAACGGCGAGCGCGGCATACACGGCGTAGTTCAGGTAGTGGGAGTACTCTTCAATCAGCCGGTACTGGGTCCCCAGGAGATAGCCCAGCCCGATGAGGGCGCCGTTCCAGAGCCCGCTGCCTGCGAGGGTGAAGAGACTGAAGGTTCCCACGGACATCGCCGCCGCTCCCGCCGGAAGGGAAATCAGGCTGCGGACCCCCGGCAGCAGGCGGCCGAAGAAGATGGACGATTTGCCGTGGCGGCGGAACCAGCCGGCCGCGTGTTCAAAGTCCTCCCTTTCCACCAGCGGCAGTTTGGATAACCACCGGATGGATCGCTCCAGCCCCAGTTTGGCTCCCAGCCAGAAGAGCATCAGTGCCCCGAGGTACGCGCCCAGCGTGCTGGTAGCGAAGACGAGGATGAGGTTCAGGGCGCCCTGCTTGGCAAGGTAGCCCGCGAGCGGGAGGATTACCTCACTGGGGATCGGAGGCACCACCGTCTCTGCCAGCGTGAATGCGCCCACGCCCCACTCGCCGAGGCTGTCGATGGCCCTCGCCGCGAAGCCGACTATTCCCGTGAGTCCCTCGGTGGGGCTGGCTGCACCGGTCATGATTGTCCACATACGCCTGTCCCGTTCCGCTGCATGCCATGGCCGCGTGCTGGCCCGTCATGTCTACCTTACGGGTCTGCCGGCGGTCCGCGGCCGCAACCGCGCAGCGACCAGGCCCAGGGCTTACCGGTGCTTGAATTCAGGCTGGCGCTTTTCGCTGAACGCCGCCATCCCTTCCTTCTGGTCCTCTGTGGCGAACAGGGAGTGGAAGAGCCGCCGCTCGAACAGCACCCCCTGCGCCAGCCCGGTTTCGAAGGCGGCGTTGACTGCCTCCTTCGCCGCCATCGCCGCAGGCTTTGATTTCGCCGCGATAACCCCAGCCACGTTGAGCGCCTCTGACACTACATCCGCCGCCGGAACCACCCTGGACACCAGCCCGCACCGGTCCGCTTCCTCCGCATCGATGAACCTGCCGGTGAGGATCATGTCCATCGCCTTGGCCTTGCCCACGGCCCTGGTGAGCCGCTGCGACCCGCCCATGCCGGGCAGCACGGCCAGGTTGATTTCCGGCTGGCCAAACTTCGCATTGTCCCCCGCAATGATGAGGTCGCACATCATGGCCAATTCGCAGCCGCCACCGAGGGCGAAACCGGACACGGCAGCGATGGTCGGGATCCGCAGCCGGCTGAAGTCCTCCCAGCCCCGGAACCAGTCAGCCGTGTACATGTCCATGTAGCCCTGGTCCGCCATCTCCTTTATGTCGGCCCCTGCGGCGAAAGCCTTGCCCGAGCCGGTGATCACCACTGCGCCCACGCCGGGATCCGCATCCATGGCGGTAACGGCCGCCACCAACTCTTCCATGGTGGCCTTGTTCAGCGCGTTCAGTGCCGCGGGCCGGTTTAGCGTCACCAGCCCTACCCTGCCCTGCTGCTCCACCAGGATGTTGGCGTACTCCGTCATTCGGGGCTCCCGTCGTCGTGTGCTGTTGTGGTCCGGCGCCGGCCCGGGAGCCGGGGTTCGGCTGGCTCCCCCGCTGCAGCATCCCCGGCAGGCTGCCCGGATGCGTTGCGGATCTCTGTGATGATGGCCGAAAAGTCGCGGCCCGCACCGCCTTCCGCGGCAAACCTATCGTAGATTTGCGCCGCCAGTGCTCCCATTTGCCCGGCCACCCCGGTGCTGTGGAGCGCGTTGACGGCGAGGTTGAGGTCCTTGGCCATGAGCGTTGAGGCAAAGCCGGGCTGGTAGTCCCGGTTGGCGGGGCTGGCGGGAACGGGTCCGGGCACCGGGCAGTTGGTGGTCAGCGCCCAGCACTGTCCGGAGGCGGCGGATGCCACGTCGAACAGCGCCTGATGGGTCAGGCCCAGCTTCTCGCCGAGGACGAAAGCCTCACTGACCGCGATCATGGAGACGCCCAGGATGAGGTTGTTGCAGATTTTCGCGGCCTGCCCGGCTCCGTGGGCGCCGCAGTGCACCACCCGCTTGCCCATGACCTCCAGGAGCGGGCGCACGGCATTAAAGTCCGCCGGTTCACCGCCGGCCATGAACGTCAGGGTGCCCGCCTCAGCCCCCACCACGCCGCCGGAGACGGGCGCGTCAACGGAACGGTGACCTGCTTCAACAGCCAAGCGGGCGGCTTCGCGGGCCTCGTCGACGTTGATGGTGGAGCAGTCCAGGAACATGGTGCCTGGGTGCGCCGCCGCAAGCAGGCCGGGTTCGCCGTTGGCGCCCCGGTAGGCGTCCAGCACGTGGCGGCCGCTGGGGAACATGGTCAGCACCAGCTCCGCGCCGGCCAGAGCATCAATGGCAGAACCGGCCACCGGGACACCTTGCGCCCGTGCCGCTTCAAGGGCGGTGGGAACGACGTCAAAACCGGTCACGCGGTAACCGGCCCGGACCAGGTTCAGGGCCATGGGTGCACCCATGTGCCCCAGGCCCAGGAAGGCAACGCTGCCCATTTGAGGCATAACCCGTCTCCTTTACTCCGAGATCCGGCCCGGCAGCTCCGGCTGCAGCCGCAGGTCCAGTTCCCCGCCGTCCAACGGTTCGAAGAACCGGTCCACCTGCTCCGGAAGCACCTCAGCCAGGGTGGCCGGTTTCCACTGCGGGTTCCTGTCCTTGTCCACCACCTGCGCCCGGATTCCTTCACGGAAATCAGGTCCTTGCAGGAAGCGGATGCCTGCCCGGTACTCCTGGGCCAGCGTGTCATCCAGTGTCAGCTTCGCGGCCCGGCGCAGGCCCGCCAGGGTGACCTTGACGGAGGTAGGCGATTTGGCCTCAATCGTGTCCGCGGCCGCTGCGGCGTCCTCGCGCCCGGGCCCCGTCCAGGCCCGGAGGCGGGCGACGATGTCGCCGGCATCGTCCGAACCGTAGCACGCGTCGATCCAGTCCTGCTGCCCGGCAAGCGCCGAGGGCGGGGGCTGCTCAGCGTAACGGGCAACGGCGTCTTCCGGACTTTCGTGTTCCAGCGCTGCCACCAGGCGGGGCAGCGCACCTGACGGAACGTAATGGTCTGCAAGGCCCAGGAACAGGGCATCCCCCGCGTCCAGGTGTGCCCCGGTGAGCGCGGCATGGGTTCCCGTTTCGCCTGGTGCGTGTGAGAGCAGGAAGGTCCCGCCGACGTCGGGCGCGAACCCAATGGTGGTCTCCGGCATCCCCATCCGGGTCCGCTCGGTGACCACCCGGACGTTACCGTGCGCCGAAATACCCACGCCGCCGCCGAGGACCAGCCCGTCCATCATGGCCACGTACGGCTTGGGGTAGCGGGAAATCAGCGAGTTCACGCGGTACTCGGTCTGCCAGAAACCGGCGGTGGCGTTTCCGGCCTGCAGCATGTCCCGGTAGATCGCAACGATGTCTCCGCCGGCGCACAGCCCCCGCTCCCCTGCACCCTGCACCAGCACGGTGGCCACGGCGTCGTCCGCCATCCATTCAGTGAGTTGCCGCAGGATCAGGTCCACCATTCCCGGGGTAAGGGCGTTCACCGCCCGTGGCCGGTTGAGGGTGATCAGGCCCAGCCGGCCACGGCGTCCGAAAAGTACCTCTGCGCCTCCGCTGCCTGCCGTGCTGTCCGTGGTGTCGCCCGTGGCTGCGGTCATCCCAGTGCTCCTTCGCAGTGGTGGAGTGGTGTGTGATCCAGGTCATTCAATTGCGAATATACCCGCCCCTTCCCGCACGGGCGCAACCACCCGGGCATCACCAGGCCAAGCCGCCGAAGGCTTTACCTGCCGCGCGGCCGCCAAGGTAAGTTAGGAACCGTGAAGATAGCTACCTGGAATGTGAACTCGCTCCGTGCCCGCGCCGACCGCGTTGAAGCGTGGCTGCAGCGCAGCGACTGCGACGTCCTGGCCATCCAGGAGACCAAGTGCAAGGACGACAACTTTCCTTGGGAGCTCTTCGAACGGATGGGCTACGAGGTGGCCCACTTCGGGGTGAACCAGTGGAACGGTGTGGCCATCGCCTCCCGGGTAGGGCTTGAGGACGTGGAGCGGACATTCCTGGACCAGCCGTCGTTCGGCAAGGCCGGCAAGGATCCCGTGCAGGAAGCCCGTGCCATGGCGGCCACCTGCGGCGGCATCCGCATCTGGAGCCTTTACGTCCCCAACGGCCGCTCCCTCGACGACGAACACATGCCGTACAAGCTCAAGTGGCTGGAAAGCCTGAAGACGCACGCGCAGGCACTGGTGACAGAAAACCCTGAGGCCCAGGTGGCACTGATGGGCGACTGGAACATTGCGCCGTTCGACGAGGACGTGTGGGACATCGACCTGTTCATCAACAACCGGTCCACGCACGTCAGCCCGCCCGAGCGCGAAGCCTTCCACGCGTTCGAAACCGCCGGTTACACCGATGTGGTGCGCCCCTACACCCCCGGCCCCGGCGTCTACACCTACTGGGACTACACCCAGCTGCGGTTCCCCAAAAAGGAAGGCATGCGGATCGACTTCGTGCTGGCCTCCCCCGCCTTGGCGGCACGCGTCACCGGTGCCTCGATCGACCGCGAGGAACGCAAGGGCAAGGGCGCTTCCGACCATGCTCCCGTAGTGGTGGAACTGGCGGACTGATGACTGCACCCTGGACCCACGCAAGGAGACCGTAATGACGGGCAACCTCTACCGGGGCCAGGCAGGCCTGCCTTTCTCCTCCACCCTGCGCGTCTACGAACCCCTGGAAGCCTTTCCGGAGGAACAACGCCCGGCCATCCAGGCCGCCGGCGCGCAGGCAGTCTCGCGTGCCGCCGTCGAAAACGCTGAACTGCTGGCCTCGCTGGGGCGCATCACGCGCTCCGGCGGCGACCCCTTCCCCACCGGGCGGACGGACCTGGTCCGCGTCACCGCGGCGCCGGCACCGGAAGGCGGAACGGCCGACGCCGGCGCTGACGCCGACTCGGAGCCTGTCCTGCTGTACTGCCCCAGCCAGTTGGTCCTGCGCGCCGGGCTGGCGGCGAACGCCTTGATGGAGGGCATCCACGGCCCGCTGGCCGAGCTGCTGATCCCGGAGGAGCAGCGCGACCGGCACCAGGAGCGGATCGACCTGGTGAAGGCCAGGGACGGATCCGTCCGGGTGCACACACGGGCGTCCACGTGGGGCATCCCGTTCAGTTGGTTTTCGCTGTTCGCCGAGTCCGACCGCAAGGATGTGGTGGAAGCCGGCGGGCGGATCCTCACCGTTCGTGTCTGGACGCCCATCACCGAGGCCCTGGAACGGGCCCGCTATGCGGTGGCCAACCTGGCTCTCGCCGCCCCGGACCTGGACATGCTTGACGACCTGGCGCAGCTGACGGAATGGCTTGAGCTGTTCCACGTGAACTCGATGGTGGAGCTGGACTACGGCGCCGTAGCGGACAAGGTGTACCCGGACGACTCGCCGATGGATATCAGGCTGGGCATCGAGTGCCTGGCAGAAGGCGACATGACCGGAGCTGCTGCAGCCTACCGGCGGCTTGCCTCGCGCTGGATTCCCATCCGGCAGCTGGCCCGCGCATCCTGAGGACGAACGTCCGGGAACCTCAGGTACCACTTGTTTCAGGCTGTGGGAGGCGCTGTAGTGCGCCGGACGATCAGTTCATGGGGCGCGACGGCGGAGCGGACAGCTCCTGCCTGGCCGTCGAGTTCGTCGAGAAGCATCTTCGTGGCCAGCTCGGCCTGCTCGTCCGGCCGCTGTCCAACTGTGGTCAAACCCATGGCCTCTGCGAAGTCATGGTTGTCGATGCCCACCACGGACAGTTCGCCGGGAACGCTGACGCCCGCGCGGTTGGCTTCGAAAATCACGCCCATGGCCATCTCGTCGGAGGCGCAGAAGATTGCGGTGGGCTTCTGCCCGGGCCGTGACCACAGGCGGCGGAAGGCTTCCTGGCCGCTGCGGACAGTGAAGTCCCCCCACTCGTCCCATTCGGGCCGGGTGGGCAGGCCGGCTCCCGCCATGACGTCCTTGAAGGCCAGGATGCGCACCCGGGGCACATCGAAGTTCAGGTCTGTCTCATCGTCGCCATGCAGCAGGGCAATGTCCCGGTGCCCCAGGTCAATCAGGTGCTGGACTGCCGTGGAGGCGGCGGCGTAATCGTCGATGCCGATGTAGGGGCATTCCTCCACATGCCCTCCCACCACAACCAGGGGGATGTCGATCTTCTGCAAGTGGTCGATCTCTTCATGGGTTAGCGCCATACACAGGACCAACAGGGCGTCGATCTGCTTGTAGACCATAGTCTTGCTGAAGAGCCGCTCCCGGTTGCTGCCGTGGCCGCCGAGATTGAAAAGCGAGAGGTTGTAATGACGGGCATGGAGCTCGCGGTCGGCGCCCTCGATGGCTTTGGAGAAGAACCAACGGCTCACGAACGGGGCCAGGACGCCGATGGTCTTGGTCCGGCCGGTGGCCAGGCCGGAGGCGGAGGATGAGGCCACGTAGCCCAGGTTCCCGGCCACTTCCAGGATCTTTTCCCTGGTGGCGGGCGATACACGGGGCAATCCGCGGACTGCGCGGGAGACTGTGGCTGTTGAGACTCCGGCGGCCGCCGCCACGTCCTCGATGCTGACGCCGTTATGGCCGCCCCGCTGGGACCTTTCCGTTGTCCGTGCCACCGCGTCCCCTCTGTAACTCCTTTTCGGCGTAGGGCCGGCTGGCCCTGCGTTTACCCCGGCCCTGTATTTTTCCATTCCGCGGGCAGGGAGTGATAACCAAGGCAGCTCCCGTTGCAGCAGGAACTGCCGCCGTCAGTTCCACTACCGCCGGGCCGGAAGTTTCCGGCGCAGCCGCACCAGGCCGTACAGCGCCAGCAGTGTTGCCAGCAGGCCCAGCGCCCAGCCAAGGGCCGGCTGGGCCGTCACTTCCATCCACACAGTGACTACCAGCAGGACCAGTGCCCAGAATCCGAGGAAGCCGATGATGATGTCGAAATCCTCGCCGGAGCGGACCAGCCGGCTGCGGTTTCCCGCCCCCGGGGTGCGGGGGCGGGAACCGTTGTCCGTCACTTGACTGCACCTGCCGTGAGGCCGGCGACAATCTTGCGCTGGAACACCAGCACCAGGATCACCAGCGGGATGGTGACGATGGTGCCTGCGGCCATGATGGCCGTGTAAGGGATCTGGTTGGGCTGCGCGCCGGCGAAGTTGGCGATGGCCACCGTCACGGGCTGGGTTGCGTCGCTGGACAGCTGGCTGGCGATCAGGAACTCATTCCACGAGGAAATGAATGCCAGGATTGCCGTGGTGAAAATCGCCGGAGCCGCCAGGGGCATGATGACCTTGCGGAAGGCCTGCCCCTGCGTGCAGCCGTCCACGCGGGCCGACTCCTCCAGCTCCCACGGCATTTCCCGGAAGAACGAGGTCATGGTGTAGACCGTCAACGGGAGCACGAAGGAGATGTTGGGGATGATCAGGGCCTGGTAGGTGCCCATCCAGCCAATGTTGGTGAACAGCTGGAAGAGCGGGGTGATCAGGGCAACGCCGGGGAACATGGAGGCTCCCAGGATGAAGCCGAGCACCAGGAACTTGCCCTTGAAGTTGAGCCGGGCCAGGGCGTAGGCCGCGAACACACCGATCAGCAGGGACACCAAGGTCACCACGCCGCCAATGAACACACTGTTCAGCAGCGCTTGGCCGAAGTGGTTGCCGAACGACGTATCAAATGCCGTCTTGAAGTTGTCCAGGGTGACATGCGTGGGCAGTATCGAGGTGTCGTAGGTGAAGCCCACCTCGCGGAATGCGGTGACCACCATCCAGTAGGCAGGTGCCAAACACCAAAGCAGGACGATGGCAGCACTGAGGTACGTGCGGCCCTGCGCCCACTTTTCACGGTTTTGCGCGGCCTTGCGCCCCCTGTCCTGCCGGGCACGCAGTGCTGATGCGTCCGCTGTTGCCGTGGTCATTTCTTCCCCTTTCCTGTGGCGCCGCTCTGCTCAACTACGTTTGCCCCGAGGAAGCGGACGAAGATGAAGGCGACGAGGAAGATGATGATGAAGGTAATCGTCGACAAGGCAGCGGCCGCGTTGAAGCCCTGCCTGATCTGGTTGATCACCAGGATGGACAGCGTGGTGGTGTTATTGGCACCGCCGGTCAGGATGTACGGCAGGTCGAACATGCGCAGCGCATCCAGGGTCCGGAAGAGGATTGCCACCATCAGGGCCGGCTTGACCAGC
>Ga0308170_10004593_pt1 | contig 10848 bp, 13 predicted proteins | sample PhyBR2_2_FD_202136 | JGI IMG/M metagenome (GOLD analysis project Ga0308170, IMG submission 202136) | Phyllosphere microbial communities from UC Gill Tract Community Farm, Albany, California, United States - DLSLSB.R2 | ecosystem: Host-associated > Plants > Phyllosphere > Unclassified | place... | reverse complement strand
CACGAACGCGGGGTCGGCCTTCGCGCCCTTCCACGCGGCGTCGAGCTCGTCGAGCGCCTTCATCAGCGCCTCGGGCATGAACTTGCCGCCGAAGCCCTCGACCGGGCCGCCGAACCAGCCCTGCGCGTCGGCGTCGAAGCTCGTGGTCTCGTTGAGATGCGTCGTCATCGGGCGCCCTTCGTGGTGGTGCGGATCTCCTGGGGCGTGAGACCGGTCATGGCTCGTACGGCCGCCTGCGGGTCGCCGTCCTTGACCAGGGCCTCGCCGACGAGCACCGCACGGGCGCCCTCGTCGACGTAGCGCTGGACGTCGGTCGCGGAGAAGATGCCGGACTCGGCCACCGCGACCCGGTCGGCCGGGATGTGCGGGACGAGCCGACCGAACGTGTCGGCGTGGATCTCGAGCGTCTTGAGGTTGCGCGCGTTGACGCCGATCAGCTCCGCGCCGAGCGCGACGGCGCGCTCGGTCTCCTCCTCGTCGTGGACCTCGACGAGCGGGGTCAGCCCCAGTTCCCGGGCGTACTCGAAGAGCCGGATCAGGTCGTCGCCGAGGAGCGCGGAGCACATCAGCAGCGCGAGGTCGGCCCCGGCGGCTCGGGCCTCGAGGAGCTGGTACTCCTCGACGATGAAGTCCTTGCGCAGGATCGGAGCGTCGACGACGGCGCGCACGGCGCGCAGGTCGTCCAGCGAGCCGCCGAAGCGGCGCTGCTCGGTGAGCACCGAGATCGCGGCCGCTCCCCCGCGCGCGTAGGCGGCGGCGAGGACCGTCGGGTCCGCGATGTCGGCGAGGTGACCCTTGCTGGGGCTCTTCCGCTTCACCTCGGAGATCACGCTGCTGCCCGCGCCCCGCAGATGCGGCATCGGGTCACGCGGGGCGTCGACGTCGGCGAGCGCAGCCTTGAGGTCGGCCACGCTGACCTGTGACTGGCGTGCGGCGAGGTCCTCGCGGACGCCGGAGATGATGTCGTCGAGAACCGACATCGTCAGTGTGACTCGGCGTGGTAGCCCATCTTCGCCAGCACGATGAAGACCGCACCCGACGCGAGGGTGACGACGACGCCGACCCAGAAGACGATGTAGTTGATCGGGCTGAGCATGAGGCCGATCGAGCCGATCAGGAAGCCGAGCAGGCCGACCACGACGGCGCTCCAGGCAGCCGGGGTGTTGCCGTGGTTGTCGGACATGGTGCGCTCCTCGGTGGTGCGGTGGACGGTGCGCGCCGATTCTATGGGGTCGGACGCTCAGTCGGGGTCGCGGGTCGAGTCTGTGGTCGCCCCGAGGGTGGGATCGTGACCCTCGTCGAGTGACTTCCACAGGTCGATGCTGCTCTGCTCCTCCAGCGGAGCGCTTGCGATCGCGCCGCCGGTGACGCCGGTGGGGGCGTCGTACTTCGTGCCCATCTCGGGCCAGGTCGGTGCCTTCCTGATCGCGACGAGGAAGGAGGCGACGCTGATCACGAGCGCGATCAGGGCGACCCAGGGCCAGGCGGTGCCACTGCTGCCGTCGTGCGTGGCGAGCAGGTGGTGGCGGGTGCTCCAGACGGCCGGCACGGGGGCACCGGCGGCCAGGACGCCGAGCACCGCGACCACACGGCGGACGATGCCGCGCGTCACCAGGATCACGCCCCACGCGGCCAGCGCCACCAGGGCGAGCGCGGTGACGCCCGGGCTGTCGACGTTGCCCTGGGCCTGGCTGAATGGGTCGTTGGCGGGCGCCTTGATCCAGGGGTGGTGGCCGGCCCAGGCCGCGACGCCGGCGCCGAGCAGGCCGAGCAGCGCGGTCGGCCAGAAGGTACGGCGCCCGGTCGCCGCCCTCGACCCGTGGGCACTCATCGCAGGTCCGCGATCACATCGGCGTCGAAGCAGGTCCGGTCGCCGGTGTGGCACGCAGCGCCGATCTGGTCGACCTTGAGCAGCAGGGTGTCGCCGTCGCAGTCGAGGCGGATCTCCTTGACGTGCTGCAGGTGGCCGGAGGTGTCGCCCTTGGCCCAGTACTCCTGGCGGCTGCGGCTCCAGTAGGTCGCACGGCCGGTCTCGATGGTGCGCGCGAGCGACTCGTCGTTCATCCAGCCCATCATCAGCACCTCGCCGGTGTCGTGCTGCTGCGCGATCGCCGGCACCAGTCCGTCGGCGGTGCGCTTGAGGCGGGCAGCGATCTGCGGATCCAGAGAGGTCACCTGGTCGATTATCCCTGCTGCGCGACCCAGGAGGCGTGCAGGCCGGCGTAGACCGACCCCTCCTGGCGTACGAGGTCCGCGTGGGGGCCGCGCTGCACGATGCGGCCCTTGTCGATGACGATCACCTCGTCCGCGCCCTCCGCGGTGGTGAGCCGGTGCGCGATCGTGACCGAGGTCCGGCCCTGCATGAGCCGCTCGAGGGCGCGGTTGATCCGCATCTCCAGCGCCGGGTCGACCGCCGAGGTGGCCTCGTCGAGGACCAGCAGGTCCGGGTCGGCGAGCTGGGCCCGCAGCAGCGCCACGAGCTGGCGCTCACCGGCGCTGAGCGACTCCCCGCGCTGGCCCACCGGGGTCCGCACGCCGTACGGGAGTCCGGCCAGCCAGTCCCCCAGGCCGATCTGCTCGGCGGCGCGCTCGATGTCGGCCTCGGTGGCCTCGATGCGGCCGTAGCGGACGTTGGCGGCCAGCGTGTCGTCGAAGAGGAAGCCCTCCTGGGGCACGAGCACCACGCTGCGGCGCAGACTGGCGCCGCTGATCTCGCGTACGTCCACACCGTCGAGGCGGATGGTGCCCCGGGTGGGGTCCATCAGACGGGTGAGGAGCTTGGCGACCGTCGACTTGCCCGAGCCCGTCTCCCCCACCACCGCGACCCGGCGCCCGGGAGCGATCTCGGCGGTCAGGTCGTGCAGCACGTCGGGGCCGCCGGGGTAGGCGAAGGTGACCGACTCGAACGCTACGCCGATCGGCCCTCGGGGCAGCTGTGCCGCGTCGGGGCCCGGATCGACCAGGTCCGCCGGGGTGTCGAGGATCCCGATCACGCGTCGCCAGCTGGCGACGGCGTTCTGGGCGTCGGTGAGGATCTGCGAGCCGGTCTGCACCGGGCCGACGAAGAGGGACACCAGGAACGCGAAGGCGAGGATGCGACCGCTCGACAGGTTGCCGTGCAGGCCGAGCTCCACGCCGAGCACGACCACACCGGCGAGCGCCAGGCCTCCGGCCAGGCCGCCGAGGCTGAAGAAGCCCGCCACCAGGCTCTGTGCCTTGGTCTGGGCCGCGCGGTTGGCCTCGACGGCCTCGTCGATGCGCGCCTGGGTACGGGCCTCGACCGCGTACGCCTTGACCACGGCGGCGCCGACGACCGGCTCGGCGATGGCCGAGAGCATGGCGCCGACCTGGCGCCGCACGGCGGTGTAGGCGACCGAGAGCCGGCGCTGGAAGAACGGCAGGCTGGCGAAGAGAGGGACGAAGCAGACCCAGACCACGATCGCGAGCTGCCAGGAGTAGACGGCCATGACCACGCTGGCGATCAGCATCTGGCCCACCGAGACGACCAGGAGCAGGCCGCCGTACACGACGAACTGGCTGATCTGGTCGACGTCGCTGGTCACCCGCGAGACGAGCGCTCCGCGGCGCTCGGTGTGCTGGGTGAGCATCGGCAGGTCGTGCACGTGACGGAACGCCTTCGTGCGCAGCGTCGCCAGGCCGCTCTCGGCAGCGGTGAAGAGCCGCGCGGTCATCAGGTAGGAGGCAACGCTCGCGATCGCGAGGGCGAGCGCCGCGGCGACGGCCATCCAGACAGTGAACCGTACGTCCGGACCGCCGGCGTGGTGCAGGCCGCGGTCGAGGGTCTGCTGGACGGCGATCGGGACGATGACCTGGCCGAGGCTCGCGACGATGGCGAGCGTGAGGGTGACGCCGATGCCCTCGACGAGCTCGGGCGAGTGATGGATGCCGCGGCGGATCGTCTCGATGCCGCCGAGCTGCTCCCCGGTGTCGACCGTCCCACTCATGCCGTCACCTGCTCGTCGTCGGCGTCCTGCTCATAGGCGTTGACCAGGTCGGCGTAGGCGGGGCTGGCGGCGAGCAGCTGGGCATGGGTGCCGCGGCCGGCGATCCGGCCGCCGTCGAGGTGCACGACCTCGTCGGCGAGCGCGATGGTCGCCTTGCGGTACGCGACCACGACGAGCGTCGACCGGCCCGCGGCCTCGATACGACCATCCACGCTGGTCGAGTAGTCCGAGCCGCTGGGCGAGGGCGTATCGAGACCCCCGCGCAGCGCCGCCAGGATGCGCTGCTCCACCTCGGGGTCGACCGCGGAGGTGGCGTCGTCGAGGATCAGCAGCCGCGGCCTGCGGACGAGCGCGCGGGCCAGCGAGATGCGCTGGCGCTGGCCGCCCGACAGGCTCGTGCCCCGCTCGCCGAGGCGGGTGTCGAGACCGTCGGGCAGGGCCGCGACGAAGCCGTCGGCCTGCGCGGCCCGCAGCGCCGCCCAGATCTCCTCGTCGCCGAGCTCGGCGCCGAGGGTGATGTTGCCGCGCACGGTGTCATCGAAGAGGAAGGCCTGCTGGGGCACGATCGCCAACGCCTCGGCGAGCGCGCCGGGGGCGAGGTCGCGCACGTCCACGCCGTCGACGGTGATCCGGCCCTGGTCGGTGTCGACGAGGCGGGTCATCAGGTGGGTGAGCGTCGACTTGCCGGAGGCCGTGGGGCCGACGATCGCGGTCGTACGTCCCGGCGCGACGTCGAAGGTGACGTCGGTGAGCAGCGGCTGGTCCGCGTCGTAGGCGAACGCGACGTGCTCGACCGCGAGTCGGGCGCCGTCGCCGCGGCTCTCGGGCAGCCGCTGCTCGCCGTACGTCAGGGCGTCGGTGGCGTCGAGCACGCGCTGGACGCGCTGGAAGCCGACGACGCTGCGCGGGAACTCCCCGAGCAGCCAGCCCAGCGAGCGGATCGGGAAGGCGACGATGGTGAGCAGGAAGCCGATCTGGACGACGTCACCGGCCTGGGCGTGTCCGTGCAGCACCCGCACCACGCCCACTGCGAGCACGACGAGCACGCCGATGTCAGGGAGTGCGGCCAGGGTGGGGTCGAAGGCGGCCCGGATCCGGCCGGCCCGGATGTTGGTGTCGCGCAGCTCGCGCGCCTTGGCGGCGAAGCGCTCGGTCTCCTCGCTCTCGCGGCCGAGCGTCTTGACCACGAGCGCCCCGTCGAACGACTCGTGCGCGACCTCGCTGAGCTCGGCGCGCAGCTGCTGGGCACGGGTGATGAGAGGGCTGACGCGATGCTGGTAGACGAGGTTGGTGAGCACGACCAACGGGAAGACGAGCATGCCGAGCAGCGCGAGGGCGAGGTCGGCGGCGAACATCTGGACGATCGCGATCACCATCATCGCGATCGTGCCGACGGCCATCGGCAGCGGCGCGATCGGCGCCCAGGCGGCCTCCACGTCGGCGTTGGCGTTGCTGAGCAGCTGCCCGGTCGGGTGGGCCTGGTGCCAGGCGAGCGGGAGGCGCAGGTACTGGCGGGTGACGGCGCGGCGGTAGTGGGCCTGCATCCGGTACTGCATGACGCCGGCGCCGAGGCGGCGGGCCACGACCCCGACGGCCCGGCCGATGGCGACGGCGACGAAGAGCGCGACCACGGCGATGAGCCACCCGGCACCGATGCGGCCGTCGCGGTAGGACGGGAGGATGACGTGGTCGGTCGACCAGCCGAGCACCCAGGCGTCCGCGACGGTGAGCGCGCCGAAGAGCGCGGAGCCGAGGGTGGAGACGGTGAAGATGAGCGGTTCGCGACGGATGGCGACGCCGAGCACGCGGAAGCCGTCCATCGTGCTCGCTCGTCTCACCGGGCTAGTGTCGGTCATCGTGGCTGCTACCTCTGGTTCCTTCGCCCGCCGTGAGCGCGAGGCGCTCTGCGATCTGGCTCTCCGTGTGGGTCCCGACGCTCCCACGCTGTGCGGCGAGTGGACCGTACGGGATCTCGTCGTGCACCTGCTGATCCGCGAGCGCAAGCCGTGGGCCGCGGGCGGGATCCTGGTGCCGGCGCTCTCCGGGCTCACCGAGCGCGCCTCCGCGCGCCTGGCCGCCCGTCCCTTCGCAGCACTCGTCGGTGACCTTCGTATTCCCTCCCTCCCCCTGCGGGCTCCGGGCGTGGACGCCGTGGTGAACACCCTCGAGCTCTTCGTGCACCACGAGGACGTCCGACGCTCGCAGCCGTCCTGGGCCCCTCGTGAGCTCTCCGAGGCGGACCAGACGGCCCTGTGGCGACCGCTCGCGATGATGGGCCGCGCACTGGTCCGGCCGGCCGGCGTACCGGTGAGGATCGCCTCCGGCTCGCGCCACACGACCCTGCGGGGCGGTGAGGAGCCGGTGGTCGTCTCCGGGCCCGTCGGCGAGCTGGTGCTCTTCCTGTTCGGCCGCCAGCAGGTCACCGGCCTGGCCTTCGACGGCCCGGAGGCAAAGGTTGCGAAGCTGCGTTCCGCCCGGCTCGGCTTCTAACTACGCTCGGAGCATGACCACTATCAACACCATCGGGACCGCCATGTTCTCGGTGTCGGACCAGGACGCGGCGATCGCGTTCTACACGCAGAAGCTCGGCTGGGAGCTGCGCTCGGAGGTGTCCTTCGGGGACGGCGACGACGCGGGCCGCTGGGTCGAGGTCGCGCCCCCGGGCTCGACCACCGTCCTCGCCCTCAACCCGCCGATGGGCGGCGCGCCCGGCGGCGGTTCCATCGGCGTCGAGACCACCGACGTCGACGCCGAGCGCGAGGCGCTCAGCGCAGCCGGCGTCAAGGTCGGCGAGATGATGGGCGGCGAGGGGCCCGTGCCCAAGATGTTCGCCGCCAACGACCCGGACGACAACTGGATCTGGGTCGTACAGACCCAGCGCTGAGTCAGGCCGGCCCGGCGCCGCGCCGTACGGTGTAGCGCAGCTCGGCGAACTGGCCGGTCTGCCGCACCGACTCCAGCCGCAGCGACGATGACTCGATACGCCGCGGCAGCAGCGGCGCGCCCGCACCGAGCGTGACCGCGGCCACCGAGAGACGGATCTCGTCGAGCAGCCCCGCCTCGTGGAACTGCCCGGCCAGGTCTCCCCCGCCGACGATCCAGACGTCCCCGCCGGCCGCCACCGAGCGCAGCTCGGCAGCGAGGTCCGCGACGGCGCCCGACACCACGCGGATGTCGGCGCCGGGCACGAGGGGCAGGTCCGTACGCGAGGTGAAGACGTACGTCACCCGGTCGCCGTAGAAACCCTCCCACTTCTCCGGCGCCTCCAGCAGGCCCTCGTGCTCGAGCACCCACCGATAGGTTGTCGAACCCTCGACCATCACCCGCACACCGGCGATGAACTCCCCCAGCCCCGCCAGCGACTCCTCGCCGCCGTCGACCGCGAACAGCCAGTCCAGGGAGTCATCGACATCGGCGAGGAACCCGTCGAGGGAGACCGCGGTGGCGTACACGAAGCGGGTCATGGCATCCGACGGTAGCCGTTCGGGGCGCGTCACGCCGTCCAGCTGGAGAGCTTGCCCGGGTTGACCACCATCCACACGTCGGTGACCAGCCCAGCGACCACCTTGACGTTGATGACGCCCATGACGGCGTCGCCGGTCCGCCAGACGAAGCCGAGGCCGTCCGCCGTCGGCCGCTCGACGAGCTCCCACCCGGGACGCTTGACCATCACACCGAGCACGAACCGGGCGACCCTGTCGGCGCCGGTGACCGGGTTGATCGCCGCGCTGACCACGCCGCCGCCGTCGGAGCGCAGGACCACGGACGGGTCGAGCAACGCGGTGAGCGCACCCAGGTCACCGCCCGAGACGGCGGCGCTGAAGGCCCGTACGACCGCATCGTGCTGCTCGACGGGGGCGACCGTCTCGCGGTGGGTCGCGACCTTGCGTCGCGCCGCGGTGGCCAGCTGCCGCACCGCTGCCGGCGTACGGCCGACGACGGTCGCGATGTCAGGGAACGGCAGCGCGAAGACGTCGTGCAGGACGAACGCCACCCGCTCGGCCGGCGTCATCGCGTCGAGGATCACGAGCAGGGCGGTGCTGATCGTGTCGTCGAGGGTGATCCGATCCGCGGGATCGACAGGCCCTGTCCCTCCGGGCGAGAGCGCATCGAAGGGCAACGGCTCGGGCAGCCAGGGTCCGACGTACTGCTCCCGGCGTGCCCGCGCGGACTTGAGGACGTCGAGGCATACCCGCGAGGCGACACGGGTCAGCCAGCCCTGCGGGTTGTCGATCGCAGCACGCTCGTCGCCGCTGAGGCGGTACCAGCGCAGGTAGGTCTCCTGGACGGCGTCCTCGGCCTCCTCCAGCGTGCCGAGCAGCCGGTACGCCAGCGCGATCAGCCGGCGCCGCTCCGCCATCACATCGGCCATCTCCACGCTCAGATCATCCATGGTCGCCACCTCGTTGAGTCATGCCGATCTGACGAGGCGGCGAGTTGTTCTGTGAGGTCCTCACACTCGCGGCCGCTATCTCGTCATCAGTGTGTACGCCGGAGACACCGGCCCACACCCAAGGAGTGGCATCACATGTCGTACGTCAACCTCACCAAGGTCTTCCCCGGCTTCTACGAGGCGCAGATGGCCGTCGAGAAGGCCTCCCAGGACGCGGTCGAGGCGGCCGGCCTCGACGCGCTGCTCGTCGACCTCGTGAAGGTCCGCGCCTCCCAGCTCAACGGCTGCGCCTTCTGCCTGAAGATGCACACCCAGGACGCGGTCAAGAACGGCGAGACCGTGGAGCGCCTGGCCGTCGTGGCCGCCTGGTGGGAGTCGCAGTACTTCACCGCTCAGGAGCAGGCCGCCCTCACCATCGCCGAGCAGATCACCCTGATCGGCGCCCAGCACACCTCGCCGGCTCCGAAGGTCGACGTGAAGACCGCGCTGGACGACAAGCAGATCGCCGCGGTCACCACCGTCGCGATCGCCATCAACGGCTGGAACCGGATCGCGATCGCCAGCGGTTACCCGGTCGCTCCCTGATCAGCGACGACCGCCGAGCCCGCATCCAGGTGCGGACTCGGCGGTCACAGCTGCAAACTCGGCGCTAGCGCACCGGGTGGCCGGCGCCGGCCAGCGCTGCCTTGACCTCGCCGATGCGCAGGGTGCCGAAGTGGAAGACCGAGGCGGCAAGGACGGCGTCCGCGCCGGCGTCGACCGCCGGCGCGAAGTGGTCTGCCGCGCCGGCGCCGCCCGACGCGATGACCGGGACCGAGACCTCTGCGCGGACCGCGCGCAGCATCTCCAGGTCGAAGCCGTCGCGGGTGCCGTCGGCGTCCATCGAGTTCAGCAGGATCTCGCCGGCGCCGAGCTCGGCGGCCCGGATCGCCCAGGCGACCGCGTCGACGCCGGCCGAGTGGCGGCCCCCGTGGGTGGTGACCTCGAAGCCCGACTCGGTGCCCGGGGCGCGCCGGGCGTCCACCGAGAGCACCAGCACCTGCGAGCCGAACCGGTCGGCGATCTCCGCGATCAGCTCGGGGCGGGTGATGGCGGCGGTGTTGACGCCCACCTTGTCCGCGCCGGCGCGCAGCAACCGGTCGACGTCGGCCACGGCGCGCACGCCGCCGCCGACGGTCAGCGGGATGAAGACCTCCTCGGCCACCTTGGAGACGATCTCCATCGTGGTCCCCCGTGCGTCGGAGGAGGCGGAGATGTCGAGGAAGGTCAGCTCGTCGGCGCCCTCGCGGTCGTAGACCTTGGCCAGCTCGACCGGGTCACCGGCGTCGCGCAGGTTCTCGAAGTTGATGCCCTTCACGACCCGACCGCCGTCGACGTCGAGGCACGGGATCACCCGTACGGCGAGCGTCACGAGGCCGCGCCCCTGGTCACCGCGAGCGCCTCCTCGAGGGAGAGCGAGCCGGTGTAGAGCGCGGTACCGGCGATCGCGCCCTCGACGCCCTCGTCCACGAGGGTCATCAGCGCACGGATGTCGTCGATGGTGGTGACGCCGCCGGAGGCGACGATCGGTGCGGACGTACGCGACGCGACCTCGCGCAGCAGGTCCAGGTTCGGGCCCTGGAGCATGCCGTCCTTGTTGACGTCGGTGACGACGTAGCGGGCGCAGCCCTCGGAGTCGAGGCGGGCCAGCGTCTCCCACAGGTCGCCACCGTCCTTGGTCCAGCCCCGTGCGGCGAGCGTCGTGCCGCGGACGTCGAGGCCGATCGCGACCCGGTCGCCGTACTCGGCGATGGCCTTGCGGCACCACTCCGGGTTCTCCAGTGCCGCGGTGCCGATGTTGACCCGGCGGCAGCCGGAGTCCATGGCCGCCTTCAGGGTCTCGTCGTCGCGGATGCCACCGGAGCGCTCGATCCTGATGTCGACCGCGCGGGTCACCTCGGCCAGCAGGTCGGCGTTGGAGCCGTGCCCGAAGGCGGCGTCGAGGTCGACGAGGTGGATCCACTCCGCCCCCATCTCCTGCCAGCGCAGCGCGGCCTCGATCGGGTCACCGAAGACCTTCTCGGACCCGTCGACGCCCTGCACCAGCTGGACGGCGCGACCGCCCTTGATGTCGACGGCGGGGAGCAGCTCGAGGTAGGACACGTTCAGGCCTTTCGGAACAACACGGTGTACAGGACAGGGGCCACCAGCACGCTGGCGACGAGGGCGAGCGCCCGGATGGACGGCGACGGCTCGGCGAACCAGAGCAGGGCGTTCAGGACGATCAGACCGGCGAGGAGGACCTGCAGCTGGATGCGGCGGCGCCGCGCCAGGGAGCCGCTCTGGCGACCTGGCCGCGACAGGCTCGGCCGACGTACGCCGAGCTTGTCGAGGCGCTGGCGGCGGCGTACGACCTCGGCCTGCGCGACCGCGCGGGCCGCGGCCGCCTGGGCGGCCTGCCGCTCGCGCTCCTCGCGGGCCCTGGCACGCACTCCGGATGGCATCGCTGCG
>Ga0308170_10004592_pt1 | contig 10849 bp, 11 predicted proteins | sample PhyBR2_2_FD_202136 | JGI IMG/M metagenome (GOLD analysis project Ga0308170, IMG submission 202136) | Phyllosphere microbial communities from UC Gill Tract Community Farm, Albany, California, United States - DLSLSB.R2 | ecosystem: Host-associated > Plants > Phyllosphere > Unclassified | place... | reverse complement strand
GGCCCGAGCGGGTGCTCGGGCCGTTGGTCGTGCCGCCGGCTCATGCGCCGGTGGCGATCGGGATCACGGAGCGGGCGTGACTCGCGGCTCGACCGGAGCGCCCGCGTCCAGACGCGGGCCGGGGTCACGGAACCAGACGCTGCCCGTGGACCAGTAGTACGCCATCGGGGCCAGGCCGATGAGCACGGCCCCGAAGCCGATGGTCAGCTCCTCGCCGGTGAGCCGGTTCGGGCCGAAGCAGGACTGGACGAGCAGGAAGACCATGAACGCCGCGCCGAGAGCCGGCCAGATCGCGACCAGGATGGCGCTCTTGACACTGGTGAACGCCACCTTGCGATAGGCGACGACGACCGCGATCCCCGCCAGCGCGTAGTAGATGCAGATCTGCAGGCCGATGGCTGTGATGGCATCGCCCATGATCGTGGACACGCCGCCGAGCTTCGTCGACGCCACGAAGAGCACGAGTGAGACGGCGCTGACGACGACCACCGCGAACCACGGCGTCTGCCACTGCGGGTGCGCCGCCCCGAAGATCTTCGGCAGCGTCCGGTCGCGACCCATCGCGAACAGCGTCCGGGTGACCTGGATCAGGGTCGTCTCGAGCGTCGCGATGGTGGAGAGAACGACCGCGAGGACCAGGACCTTGCCGCCCCAGTTGGGCGCGACCAGGTCCCCCATGTCGCTGAGCAGGTTGTCGCTGCCGACGATGTGGCGCTGGGAGAACATCATGTTGGAGGCGATCGTGAAGGCCTCGAAGAGCACGAAGACACCGACGACACCGATCATGCCGCCCAGCCCCGAGTTCCGCTCGCTGTCGTGGGTCTCCTCCGAGAGGTTGGCGGTGACGTCCCACCCCCAGAAGTAGAACGCCGCGATGAGCGCGGCCCCGGCGAATCCGCTCATGCCGCCGAAGTGGCCCCATCCCCACAGCCACGACCACTGGAAGGCGGCCGCGCTGCCACCGTGCACCAGTGCGGCGATCCCGAAGATGATCAGGATGCTGACCTCGATGCCCGTCATGATCCATTGGGCACGCGCCGTGATCGTGACCCCGCGCAGCACCAGCGCAGCCATGATCAGGAACACGAAGGCGCCGACGCCGATGCAGGCCCAGGTGTTGGAGGCTGCGGAGTCGGAGAACAACGACAAGGTGTACTGCCCGGCCGGGAGCGACCCGGCCACCATGAAGATCGTCGCCGAGACGACCAGCGACCAGCCCGAGATGAAGCCGAGCGCCGGGTGCAGGGCGCGAGCCACCCAGGAGTAGCTGGCTCCTGCGTTGACGTCGAGCCGTCCCAGGTAGTTGAAGGCGATCGCGATGCCGAGCATCGGCAGCGCGCACCACAACAGGGCGGCCGGACCGTACAGCCCGGCGGCGCCGATGAGGATCGGGGTCGTGGCGCCCAGCGAGTACGCCGGAGCGCTCCCCGCGAACGCCATGATGATCGTGTCGAAGGTGTGGAGAGCGCCGGCTCGCAGACCACGGTGGTCGGTGGGCGGCGTGAGTGTGGGGTTCGTGATCGTCAACGGGTCCCTCGCGTCAGAGAACGATGTTGGGGATATCTCTAGCACTGATTCGCCCGCTGACACGGCGCAAACGGAACCGAATACGTCGAAAAACGAGCAGAGGCAACTGAATCAGTCGTCTGTTACGCCCGTATTACGCCCAGGAGACCTTGTTCCCGAGCCGACACCCGCCGAGGGGGTGGAGATCGACCTCAGGTCGCGGTGATGGTGCTCGTGGCGAGCAGGAGCAGCACCGTCGCGCCGAGGACCACGCGGTACGGGACGAACCACCCGATGGAGTGGTGGCTGACGAACTTCAGCAGCCAGGCGACCGAGGCGTAGGCGACGACGAAGGACACCAGCGTGCCGACGAGGGTGACGCCGACCGAGATCCCGTGCACGTCCTTGAGCTCGTAGAGGCCGGCGGCGGTGAGGGCCGGGATCGAGAGGAAGAAGCTCAGCCGGGTCGCGGTGACGCGGTCGAGGCCACGGACGAGACCGGCGGAGATCGTGGCGCCGGAGCGCGAGACGCCGGGGATCAGCGCGATGCACTGCACCAGGCCGACGACGACCGCGTCCTTGACGGTGAGCTGGGGCTCGTCGCGCTCCTGCTTCCCGACCCGTTCGGCCCACAGCATCACGGCGCTCCACACGATGAGCGCACCGCCCACCCACCACAGCGAGCGCAACGGGCCGGAGATCACGTCCTTGGCCAGCAGGCCGACGATGCCGATCGGGATGGTGCCGACGATCGCGTACCAGCCCATCCGGTACTCGAACGTGCCGCGTCGTGTGCTCTGGAACAGGCCGACCGACCAGCCGCGCACGATGGCGACGATGTCCTTGAGGAAGTAGAGGACCACCGCCGCGATCGCGCCCATCTGGATGACGGCCGTGTACGCGGTCACGCCGTCATCGTCGATCGGCAGGCCGAGGATCTTCTCGGCGATGGTCAGGTGGCCCGTGCTCGACACGGGGAGGAACTCGGTGAGTCCCTCGACGACGCCCAGCACCACGGATTCCAGGTAGTTCATCAGTCGCTCTCAGCTCTGCGGCAGGTCGCGCAGCAGCCTATGCCGTCGCACCTGCGGCGAGCCTGGACGGCTCCTGGTCGGCGCGCCGACTATCTTCTTCCGCATGCAGCAGCGCGCCGTCGGAGCCTCCGGCCTCAAGGTCTCCTCGCTCGGCCTCGGCACCATGACGTGGGCCCGGGACACCGACGAGCACGAGGCCCGCGATCAGCTCATCGCGTTCGCCGAGGCCGGTGGCACCCTGGTGGACACGGCCGCCGGTTACGCCGACGGTGCCTCCGAGCAGCTCCTGGGCAGTCTCATCGGTGACGTGATGTCCCGCGACGAGCTCGTCCTGGCCACCAAGGCCGGCATCTCGCGCCGCAGCGGCTCGCGGCAGGTCGACACCAGCCGCCGGGGTCTCCTGGACAGTCTCGACGGCTCGCTGCGCCGGCTGGGCACCGATCACGTCGACCTGTGGCAGGTGCACGTGTGGTCCGACGAGACGCCGCTCGAGGAGACGATGGCGACGCTCGACTTCGCCGTGAGCAGTGGGCGGGCCCGCTACGTCGGCATCTCCAACTACGCCGGTTGGCAGACCGCGCAGGCCGCCACCTGGCAGCGTGCCGTCATCGGCCGCTCCCACCTGGTGAGCACGCAGGTGCAGTACTCGCTCCTCGCCCGCGAGGTGGAGTACGACGTCGTCCCGGCCGCGGACGCGCTCGGGCTCGGCATCCTCGCTTGGTCGCCGCTGGCTGGCGGCGTCCTCACCGGCAAGTACCGCACCGGTACGCCCTCGGACTCGCGCGGCGCTCGCTCCGACTTCGCCGGTCGCGTCGACGCCTACCTCGACGAGCGCGGTCGCGGCATCGTCGAGGCCGTGGCCCGCGCGGCCGACGGCCTCGGCTGGACGGCGCAGCAGGTCGCGCTCGCCTGGGTGCGCGATCGGCCCGGCGTCACCGCGCCGATCGTCGGCGCACGTACCGCCGCTCAGCTCCACAGCGCGCTCGGCGTGGTCGAGCGGGTCCTGCCGATGGAGATCGTCGCCGCCCTCGACGACGTCTCAGCCGACTGAGCGCCCACCCGATGAGTCAGGCATGAGCAGGCACGAGCGACGGGCTCCCCGTCCCGGCGTGGAGTGGGAGTTCGACAAGATCGTCTTCGACCGCGATCTGTCGCGCGGCGCTGTCGCCAGGATCCTGGTCGAGCGCGCCGAGCACGGTGGTTGGGAGCTGGACCGGTTGCGCATCGGCAACGACGGCATCCGTCGCGTGGTCCTGCGGCGCAAGATCATCCGGGCGGTGCGGACCGCGTGAGGGCCGAGTTTGCGAAGTACCCGCCGGTAACCTCGCGCCGATCCTTACGATGACGCCGATGCCCGCGCCCACCAGCACGACCGCAGCTGCCGGACGCCGCCACGAGCCCGCCGTGAACAACCTTCCGCTGTGGCACCGTCGCGGCGCGATCGGCGTCCTCGTGATCGCCACCTGCTGCCTGCTCGCGAGCTTCTCGACTCACGAGGCCGACGGCGTCGTGCCGACCTACTACGTCACCACGGTGGCAGGCGTGATCGTGCTGTGGGCGGTGGTCGGGCGTTCGCGGCGGCAGCCCGCCCTGCTGGCGTGGCCGCTCGCCGTGATGGTCGGGATGGCGGGCGCGTCCTCATTCGCGCCGATGGCCGCCACCTTGTGCATGAGCACGATGTTCGTCGCCTTCCTCTTCGCCGGTCTCACCCAGACCCCCGGCATCTCCCTGGTCATGCTGCCTCCGGCGGTGATCACGTTCCTGATGGTCTTCCGCGACCTCCCGATCGACCAGCTCAGCGTCAAGCTGGTGACCTCGGCGGTGGTGTGGGTCGCCGTCAGCGAGGCGCCGGCGTGGCTGGCCGACCACCTGCGTGCCGCCCGCAGCGAGACCGAGCGCCTCGCCGCCACGGACCCGCTCACCGGGCTGGCGAACCGCCGCTCCTGGGACGAGCGGCTCCCCCAGGTGCTCCAGGACGGACCCTCCGGGGTCGTCCTGCTCATCGACCTCGACCACTTCAAGCGCTTCAACGATGCGCACGGTCACCTGGCCGGCGACGAGATGCTGGTCGCCTTCGCCCGCGCCATCGAGGACGCCATCCCGGAGACGGCCATCGCCGCCCGCTGGGGTGGCGAGGAGTTCGCGGTCGCGGTCGGCGACCGGGTGGAGGCCCGCGCGGTCGCGGACGCGATCCGCGCCAGCGTCCCGCTCGAGCAGACCTGCTCGATCGGCATGGCGGAGCATCGACCCGGTGAGACGACGGTCGAGCTGATCCAGCGCGCCGACGATGCGCTGTACACGGCCAAGAGCAACGGCCGCGACCGGATCGTGGCCGCCTGACGTTCAGACCGCGTCGAGGAAGCGGTCCAGCACCCGAGCGCCGAACTCCAGCCCGTCGACCGGCACCCGCTCGTCGACGCCGTGGAACAGGCCCGTGAAGTCCAGGTCGTCGGGCAGGCGCAGGGGCGCGAAGCCGTACGTCCGGATGCCGAGCTTGGTGAAGTGCTTGGCATCGGTGCCGGCGGACATGAGGTACGGAGCGACCGCGGCGTCGGGGTCCTCGGCCAGCAGCGAGTGCGCGATCGCATCGACGACCCGGCCCTCGTACGGGCTCTCCCACGACTTCTGGTTCGAGAGGAACTCGACGTCGACGCCGTCGCCGCACAGCCGGGCGAGCTCGGCGAAGAACTCGTCCTCGTAGCCGGGAAGGAAGCGGCCGTCGACGTGCGCGGTCGCCTCCGTCGGGATGACGTTGACCTTGTAACCGGCCCCCAGCATCGTCGGGTTGGTGACGTGGCGCAGGGTCGCCCCGATCATCCGCGCGGCTGGGCCGAACTCCTCGATCAGCGACTCGGCGTTCTCCGGGGTCGCCTCGGTGCCGACCAGCTCGGCGACGGAGGCCAACAGGGTCTGCATGGTCGGGGTGAGCTGGACGGGCCACTCGTGGGTGCCGATCCGGGCCACGGCGGCGGCGAGGCGCGAGACCGCGTTGTCGCGATTGATCATCGAGCCGTGTCCTGCGGTGCCGCGTGCGGTGAGGCGCATCCACGCCATGCCCTTCTCGGCGGCCTCGATGAGGTAGAGACGGCGTCCGCGGATGGTGGTGGAGAAGCCACCGACCTCACCGATCGCATCGGTGACGCCCTCGAACTCCTCGGGCATCTCCTCGATCAGCTTCTGCGCCCCCAGGTGGCCCCCGGCCTCCTCGTCGGCGGTCAGGGCGAGCACGATCCGCCGAGTGGGCGTACGGCCGGCGCGCTGCCGGGCGCGTACGACGCTGAGCATCATCGCGTCGAAGTCCTTCATGTCGACCGCGCCCCGGCCCCACACGTAGTCGTCTTGCAGCTCGCCGGAGAAGGGATCGACCTGCCAGTCGGACGCCTCGGCCGGCACGACGTCGAGGTGACCGTGGATCAGCAGCGCGGGCTCGTCACTCGAGGTGTCACCCCACTGCGCGACGAGAGAGGTGCGTCCGGGGGCGGACTCGTGCAGCCGCGAGCTGATGCCTACCTCGTCCAACAGCCCGGCGACGTGTTCGGCGGCCTTGCGCTCGCCGGGTCCGGACGCGTCGCCGTAGTTGGAGGTGTCGATCCGGATCAGGTCGCGACAGATCTCCACGACCTCCCCGTCGACGCGGTGGCCTGCTTCCCAGTCGCCCATGACGCCGACGCTACAGGCCTCGCGGACCGGTCAGGCGATCAGGCCGTGGCGATCGCCGCGCTGGTCGCGCGGGTGAGCTCGATGAGGTCGCCGGGAGCCAGCTCGACCTGCAGCCCGCGCCTGCCGGCACTGACGAAGACCGTGTCGTACGCCAGCGCACTCACGTCGACCACGGTCGGCAGCGGCGTGCGCTGACCGATCGGCGAGATGCCGCCGAGCACGTAGCCCGAGCTGCGCTGGACGGCCGCGGGATCGGCCATCTCGGCCTTCTTCGCTCCGACGGCGCGGGCGAGGGCCTTGAGGTCGAGCTGATGGGCGACCGGCACGACGGCGACCGTCAGCCGGCCCGCGACATCGGCCACGAGCGTCTTGAAGATCCGGTTGCGGTCCACCCCGAGCTGGGTCGCGGCCTCGTCGCCGTACGCGGTGGTGTCGTCGGCATGGGCGTACGGGTGGACCGTGAAGGCGATGCCCGCCTTGGCCAGGGCGACCGTCGCCGGGGTGCCGGAGGAGCTCTTCTGCTTCGCCACGCGCAGAGCATCCCACGGCCTCCCCGGCCCAGCCGCGATTCCCTGTCGGTGCCGGCCGGTGGCTCAGGCGGGGTGGTAGCCGACGAGGCCGCTGCCGTCGTAGCACTGCTCGGCGCCGGTCATCCGCGGGATGTTCCATCGACGCAGCCGCTGGCACGACGGCACGTCCTGTCCGCCGAGGGCACGCGGGCTGACCCAGCGTCCGTCGCGGCGGACCGCGAACTGCCAGTTGCCGCCGCCGGCACAGTCGGCGTGACCCTTGACGGCGTACACGCCCTCCGAGAGGTACGCGAACCCGCTGGAGCGGTACTCCTGGACGAAGACGACGGGCGCGTTGCGGCACTCGGCGCGGTGATCATCCCACCCCCAGAGCTCCCGCAGCTCACGGTCGAGGTACCTGCGGAACCCGGGTGAGGTCTTGCGGAGCGCGGCCGGGTGGTGGTCCAGCTTCACCTTCAGCCCCTCGCCGGGGAACACGACCCTCGACTCCGTACGGGCCGAGGTGCCGGCCTGAGCCGCCGGGGTGGTGAGCCCGATGCCGATCAGGGTGATCGCGGCCAACGTCCCGAGGAACCGGTGAGCCGTGCGTGCCATGTGCTTCTCCTTGTGCGAGATGAGAGTTCTGCGGAGCAGGTCCGCGGCCGGCTCGACGACGAGCCGTCCACGGGGTAGACGTCGCGCGAGGCAGATCGGTTGCATCCCCGGACGGATCCGGTGCGACGGCCGCCGCAGCCCTCGGCCTCAGAGATCGAGGAACGAGACCTTGTCACCGGCGATCAGCACGACCTTGCCGTTCGCGAGCTCCACCGTGCGGACGACCATGTCGTACCCACTGCCCTGGAGAGGCGTGAGCTTCTGGGTCAAGGTCGACCCATCGACCGTGTACACGCCCAGGAGCATCGAGCCGTTGCGGGTGCGGAAGGTCGTGATCGCCGCGTGACGATCCGGCAGCCAGGTGAAGGCGTGGGCGTCCTCCGCAGCGACCGGCCAGGTCCACTGCCGCAGACTCTCGACGGCGACCTGCTTGACGTCGGTCAGGTCGTGGATGTCGAAGAGGCCGACCTGCGCCTTCTCCTGCTCGTTGCTGCGCTCGAACGCGACCTCCTGCCCGATGCCGAGGAGCTGGCCGTTGCCGAGCGGGTGGAAGTAGGACGAGAAGCCGGGGATATGCAGCGCGCCGAGCAACCTCGGGTGCGCGGGGTCGGTCAGGTCCACCGTGAAGAGCGGGTCGGTCTGACGGGCGGTGGACAAGACGGCCAGGTCGTCGAACCAGCGCGCCGCGGTGAGCGTCTCGTTGACGCCGAGACCGTCGAGCCGGCCGATCTCGGTCAGGGTGGCGCCTTCCGGCTTCATCGTCATGACCGAGCTCTGCTGCCGGCCGCGCTTGTCGGCCGGGATCTGCGACGTGGTGGCGACCCGCAGGATCCCGCCCGCCTCGTCCATCGACCAGCGGTCCGCGATCGAGCCCTCGACCGTGCCGGTGGCCACGTGGGTGGCGCTGGTGCCGGCGAGGTCGAACTGGAAGATCGTCGTCTTGCCGTCGTTCCCGGACGGCAGGGCGATGTCCCCCATCATCGGGCGGACGCAGTCCATGCAGCCGCCGAAGCCACCGGTGGTGAGGTAGAGGTGATCGGCCGACTCGTACGAGGTGCTCGTCGTGCCGGCGATCCCGATAGCCGCCGGCTGGGTGGGTGCGCTGGTGTCGAAGCCGACCACGCTCTCGGTGCCCAGGGAGACGCCGTCGGGCGGCATCGCGACGCGATCGCACGCCAGCAGGGGCCGGCTGCCCGAGCCGTCGTCGACGCGCGGCAGCCAGTCGTCGAGCGTGGTCTGCTTGACCTTCGCCCGGTTGCGCTCGAGCGCCTCCTTGTTGCTCAGGTCGCCCTTGCGCGGGTCGTGCGGGTAGACGAACCGCAGGTTCGGCAGGCCGTCGGCGAGCACGAGGTGCACGTCGCTGCCCTGCAGGCGCGCGGTGTCCAGGGCACCCGAGTACCGGACCTGCGAGGTGATCTCGGGGTGCTGCGGGTCGGCGAGCGAGATCGTGACGATCCGGGTCCCTTGCGGGGTCGCGTCGCCGCCCTCGAGCGTGTCGGTGCCGAGCGCGACCAGGGTGGTGCCGTCGAGCAGGAGCTGCGGTGCGCTCAGGTGCGGCAGGTCGAGCGACGCGTCGCCGCGCACGTCGCTGCCGGAGACGTCGTAGATCCGGATCGTGTGCTCGCTGTTCGCGCGGACCAGCAGGGTGCCGTTCGTCTTGACCTGGTCCGGCTCGTCGACGCCCGCCTCCTGGTTGTTCGTACCGGAGGGGTCGTTGGCCACGCCCTTGATCGAGACGCCGTCCGCCATGGCGGCCTGCCCCGCTGCGGAAGCCACCGGGGCGTCCAACCCGCGCATGTCGGCGCCGTGGAAGCCGAAGCCACCCCAGTTCCAGCCGTACGCACTGACCTGCTTCAGGGCGCGGTCCTGATAGCTCGCGAGCAGCTGCGCACACGAGTCGGCCGGCTTCAGCGAGGCCTGGAAGGCGCTATGCCTCAGCGCGGGCGCGACGACGCCGTTCGCCGCACCTCCGGCGGCGCCGCTGTCGGCCGACGGAGCGCTCCCGGCACCACCGCCGTCGGCGAAGTGGCCGCCGAGCACGAAGCCGGACGCCACCGCGGCCGCCGTCGCCCCGACGAGCAGGGGACGTACGAGATGGCGACGGCGCCGGGCGCGCGTCTCCGCGCGGGCCGCACGCAGCAGATCGGCGACCGGCGGCTTGCCCTCTGGATAGCTCTCCCAGAGCTCCTCGAGATCGGTCATGGCGTGCCTCCGGTGACATCGGCGAGATGGTGGCTGGCGCTGAGCTTGGCCAGGGCGCGGGAGAGTCGGCTCTTCACCGTGCCGGCGGGCAGTCCGAGAGCGGACGCCGTCTGGGCCTCGGACAGCTGGACGAAGTAGCGCAGCACGACGACGTCGCGCTGCTCCTTGCTGAGGGTGCCGAGCGCGCGGTGAACCGCGTCGGCGATGGCCGCGGCCTCGGCGCCGTCGGCGACCGTCTGGTCACCGCGCGCCTCGTCGACGGGGGCGTGGGAGCGCTTGCGGTACCAGGACGTACGCCGCTCCGAGCGCAGCGTGTTGAGCAGCATCCGGAAGACGTAGCCCTCGCGGTCGTCGGCTCGCGAGACCAGATCCCACTTCCGATAGCAGGTCAGCAGGGTGGCCTGGACCAGGTCCTCGGCCTCGTGCGGTCTGGCGCCGAGGAAGACGGCCGCCTTCACCAGCGCCGACCAGCGCGCGGTCACGAATGCGGCGTACTCGGCCTCATCCACCATCCCGCTCCCCCATCGCTGTTCGGGCAGGTCGTCTGCCTCGGCTGACAGTACGACGCAGCGAAGGAGCGATCCGGTTCCGTTCCAAGGCGGAGTTCTGATGGCCCCGAGCAGATCAGCGCACCGGAACGGTGCGCTCGGGGCCGATCCGCTTCATCACGATCGTCGACGTGAGGCGCTTGGCGCCCGGCAGGTGGCTCAAGGCGCGGTCGTAGAGCTCCTGGTAGCCGGCCAGATCCTTCGTCAGCACCCGGATCATGAAGTCGGGCTCGCCGAACAGCCGCTCGGCCTCGACCACGTTCGGCAACCTGGTCACCGCCTCCTCGAACTCACCGATCGCATGCACGTCGGAGCGGTCCAAGGTGATGAACACGATCGTCTCGAAGTCGAGGCCGACGGCCTTCGGGGAGATCACCGCCCGATAGCGCTGGATCGCACCGGAGCCCTCCAGTTCCTTCAACCGACGGTGGCAGGCCGAGAGGCTCAGCCCGACCTGCGAGGCGAGGTCGGTGACGCTCAACCGGCCGTCCTCCTGCATCAAAGAGAGGATCTCCCGGTCAAGTGCGTCCATGCGCGCAATCCTTCCACTGGATCACCCAAATGGCGACCAGAAGCGAAGCACATTTCGCGGAATCCCTCGTACGTTTCCGCCCATGGAGATGTCGGCCGTCCTCGGCTTCGCAGCGGTCGCTCTGACCATGATCGCCGTGCCTGGCCCGGACTGGGCCTACGTCCTCGGCGTCGGTGCCCGCGACCGCGTCCTGGTCCCGGCTGTCGGCGGGCTGATGGTCGGCTACGTCCTCATCACGCTGGT
>Ga0308170_10004590_pt1 | contig 10852 bp, 11 predicted proteins | sample PhyBR2_2_FD_202136 | JGI IMG/M metagenome (GOLD analysis project Ga0308170, IMG submission 202136) | Phyllosphere microbial communities from UC Gill Tract Community Farm, Albany, California, United States - DLSLSB.R2 | ecosystem: Host-associated > Plants > Phyllosphere > Unclassified | place... | reverse complement strand
CTCAAGACTCGGTGCGCTCGTCGACCGAGCATCGTTGCACAGCGCAGCAGCTAGTCGACGTCCTCCTCGACGCGCAGCTCGACCCACAGACTCTCCATCCCGCACTCGACCTCGCCCAGCTCCCACTTCGCCTCGGCCTCTCCCTCGCCCGCGCCCTCCTCGAGCCCGACCTGCCTGAGCGGTAGCGCGACCTCCTTCGGCTCGTGCGCGTGCAGTGCGACGGCGGGCGGGACGGACGGGTCGAGCGACGAGGGAGAGGAGCGTGAGGGTGGGAGGGCGCCGTGCGCGAGCCGGCCGTGCGGGTTGTTGAGGCCCCAGGTGAAGAGGGCCGAGGACGAGGCGTGATCTGCGTGTGCGAGAGAGGGAGGACGAGGCGACGGCGTCAGCGCGGGCGAACAGGCGGCGCGAGAGTGCCCTAGAGAGGTGAGCGGCTGAGAGAGGAAGACGCACCCCGGACGGCCGCAGCGTAGCCCCACGCAGCCCTGATCCGACTCACGCCCGCTCCTTCCAGATGCTCGACCCGCTGCGGTGTCGCGCTGTGCAGCACGCCCTCGCCGAGCCCGAGCGCGCCGAAGCCCGCCGAGTAGACCGAGCCAAAGTCTGCGCGCGAGGGCGGCGGTGCCGCATGAAAGGGTCAGCGCTACGTCGACGCGCTCGGCGAGAGGTGCAGGTGCTCGAAGAGGTCGTGAGGGACGACGCAGCGATCAGGGGACGGCCCGCGCCTCGTTCCTGCCCGACCACCGCCGCCAAGGATGCCTTTCGGCCTTCAAGGCCGGCGAGGCCGCACAAGGAGCCGCAGGCCAAAGCTCGCCATGATACGTGTGAGACAGGACGTCCCAGCCCTCCGTCAGAGGGCGTTCCGGTGTTCGTCGGTCGCGCCTGCTCCGACTCGTGCGCGGCGACCGGGCGCTCCCGAGGGGGGCTCGGGCGCGCACGACGAGCCGAGCGGATCTGATGGCCCCGGCATCTCTCATCATTTCGCTGCGTCTTCCATCGTCCGTCGGGGGGTAAAGAGAAGAGAAGGAGGGAGACGCACCGTCGAGAGCGAGCGCGAACGAGCCGCCGCATCGGTAGTCGACGAGCCGGCGGTTCGACGGCAGGAAGTCGGGCTTGATGGCAAGCGGCGACGTTATCTGGTCGATCTTCTCGCCGTGCATGCCCTGGGCGTATTCCTGCGGCGAGGGAGAAGGTTGAGCTCCTGCAGCCGAGGGAGGGTCGAGCGCAAGAGAGAAAGGGGGAGCGACGCACCGAATTGCCCCAGACCCACAGCGTCCCACTCTTGGTCACCAATGCGCTCGTGTCAGCTCCTGCGCTGATGCGCTCGACGCCGCCCTGCTGCTCGACCTCGCGAGGAAGAGGGACCCGGGTGAGCTCGAAGACGTCGGACGACGCCGAGCCGAGCCCGAGCTGGCCGTCCGTGTTGCAGCCCGTGCCCCAAACTTGGCCGTCATCTGCGCGCGCGAGTCTATGGGTCAGAGTCGGTAGAAGCATCTCGAGAGATTGAGAGCGAGACGCACCGGTCAAGACGAGGAGGTGCTCGAAGCCGGCCTCGATCTGGCGGATGGGCCCGAGCCCTGGCGGTAGGGGCACAGCGGCGGCCCTCGGGAGCGAGTGCTGTCGAGGTTCTTCATGCTCTTGGAGAGCGTCGGCGGGCGGGAAGAGCGCCGGCTGCCCTAGTCGGCCGCGGGCGAGGTTGCCCATCGAGAAGAGCCTGGTACTGTCTGCACGTGGTCAGCTCGGGGGTTCGCCGTCGAGGGTCGAGTCGGTGAGAGAGAGGGGACGCACCTCCATCGCGCAGGACGAGGTAAGAAGACTGGACGCCGGCCCTCGCTGCGACGACGCTGTCGCCCTCGAAGCCCTCGACGAGGCCGCGGGTGCCCTCCTGGCTGGCAAAGCCGACGCCGAGCTGGCCGAGCTCGTTCCTGCCGAGGGCAAAGATGCGCTCTGTGGCGTCGTAGTTGCGGTAGGCGACGAGCTGGTGGCCTGCGCCGGCGGCGAGGGCGGCGGGGACGAGGCGGATCGGGGCGGTCGTGTCGAGCTCGCGGCCGACCGAGGCGAGCCAGGCGGGGAAGGGAGCTTGTGCGAGGGACGGGTTGCTGGGCAACTGGCGGGCCTGGCCCGAGAGGAGCGAGGACGAGGACGAGGCAGGTGGGGAGAGAGGGTTGAGGCCGGCGAGGAGGAGGTGCGAGAGGGTGCGGGTCGTGGCGCGGGTCGTCGAGACGGCCATAGTGGCAGTCGCAGTGCCCTCTCTGCTGGCTCGAGGTGCGGCTGTGGTGATCGAGCGAGAGCGAGAGCCTTCTCCGCCTCGTCGTCGTCGTCGTCGTCGTCGTCGTCGCCCTTCGTCCAGCCCTCTACCCCATGAGCGACCCAAAGCAGTTCTCGGCAGAGGAGTTCTTCGCACAGACTCCCCCACCGCCTCGACTCGAGGAACACCTCGCCGCCGTCCAGCGCTTCGTCGAGTCCAACCTCCGCCAGGGCCGCCGCGTCGTCCTCGTCACTGTGCGTCTTCTGTCCTCGTGCATCGTGCTTCCAGAGCTTTCTACGGCGCGTCGCCGACCGCGTGGATCAGCACGTGGAGCGGTAGACGCGGGTGGACCTCCTCGGGCCAAGGTGGAGATGAAGGCGTGGGCCAACGGCACCAGCTTCCGAGGCCGCGAGAAGATGCTCAGAGGGTTCTACAGGCCCATAGATCGACTTACAAGCACAAGAGCCGCAGGTCTGTGCCCTCGCTGACGACCTCGCTCCCCACCTCCTCGTCGCAGAGTGGAGGAACGACCGTTCCGCTCGAGCACAACGTGTGCGCCCTCCTCCTCGCTCTCGACCAGCTCACCGTACTGACTCGATCCCTCTTTGCAGCGTGCGCTTCCTCGACAACTTCTCGGCGGGCACCCGCGGCGCGTCGTCCGCCGAGCACTTTCTCCGGTCGGGCCGCTACGCCGTCATCTTCCTGCACCGCCAGCACTCGCTCCAGCCCTTCTCGCGCCACTACTCGCACTCGACCAACCCGTTCCTCGACCTCCTCGACGTCGTCGACGGCTCGTCGGCCCAGGGGCCCGGCCCGGCCTTCACCGTCGGCAAGGGCAAGGCGCCCGAGTTCCCGCCGCCGCAGGACGGCCACCTGTTCCCGCCCATCCCGTCGATGCACTCGCCGCCGACCTCGCCCCGGTCCCGCACCGTCCCGCTCGACGGCGTCCTGGCGCAGCAAGAGCACCAGCAGCCCGGCGAGGACGTGTCGATCCAGATCCGGCCGCAGAACCTGACGCCCATGCTGTCGCTCCTGCGGTCGTACAAGCTCGTTCAACACCTCAACCTCCTCCATTCGATCCCGTTCGTCACCGTCAGCGAGTACCTGTGGCTCTTGCGCGGCATCAGCCGGGTCATGGGCCAGGCGAGGGACGCCGACGGCAAGGCGCTCGGCCGGCGCGGCATGTACTACCTCGCGGCGGCCGTCAGCGACTTCTTCATCCCGTACACCAAGATGGTGCGTCCCTCTCGCTCGGCTCTGTACGCTCGCTCTCGACGTCCTCTCCGCTGACTCGGGAGCTCCTCGCGCTCGCAGTCGGAGCACAAGATCCAGTCGGGCAAGGGCTCGCTCGTCATCGAGATGGACCAAGTGCCCAAGGTACTCAAGACGATGGTCGACGAGTGGAGCAACGAGGGCTTCATCGTGTCGTTCAAGGTGCGCCCCCTCTCGCTCTCGCTCGCCGTCCCTCCTCCTGCGCCCACTGACGCTCTCTCGCCCGCCCGCAGCTCGAGACGGACCCAGCAATCCTCATCCCGAAAGCACGAGGTGCGCTCGAGCGGTACGGGCACCAGATCGTCGTCGGCAACCTGCTCGAGACGCGCAAGCACGAGGTCGTCTTTGTGCAGCGCGCCGGCGAGGAGTGGCTGCGGATCCCGGCCGACGCCGAGCGAGGGGCGGGCGGCGAGGTCAAGGAGATCGAGGAGGACATCATCGGGCACCTGGTGGCGCTGCACGACGGGTACTGCGGTGGGGCGAGCGTGTAGAGCGAGGGAGAAGAGGAGGTGCACAGACCCTTTCTTATCCTCACGCTGCGCCCGTCTCGTTCGGCGAGCTCGTTCGGGCGACAGCGGGCGTCTTCTGAGCAGCTGATCGAGAGCACACGCCCGCTCGGACGACGACAGGAGGGGAGAGCCGGCCGGACTTGCGCGGTTCGAGGCTCGCGCGCCGACGCGAGCGGGGCCTGGTCCGGCTCTCGTCCTCCCTCGACCACGCTCGCCTCGCTCACGTAGCTCGCCCGCACGATGACCACCCCGCCCCGTGAAGGCACCTTCAAGCGCCTCGTGCGCTCTCTGTCGCGCTCTGGCGGCCCCAAGTCGCCCGGCAACGAGCGACCCCCGGCGGCCGTCCGCCGCGCCTCGTCTCGCTCAAAGCGCCAGGACGACATCCGCCGCTATGCGCCCAAGGGCGACGAGAACGTGCCGCCTCTGCCCAGCCCGTCCAACGGCATCGCCTACTCGACCAGCCCGCCGCCTGGTGCGTCTCCCTCTCGCTCTCCTCATCTCCCCTCCGGCTTCTCCGATCGAGGCTGGGCCGGCCAGGGCGCGTGCGGTGGGCCGGCAGGGCGCGGCTGTGAGCATGAGCGGGCAGCTGTGGGACCGCAGCACGGTGCTGCGCGCTCTCCCTCTCGCGCTCAGTGCGACGAGCCGTCTCTCCCCCACTCGCTCGCGGCGCGGGGGCCCTCGCACGATCGCCTTGCACAACACGGCACCGCAAGCTGACTCTCCCTCGCCCTCGCTCGCCCGCCCGCAGACAGCTACTTCCCTCCCCCGCCCCTCGAGGTCCTCAACGACACCGAGGCGTCCGGCCGCGGCCGTCACCCCGAGTGGCACGGCGCGCGCGCGTTCGACATCGGCATCGCCGACGGCGGCCACTCTGCGCCGGGCGTCACGTTCGCGCCCTCGAGCCACGGCGCCGAGAGCAAGGTCCGCCCCGACTCGGAGCTCGAGGGCTGGCGGCCGCCCGTGCGCCGCACGACCTCGCAGCGCGTCAAGCGCCAGCCGTCAACGTCGAGCCCGGCGGCGGCCGCCGACGGCACGACCACCAACGGCGGCGCGTCGAACCTGTCGAGGCAGCGCTCGACGGCGACGCGCACCAACGGCGCCGCCGCCAAGGGCGACGACGACGAGCAGCTCGCGCGCGGGTTCGGCGAGACGGTGACGATCGGCGAGCGCACAGTCGACGCGGGCGAGCGTCGCGGCGTCACGCTCGAGGACAAGCCGCTGAGCCGCAAGACGTCGACCTCGGCCGGCGGCGGCGGCGCGAGCGGCGTCAAGCGCGCCGCGTCGACGTTCACCAAGCGCGCGGGCAAGGCGTACGAGCCGCCGACCAAGGGCGCCGACGACAAGGCCGTCCTCGTCCTGTGCGCCGACGGCACCGAGGAGATCGAGCTCATGACGGTCTACGACGTGCTCGTGCGCGCGTCGCTGTCGCCCGTCATCGTCTCGGTCTCGCCCCAGTTCTCGCCGTCGCACTCGCTGCCGCACATGACGCTCTCGCGCGGCGCCAAGATCCTCGCCGACACGACGTGGGAGCACCTCGAGACCAAGCAGCCCGACGTCCTCGCGGCCTACTTTGACGCCGTCGTCGTTCCCGGCGGCGCAAAGGGCGCTGAGCGCCTCTCGACCGACAAGGGCGTGCAGCGCCTCGTGCGCGACTACTACGACGACGGCAAGCTCGTCGCGTGCATCTGCGCCGGCTCGCTCGCGGCAAAGACGGCCGGGATCGGCCTCGGCGGGCGCATCACGAGCCACCCGAGCGTGCGCGACGAGCTCGAGGGCGTGTACGACTATGTCGACGACGAGCGCGTCGTCGTCGAGGCCAACCTGGTGACGAGCCGCGGCCCGGGCACGGCGCTCGAGTGGGCGCTCACCATCGTCGAGATCCTCGCCGGCGAGAAGAGGCGCGACGAGGTGGCCGGCCCGATGATGCTCTGAGCGCGACGGCCGCTCGCTCCCCTCCTCTACCTCTCTCTCTCGCCTCGTCCCAGCCATACAGACACTGCGTTCCGTCTCATCCTTAGTCCCCCTCTCTGTGCTCCCTCCTGGATAATAGCCTCGGTCGTCGTCTCGTTTCGCAACTCGAACGACCTTCTCGACGCTCTCGCACGCGCTCTCTCGAGACAGGAGAGCGAGCGAAAGAGAAGCGAGACGTGCCCGAGTTGCAGAGTGCGAGGGGCGGAACGAGGAGGAGAGGGAAAGGCTATCTACAGTACACGACGACCGAGAGAGAGAGAGAGAAGGGGCGAGAGGTGGAGGAGAGGACCGAGCGGGGTCGCCGCGACCGCCGCCGGCCGAGAGCGTCATGCGCTCACTTGAACACGACTCTGAGCCCGAGCGAGAACGGCATGCTCGCGTCCGTGACCGTAACCTCTCCGCCGCCCGCGGCGCCGGCAGCCTCGCCGTCGACGGCGAGCAGCTCGCCGAGCGTGAGGGCGAGGTTGGGGCGCGTCGCCTGCTCGAGCTGCGGCGGGGCTTGGAGGTAGAGCGATTTGGTCGCCGTGCGGAGCGAGGGGCGGCGGATCTGCCTGTGAGGGTTGGGGAGGGCGAGGGTGGGCGAGGAAGAGGTCGAGCGCGAGGGCGAAGGGGAGACAGAAGGTGAGGACGAGGGCGAAGGTGAGGTGACGGAGAGGGCGAGCGAGCGTGTCGAGAGAGATGGAGCAGGCGAGAGGAGAAGGGAGTGGGAAGGGAGAGTCAGTGAGTGCGCCCAAGAGGTCTGTGCGCCGCCGTCTCATCGTCCTCGCGCTCGCTCCTCGAGGTAGACGCCGTCGCATCCTTTCGAGATGGGAAGGAAGAAAGGAGAGAGCAGTGCGACGCACATGTCCTGCCGCTCGAGGAGCAAGTCGATCAAGTCCTGGAGGCTCGTCTCGCGGTCGAGCTCGACGACGACCTTTTCGCCGCCGCACACGGGGCACTCGGGCTTCTTCTGGTGCTCGAACGTGTAGGTGTAGATCGACTCGTTGCCGGTGTACATCCTGCGGGCGGGCGTGGGGGCGGGAGGCAAGGGGAGCGTCAGTCCCGGCGGTCGACGAGCGCAAGAAGCACGAGCGAGAGCGAGAGCGAGAGCGAGAGGAGGACGAGACGCACATGTAGTTGTTGAGGTACGGGTTCGAGCTCGTGGCAATCTTGAACGCCTCGTTGCAGCACGCGGCGGCGACGATGGCGTTGGTGCTCGCGATGGCGGGGATGATGCGCTTGACGACGCCCTGCGTGAGGCTCCACGTGACGCCCGCGATCTTGTGCTCGTCGGCGCGCGCGCGCGCGACGTCGTACAGCCACTGGATGTGCTCGGGGTCGTCGTTGTCGAGCTTCTTGTCTGCGAGCGCGCGCGACAAGGGTCAGCTCGTCGAGCTCGAGCTTGAGTACGAGAGGTGAGAGCGAGAGGGGACGGACCCTTGAAGACCTTTGGCCACTCGAGGATGCTGGCCCACTCGATGCAGTGCTCGGGGAGGCGGGGCGTGTTGGCGATGGTGCAGATGGGGAAGGCGGTCGGCGGGGTGAGCATGTCGAGGCTGCACTCGTAGCAGCTCGTGATGGTCGGGAGCATGACGCGCGCCTGGCCCTTGAAGCCCTCGGTGCCGCCGTCGATGAGAGGCTTGAGGCTGTCGGGGTTGTCGCCGTCGACGAGGTTGACGAGGGTGGCGCTGATCCACCGGCGCGCGTCGACCGAGTCGAGGCCGCAGATGACGAGGTTGAACTGCATGTAGTAGTCGTCGTCCTTGTCCTGGATCTTGCCGTGGTAGCTGCGGGGATGAGAGCGTGAGCGTGCGGCTAGAGAGGGTGGAGGGAAGGAGAGCAAGAGGGACGCACGGCGTGACCTTGCAGCCGGGGACGCGCTTCATGACAAAGTCGGCGGCGCACAGGGCCTTGGACTTGCCGACGTGCTCGGGGCTGTCGGCGGGAAGGGGGCGAGCGGGGTCAGCGAGGGGGACAGCGCGACAGGTCGAGGACGAGGGAGGAGAGGGAGACGGACCGGAAGAGGAACTGGCGGTTGAGGTTGGAGATGTCGATCGTGTCCATGTCGATGACATGGATGTCGGCAAAGCCCATCAGGGCGAGGTTGGCGAGGATCTCGCAGCCGAGGCCGCCGGCGCCTGGTGGGGGAGGGGGGAGGAGGAGCGGGTGAGCGGGGCTCGAGTGGGAGAGGGGGAGGGTTCGAAGGAGGACGGACCGATGACGAGGACCTTTGACTGAGTCTGGAGGAAGTGCTTTGCCTGGTCTGCCCCCGGGAACTCGTCTGGGTCGACGAACGGGCCCGGGTGCGAGAGGACGCGGTCGAGGTGGGCGAAGCGCGAGTCGGCCTGGAGGACCATGGCTGAGGATAGAGTGGAGGTGCTGTGTGAGCTCTGCGCTGGTACTCAGTCGAGCAGGTGCTGGCTAGAGCCGGAGAGGGAGCGAGGTGGAGCCGAGGGTGGGCTCGAGGCGATGAGATGAGGACGGCCCACCTTCCCCCCGCTCTCCCTCTCCCGCTGCACCGCTAGAGCTCACGCGCACCTGACAGCATGGCCCGCACTAAGCCAAAGCCCGCCCTCCACCCCTCGCGCACCCCGACCAACCCCGCCCTCGCCTCGACCTCCTCCTCCTCCTCCTCGTCCACCTCGCCTCGGGCACAGCAACCCGAACTCGTCCCCGTCCGCCACTACCTCCCGCGCGTCCCCTTGCAGCTCTTCGCCGTCGCATTCTCCCTCGTCGCAGCCTCGACCTCGCAGGACAAGGCCCTCCCCTCCCCCGCCCGCTTCGTCCATGCCCTCGTCCGCCAACCCCTCCAGACCCTCCCCGTCGTCTGCGCCGCCCTCGCCGCCATCCAGACCTGGTTCGCCTACTCGCTCCGCTCCAACCGCCTCGCCAGCCTCGACCGCGCAAAGAGCAAGGGCCACCCGCCAGCAGCTCCTCCAGCTCCGCCCGCCGCCGCCGCCGCGAGGGGCACCGGCTTCCGCGGCAGCCTCGGCACCATGTGGGACGCCGCCATGAGGGGCGAGGCGCCCACCGAGGCCCTGTGGAAGAAGCGCGCAGCGCGCAGGGGCTCGCAGGGCAAGGCCGCCATCGACACGAGCGTGCGTCCTCGCTCCTCTCTTTCCCTCCCCCTCGGCCGTTCGCCGCGTCCTGACTCTGCCTCCTTGCGCCCGCAGTTCGTCGGCGAGGCCATCATGGTCACCTGGCTCGGCACCCTCGCCATCCACGCCTGCACCGTCCTCCTCGGCGCGCCCCTCACCACGTGCGCTCCCTCTCGCGCTCGAGCCCACTCTCTTGAGCGCTGCAGGACTGACGCCTCCCTCTCGTGCGCGCGCAGCAACCTCCCGACGACGTACCTCTTCTCGCTCCTCGTCTCGATCCTCGCCGTCCTCCCGCTAGCCATCGCCCTCCCGCTCTCGGACACGTCGGCGCGCTTTGTCTGGCTCCGCCTCGCCTCGACCTTCACGTGCGTCTCTCCTCTCTCTCCCTTATCTCCTCTCAAAGAGCGCGTCGCTGACGAGGGAGCCCTCGCCGCGCGCAGCCCGACCGACGACCTCGAGCTCGCCCTGTTCGCGCCCGCGATCGGCACGCTCGTCGGCGCGTGGCTCGGCGCCGTGCCCATCCCGCTCGACTGGGACCGACCTTGGCAGGTGCGTCTCTTGGTCTTCTCCCTCTTCGGCGTCTCCCTCATTGAGAGCCGCACCTGACGCCCGACCTGCGCCTTCTCCTCCCTCCTCCTCACCTTCGTTCCCTCTCCCCTTCCTCTCCTCGCCTCTCTCTGCCTCTCTCGACGCACACAGCAATGGCCCACGACGCCCGTCCTCGGCGCTCTCGCCGGGCACGCCCTCGGCTCGCTCGTCGCCCTCGCGCGCATCGCCTACGGCGGCGTCGTGCGCGCCGCCGTCGACGTGCTCGAGGAGGCCGGGCAGCAGAAGCAGCAGCAGCAGCAGCGGGGCGTGGAGCAGGGGCAGGAAGGCGCGAGGAGGAAGATCAAGGGCCAGTAGACGAGCGAGCGGGTGCGAGGTGCCGGTGCAACGAGCCGTTCGCGCTTGACTTTCCTTGCAGCCTCTCACCGAGAGAACCGCTCTTTCTCGCTCTCGTGCTCTTTCGCTCGCTCACACGTGCTCGATGAGACTCTATGCGCTCCTTTTGTTGCAGTGCTGCGCCTCCTCTTCTCTCGCCGCTCAGGCCCCTACGGCGCTCGCCGCTCTACGCCCTCCCTCCCGCCTTCGCCGCCGGCTCAAAGACCGGGAACGGGTGCGCCTCGGTGTTGAACACGTACCGGTCGAGCGGCACGAGCGAGTCCTCGCTGAACAGGAGGTACAGGTACTTGAGCGTCTCGGAGAGCCAGAACGTCTCCATGCGGTCCTCGTGCACGACGGGGACGCGGTCGACGTCCTTGATGCCGGCGAACCCGCCCGAGGGGAGCTTGCAGTGCGCCGAGAAGGCGAGGAAGATGCGCCAGCCCTGCGGGCGGGCAAACGAGCGCGAGAGGGAGGGGGACGGGTCAGTGCGGGCTCGAGCGAGGCGGGTGTTCTTGGAGGACGAGACGGCGAGGGAGGTGTCGGAGGAGTGAAGAGAAAGAGAGTCGACGTGACGACGTGGACGCAGGAAGAGAGTCGAGGGCGCGAGGAGGGAGAGAGAGCGAGAGGAAGGGGAAGACGCACCCAGTCTCGGTACACCGGGTCGCCCGTCACCCTGTACGCGACGAACAGGCTCTCGACCGTCTCGGGCCGCAGGATGTTGCGCGCGTCGATCGGCGGCTGGTTGATGCCGGCCTGGCCCGGCTTGCGCGAGTTGATGAACCAGTCGCGGTTCGTCTGGAGCGCCTTGAGCGGCGAGAGGTGGAAGTTGACGATCTGCGAGGCGGTGGCAAATA
>Ga0308170_10004587_pt1 | contig 10860 bp, 10 predicted proteins | sample PhyBR2_2_FD_202136 | JGI IMG/M metagenome (GOLD analysis project Ga0308170, IMG submission 202136) | Phyllosphere microbial communities from UC Gill Tract Community Farm, Albany, California, United States - DLSLSB.R2 | ecosystem: Host-associated > Plants > Phyllosphere > Unclassified | place... | reverse complement strand
CGAGTTCGGCTTCTTCGGGGTCGTCGTGTAGACGCGCGTGCAAACGCCGCGCTTCTGCGGATTTGCTTCCATCGCAGGGACCTTCGACTTGGCCTTCTGCGGATCGCGGCCCTTGCGGACCAGCTGGTTGATCGTCGGCATTGAAGCCTTCACCTTTCAAATGGTTACTTTGCTGGAGCCATTGAGGCGCCTGAGAATACAAAAAGGACCATCGACGCGCACACGGCGCCCCTCAGGTCCTGGAATGCATCCAGCAATGTTCAAGCATGCCCGGCGGGAAACACTCCCGAAGAACAGGGCGCGCCTATAGGTCAGGACGCAGCGCGGGTCAACGGGCCGAAATCGGTTTGCGACGTCTGCAATCTGCCCCCGCCAGGGGGAATATTCCTCAACACCTAACGCGACCGCGCGCCGATCACCGTCAGCAGCGTCTTCTCGAATCGCTCCGGATCCTCGACCTGCGGCGAATGGCCGAGCCCGTCGAGCGTCAGCAGCGTCGCGTTCGGCATCTGCTTGACCGCGCGCGGCGCGATCACCGGGATCGCCTCGAGGAACTTGCGCAGGTTCGCCGGGGCCTGCGCGCGGCCAAAGGCGGTCTTGTCGAGCGTACCGACGATCAGCGTGGTCGGCGGCGTGACGCGGTAGAGCTCGTGCGCGACCGGCTGCGTCCGGATCATCTCGCTCGTCTTGGCCTGCGCGAGCGCCACGCTGTCGCGCCCCGCCCCCTGGTACATGCCCGCCTGCATCCAGACCCAGCGGTCATAGGACGGCTTCCACGTGCCGTGATAATAGTTCTCGAGCTGGTATGCCTTGATCGACGCGTAGCTCGTCTTCTTCTCGCCGGCCCACAAGGTATCGACATCGGTATAGGGCACACCATCCTCCGAGCGGTCCCTCAGCCCGAGCGGGTTGACGAGAACTAGCCGCTCGACCGTCGCCGGGTACAGGATCGCGTAGCGCATCGCGAGCATCCCGCCCATCGAATGCCCGACGATCGTCGCGCGCGGAATCCCCCGCGATTCGAGGAGGCGCCGCGTGAACGTCGCGAGCATCTCGAAGCTGTACTGCGCCGCGCGCGGCTTCGACGACTTGCAGAAGCCGATCTGGTCGGGAACGATCACGCGGTAGCCGGCGCCGCTCAGCGCGCGCGCCGCGCTCCCCCAGGTCGCGCCGCAGAAATTCTTGCCGTGGAGCAGCACGACGGTGCGGCCATTGGGGCGCTGCGGCGCAATATCCATGAACGCCATCTGCGCGGGCGTGCCGACGATATCGACCTCCATCGTCTGGACAGGCCAGGGATAGGCGAACCGTTCGAGCATCGGTCCGAAATCGGGAACGGCGGGCGGCTGATCCGCTGCAACCAGCATCAGCGCGGCAGGCAGGATGGTGGCGCGCGCGACCGCGCGGCGGAAATAACGTGACATAACAGGCTCCCTTTGCCCGCTTCCTATCCTGCACATCGGCCATCGTCACCCCGACGCCTGACACGCGGGGCGCGCCGCTTCACGGCCCCGGCCGCTGACGACATCCCGGGGAGGACGCACGCCCGCAGGTTGCACGAACGGCAATCGTCACGATCGGATGATCGGGCGCTTGCCCTCCCGCGGACATGGCGCTAGAGCCCGCCACCGCACAGGAGTGTAGCTCAGTTGGTTAGAGCGTCGGTCTCCAAAACCGAAGGCCCTCGGTTCGAATCCGAGCACTCCTGCCATTTCTCCCATCGTCGTCCGCATCCGGCACCTCGACCACCGCGTCCAGGGACCTCGCCTCGTTGCGCGCATCACGATTGCAAGAAATGCATTTGTTAATGCAATTTGCGCAGTTGTGAAGTTCGGTGCTGCGATGCACAAAGAGTGTGCCTTTCAGGCATCCTCTCCTAAAACTTTCATGGCCGGTCTCTGACCGGCCTTTTTTTTCGTCCGCAGCAGGTGTATCCAGGTCACGCGATCGTCACGCCGGACAATAAAACAGAAACGTGGGAGCGGAGCCGCCGGCATGACCGGCACCGGCAGACGGCCGACGGGGGATCGAGCCGATCGCTCTCCCCCGTACCTTTCTTCCCCTACCGCCACCCTGTCGCGCGCCCTCCCCATTGCGACTGCCATCGGCCGCCCCCCGGCCCCTCGCCGTGCGCCCCCTTGCGTTCCCCCTGCGCGGAAGCTATCTGCGCCGCCATCCGACAGCAGAACGGACCCACGCCCCTGCTCTTGCGGGCTGCCCTAACCGGGGCGCCCTTCACAAGAAGCGGGTAAGGGGTCTATGACTTGCTTCTTTCTTTTCCCAATCAGGCGGGTTCGAACAGCATCGTGGCTAAAACGTCCCCACTCGAATTCATCCGGCAGGTCCGCACGGAAACCTCCAAGGTCACGTGGCCGACGCGTCGCGAGACGATCATGACCGGCGTGATGGTCGTCATCATGACGACGATCCTCGCGGTCTTCTTCTTCGGCGTCGACTCGATCCTTCAGGCGATCGTCACCGCCCTTCTGAAACTCGCTCAATAAGGTCCGCACATGGCGCGCTGGTACATCATTCACGCCTATTCGGGTTTCGAGGGCAAGGTCCGCGACTCGATCATGGCAGAGGCGACCCGCATGGGTCTCGAACAGCTCGTCGAGCAGATCGAAGTCCCGACCGAGACGATCACCGAGGCCCGTCGCGGCAAGAAGATCGCGGTCGAGCGCAAGTTCATGCCGGGCTATGTGCTCGCCAAGCTGAACATGAACGACGACGTCTATCACCTCGTCAAGAATACCCCCAAGGTGACCGGCTTCCTCGGCAGCATGGGGAAGCCGCAGGCGATCAGCGAGGCGGAAGCCACGCGGATGCTCAACAGCAAGGAAGAGGCCGCCGCTGCGCCCAAGCAGAAGGTCAAGGTCGACTACGAGATCGGCGATCAGGTCAAGGTGCTCGACGGTCCGTTCGCGAGCTTCAACGGTCTGGTCGAGGAACTCGACTTCGACCGCAGCCGCGTCAAGGTGTCGGTCTCGATCTTCGGCCGCGCGACGCCCGTCGAGCTCGAGTTCGAACAGGTCGAACGCTCGAAGTGATCCAAAGGGGCGGCACATCAGCCGCCCCGCTCACCCCGCGATCCTGACGACCGTCAGGATTGGGGGCTCTTCTCAGGCCGTGACCGCTGGCTTGCCCTAGCGCTTCGCCACGATGCGTGCCGCCGTCGCCTCGATCTCCACGAGGAAATTGGGCCCCGCGAGTGCTGCGACCTGTACGGTCGACCGCGCGACCGTTTCAGGGTTCTCCGCATTGCCGAAGAACATCTTGAACCCCTCGTTCATGCCCGCGAAATCCATCTTGCCATCGGCCCGCTTCGGATCCGCCGCGACGAACACCGTCAGCTTGTAGACGTCGCGCATGGTGTAGCCATGCTCGGCCAGGATCGCCTTTATCTTGGTCAGCACGCTGATCGTCTGCGTCCTGGTATCACCGAACGAGTCCACCCCGGTGACGGGCTTGGAGGGATCGATCGGTGCCGCCAGCTGGCCCGACAGCACCAGCGTCTCCGCCCCCGCCGGGATCGTCACGCTCTGCAGGATCAGCGAGGGCGTCGCTCCCGGATTGGCATGCCGGACGATCTGCGCCGCACAGGTCATCGGCGTGAGCAGCGCCGCGGCGACTCCCGCCGCCATGATGCTCCAGCGCGCCGCGATGTTCGTGTCAAAAGCCATTGTCGTTTCTCCCGTGAATGTGAGGCCAGTACCGTCAGGCGCCGGCCGGATCGTGCAGCGTCTTGTGCATCGGCACGAACGGCACCGCGATTCCGCCCGCGTCGACCGTCACGCCCGCCGCGGCGACGAAACCATGGCCTTGATAAAAGGCGACCCCGGATAATGTCGCCATCAGGGCGAGCGCATCGAACCCCGCTGCGCGCGCCGCCCGCTCGCTGGCCTGCATGATCGCCGAACCGACGCCGCGGCGGACATAGTCGGGTGCCGTGAACATCGCGCGGACCCGGGCAGCATCGCGTCCGGGCACCAGCAGCGCCGGTGACCGGTCGGCATAGCGGTCGCTGCCGAACAGCGTCGCGAACCGGCTCCAGCCGCCGCACCCTGCCAGCCTGCCGTCGATCTCCGCGACCAGATAGCTGCCGTCGTCGACGAGCTGGCTGTCGACCCCGAAGATATCGCGGATTGCCATCGCCAGCGCATCCGAGGCGTAGAACGTGCGCCCCAGCGCGGCGGCGGATCGCGCGATCAGCGCTTCGAGTGCGGGGATGTCCTCCCGCGTCGCCACCCGGACCGATACCCCGCGCCCGTCGTTTGCCGCGACACCCCCCGCATCGGCCGATCCCGCACCGTTCACCCCCGCATCCGCCATCACGCCGCCGCCTTGACCGGCTGGGTGACGCCATCGCCGCGCTGCATCGCTGCAACCGACGCGATCGCGTGGTGCGCGGACTGGATCGCGCCTTCCTGCCAGCCCGGCGTCTGGCTGAGCGCGGCACTTGCAAAGACCGTGCGCCCCGCCGGCCGGTTGAGCAGGCGATAGCCGTCGGTGTCGATGTCGCCCTCCTGATGCCCCGCCATCCCGACGAACCAGTTGGGCCACGGCCCCAGGCTGTACGGCACCTTGTTCCAGTTGACCGCGACGCCGTTGATCAGGTCCTTGCCATGCCCCGGGTGCAGCCGTTCGACCGCGGCGCGCGCGCGCGCGACCTGATCCGCGATCGGCAGCTTCGCGAACCCCTCCGCGCGCTCGCCCGAGGTGTAGCAGGCGAGCAGCATCCCGCGCGGACTGAACAGCCCCGCGCTCGGATACCAGATCAGCGAGGTATCGCCGCCGACGAACGAGATTCCGCCATAGATCTGGTCCTTTTCCCAGAAGCGCGGCGCATCGAACGCGACCTTGTTCGAATGGTCATAGACGACGCCCGCGATCGCTTCGGTCACGGGCTTGGCAAAATCGCAATCGACCTTCGCGAGGACGGGGAACGGGATCGTGCACACCGCAAAGTCGGCCACCGCGACCCGGCCCGCACCGGTCTTCGCATCGCGCCAGGCGATCTCGACGCTGTCGGGGCGATTGCGGATCCGCGTCACCTCGGCGCCGCGCACGACCTTGCGCGTCAGCGCGCGCTCGAACCCGGCCGGGATCCGGTCCATCCCGCCGACGGGCTGGAACATCGTCGCCTGCATGTAGACATTGTCCTCGAACAGCATCGCCGGAAGCTGTTCGTTGGCGAGCAGCTGCCCGAGCGGGACGGGCGCGGGCGGTCGCGCGAACACCCCGACGCCCGCATCGGGAAACGCCTGGAACCCCGACCGCAACGTTCCGGCGAAATGCCCCTGCGGATCGAGGTCGCCATAGGTCTTAAGGAACGGCAGCAACGCCTGCTTGTCCGCAGCGCTCAGGCTCTGGTCGAGCGATCCCTGGTTGACCGCCTTCATCAGCAGCTCGGCGACGTGGCCGCGCGTGTCGTTGATCGCGGTGCGCATCCGCACCTTGTCGCCCTTTGCATTCATCAGGAATGCGCTGCGGCTGGAATTGATCTCGACCTCGAGTGGCACGCCGAGCTTCCCGCAATAGCCGAGGATGCGGTGATGGAAGCTCGGCAGGCGCGCCGGCCCCGCGTTGAAATAGGCGCCCTCCGAAAACCGCGCGATCTGGTCCGCCTCGCCGTTCATCACGATCCGGTCGCCGTCACGCACCGTCCAGTTGCGCCCACCGACCCGGTCGCGCGCTTCGAGCACGGTGACGTCGAACCCGGCAGCCTGAAGTTCATAGGCAGCGACGAGTCCCGCGATCCCGGCGCCCAGCACGATCACCGACTTGCCCTTGCCGAACCCGGCCGGCAGGTCGGGCATCGGTGCCGCCGCCGCGACGTTGCCGGCAATCCCCAGTGCCTCCATCGCGCCGAAGGTCGCGGCCGCGCCGCCCGCCATGCCGATATGCTGTAGAATCGATCGCCGCGTGATCATGTGTGCCGCCCCCGTTTACGCGCCGCAACCGCGGCGCTTCCCCTGGAAAGTCGCTCACCTTTCCAAGCGGCCGGACCTTGCGGCCCGGACACCGGCACACTCCCCCATCGACCGAAATGCCATGCATCTCGGCTCGTTATCGTTCGTCCCTGACTTTATTATGCTTGCATGACACCCTAATGGGATCGCGTACGCAAGCGATATTTTGTCGTTTTCAACGGCACGCCTATACCAATATTGCGCATCACGGGATCACGACCATCTTTCGACATCGTTTATCCATATCGCCACGTCGCTGGTCTTTTCTGCGATCCGTCGACCCGACAATAGCGACATCGGCAACCCTCGCAGCATCCGCGGCGTTATCCCCCCGCACATGATCAAGGTCGCCAGCTACAATATCCACAAGGGCATCGGGCTCGATCGCCGACGCAACCCCGAACGCGTGATCGAGGTTCTGCGCGAAATCGACGCGGACGTCGTCGCGCTGCAGGAGGCGGACCGACGGTTCGGCACACGCGCCTGCGTCCTGCCGTTCCACATGCTCGAGGATCACAGCGACTGGAAACCGATCCCCGTCGGTCTCAACGCGCTGAGCATGGGCTGGCACGGCAATGTCGTGCTCGTCCGCAAGTCCGCGACGATCGAGGCGTGCGACGCGATCCATCTCCCCTCGCTCGAACCGCGCGGCGCGGTGATGGCCGATATCCGCACGGCGGGCGGGATGATCCGCGTCGTCGGGATGCATCTCGACCTGTCGGGACTCTGGCGGCGGCGACAGGCCGCGGCGATCCTTGCGCATGTCGACGCCTGTGTGGCGCGGCATCCGACCGTGTTGATGGGCGATCTCAACGAGTGGAGTGCCGGGTCGGGCTGCCTGCGCGATTTCGGCCGAGACTTTGCCTTTGCAGAGACGGGCGCGAGCTTCCATTCGCGGCACGCGATCGCCCGGCTCGACCGGATCATGACATCGCGCGATCTGCGCGTCGTCGAATGCGGCGTGCATACCAGCCCGGCCGCACGCAAGGCCTCGGATCACCTGCCGATCTGGGCGACGCTGGCGCCCGCATGACCGCCCGTTTCGCCCATATCGCCCCCTTCCGGATCCGCGGCGGCTGACCCGGTGCGCGAGAAGGAACTTCGCCTCGCCCTCGTCTGCTACGGCGGGATCAGCCTCGCGGTCTACATGCACGGCATTACCAAGGAGATCTGGCACCTCGTCCGCGCCAGCCATGGTCATCATGACGGCACGCCGCGCGGCGGCGGCAGCCAGGCGGTCTACCGCGACCTGCTCGAGGAGATCGAGGCGCAGGGCGAATTGCGCGTCCGCGTCCTTGCCGACATCATCGCGGGCGCGAGCGCGGGCGGGATAAACGGCATCTTCCTCGCGCAGGCGATTTCGACGGGGCAGAGCCTCGACCCGCTGACCGACCTCTGGCTGAGTTCCGCCGACGTCGAAGCGCTGATCGATTCGACCGCGGCGCCGCGGTCGCGCTTCTCGAAGGCCTGGGCGCTCCCGCTTGCATGGGTTGCGGCGGGGCGCACCGCCGACAAGGTCCAGGCGCTCGATGATTCGACGCGCGAGGAGGTCAAGGCGAAGCTGTCGCACTTCGTCCGCTCGCGCTGGTTTGAGCCGCCATTCGGTGGCGCGACCTTCACCGGGCTGCTGCTCGATGCGTTCGACGCGATGGCGGCGAGCACGCGCGGGCCGCGGCTGCTTCCCCCCGGCCAGCCGCTCAACCTCTACGTCACCGTCACGGATTTCACGGGCCATCCCGAACGGCTCAAGCTCAATTCGCCGCCTGAGGTCGTCGAGACCGAACACCGCGTCGTTGTCGACTTTTCCGATCATGGCATCGCGACCGACAGCCTCGCCGACATTCCCGAGCTTGCGTTTGCCGCACGCGCGACGTCGAGCTTCCCGGGGGCGTTCCCGCCGTTCGTCGTCGCCGAGCTCGACGGCGTGCTCGACGCGCGGACGACGACATGGCCCGGCAAGGCCGCGTTCCTCAAGCGCATCCTGCCGCGTCAGTCCGCGACCAATACCGCCGAACAGGTCGTGCTGATCGACGGGTCGGTGCTTGCCAATGCCCCGTTCCGCCCCGCGATCGACGCGCTGAAGGACCGCCCCGCGCGGCGCCAGATCGACCGGCGGTTCGTGTATATCGACCCCTCGCCCGGGATGAAATTTCGCCTGCCGCCGCAGGACGGTACGCCCGGTTTCTTCCAGACGATCATCGGCGCGATCAGCGAGCTTCCCCGCCAGCAGCCGATCCGGGACAATCTCGACGCGATCGCCGCGCGTTCGGCACAGATAGACCGGATGCGCGCGATCGTCGATGCGATCCGCCCCGACGTCGAGGCGGAGGTCGAGTCGCTGTTCGGGCACACGCTCTTCCTCAACCGTCCGACCGCGGCGCGGCTCGTCGCATGGCGTGCGCGCGCGCAGAAGGCCGCCGCGGCCAGTGCGGGCTATGGCTATGCCGCCTATGGTCATCTGAAGGTCGCGGGCGTCGTCGAGACGCTCACCGGGCTCCTGTACCATGCCGGTGGCGAGCCGGGCCCCGAGCGCTGGGCCCGGATCCGCGCCGCGATCGCGACGACGGTCACCGCAAGCGGCGCGGAGGCGATCGGTGCCGCACATGGCGGGGGCGCGAGTGCGGAGACGATCGTCTTCCTGCGCCGCTTCGACCTGTCGTTCCGGATCCGCCGCCTGCGACTGATGGCACGACGTTTGACCGTGCTCGAGGCCGACGTCGACGAGGCCGGGCTCGCCCCGATCCGCGATGCGATCTACGTCGCGCTCTCGGCCTATCTCGAATGCCAGCGCGCCGACAAGCATACGGGGCTCCGCCATGCGGTCCGCTCGCTGCGCGGCGACGCCACCGCATTGCTCGACGCGCTTGGCCAGTCGCTCGACCTCGCGCGGCTCGATGCAGAAACCGACGTCCGGTTGGCGGACGCATTCGCGGCGCTCGACAAGCCCGTCCGACGATCGATGCTGCTTGCCTATCTCGGCTTCCCCTATTTCGACACCGCGACGCTGCCGCTGCTCCAGGGCGAAGGGCTCGACGAGTTCGATCCGATCAAGGTCGACCGGATCGCCCCCGACGATGCGGTCGCGATCCGCTCGGGTGGCGCCGAGGCGACGCTGAAGGGTATCCAGTTCAACAGCTTCGGCGCCTTTTTCAGCCGCGCCTACCGCGAGAACGACTATCTCTGGGGGCGGCTGCACGGTGCGGAGCGGATGATCGACATCACGGTGTCGACGTTGCCGGCGTCGGTCCGGATGAAGCCCGGCCGCGTCGCCGCGATCAAGCGCGCCGCCTTCGTCGCGATCCTCGACGAGGAGGAGGGCCGGCTGACCGCGATCCCCGCGCTTTTCGCCGATCTGCGCCGCGAAATCGGGTGATCGCGCGAATTCTCCGAAAAATCCCGCGACGCTCAAGGCTGGCCAAACCCGACCTCGACGATTACCCCTGCGCAAATGCAAGGGGATAAGTCATGCAGTTCCTGAAAATCCTGTTCTGGTGCCTGCTGGCGTTCATCGCCGCGGTGTTCACCATCGCCAACTGGGCGACCGTGCCGATCCGGCTCTGGGGCGGGCTGATCGCCGACGTCAATCTGCCGATGCTGTTGCTCGTCACCTTCCTCGTAGGGTTCGTCCCGACCGCGCTCTACAATCTCGCGCTCCGCTGGCGTCTGCGTCAGCGGCTCGCGACCGCCGAGCGCACCATCCTCGACCTGCGCACCGCGCAGACACCGCCGGCGGGTGCCTATCCGGCCACCGCGACACCGGTTCGGACGTTGCCGGCCGTGTCTCCGACGACTCCCGCAAGCGCATCGACGACGACCACGACGATCGCGCCCGTACCGAGTACGACATTGTGACGAACCGGATCTACGTTGCGCTCGACACGCCCGATCTGGCGCGCGCTAAGGCGATCGCCGGGCGCGTCCGCCATCATGTCGGCGGGATCAAGCTCGGGCTCGAATTCTTTTCCGCACACGGCCAGCCCGGCGTCCATGCAATGGCCGAGTTCGGCCTGCCGATCTTCCTCGATCTCAAGCTGCACGACATTCCCAACACCGTCGCCAAGGCGGTGCAGGCACTCGGGACGCTGAACCCGGCGATCCTGACGGTGCATGCAAGCGGCGGGCGCGCGATGCTCGAGGACGCCAAGGCGGCGGCGCCGGCCGGTACGAAGGTGATCGCGGTTACGATGCTGACGAGTCTCGACGCGTCCGATCTCGCCGCGACGGGCATCACCGGCAGCGCCCACGACCAGGTCTCGCGGCTGACCGAACTCGCGCATGAGGCGGGCGTCGACGGTATCGTCTGCTCGGGTGCGGAGGTCGCCGCGGCGAAGGCGATCTGGCCGAAAGGATTCTTCGTGGTGCCCGGCGTGCGGCTGCCCGACGGCCAGACCGGCGACCAGAAACGCGTCGTCACGCCGCGTCAGGCGCTCGATGCCGGCGCGTCGATCCTCGTGGTGGGCAGGCCGATCACGCAGGCCGAAGACCCCGACACCGCCGCCCGCGCGATCGGCGCGACGCTGTAGGGACGCGCCGTCCTGATGGGCGGGCCCCGGCGCAATCATGCCGCCTTCCGTCATCCTGACGAAAGTCAGGATCCAGGGTTACTCAGGGCAGCGCATGGTACTCTGGGTCCTGACTTTCGTCAGGATGACGGGGGGTTGCGAGGGTGGCTCACGCCGCTTTCGCTGCGGCATAAAAGGAACATCATGACCACCGCCAAGATCTGCGGCCTCTCGACCCCCGCGACGCTCGACGCCGCGATCCGGCACGGCGCGAGCCATGTCGGCTTCGTGTTCTTCCCCACCTCGCCGCGGCACGTGACGTTCGCCCAGGCCGCGGAACTCGCCGCGCGCGTCCCGGGTCACGTCGCCAAGGTCGGCGTGTTCGT
>Ga0308170_10004586_pt1 | contig 10863 bp, 11 predicted proteins | sample PhyBR2_2_FD_202136 | JGI IMG/M metagenome (GOLD analysis project Ga0308170, IMG submission 202136) | Phyllosphere microbial communities from UC Gill Tract Community Farm, Albany, California, United States - DLSLSB.R2 | ecosystem: Host-associated > Plants > Phyllosphere > Unclassified | place... | reverse complement strand
CCTTTCCAACACCGGCGACCAATCGACCCTGGAACGCGATCAAAGCTTTCGGGATATCGTCCACCTCAGTCTTGTGCAGTAATTCCAGACTCTTTCCTTCGTCCGTCACTCGATAAGTGTTCAACCAAGCCTGTTTGCATGATCTCGGAGCGAGGGAAGTATCTTGACCAGTTCCGACGACGAGGTAGATCTCGTTTGGTGTTGAATGAAAAGTGACGATCGCAGCTGAGAATGCGGCTTCGTTTTGAGTCAAATCGAGTTTGAAGATAGTTTCCGCCTGTGAAAGGTTACTTCTTTCTCAGCTTTCCGCAACGACGCTGAAAAAGAAAGAGTTCGACTCACAGCAACAGGATCAACAATCCTCAAACAACTTCCCCAAGTTCCCGCTGGCGCTCTCGGTAGTCCAAATTCTGCCTGATCCAACTGTAACATTTCTTCGTCGACCTGAATCTCTGCCGCTTGCAAATCACCGACCATCTTCTCCATCGCTGGTAGTCCGAACGTTCGATGGTCGGATTCGACGGTGTAGAGTAATCGAGAGTAAGGGGAAGTTAGGAGTTTACGAGGAGTGTAGGAGAGGGGGATCGAGGTTTGTTGAACTTTCTGTCCGAGTCGAGGAAAGGTGAAGATACTGTTCGAGCGCAAGATCTGGTCAGCTCCTTTGCTCGAGGAAGATCTGAGAGAAGTTCAGAACGAACCGAAGACTGTTTCCGACCACACCGATCAAACCTTCAGGACACAGCTCTGCGGAGAAACTCCAAGCGTAATCGAGGGCGTCAAAGATGAGAGGAGTGAATTGTAGGATCCCTCGGTAGACGTAGTTGAGCCAAGGTCGAGAAGAGAGGGCGAGAATAGCTGGAGAACCTTGAACAGTGACTCGAGAAAGCTTGACGGGTTTCGATCCGAGGAAGCTGTAAGGATGAGGATAGGCTGTCATCAGCTAAGAGCAGCGATAGTCACGAGACTTGATCACTCACCGAGTTCGAGTATCGGTCAATTGCCTCGAAACAGTGTTGAGAACCGTTCTCAGGAGGACACCATTCGCTAATCCGATATTGACGAAAGTAGTAGCATGATATTTGTCGATACTCGAGTCGAGGATCTCGGCGACGATGATGGAAGAAGGAGGAGCGGTGAGAGCTTGTAAGGAAAGGGTTTCGAGAGTAGAATCGGGATCGAGGGAGATGATTCGGACGGTTTGATCGGCACATCCAACAGCCTGTGGTGGGAGTGAATCAACTGATCAGCATGGAGTGACATGATCGGAAAGAGAAACTCTACGCACGAGATAAGGACTTCTCTGTCTCCCCTCTGGAACTTCCGCAACGCTCATCGTTAAAATCTCAGCTCCCATCGGTCTCCTCTCCTGGAACTCGTTCAACTGTCCATCCATGTCCAGCTCAAAGTAGACAATCTCTCCACTCGACAATCCAATGACGACTTGACGTTGGTTCGTAGTGGCAGTAACGATCGTCTCCCTTCCTCCAACTTTCCACTCGTTCACTCGCTTGTCCGGTAAGATGTGTCGAATTCCTCGAGGATAAATCTGGAGGAGTGCGTCGTCACCGAGTTGTTGAACGCCGAGAGTTGGTGCGGAGGAAATGAAACCAGTATCGGAAACTTCTTCGATTGTGTCTCCGATCGAGAGGACGAGAGTACCATTGACAAAGGAAAGGATAATGTAGGCGTCGTATTCATCTGTAACGAATTTGACTCAAGCTGAGTAAAGGAGGAGCATGCCTTAGTCAGCGAGAGAATAGCTTACCTTCACGCTTGATTTTCGTAGTCCAAACAGCGATAGGAGCACCCGGTAACTCCGAACTAACCGCCTCCATCACTTCCAATCCCTGTCTCAAAATCCTCAACGAACTCCTCGCACCCCTTCCACACGCCGTATAAATCTGAGGAGTATCCTCTCCCAAATAATTCGCAACTTTCGAATCCAACACTGGACTGATCACTTCCAACTCGTCTGCGATCGCCAAATTCTCCAAAGCCCTCGGTCGGAACGTCGCGAGTGGTAAGAGAGGTTCGGTTCCCGCTCCCAAGTTTTCATAATCGGTAGAAGAGAATTCTTGTTCTTCGTCGTCATCTCCTAACTTTTCGAATTGGTATAATCGTGGATTACCGAATTCTGAACCGACGAAAAGGAATCCGGATTTGAGGATACAGAGGGAAGAGGCGACGGGGACGGTGTCAAAGTATTTGATCTTGAGGGATTGAACTTCTTCTTCATCGTGATCGATCGTTACTTTGAAGAGATCACCTTCTTCACTTTGTAAGAGGAAGAAGAAGGCACCCTGTTCCACAACGTTTCGGTCAATACTCTTCGGAGGGAAAGTAGCGAGAGAAGATTGAAACTTACCCTCATCTTGTGCATAACAGCACTCGTGATGATAACCCCTCGATCCGGATCCGACAAAGGATGACTTCGTTTCGGAATTGGTACTCTGTGTTCCTTCGAACCTTGATGTTTGTAAATAATGTAATCCTCGCAACAAACCAACACTCCAGAAGGTCCATCGAACTTGTCCGTGTTGGCATTCTGTCCTCCGGGAACTACGAACGAAGGGAGAGAGGTAAGTAAACATATCACAGGCGGAAGCAGGGGAAGGGAGGAGAAACTCACCTTGAACTAGTAGATTCGCTCGAGGATCCGTGGGTTCACTCCATTTTCGCACGACGTGATTCAGTCCGAGATCGAGTTCGTAATAAGTCAACATCTGTCGAAACCTCGCAAAGTGGAATCAGCTATGAGGAAGAAGAAGCGAGGAGTAGAACACCCAAATCAAACTCACCTTCTCAGCAGAATCGAAAGCAGCTCCAGTTGAATCTTGATCTGATTCAGTGTAGTCAACTTCGAGAGCTGCGAAGAGAGGGTTCTCGAATCCGACATCGACTCCAACGATAGAATGAATAATCGCTCGAGGTTTGTGTGCCTCGAGTGGTGAAGAGATGGTAAGATTCGCTTCGGCGTCCTGTCCAGCGACCAATCTTCGTGAGCTCATCGTATGACTGATAGGCTGAAGAGGATAGTCTGTACTGACTCGATTGAGGATATAAACCAATTTACTCTTTTCCATCGCACCAATCATGACTGCCCTCCCTTTCGGATCCGTTGCCAAATACTGACCGGGTACGATCCTCCTCGACCCGGACCTTCCATAAGTTTCTTGATGTAATTTGTTGAAGACGTTGTTGGTAGCATCGTATTCCAAAACTACAATTCTTCCCGAATCTGAACCCAAAATGATATAATCTGGACAAACTCGATCGTTCCATCAGCTCGAGTACTAGTGTAAAGGGGATAGTGGGTGGAGTATAGTACCTTTTGCACCTCCAGTTAATTTGAATGGAGCGATTGAACGAATCTGACCAAAAGATTCCGCCTCTACCACTGAATCCAATTTACCAGTTTGTGCATCTGTCCTGATCAATTCTAATCTAGTACCTCCTCGTACTAAGAGGATGTCTTGTTGTTTGGTTCCCGAGAAGTTTCCTACGCAACTTGCAGTGATGGAAGAGGAAGGGAGGAGTGAGTGATGATAGAGATGCATCCTCGGAGATGTCTAGTGACCTCTCAGGTTGAATTCAAGTAGTCGGAGTAGGAGTAGTCAAGGTGTAAGAGCGAGAGAAGCGAACTCACTTTACTCTTTTGATCTTGAACTTTACCCTCTCAATCTCGAAACTATGTCACTCCAAGCAGCTGCAGATGCAAGGAAAGAGAAACTAGCTGCACTCAAGAAGCGAAAGACTCTACACGACACAGGAGATCAAGATACATCGAATCAATTATCAACCGACAAGTAAGTCTCCCTCCCTCCCTCTCTCCCCTCCCTTGTCTCTTCTGAGCTGATAGTAAAGGTTAAACCCGTAGACCAGCAGCATTCAAATTCAGAAACTTTGATCCAGAGACTGGATTGGCGAGGAAACATGCGAGAACAGAGGAAGGGGAAACAGTCGAGAAAGAGACGGATGGATTGGCAGATCAGGTCATCGCACAGGATCAACAAGCGAGACAGCAGGAACTCGTACGTTTTGCTCGCTACCCTCTATCCTGTGTTGAACGAATTTCTGACTTTCTCTTTCTCTTTTTCGCAACTCTCCCTCTCAACCTCGTTAACCTCTTGTGATCTCTTCGATATTCGCTTGATCCCTTACGCTCTCAGGATCTAACAAATATTCAACCAAAGAAAGCGAATTGGGATTTAAAGCGAGATTTAGAACGAAAAGTAGGTCGAAAACTCTCGACGAACTCGCATTGATCCGATGCTGACTTTGGTGCGAGTTTCGGATCTGCAGCTATCAAAACTGAAACCCAAGACTGAACTAGCCATCTCCCAACTAATCCGTACGTCTCGCCATACTCTCTTCCCCTCTCGTATCTGACCTAACTAATTTCCTCCTCTCCCTCTCTCCTCGTTTCAATAGGTAAACGACTCCAAGCGCAAAAGTCATCAGGAGGAGAAACAGCAGGAGCAGAGATCGTTGCAGGAATGGATCAAGCGGGACCAGGTGGAGACGCGGCAGATTCGGATGTAGAGGAGGAGGACTAAACAGGAAAAGCCAGGCCCATTCTCCTCGCTTTGCAGCAGATGTAGTATCGTATACCCAGTAACTCACTAGTTCTCTTTTCGTATGTACCCCCCTTCCGTGTTTGTATTCAAGAATCAAAAGTGAAACCCTTTTTTACTACTCCAAATCGATTCCTGTTTGATCCTCGTTCAAGAGTCTCGTCGAAGCGATCAGCGACGCTACTACGCTCGGTTCATCTCGCTCTCTCTCTAGTTCGTCACGACAGAGGACGTCAAGATCTTACGAGACTTGGAACAATACTACGCGACTCAAGTGAGTCCTCCCTTCTCTCTCTGTCTTTCTCTTCCCTCGAATCGAGAGTTGACGATCATGTTTGCGCTCTAGATTGACGAGATGCCCGTGAATATTCAAGACGCTATGTAAAGAGAGAGAAGGAGGAGGAAAGGGTTTTGCGGAGAGAGAGAAGATTTCGTTTGGAGTTGGGAGGAAGCGAGGCAGGGTGAGGACGAGGAGGAGGGGAGGAAGGAGAAGCGATGAGTGCGAGAGATGAGTCGGATCGAAGGGGTTGGCGACGTTATATTTGAGCATGCTCGGGTCCGATGCTGTATGGGGAGAGAACGAGAACTGAGAATTGAGAATTGAGAATGGCTTGTAAAGGTACTGCGTTCTATTTCTTCCTATCTACAACTTTTATCCGCCAGCAGTAGAAATGCTTAGGCGACCTTGGGAAACTCCATCGTTCGAAACATCCTTCTGAAAACAAGCTTTGCTGCCGGTATTTTCCCTTCGCAGAGCCACTCGACGACGTTCCTCCACTCCACAGTCTTCTTGACCTCGTTCTATCAATCAATTCATTAGGTCAGCGAAACGAGAGATAGTCGTTAAGAAGTGAAAGGGAGTTCACGAAGTGAGAACGGAAAAAAGGAAATATCGCATTTTCGACCTCCTCATATTCCTCTTGACTCAGAGGACTGACCAGTTCGTAAGAAGCCTTTGAGAGAGCCGAGTGTCAGCGTTTGTCGAGAGGAGAGAAGACGTAGAGAGAACTCACATTCTCGACTGTGAGAGAGCGAGCAATTCGGCTCAGAGCGATCTTTTGCACCTCCCCGCACTCAAACCCGATGGCTATGCGGTACAGCGCGTGAGGTGAGCAAGGCATCACTCCTTTCCAGTCAGGCTGTCCTTTCAGGTCGTTGAATTGCGTTCGAAGCCATTCACCTCGAGGGGGAAATTCGAAGTCCACTTTGGCGCCCTCGAACTCATCAAGCGCGTCTGCGCGGGCGACGATGTACTCGGAAGGAAGTGCGGTGAGTGGCAAGTAGCCGGTGTGAAGATACGCCGGGAAGGCTCGGAATGCGAGGAATCGAGTTGGGAAATGGGTGAGTGTCGAATCAACGTCTCAGCGCTCAGTGAGACGCTCACGGGTGTATTGGGTCGAATCGGATCATACGACGTAGTTGAAGTTGTGCCTGCACCTCTTCGGCCTTTCCCTCTGTTTTACGTCGCTTCTTGTGTCTTGTTTCCATTCCGACCTCTTCCTCCGTGTCCTTCGGAGGCTCAGCGTTATTCATTTCGCTGTCACTCGTATTTCGATCGGTGACGGGCTTCTGAACAGGTTCTGTTGCGGGCAACGCTTGTGCTGGGTCAGCAGCAGCGTCACCATCTTGAGCTTGAGCTGGAGTTTCCGAATCCACCGAAGCTGGAGAATCGACCGTATCCTCTTTGTCGAGGTATCCCATGTTGTCTTCGTCAGGAGCGTATTTTTCTCCCGTAGCGAGGCGAGGAGCGTAAGGGTCAACGTAAACTACCGGATCGTTCGAGGCTCTTTCAGAAGCAAAATCTATGCTCATAGCGTCAGTACAGCGGTGACTCCTGAACTCAACGATACAAGAGACTCACAAGTTGCAAACCACTCGCAGCTCCTGACGAGGACTGCTTTGTTGGCGTGAATTTGGCGCTCGGGTTCCGAATCCTTTCCAGGAAACGTAAATACGACATCGGCGGTTTCCGGGTTGTCAAAGATGACGTCTCCTAAGGGATTGATTGGTCGATGATACGGCAGTTCGCAATCGCTATTGCTGTTGCTAGTCAGGGAACAATGTACCGTGATGCAATCCTGCGAACAGATAACAGAATATCAGGAGGACTTCCAGGAACTGCGAGATTTAGCATACCTCCTTTGTGATCTTTGCCCTCAACGATTCCCGACTACAGGCATTGCTTCTGCCGTGTATGAAGGAACTGGAATCGAAACCCTGTTTCTCGAAATAGAACGTCACGTTCGGTTGCGTTGATGGTTGCTTCTTCGAAGAGTGAGTTGTCATAGACGGTGCGTAGATCTAGTGGGCTCGTGAGCTTCAATATAAGCGTTCTTTAAGGCTTGAGATATCCAAACATACCTTGAAAGTTGCAGTCCAATCCTTCGCTCGTTTCCAAGCGAGTTCCGATGTTGCTCGACGAACGTCGTCGTCCGATCGTAGAGCCATAAGATATATCCCTATCTTGCCTTGGTGCTCTCCCGACAGTGTCTACTGGCACGAACAGTGAGCAAGAGAGAGCTTCTAGACGAGCGACACTACTCACCTCACTCAGTTTCAGCTGCCATTGTCCGTCGCCGAAAGGTGGCGACTACAAAATAACATCATCGGGACCAATTCGAGCGATTCATTCATGATCAAAGACTCACGTAAAGAACAGGAAGAGGACTTTGAGCGAGCAGCGCTCTTGCACCCTGAATCTCCCATTTCGTCGTCATCTGAGGAGCTCTACGCGTCAGTGCACGGCGATTATTCATGATGATGAGCTCGTCACGTCTATCTTGCTATCGCAAAGCCTGATGGAACCCGATGTTGACATAGTTTCTTGTCTCCTCTTGCTTCCGACGAGGAGCAGTCTTGAACGTTTGTACGCGTGCGGTAGAGATTCTTGATGAACGGATTGAGGTTACGGCGTTGGACTGGCGGTCTAACTTGAGCCGAGAGGAATAGGAGGAGCCGAAAAGAGAAGTTGAGAGAGATTCTGCACCACTTTCGTCTGACTTTTCGCACAGATTGGACTGCAGTGAGAACGACACCGAAGTTTCGAAGCACTTGGTTTGGTGCGGGAGGCATCGATTCGGCTGGATGAAGCTTCTCGCTCGATTTCGCACAAATTGCGAAAGCGTTTTGAAAGAAAAGACTCGCTGAATCCGATGAAAGGACCGACAATTTTTCGCAATGTTGACAAAAGAAGAGACAAAGGGGATGTAAATCAGATGCCTGCGTTCGAGCAAACCGACTCAATAGTCTGAATCCGAGTTCTCGGGCTGAGAAAACCTGTTCATAAGATCGAAGACTGCCCTAACCGCAGGAGCAGCGTGAACCATCTCTCCTACAACAATCTTGTCACAGACTAGCTTCCAAGCGTAGCTACATTGAACACTGTCCTGCAAGACACGACCGAAGTCAGTAGGTTCAAGTTACAGGTCTAATTGACAAAAAGAGGGCTCGCTAACCCAGTTCTTGTAGATGTACTCTGTAATCCGATCATTTAGCTCTGAGTGATCGATGCTGAGCGGACTGAAAAGCTCATATGCAGCCTGCTGGACGCGAGCATCAGTATCGTTCTGCGAAATACGTAAGAAAGCGAACAATACCAACATTCGTAGGGGTGAGGCCGTTGTAAATGCGGTCTCCTGCAAGACGCAACAGATCCTGCATATTATATCGATGCGCGAGTCGATAGATGGCGTGCGGGGAGCACGGACCGATGCCTTTCCAATCAGGGTGATCTTCTGGTAACCTGAAATCATCTTGAAGCCATTTGTGACGGCTAGGAAAGGTGAAAGCTCCATCTGCGGAGCGATGAGACTTGAGAGCGCGATGTCGTGCAACTAGATAGTCGGAAGGTAGAGCGGTAAGCGGCAACAAGCCGGAATGCAGGTAGGCAAGCATGGCTCGATAAGCGACGAAACTGCTTCCACGACATTGTCAGTCTTAGGTCATATGATAGAGAGAAGAGATGCATCACCAGGTATCAGTAAGTTTGACTTCAAACATTGAGCGAAGTAGCGGCTTCGCAGCGGGAACTGAGGGCTTTTCGTCTTCGTCGATCTTTGGTTGTTCCTCTTTGGTATCCTCGTATACCTCAACTTCACCATCTATTCCAGCATCAAAAACACCCATGTCGTCTTCGTCTTGCTCGATGTACCCCTTGTCGACTTGCGAGAGATTTGCGATATCAATGGTCACAGCTTGAGTTGCTTCCGAGAATCCAGAGGAGAAGACTGTGCAGAACAAGAAGAGTTGTCAGCAAGTAAGACAATACGGAGACAGTCAAGAGGAGGTCCGCACGATCTCTGAAGTATTCGGAACGATGTTGAAGTATAGCTCGACTCGCGAAGATTTGTCGCCCAGCGAGTTCTTCCGGAAAGGTGAAAACGACATCGGCAAATTGAGGGTTGTCGAAAAAGAGATGCCCAGTTTTGTCCTCCGGATACTCTGTGGATACGCGTTTGCCAGTGTCGTTCAAAGTGCAATGAACTTGAAGTGACTCCTAGCGCCCCAGAGAACTCGGAGGTGAAGATCAGGGTAGCCTAGACTATTGAGATACACGTACATGAGAATCGTCGCAGAAGGCTGCAAGCTCAGCTTGATTCCCGAAGATCTTGATCGTGGCAATCGAATTCGTACAACTGAAAACGATGTACTTCTTTTCGAATTTGAGGCCTTTGCTCGTCCGATAATCTTTCACCAGCTTTCAATGAGCGACATATCAGTGTGGTTTCTTGACGAAAAAGGGAAACCGCGCACCTTGACGGTAGCAGTCCAAATTCCTTCTCGAACCCATGCTTCCTCAGCGGTCGCACCGCGCATGTCGGCACGGTCTACTCTGGCTCGTACGCTGAGACTGATACTGCGTGAGCCACTCCGATTCTCGTCCTCCTAGCTCAAGTTGACAGAATTAGTCGAATCGACAAATCGAGATCAAGAGGTTTCGGACCTCGTGAAGGTATAATTGCCAGCGACCTTCCCCGAACGTAGGCGACTGTACAGTGTCGACTTAATAAACGTGAAAGCTGGAGAAGCAGAGAACTCACAAGAATCCCCTTACTCGGGTTGGCTGCGAACGTCTTAGATGTTTCCTCGTTAATGTACCAAGTGGTTGATCTCTACAGAACGAGCTTCAGTCAGCGGAGTGATCTCGTGAGTATGCTCAAGTCTCCTCACCTCGGTCGATGCCACCGTGCTGATCGTGCCTGAAGTCTCGGGTTGTTTCGACATAATAGGAGTAGAGTGCTGATCTGCAGCACCAGTCAGATGCTTAGCTTGTAGCGGAAGAGTTGCCGAAAGGCTTGAAGTGAGAGGAAGGAGGAAGAGAGAGGGAAAGAGAGGAGAAAGAGGAGAAAGCTCGCCAGACCGCGGAACTCCGAACTAGTCCGCAGCACTGAGAGGAACGATCTGAAAGGAGATATAGAAGATGGGTGCTCAGCTCTCACGCGCTTCGTAGCCATTTGAAACGAAAAGGAACTATTACATTCGCCTGCCCTATCGCCAGACATTACTTTTTGTACGTATGAACTCGACGTCGCAAGACCCTCCGATCCCACTCATCTCTCGCACTCATCGCTTCTCCTTCCTCCCCCTCCCCCTCACTCTCCCTCATCCTCGTTTCTCCGAACTCCCAACGAAATCTTCCTCTCGCCAAAAGCCCTTCCTCCTCCTTCTCTCTCTCTACATAGCGTCTTGAATATTCACGGGCATCTCATCAATCTAGAGCGCAAAGATGATCGTCAACTTTCGATTCAAGGGAGCAGAAGAGAGAGAGAGAAGGGAAACGCACTTGAGTTGCGTAGTATTGTTCCAAGTCTCGTAAGATCTTGACGTCCTCCGTCGTGACGAACTAGAGAGAGAGCGAGATAAGAGTCAGTACCCGAATAGGTTCCATCGAGAGAATAAAGAGAAAGCGGGGAACAAACGTTGATCGCAACACCCTTGCGTCCAAATCTAGAGAGATGAGGAAGCGTCAGTACAGTGGTCTGGAGGGGAGGGTTCAGACGAAATCGAGGAGAGGCCAGCAAGCCAGACTAGAAGAAAGAACCCGAAAGGGAATTAAGGAGTGCTCACCGTCCTGATCGACCAATCCTGTGAATGTAGCTGTAAAAGAAGAGAGAGAATACGATCAGCACTCTGAATGAAGCGACGAGGAGGAGAGACTTTGAACGTACTTCTCACGATTACTCGGCAGATCGTAGTTGATAACCAAACTGACTTGCTGCACGTCCAATCCTCGAGCCCAAACGTCGGTAGTGATCAAAACTCGAGATGAACCGTTACGGAATTCTCCCAT
>Ga0308170_10004584_pt1 | contig 10864 bp, 10 predicted proteins | sample PhyBR2_2_FD_202136 | JGI IMG/M metagenome (GOLD analysis project Ga0308170, IMG submission 202136) | Phyllosphere microbial communities from UC Gill Tract Community Farm, Albany, California, United States - DLSLSB.R2 | ecosystem: Host-associated > Plants > Phyllosphere > Unclassified | place... | reverse complement strand
CGTCGAACGCCTCGCCGACGAGCTCGCCGGCCCCGCCAGCCGACGACTCTCCACCGAGCGCGAGCGCGAGCGCCAGCCCGAGCCCCGACCCGACCTCGACCTCGACCTCGACCCCAGCCCCGACCCGCACACCGCCGTCGACACCGTCCACCGACTCGCGCTCGACCTCGCCCACGACGGCGCCGCGGTCGACATCGTCGCCTCGGTCGAACCCGGCACCCCGCTGCGGCCCACCGGGCTGATGCTCGGCGCGCTGCTCGACGCCGATCTGGGGCTGCCCGACGGCCGGTCGCTGCTGCAGCACGTCGTCTCCGTCGTCAGCGCGGTCGACCTCGCCGAACTGGTGCTGGGCGGTGTCGACGACCGGTTCCGCGCCGCCGAGCACGTCGTCGAACTGGTCGAGTACGCGACCGTCGTCGCCCTCGCCGACACGGACGCCGTGCCCGCCGCCGACCGCCGGACGCTCGAGCGGCTGCTGGCGAGGCTCGCACCCGAGGCGGCGGTGCTGCCCGTCGACGAGGTGACCCGCGCCTCCTTGGCGACCCGAGGAGGCGCGGCTCACCTCGGCAGCGCAGCCGGCTGGATGCAGGCCCTCTCGGAGCACACCCCCGACCTCGCCCACGACGGGACGATCACGACCTACGTGTACCGCGACGAGCGGCCGTTCCACCCCGAGCGCCTCGCCGCCGTCGTCGAGCGCACCTTCGCGCCGGGGGCGGTGGGGACGGTGCTGCGCTCGCGCGGGTTCACCCAGTTCGCCACGCGGTGCGACCGGGTCGGGTCGTGGTCGAGCGTCGGGCAGATGCTGAGCCTCGACCCCACGTCGAGCCCGTCGTGGCACCCCGACTCGCCGCACGGTCAGCAGATCGCGTTCTTCGGTCTGGATCTCGACGTGGCGACGATCCGTCGTGAGCTCGACTCGTGCCTCCTGAGCGACGCCGAACTGCTGCGGGATCCGGCCGAGTGGCGGGACTTCGTCGACCCGTTCCCGGTCTGGGCCGCCGGCTGAGGCCGAGGCAGCGGGCGGGGTCTACGGCTGAACCGGGTCGCTCCACGTGGGGAAAGGCTCATGCTCGCCCGGCACGGACTCCTCAGGGAACGGAGTCACGTCCCGCTTGCCGATCGCTAGTCGCAACTCGCCCGCGTCGTTCGTCCAGTACAGCTCGCTATACACGACCAACGAGTACTGCCCGTTGTCACGCACCGTGTACGTCAGCCACCATCCGTCACCGGTGTCGGCGCGCACCTCGCTCTTCGTGTCACTCTCACGGGTTCCGTACTTCCACCCCTTCTCATCGAAGTACGAACTCATCGGCTCGAGATCAGCGACCGCACCACTGGCGCCGTCGGGCCGGAGCGATCGGCCTGCTCGGAAGGAGTAGCTTTCGTCTCCATCCGCGCCGGGCAGAGGCTCACCGAACGACCCCGGGCCGCCAGCACTCGGCAGCACATCCCCGCCGTTCCACCGCCACGCATCATCCGACACCTGCAGCTGCGCCTCCTCGAGCACGCCCTCGATCTCCGAATATCGCCCAGCCGCGAGCCCGAACTCCTCCTCGAGCGACAGCTCCGCCACCTCCGCCTGCGTCAGCCCCGCCGCGTCCCGTGCATCCTCGCCCGCCGACCCCGCCCCGGAGGCGCACCCCGCCACCGCGAGCACCGTCACCACCGACAGCACCACCGCTCGAAGAACACCCCCACGCATCACCATGTTCTACGGCTGCACCGGATCGGTCCACGACGGGAACGGCTCGAAGACACCAGGGACAGATTCCTCTGGGAACGGCGTCACATCCCGCTTGCCGATCGCCAGACGCAGCTCACTCGAGTCGTTCGTCCAGAACACCTCGCTATCGATCGCCAACGAGTACTGCCCGTTCGGACGCACGGTGTAAGAGAGCCACCAACCTTCACCGGTGTCGGCCCTCGTCTCGTATTCGCCGGCGACCTCGCGACTCCCTGACCTCCAGCCCTTCTCGTCGAAGTACTCGATCATCGGGTCAAGATCGCTTCGGACACCCGTGGCACCTTGCGGCTCCAGGATCCGCCCTGCTCTGAACAGGTAGCTATTCGACTCGTCCGCGCCCGGTAGGGGCTCGCCCGAGGCATCCGGCCCTCCAGTGACCGGCAAGACTTCACCGCCGTTCCACTGCCACGCACCGTCTGACACCTGGACCTGCGCCTCCTCGAGCACAGACTGCATCTCTGCATAGCGTTCGGAAGCAAGAGCGAACTCGTCCTCGAGCGACATCCCGGCGACCTCCGCCTGCGTCAACCCCGCCCCGGAGGCGCACCCCGCCACCGCGAACACCGTCACCACAGACAGCACCACCGCTCGAAGAACACCCCCAGGTCTGATCATGAACTAAGGCTGAACCGGATCGCTCCACGAGGGGAACAGTTCGTATTTGCCCGGCACAGACTCGCGCGGAAACGGTGTCACGTCCCGCTTGCCGATCGCCAGACGCAGCTCACTCGAGCCGTTCGTCCAGAACACCTCGCTGTACACATCCACCGTGTACTGCCCGTTAGGTCGAACCGTGTACATGACCCACCACCCGTCACCGGTGTCGGCCCTGGCCTCGAAGTTTCGGCCGATCTTCATGCTGCCCGACTCCCAGCCCTTCTCGTCGAAGTACTGGATCATCGGATCGAGATCGGCACGCTCGCCCGTCGTCCCCTTCAGTTTGACGTTTCGGCTGGTACGGACGTAGTAGCTGTTGTCCTCGTTGGCACCCTCAGGCGCCTCACCGTACGCATTGGCCCCACCCATGACCGGGAGCACATCACCACCGATCCAGACCCACGAGCCGTCTGAGATCTGTAGCTGCGCCTCCTCGAGCAGGCCCTGCATCTTGACGTACCGCTCCGATGCCAACCCGAACTCGTCTTCCAGCGACATCCCGGCGACCTCTGCCTGCGTCAACCCCGCCGCGTCCCGTGCATTCTCGCCTGTCGACCCCGCCCCGGAGGCGCACCCCGCCACCGCGAGCACCGTCACCACTGACAGCACCACAGCTCGAAGAACACCCCCAGGTCGCGTCACGATCTACGGCTGAACCGGGTCGCTCCACGAGGGGAAAGGCTCATGCTCGCCCGGCACGGACTCCTCAGGGAACGGAGTCACGTCCCGCTTGCCGATCGCTAGTCGCAACTCGCCCGCGTCGTTCGTCCAGTACAGCTCGCTATACACGACCAACGAGTACTGCCCGTTGTCACGCACCGTGTACGTCAGCCACCACCCATCACCCGTGTCAGCGCGCACCTCGCTTTTCGTGTCACTCTCGCGGGTGCCGTACTTCCAGCCCTTCTCATCGAAGTACGAGCTCATCGGCTCGAGATTGGCGACCGCACCACTGGCACCCTCCGGCCGAAGCGTCCGACCCACACGGAAGTAATAGCTGTTGTCACCATCGGCCCCCGGTAATGGCTCACCGAACGACCCCGGACCGCCCGCGCTCGGCAGCACATCCCCGCCGTTCCACCGCCACGCATCGTCCGACACCTGCAGCTGCGCCTCCTCGAGCACGCCCTGCATCTCGACATACCGCTCAGCCGCCAGCCCGAACTCGTCCTCCAGCGACATCCCGACGACCTCCGCCTGCGTCAACCCCGCCGCGTCCCGCGCATCATCCCCAGCCGATCCCGCCCCGGAGGCGCACCCCGCCACCGCGAGCACCGTCACCACCGACAGCACCACGACTCGAAGAACGCCCCCGGATCGCGTCATGATCTACGGCCGCACCGGGTCGTCCCACGACGGGAACGGCGAGTACTCGCCCGGCACGGACTCCTGCGGGAAATCGGCCGGATCACGATCGGCGATCGCCGAGAACAACGCACGCGAGTCGTTCGTCCAGAACGGCTCGCTGTACACGGCGAGGGAGTACTGGCCGTTCGGACGAACCGTATAGGTGACCCACCACCCGTCACCGCTGTCGGCTCTCGCCTCGAAATTGCGGCCGATCTCGCGACTACCCGACTCCCAGCCCTTCTCGTCGAAATACGCGATCATCGGATCGAGATCCGCCCGCTCACCCTCGGCACCCTCCGGCTCGAGAATCCTCCCCGCTGTGAAGAAATACGAGTTGTCGACGTCCGCACCAGGCAGCGGCTCACCGAACGCGTCGGCCCCCGCTGCGACAGGAAGCACATCGCCACCGTTCCAGAACCACGAGCCGTCCGAGATCTGGAGTTGCGCCTCCTCGAGCACACCCTGCATCTCGACGTACCGCTCCGAGGCCAACCCGAACTCGTCCTCCAGCGACATCCCAGCCACCTCCGACTGAGTCATCCCCGCGGCATCCCGAACGTCCTGTCCCGACACGTCATCTCCATTCCCTGCGCTCGCGGCGCATCCTGTCATCGCGATCACCAAGAGCGTCGACACCACAGCGGCGACGCGATGATGCAGGCTCGGTCTCATGGCTCGATTCATCAGTCCGGTCTTCCGTTGGCTACGATCTGCGAGATAGTCATGAGGGATGTCGAATCGGCAGCAAGGTATCCCGTCTGGTCGGACTCGGAGTCCGTCCACATGTTGTGCTGGGTAACGGCTTTGGCCCCCGGTCCGCCCTCAGATGAGAATTGCTGCACCCCTGGAACCTCCGATGGATCAGTCCGGCTGTTCTGCCCGAGCCACAGCCCCAATGGGGCGAGGCCGTCACCGGCGGCGAGCGTGGAGAATACTCCGTCAGCATTCAGCTCTTCGACCGTAGCCTCATCCGTCAGACCCACAGAACCGTAAGAGATGAACGAATCAACCCGGTTCTGCGTGAGCAAGAGGGCCTCTGAGGTCGTCGTCGAACCATAAGAGTGAGCCATGACGGTCACAGAATCCGGTGCGTTGCCGGCCCTGCTGTCGTGCACACCGTCTAAGAACGAGGCCAGCTCAGAAGCGCCGGATGACGCCCTGGCGGAGAACGCCACTTCGGCCTTGTTTGGGGAGTTGTAGCCGAACCACGAAACGACGGCGTAAGACTCGTGCCTGTTCTCGTCGAAGGCGGCTGTGATCAATTGCTCTGAGGCCTTGACCGAACTCGACAGGCCAGCGGCATCGGAGTCCATTCCCGGCACATTGACTGTCACATTCGACGCCGTCTCGACGTTCCCCAACGAGATCGCAGCCACGAGGGCCCCGTCATGTTCACCGAATCCGACGAGTTGCGCCACCTTATCGACCTGTTCCCCCGGGAGGTACCGTGCCCGTTCATCCGCGTCGTCCAAGGCATCGCTGAGCGCCTTCACCTGCTCCTCGAAGGCCGCGAGCCCCCGGTTTCTGTCCCCACCGAAGCCCATCAGCTGATATACCCGCTCCGGATCCTCGACAGCGGCGTCCAGCACGGCTCTCGACGCTATGTCGCGCTTCGACGCGGGCACGCCGTCGAGGTTCGCGAACAGATATTGGGTCGCCAGCGGCAACCCGGAGATGTAGTCGTCGGTCTGCGGCAGCTGCGCATAAGCCTCCGCCACCTCCGCCGGCGTGAGGCCCGGCTGCAGCAGCTTCGTGAGCGCGGGCGAGGCGGACGTGACCGCCACCGAGTCGAGGCTGAGGTCCGGAAGCGAACCGCCCCCCGCCTCCTCGAACGCCGCCGCGATTCCGTCGAGCCACGTCGAGTCCGCCGCATTCTCGGTCATCAGCACGTCAAGACTCGATATCGCCGTCGACGAGTCGATCGGCACCCACGAACACGCTGATGTGAAGCCGGCCCAAGCATTCTTCATCTGGATCACGTGCTGCGCCGAGCTCAGGTCCGACGCTCGGCTCGCGGCAGCGAAAGTCCGGAGCAGATCGGGATCGGCCGACGACGTCCCACCCGAGGAACCGCCACTCGTCCGGTTGCGCACTCGAGCGCTGAACGACGCCGCGATCGGCTTCGGCTTGACCGCCGCATCGCTGGGGCGAGGGTCTGTCAGGGAGGTGGCGAATGCCGACGCCCCCTGCAGGAGGTCCCCCGAAGCGCGCTGCTCTTCACGCGCGGCCTCGCGCGTGGCCCAGCTGGCGACGTCGCGCAAGCGCTGGCGCTCCCTCTCGGCCTCCTGCTTGGCCGTCCCCACGGCACCGCTCAGATCCGACATCACACCGGCGAGTTTCTGCGTGTCTTCGGATCGCACGGTGCTGGCCTCCGTGAACAGCGTCGCGTAGGCGCCCGCGAAGTCGAGCACCACCGACTCGACCTGCACCCTGTTGGCCATCGCCTGCGTGCGCAGATCGCTCGACGCCCCGTCCGCCGCAGCGATCAACGCGTCGGCCGCGCCATCGTCGAACTCGATCGTCGTCATGCCCACCACACCCCCGTGTGAACCCACTTGTCTGTGCCTCTGAAGGTACACCCCGTCCGCCCGCGTCCCCCGCGCCTCCTGCGACACCCTGTTCCCGGCGCTGCACCCGCATCCATCGGGGTGCAGCGCCGAAAACGGGGTGCAGTGCGAGCCGAGGAGGCGCGGCGCGGCTCAGCGGGCGGCGAGCGCCTCGACCGGGGTCACCGAGGTCGCCCGGCGAGCCGGCACGAGCGCCGCCACCCCGGCGAGCACCGCAGCCGTCAGCGCCAGCCCGACGAGCAGCGGCACGGGCAGCGTCGGCGCGATCAGCATCCCCTGGTTGGCGGCCCCGAGCAGCGACTGCGCCCCGGCCCAGCCGTAGACGGTGCCGAGCACGACCCCGACGACGATCGCAGTGACGGCCATCTGCGCCGCCTCGAGCAGGATCATCCCGCGGATCTGGCCCACCGTCGACCCGACGGCGCGCAGCAGCCCCAGCTCGCGCCGCCGCTGCAGCACGCTGAGCGACATGTCGTTCACCATGCCGACCGCGGCGATCACGGCCGAGAAGCCGACGAGGCCCGCCATGACGAGCAGCGTCGTCGTGAACATGGTGTCGAGCTCGGCCGCGTAGGCAGGATCCTGCTCGATGCTGCCGATGAAGCTGCGGAGCGTCTCGAGCGCCACCGACATCGTCGTCACCAGGGTCACGCCGATCACGATGCCGATCGTCGCCCGGGTGCTGCGCTCGGGCTGACGCACGGCGTTCTCGGCGGCCAGGCGCGCGACCTGACCCGAGCCGAACAGGCGGCCGACCGCGGCGAGCCCGGCGGGCATCACCGTGTGGGCGCCGACGACGACGCCCGAGAAGGAGAGGACCCCGCCGACGAAGGCGACGAGCACGCCGGCCTCGTTCGCGAGCCCCATGAGCACCCCGGCGAGCAGCAGCACGCCGCCCCCGACGACGAGCAGCGCCGCCAGCACCGTGCGGAGCACCCGGCGGGGGCGCGAGCCGACCGGCTCCTCCTGCACGACGCCCGTGGCCTGCAGCGGGGTGACCTGCAGCACGCGACGCGAGCCGATCCAGGCGGCGGCGACCGTGGTCGCGACGACGGCGACGGCCGGCACGAGGCCGCCGACCGAGACGTACGAGTAGTCGAGGTCGGGCAGGGTGCCCCGGGCCACCAGCACCCCGACGGCGACGACCACCAGCAGGGTGCCGACCACGACGCCGATCAGCGCACCGGCGACGCCGACGACGAGCCCCTCGCGGGCGACGACCCGACGCTGGTCTCGGGCCGACGAGCCGAGCAGGCGCATCAGCGCGATCGTGGGCGTGCGACCGGCGACCACCGTGGTGAAGGTGTTCGCCGTCACGATCGCGCCGACGTATAGGGCCAGACCGACGAAGACCGACGCGACGAGATCGAGCATCGTCGACACGGTGCCGCTGGCCGCGACCGCCGGGTCGGACGCGATCAGCTGCTCGAAGACGTGCGACACCGAGAGCAGCGCCACGCCGAACGTGGTGCCGAGCGCGGCGACGAGCACGCTGGGGCGGTGCTCGAGCAGCTGGTCGCGGAGGGCGGAGCGGGCTGCGGCGCGGGCTGCGGCGCGGGCTCCGGTGGGCGCCGAGCCGCGGGCACCGGCGCGGTCGACCGTGGTGGCGCTCACGCGGTGCGCTCCAGCTCGAGCATGACCTGCGAGATCTCGGCCGGCGTGCTGGCGCCGACCTCGTGCACGATGCGTCCGTCGGCGAGGAACACCACGCGGTCGGCGTAGCTCGCCGCGACGGGGTCGTGGGTGACCATGGCGATGCTCTGGCCGTGGTCGCGCGAGGCGGTGCGCAGCACCTCGAGCACGTCGCGGCCGGCCTTCGAGTCGAGGTTGCCCGTGGGCTCGTCGGCGAAGATCAGATCGGGCCGGGTGGCGAGCGCGCGGGCGATCGCGACGCGCTGCTGCTGTCCGCCCGAGAGCTGGTGCGGCCGGTGCGTCAGACGCGAGTCGAGGCCGAGGGTGCCGACGAGCCAGTCGATCCAGGCGCGCTCCTCGACGGAGGCGCGGCGGCCGTCGAGCCGGAACGGCAGCTCGATGTTGGCCGACACGTCGAGCGTGGGCACGAGGTTGAACGCCTGGAAGACGAAGCCGATCCGGCGGCGGCGCAGCAGCGTCAGCTGCGTGTCGTCGAGGCGCGTGATGTCGGTGTCGCCGAGCATCACCCGGCCCGAGGTCGCCTGGTCGAGCCCGGCGGTGATGTGCATGAGCGTCGACTTGCCCGAGCCGCTCGGGCCCATCACGGCGGTGAACTGCCCGGCGCGGAGGTCCAGCGACACGTCTCGCAGAGCGTCGACGCGGCCGTCGCCGAGGCCGAACGACTTCGTGACGTTCCCGACGCGGGCGACGGGCGCCGCGCCTCCTCGGCTGGTGGGGGTGGCGGGGTGGGCTGCGGGGTGGGTCATGAGGGGGGTCCTGTCGGAGAGAGGGGTCGAGGAGGCGCGGGTCGGCACCGGCGAGGAGGCGCGGGTCGGCACCGGCGCGGAGGCGCGGGTCAGCGGCGCAGCGTGCTGCCGCCGTCGTCGCCGGGCACGGCCTCGAGGGTCGTCCAGCTGGCCCAGCGGTCGTCGACGGTGGCGGTCACGCGACCGTCGCCGCACGACACGAGACCGGTCGTCGGGAGGGGCTGCGGCAGCGTCTCGGTCGGCATCGCCGGCCCGCCGAGATCGCCGTCGACGGGCTCGCAGGCGTCGAGGTCGACACCCTCCGCCGAGGTGAACGACAGCTCGTAACCGGGCTGCTCGGTGTCGAGACGCACGTCGATGTCGCGGGCGTCGGCGGGCACCCAGTCGGGCATGAACCAGGCGACGTCGTCGGAGGTGCGCGAGCTCGGGGCGTCGGCGTACGTGTCGTATTGGCGCTGCTGCACCTGCTCGCTGCCGAGGGCCTCCTCGGCGGCGCTGACCATCGACGAGCAGCCGGTCAGGGCGGCGATGCCGGCGACTCCGAGGGCGGCGAGCGCCCCGGCGCGCAGACGGCGGCGGGTGGTGGGCGTGGTGGTGGCGGCGTGATCTTCCATGCCTACGATCCTCGCGACGTGCGCCGCGCGGCCCTATGACGCCCGCACCCAGACCCGCGCGGGGGTTATCCCCCGATGCATCGTCGAGCCATGTACACCACCTAGCGGGTCTGGATCTTGCAGAGCTCTTGGGCGGTCTTCAGATCGGCGTCGTCTTCGTCGATCGTCGCCTCATCCGTCACCGTGATCGGCTCGTCCAGGCCAGCATCCGCGGCTCGCATCCAGTACGCCCAGCATGTCCCGGTGCCGCCGGCGGGGTGCCCGTGTTTGGACGTGAAGCGAATTCCCAGCGGTTGCGTGCCGTCGAAGAGCGTTGCGGTATTGCGCAACCACCTGGCGATGAGAGTCGTGATGACTCGGTCATCGGCTGTCACGTGGGCAACCGTGAGACCACCGGTGACGCCGAGCTCGGCGAGTTCGTCTTCGACGTGGTGAGACAGTGCGGCGAGGGTGCTGGTGGACATGATGTCGACCCACCATCCGGCCGGGTAGTCCACGCGGTAGAGCGCGCGGCCGTCACGCCACGCCCGTGGCAGCCACCGGGCACGCATGGTGCCGGCCTGATCCCAATCGGCGACGACCATCGCCCAGTACTCCTCGAGGGGGATCCCCATCGCGTCCGCGTCCTTCTGCAGAGCGCGGCGGGCACCGTTGATCTCCGTTCGATACGGGGCGAGGAGCTCCATGAACGACGTCAGACGGTCATCGGTCGTGTACAGGGTGCGGCCGGGGGTGTCGAAGCGGCTCCACCCCGAGGTGTCGAGGGATCCATCGGCTTCGGCCTCGCGCAGCTGTGGTGAGAGGGCGCCGTAGGAGCTTCGGGCGATGCGGTAGTTCCACGGACCTGGACTTCCGATGAGCTCGAGCCCGGTGGCTGTGCAGAGGGTCATCACCCAGAGAAGGAGTCGTCGAGCACCGCCTGGACGGCCTTGCCGGCGTCTTTGAATCGGTCTTCACGGATAGCGGTGATCGGGGTGTCGTACTCCAGCCACGGGTTCGCACCGATGAACCATGCACGAGCAACATGCTCACCCTCGGCCTCGGCGAGCCTCGTCCACTGCTCGTACGCGAATTGCAGACGACGCATCGCTTCGTTCTTCGGTGCCGGGCCATCGACTTTCGCCCACCGGTAGGGGAGTTTCGCGTCTTTGCTCCCGGAGAGGGATGCCACGAGAGTCCCGCCGAGCGAGCCGTTCAGGCGCCGAGTGATCTCTCGGACGTCGAGCTTGATCATTCGCGTGTGCGCTGTGGCGACATGCGTCGTGTCCGTCATGGTTACCTTCGATCCGGTGGTCGTCTACGCGCCAGACTACTCTCGACCACCCGCAAACCACTACTTTTACACCGCAGAAGCGTCGTCTTAACCACGCCTGCGCATCGCCGCATCGGAGGGGGTCATCCCCCTGGCTGCCCGCGGCGCGGCCGCCGCTGCACCGAAGAACCGCGTTCGCGAAGATGAACTGCGATGTATCGCGGTTCATCTTCGCGAACGCGGTTCGTGGCGCGGCGCGGAGCGGCGGGGGGCGGGGC
>Ga0308170_10004581_pt1 | contig 10866 bp, 17 predicted proteins | sample PhyBR2_2_FD_202136 | JGI IMG/M metagenome (GOLD analysis project Ga0308170, IMG submission 202136) | Phyllosphere microbial communities from UC Gill Tract Community Farm, Albany, California, United States - DLSLSB.R2 | ecosystem: Host-associated > Plants > Phyllosphere > Unclassified | place... | reverse complement strand
TTCACTGGTTACCTCCTCACGCAAGAATCGTTCACATGGCAAATCTACTCGCAGAACCTCGCTGTCACTGCGTTAGGTATCACTGTTGACGGAATCTCGATCATGAAGGATGTAAGCTGTTTACGCCCAACTTCGCCGATTCTGTTTCTCAAACTGATCGGAGTCTCGTCCCTCAGGTCGTCCTCTCGGGAATGAACGGCTTCAAGAACCTCGTCACAATCGAGTCATTCGACCTTCCTTACAACGATCCTGCGGGAGGAATTCACCTTACTCTTCAAACTTCGCTCACCAACCCTTCATCAGTTGGTGTTGCGCTCTCGACGATCGGATTCCAAAACAGCGCCGGAGCGACGATCATCGGTCCTGCTGCGTCAACTGCCGCTTTCGACCTCAACCCGAAATCCACTATCGCTCTTCCCCTCGCAGGTCGACTCGTTCCTCAATCGACTGAACAAGGACTCGCAGACGTTTCGAACATTTTCAACGGCTTCGTTCATGGAGTTCCGTCTCAACTAGTCGTTCATGGAGACTACGCTGGACCTTCGGACTGCACTTGGCTCAACAACGGTATCAAACAGCTGGCGATTCCCGTCATTCTCGTTCGTTATACTTTCTTTCGTTCGATCCTTGGAGACCAGAGGCAGACTGACACCATCGAGATTGACAGCCCGCTGCTCAAAACTTGCAAGTCATCAATGCGATCACGATCAACCGAATGACTCTGCAATTCTCCGAAGACAACCCTTGGGGACCTGCCTTTTCGACCGATGATACAGTCGCAGCGTTCTCCTTACCTTTCGCTTTCCCTCTCGATATCACTTCGCTCGCTTCCGACATCTACGCAGCCGATACTGGATCGACTTCTCGCAAGCGTGCTCCTGGCGACTTCGCGCTCCTTTCGATCCCGTCGAACCCCGCTCGAACAGACGTTACAGCTCGTACGATCTTGTTGCAGTTCCAGAACGTACCTTTTCAATCGGTCAACAACGGAGGCTTCAGCTCATTCATCACTCAAGTAACCGACGACGTTTCGAAAACTTTCACGCTTCGCGGTGCTGCAGACAGTAAGTTCAAACTCTCTTCCCCACATAGCCTTCGAGAGCAACTGACTCATTCCGTCTGCCCTTATAGCTGTCGCTGGTACCGCTGTCGGTGCTCTCAATCTGGTCGATATCGATTTCGACGTTTCAACTTCGCTTCTTGGATTGCAAGGTCTCAACGCTCGACCTGCGACCGTCTCTGACCTAGACGTCTTCCACGGTTACCCGGACTACCTACAGATTAATGTCAATGCCGCCCTCTACAATCCATCCAATATCACGATTGGAACTGGCGACGTAGCTTTCGGACTCATTTTCAACTCTCAACAGATCGGTACCGCAGATATCGACAACCTCGTCCTCGTGCCAGGTCAGAACATCGTACCTACAGCTGTTCACTATCAGCCCTCGGGAGGTGCAGCGCAAGCGGCGGGACAACTTCTTCTCGAGAACTACATCCAAAACGTCAATTCTTCGACGATCATTCAAGGTACCGACGACACGACTCCCATCGCATCGCTCAAGGAGGCCCTAAAGACGATCCAGCTCAACACGATCATTCCCGCTTATACCCAAAATCTGATTACTCAAGCCGCTCTTTCCTTCCCTGTCGACATCGGAACTACGAGCATCGCAAATGCGATCGTCACCCTTCAGAATCCTTTCACGGCGACAATCAACCTTCTCGAAGTCGTTGCGACCGCCACTTACCAAGGCATCTACCTCGGTCAAGTCAACGTGAGTTTCGAAACTTCTCTTCCTGTGACCGAGTACTCGCCTTCTAACGCAGTATCTCCTCTTTCCACGCCAATAGCAAGATCTCAACCCTGTATTCAGCACTGCGGGAAAGACCACCGCTTCTTCGCAAACTCTAGCGTGAGCGCTTACTTTCTCTCCTCGAGTGCTTTCGTCTGACTCGACTCTCCTTTGCCAGTTTCAATCTCGACACGGATCCTAAGAACCTCATTCGATTCCTCGAAGCCGTTGCCGCAGCTAACGGAGTTGATCTGGGCATTCTTCGTGAGTCGACTTTCCTCATCTTCAGAACGAGTTTTCGCTGACTCTTGTACTTGACAGTCCCGGAATTCGCTTACGTTCTCGGTCTCGCTTCGACCGATTCGGATGTCACTACGAGTGTCAACACTCAACCAGAGACCTGCGCTCCTACCGGAACGACTCGAACTGTTCAAGGCCTCATTCTCGCAGCCGTCAAAAATCTTCGAACAGATTTGGCGATTCAATCTGTCGTCAAGCTCGATGATTATCGAACTCCTCTCAACTTCAACCAGTACAACGTGGCAACTGTTCTCGACGATTCGGTCCTCTACTTGACCGGTATCATCGGAAAAACGAGTAATTCCCTCTCGTTGCGTATCTTCTTTGCGGCTCAGTACTGATGTTCATTGATCGTTGCAGTCGTCTCTAACATCGTCGATCAAGCGCAGCTCTCCTTCTCTGCCGGTTCAGTATTCGACTTGACCAACTCTGGTTTCACCGTCGGTCTTACGGGATCTCTTCTCAATGCGTGAGTCCTTTATTACTCTATTTGTCAAGATTCGAACGCTAACCCCCTCATCTTGCTCTGCAGTGGACGTACGCTTGAAGCGACCTTTACTCTTTTGAAAAACATAGCTGACTGATTCTTTCTCTCTACTCTACAGCTTTCGACGCATCGATCGAGGTAAGCGAGAGATCGCGCTCTCTCGTCAATCCTCATTACTGACATTTTGCCTGCTCCATAGTTCCCAGAACCGCTGCAAGTCTACTATGAAGGAAATTACATCGCCGACATCTCGCTCCCTGCTATTTGCAGTTCGGGAGGTAGCGGTGTACCCAACCTTCAGACGACCGGAACTCTCACGATCGTCAACAAAGGCCGATTCATTGATTTCGCTACCGACTTGCTTCTCAACCCATCGTTCACCTGGAATGTTCGAACCGATAAACTTCGAGTTCTCGCTCTCGGCACAATCTTCGATAACGTTGTTCTCAGCAAGGACATCAGCTTCTCAGCTTTTAACGGTCTCCCTGGAGTCACCATCACGAATCCCGATTTCCCTTCAGATTCTGCAAACGGTATCGCCCTCAACGTCGGAACCGCCATTCCTTCACCCTCAAACCTCGGAGTACAGCTCGGTACCGCGACCTTCACGATCAACTTTATGGGATCGGAGAGTAAGTCATGGCTCCGACGTCTCAGATTTAGAGCTATGGGCTGATCACTTCACTGCTTTTCGATTCAGTCGGAGACGCGAGTGCAAACGGCCTCACCCTCGCTCCTTTGGCAACTACGGACGCCCAGCTCGTCGGAGAGATTACTCGTCAATCTGGCAACGGACTCAAGAACCTCGGAATCCTCTTCTCGAACTTCTTGCAAGGTAAAAATCAGACTCTACAGGTTACAGGAGAAGAAGTCGTCTCGCCAGCACAACCAAACTCGCCGGTCGATTGGCTCTCAGCTGCCTTCAAGAAGCTCACGATCAATGTCATTCTTCCTGGTCGAGTTTACGAGATCATCTCAGCCGTGAGTCTTTCCCTTAAGGAATCCGATAGAAGGGTAAGGGACTGACCACATACTCAAATGTTATAGGTTACGATTCAAGATCTCACCGTACAACTTACGGAAGCTTCTGATGACTACAACGTCCCGGCGAGCAGCAACCGAACTGACGCTACTTACAAGTTCGTACAACCATATTCATCATTCCCTGAGCTCGACTGACTCGCTGCCCCCCTCCGTAGGAATCCCTTCGGGTTCTCGCTCACTGCAAACGAGGCTGGAGGAGACTTCTACATGTGAGCTTTCTTTTTCGCATTGACGTTCTTTCTGAATCGTAGCTGACTCCCTCCTATTCACAGCAACTTCAACGGGGTCGATACCGCTCTCCTCGCCCTTCCGGTCACGCGGGCTGTCAGTGCGCAGACCTCGACCGGTAACGATGTACGGTTGACTTTTCTCCCATCGAGAGCGATCATGCACTGAACTCGGATTATACAGGCTGCTCTCGTCCTTACCTTCGACAATCAACCTCTTCAATCTCTCAACAATGACGCTTACCGAGCTTTCTTTGACGCCGTTACAAATACCGAGAATGTCGGTTTCACCCTTTTCGGAGGAGCAAGTGGTGAGTTTGACCGTCTTCACCTAAAGAAACTACTGTTGCTGACTCTATTCTCTCTCGCTAGTCGTCGCAACCACCAACGCCGGAAATATCCCGATCACTGGAATTCCCTTCTCGGTTCAAACTAGTCTCGCCGGTATTCAATCGCTCAACGCTCGACCGACCGTCGTTTCGAACTTGGACGTCTACCGAGGATATCCCGAGTACCTCGAGATTCTCGCTGATGCATCCCTGTTCAATCCTTCCGAGATTACTGTCATTGTGAGCTACTTTCGCATTTTGGGAATCTTTCTACTTTCGTTGACCATTACTTCTGCGCAGACCAACGATGTCGTATTCGGTCTCGAGTTCATGGATCAAATCATTGGAAGCGTTGTCATCGGTGATCTTCTCCTCATCCCGGACGAAAACGTGCTCGGAACTTCTGGTACGCCTCTCTCTCTCTTCCTTTCCCATTCGGCAGAATCTTTGACTCACTTTTTTGTCGGTCCGTAGTTCACTATCAACCCACTGGAGGTGCTTCAACTGCGGCTGGAGAGCTGCTTCTCGAGAACTACATTCAAAATATTGTTTCGGATGTTTCGATCGTCGGTACTCCCAACACTACTCCTTACGGTTCTCTATCGGAAGCGCTAGGTCGAATCTCGATCAACACTCAGATCCCACCGATCAACCAACTCCTCGTCACTTCTGCGACTCTCTCTTTCCCAGAAGATATCGCCGATACTGGAATCGCTCAAGCTAAATTCACCCTCTCGAATCCTTTCACCGCTTCGATCAACCTCCAGACTCTCGTCGCGAACGCAACGTATCAATCCTTCTACCTCGGACAAATCAACCAGCAACCCCTCGACCCTGTCATTTCAGCTGGAGGAAAGAAGAATATCACTTCTCGCGAACTTCCTTTCGAGCTCACTGATGATCCCAAGTTCTTGATCAACTTCCTCATTGCCGTCGCTCAAGCAAACAATGTCGATTTGGGAATCCTTCGTAAGTCTGGCTTTTGCCGAGTTCCGCTTTTGACCCCGAACTAAACCGTTTCTCTCTTTCACGCAGTTCAACCTTTCCAATTCGTTCTCTCGCAAGCTAGTACCGAAACTGCCGTCACGAGTCGAGTCAACAAGGACAAAGAAACTTGCGCTCCTACCGGAACTACGAAAGAAGTTCAAAACATCATTCTCGCCGCCGTCGCCAACCTTCGAACGGATCTCGGTATTCAGTCGCAACTCGCACTCGATGAATACGTTGTCGACCTCACATTCGCTCAACGAAATGTTCCCACTTACCTCGACGATTCCGTTCTTTATTTGACTGGTCTCCTCGGACGAACTATCGTTGCAAACATCGTCGAAGGTGCAGTTCTCGCTTTCAACGGAGGAAATGTTACCGACATCACCGACGATGGGTTCAAGGTCGCTCTCACCGGATCCCTTACGAACGCTGGACCTTTCGATGCACTCATTTCCTTCCCGAACGGAGCCGACGTTATTTTCATGGGTGCCAAGATCGCTACTCTCGACATTCCTCCTATCTGTTCAGCTGGAGGATCAGGAGTTCCAGACTTGTCCCTCGAAGCAGAGCTCACCATCACCGACAAACCAGCTTTCATCGGTTTCGCTTCCTACCTTCTCGCGAACCCTCAATTCACCTGGACTATTCAGACGAACACCCTCGAGGTCGCTGCTCTTCAAACCATCTTCGATAATGTCACGCTTTCGAAGGATGTCACGTACGCTTTGACCTCTTTCGCTCGAGCTTTCTCAAGACGATAAGCTAATCAAATTCGATCAAACAGATTCGACGCGCTCAACAAGCTATCTCCAGGAGTCACTCTCACCAATCCCGACTTCCCGAGAGACTCGAACAGTCCTCGTGGAATCGAGCTCACCGTCGATTCCGAGATTCCGTCGCCTTCGAATTTGGGTTTCGAACGTAAGTTCCCCTGCATTCTCTTGGAGTCGAGACTGTGATGTTGAGATCACTTCGAGTCGCCTACAGTTGGTACCGTCAACTTTATCGCTTCCTACGAAGGATCAGAAAGTGAGTATCGCCTCTTATCTCCTCTCTTTATGCCAACGCTGATGTGGCATTACTTCCAGTCGGTCCCGTTCACGGAGACAATCTCACTCTACCACCGAAGACCACTACTGCTCTTCCCCTCGAAGGAACGATCATCTACCGAGACGATGCTGCTGGAGAAGCCGCTCTCGGAGAAGTCTTCTCGAGGTTCTTGGCTGGAGAAATGGTGCCACTCACGGTCACAGGAGATTCAGTCGTCACACCAGCTCAGCGCTCGCCTGTCGATTGGCTGTCGGCCGCTTTCAAGACTCTCGTTCTCAACGTCACTCTTCCTGGGTAAGTCCTGTTCTCTGTTCCCTCTCACGCTCGGCTACCGTGTGCTCAATCGTTCGTCGAGCTATCCACAGCAAACAATACGATATCATCTCAGCAGTAAGCCTTTTTCACGCAATCTTCTTTTCGCAATCTCCCATTGACGATTCCTTCGCTTTCCTAGATCACGCTTGAAGATCTCACGGTCACGATCGTCGAGCCTGCTCAGGCTTACGCTGCGCTTATCCAGAGTAACGAGACCGATGTTACCTTCACGTGAGCTACCTTTTCTCGCTTCTCTATCAAAGGCTTCACTCACCTTGTTTCCGTTCTTAGCAATCCTTTCGGTTTCTCGCTCACTCCGATCCAAGCTGGCGGAGACGTAAGTAGTCTCGTACCCTCTGATGTAAGAGTTCGCGTCTAACTCGTTGTCTTTCTCCAGTTCATCATCAACTACAATGGTCAAGCTGGTGTTCTCGCGGTTCCTTCGCAAAACGTCGTTCGTTCTGGAACATCGACTGGTCAACCTGTGAGACTCCTTCAATGCTGTGCTAAGTGTGGCGCGAACCAACTGACATGAATTATGTCAACTTTAGGCTGATCTCGTTCTCGCCATCCTCGAGCCTGCTCCTTTCAACGCCATTGATCAAGGCGCGTACAACGGTTTCTTCGCTGCAATCACGCTTCAGAACGAAGTCGACTTCTCGCTCTCTGGTAACGCGAGTGGTGAGTCGTCTTCTTTCATCTCGTCTTGTCGCCGTTTTCTGACGTTTTCGTTTTCCCTCAGTCGTTGCGAGAACGAACGCCGGTAACATTCCTATCTCGACCATTCCCTTTGAGAACATTGCGACCACCTTCAAGGGTATCAATGGTCTTGGTGGAAAGGCAGAGATTCCCAACGGTTCGTCATTCGTCTTTCTCGTCTCTATCTCGATTACATAGCTCATTGTTCTGGTTTCACAGTGCCTATCGTCATTGGTGGAGGATCTGGAGATCCCTTCGCACCCGGCGGAGGAGGAGACTTCCTTCGGTAAGTGGACTGCAGCATGAGGTAGCGATCAGAACTGATCTTTCCCTCTTTCCACAGTATCACGCTCTCGGAAGTTATCCTCGACAATCCCGCTCCCCTCATCCTTCACACCAACCTCGCATCCTTCCAAGTCATCTATATGGGAACTTATGTCGGACGAGCTTACATCAATCCCCTCGATCTCTACGAAGGTAAGTTTCACAATGTCTCTCTCTTTCTCTGCGTTTCTGATAGAATGCCTCCTCGCAGGTACCAACACGCTTCCTTCCGAGTTCCACTACATGCCGACGAACGCAGGGGACGAGACCGCGCAAAGCTTGCTCAGTGCCTACCTTGAAACGAAGGATCAAATCCCCATCACGATTCAGGGAGACGCAGAATCGTCGCCCTACGGCTCCCTCGACCAAGCGTTCTCCGGTATTTCCCTCACTAGTTCGTGAGTCGATCTAGCCCTTCTTCTCGCTCAAATACAGAAAGCTTACGATAAGTCGCCCGATAGTTTCCCTGGTCAAGGTATTCCTCTCGTCGACAACATTCGCATCTATCTCGACCTTGTCCAAGCCTTCTGTTCATCGAACGCCTCTTTCGATTTCCAGGTGAGCATTCTCCCCAGCTCGCTTCTATCCGCGCAAAAAGCTGATTCGAGGATTTTCTACTATAGATCGACAACAACTTGGCTACTTCGATCACGATCCTGAGGTTGACTGGTACTGCCGGTCAGGGTGCAACAACTTATGCATCATTCGGTACGCTGCTCGAGCGAGCACACTAAGAAGGTAGAGATCAAACTGACTCAAATTGAGGAATGTAGATCACGAATTCACGGTTCCCTTCAACACCGACGCCGGACAAACTCCTGGAGGATACTCTGAACAAGTCCCCACGACTCTCACTCAAGGAGCTATCGGCTCCCTTCCCCTCCTTGCGAACATTGCCGCTGGTCTCGATATTGTGAGTATTGTACTTTCGCATCTTCTTCCGAGCCTGACACACCCGACTCCTCTCAGGATATCGTCGTTCGTGTCTCTATTGGAGGATACATCGCCCCTTCTCTTCGATACCAGCAGAAGAACATTCGAACGAGTAAGTTCTTCGGATCTTTCTATAACCGAAACTTTATGCTGACCTCTTCCGCGCTCTTCTTCAGGCATCATTCCTACGGCAGGTGGAAACACGCTCGATGGAGGTCTCTTGAGTGGCCTCCAAGGTCTCCTAGGCGAACTTGGATCGATCGCTCAATGTGTGGGAGGAATCCTCACGATCATTCCTTCTGCGATTGGACAACTCTCGAACCTTCCAGGATTCTTGACCTCCCTCATCGGCATACCCGCTTCCTTGCTCAACCCAGTCGTTTCAGGGGTGATCAGTGGTGTTTCGGGAGTACTCTCCGGAGTGGAAAGTATCGGAAGTGAAGTGTTGAGCCCGGTAACCTCGATTGTCGGCGATTTGACCAGTGCCGCCGGGTCTGTGGTTGATGGAATTACCTCAAACGTCGGCTCCATCGTTAGCGCGGTGAATTCCGATTTAGGAGGAGCCCTCGACCCTGTGACGAGTATTGCCGGGGATGCCACCTCGGCCGCTGGTGGGGTGGTCTCGGCAGTAGAGTCGATTGTTACTGGGGTAGTTGGTGGCGCGACCTCGGCGGTCGGTGGAGTTTTGTCAGGAATCGGACTTCGAGAACGAGATCAAAGTGAGTTCCCTTTTTCTCTCCGTCCTCAATACTCAACCTTTTCACTGACGATTCACGTCCTCCGTATAGTCTACGAGACTGGGACTCAAGCCCAACCCCTCGCGGTTCAAACTGGATTCGCTTCTCAACCTACTTCGATCTACCTTTCTTCCTCGACAACTGCTCCTCCTCCTCTCATTACTCCTACTCCCGCTCCCGTACCCCGAAACGACAGACCATTCGGTATCGATCGACCAATCAAACCTCACGAAGGATTGACGATCGCCGCTCTTCAAGGAGGAATGGATCCTCTCGTTTTCAACAACTTGCTCGACAAGTACGGGTTCAAGATGGGAGAGGACCTTCAAGAATGGAGGAAAAAGGACGAAGCGAGGAGAATGAAGAAGAGGAACTTGGAGTGAAGGAATGATGGGGAAAAATGGACTCTCTTTCGTATCCTTGTAAATTATAGCAACTTTAGCCGTACCCCTCTCTCTCTATATCTATATCACTTACTCTCTCATGTCATATCTAGGTCATTTTGGATTCTTCCTAGTAGTAGTAACTTGTAATACGCACGATCTGATGAGCCTCAACATCGTTGCGAAATCTTCCCAACTTTTCGATTCGTGAGAATTTTGCATCAATTTTTCGCTCGACTTTCTGCCCTTGATACAGCCTGCTTTACTCCATCGATCGATTGAAGTGCAGACTCGAAAGTTACACCCCGCAAAAAATGTCAACTTGACGACTACTTCGAAACGAGATTTGATTGTTCGTTTCACCTTCTATCGACAAAATATGGCACAACCTCCGCTGTCGCTTGTACGGCAGCCGAAATCTCAACAACAACTAGCTAAAGATGCAGCTGAACTCGCAGCGTGGAACTCGAAGAAATGGTAAGGGAACTCCCTCTCGAATTCAACTGGAAACAATCAATCTATCCAACACGGGTCAAGACGAGCTAGTGGATGAGGTGTATCGGTACTCTGGCATCTCAGAATCTGTCTAGGCTAGTGCAGTCAGGATAGGAGAGGAGGTGGAGGTCGCTGAGGTTCGGGAGGTTCGAGTGTTGAATGAGGAGGAACGGGGATTCTGGAGGGTGAGAGGCGCATCATGGAGGAAATGGAGAGTCAAGAGGTAGTATTGGACTACTCTGGGGCGCGTAAACATGGCCTAGCTGCCTCACACTGGACGCAATAGCTGACTTATTGATTGTTCCTCCTTTCCTCCCTCTTGTCTCTCCACATCCATTGTACGCGACTCTTTTCTCATGCTACAGGGTCTGGGTGCCAGATACGAGACAGGGATACGTTTCAGGATGGGTTGTCAAGGAGGAACAAGGAACCAGTACGGTCGCATTAGAAGCTGGAGACGAAGTGAGTAGCTTCTCCCCTCATTATACAGGCGAGTCGAAACTCATTGAGACCATATGAAATAGTTGCGACAAGTTGAATCCGATTTGCTGTCCCGAGTCAACCCTCCAACTTTCGAAGGAGCTGAAGATATCGCAGATTTGACTTTTCTCAACGAAGCTTCAGTCGTTCACAATCTACGAAGACGGTACGAAAGAGGAGAGATCTATGTATGTCACTGTCGAGTCTCCGGGCGATCTTGACGAGGTGAAGCTAACAATACAAGCCTTGATCGTAGACTTATTCCGGACTCTTCTTG
>Ga0308170_10004574_pt1 | contig 10880 bp, 10 predicted proteins | sample PhyBR2_2_FD_202136 | JGI IMG/M metagenome (GOLD analysis project Ga0308170, IMG submission 202136) | Phyllosphere microbial communities from UC Gill Tract Community Farm, Albany, California, United States - DLSLSB.R2 | ecosystem: Host-associated > Plants > Phyllosphere > Unclassified | place... | reverse complement strand
AGTCCCACATTGACGGCGCTCTCAAGGCGAACGCTACCCAGTGGGACCGGCTTCAGCCGGGAAGAGGCCGGTGTGACCATTTCCATTGCTCGGGGTGTCTCATGACGCCTTCCCGGCTAAAGCCAGTCCCACATTGACGGCGCTCTCAAGGCGAACGCTACCCAGTGGGACCGGCTTCAGCCGGGAAGGGGCCGGTGTGATCACCTCAATCGCTCGGTGTGTCTCATGACGCTTTCCCGGCTAAAGCCAGTCCCACATTGACGGCGCTCTCAAAGCGAACGCTAGCCAGTGGGACCGGCTTCAGCCGGGAAGGGGCCGGGGTGATCATTTCAATCGCTCGGTGTGTCTCATGACGCTTTCCCGGCTAAAGCCAGTCCCACATTGACGGCGCTCTCAAAGCGAACGCTAGCCAGTGGGACCGGCTTCAGCCGGGAAGGGGCCGGGGTGATCATTTCAATCGCTCGGTGTGTCTCATGACGCTTTCCCGGCTAAAGCCAGTCCCACATTGACGGCGCTCTCAAAGCGAACGCTAGCCAGGGGGACCGGCTTCAGCCGGGAAGGGGCCGGGGTGATCATTTCAATCGCTCGGTGTGTCTCATGACGCCTTCCCGGCTAAACCCAGTCTCACATTGACGGCGCTCTCAAGGCGAACGCTAGCCAGGGGGGCCGGCTTCAGCCGGGAAGGGGCCGGGGTGATCATTTCAATCGCTCGGGGTGTCGCAAGACCCTTCCCGGCTAAAGCCAGTCCCACATCGATAGAGCGTCCAAAGCGAACGCTACCCTGTGGGACCGGCTTCAGCCGGGAAGGGGCCGGTGTGATCACCTCAATCGCTCGGTGTGTCTCATGACGCCTTCCCGGCTAAAGCCAGTCCCACATTGACGGCGCTCTCAAGGCGAACGCTACCCAGTGGGACCGGCTTCAGCCGGGAAGAGGCCGGTGTGACCATTTCCATTGCTCGGGGTGTCGCAAGACCCTTTCCCGGCTGAATCCATTCCTGCCAGTCGCCACGACCCTCGCCAACCCGTCTTCAATCTGTCACACCCCCGCCGTTCAAATGCCATATTGACTCCGTAATGTCCTCGCCAATGAGATCGATCTCAAGCGAGTGAACATGAGTGACCTCAAAGAAGTCGCGCGGCTGGCCGGTGTATCAAGAGCCACCGCCGCGCGCTGTTTTTCCTCCCCTGAAGTGGTACGTCCCGGCACCCGCGACCAGGTATTTGCTGCTGCCCGGGAGCTCGGTTTCCGCCCCAACCTGCTGGGCCGCCAGCTGCGACTGCAAACCACGCAGTTGATTGGCGTGGTCGTGCCCAGCCTGCTTAACCCTGTGTTCGCCGAACAGCTTCAGGCCATGGAGCGCGCTGCACGGTTACGCGGTTACAGCTTGCTGCTGGCCACTACCGATTACAGCGCCGAGCGCGAAAGCGCCGTGGTGGAGGAGTTGCTGCGTCAGCGCGTAGACGGCCTCGTCCTCACCGTGACCGACGCCCAGAGCAATCGCGTGCTGCAAGACCTCGGCTCGGAAGACACCCCATTCGTGCTCGCCTATCACCAGCCCGACAGCACCGAGTACAGCGCGGTGTCGGTGGACAATCGCGCCGGCATGGCACTCGCCACGCGCTACCTGCTCGACGCCGGACACCGCCGCATCGGCATGGTCGCCGGCCCGACCTTGCAGTCCGACCGGGCGCGCCAGCGCTACGCCGGCTATTGCGATGCCATGGGCGAACAACAACTGCCCGCCATGCCGATCATCGAAATGCCCAGCCACACCCAGGCCGAATTCTCGGCACTCGCACCGTGGTTGAACGGTATAGAGGCGCTCAGCGCCCTGGTGTGTTCCAACGACTTGCTCGCCATCAGCCTGATCGCCGAACTGCGCCGCCACGGTTGGCCTGTGCCACAGAGGCTGTCGATCATCGGCTTCGACGGCATCGCCATCGGTGCGCAGATGCACCCGACGCTGTGCAGCGTGGTCCAGCCGATTGCCGCGCTGGCGACCACGGTCATCGATCAACTGCTGGCTCAGATTGCCGGCGGCGCCCCGACATCCCACTGCCTGCCGTGCCACATCCGGCCGGGCGAAAGTACTCAGCCCTACAATCAGCCCTACGAGGAGACGCTCCATGATCCGCTTTAGTAAAACCCTGGCGGCACTGCTGCTGTGCGGCGTTGCCAGCCTCGCCCAGGCCGCCGACAGCGCGATTTGCTACAACTGCCCGCCGGAATGGGCAGACTGGGGCACCCAGCTCAAGGCCATCGCCGACCAAACCGGCGTGCAGGTGCCGCTGGACAACAAGAACTCCGGTCAGGCGCTGGCGCAACTGGTGGCCGAGAAAGCCGCGCCGGTGGCCGACGTGGTGTATTACGGGGTGACGTTCGGGCTGCAGGCGCAGAAAGCCGGCGTGGTCGGCACCTACAAACCCAAAGGCTGGGAACAGATTCCCGCAGGGCTCAAGGACCCGGACGGTCACTGGTTCGCCATTCATTCCGGAACCCTGGGCATCATGGTCAACGTCGATGCCCTGGGCGGGTTGCCGGTTCCGCAGAGCTGGGCGGACCTGCTCAAGCCGGAATACAAAGGCATGGTCGGCTACCTCGATCCCTCCAGCGCCTTCGTCGGCTACGTCTCGGCCGTGGCGATCAATCAGGCCATGGGCGGCACGCTGGATAACTTCGCACCGGCCATCGACTACTTCCAGAAGCTGGCGAAAAATGCGCCCATCGTGCCCAAGCAAACCGCTTACGCCCGAGTACTGTCCGGCGAGCTGCCGATTCTGGTGGACTACGACTTCAACGCCTACCGCGCCCGCTACAAGGACAAGGCCAACGTCGCGTTCGTCATCCCGAAAGAAGGCAGCATCAGCGTCCCTTACGTGATGAGCCTGGTCGCCAACGCGCCGCATCCGGCCAACGCCGAGAAAGTCCTGGATTTCGTGCTTTCCGAGCAGGGCCAGGCGCTGTGGGCCAAGGCGTATCTGCGTCCGGTACGCGCCATGCAGATGCCCGCCGATGTGGCTGCGCAGTTTTTGCCGGACAGCGATTACGCCCGGGCTGGCGTGGTGGATTATCAGCACATGGCCGATGTGCAGGAAGCCTTTGCCGCGCGTTACCTGAGCGAGGTCAAGTAAGTGAGCAGCCGTGTATTGCCAGCCCGAGGGCTGGAAGGAAGTAGAGTACCGCGCTGGCGGTTGCGCCCGACGGCGGCATGGGCGCTGGCACCTGCGGCAGCGGTGCTGGCCGCGTTTTGGTTGCTGCCGCTGGCGCACTTGATCGTGCTCGGCGGGCAGGCACGCGATGCCGCCGGCAGCGGCTATTGGCAGGTGCTGGGCAGTGCTCAGTACCTGGGCAGCCTGGCGCAAACCTGTTTGCTCGCCGCCGTCGTGACAATGGCTGCCTTGCTGGTGGGTGGCATCACCGGCGTGTTCCTGGCGCGCCAGCGTTTTTTCGGTCGCTCGACGCTGGTGGCACTGCTGACCTTCCCGCTGGCATTCCCCGGCGTGGTTGTCGGGTTTCTGGTGATTCTGCTGGCGGGGCGACAGGGCCTGTTTGCCATGCTCGGCCTCAAGCTGGCGGGGGAGCGGTGGGTGTTTGCTTACTCCCTGGCGGGGCTGTTTCTGGGCTATCTGTATTTCTCGATTCCGCGGGTCATTCTGACCGTGATGGCGGCGTGCGAAAGCCTCGACCGAAGCCTTGAAGAAGCCGCTCAATCTCTGGGTGCGGGCCCATGGCGAGTGGTTAACGACGTGATCATTCCCGGGCTTGCGCCAGCGCTGGTTTCTTGCGGCGCGATTTGCTTCGCCACGTCCATGGGCGCCTTCGGCACTGCATTCACGCTCGGCACGCAGCTGAACGTCACGCCGGTGGCGATCTATAACGTGTTCACCAACTACGCCAATTTCACCGTCGCTGCTGCGTTGTCAGTGGTGCTCGGTGCGCTGACGTGGGCCGTGCTGCTGCTCGCACGGCGCATGGTCAGACAGTCGGGGATGGTCCTGTGAAGCGTCCCTGGTTGTTCGGTGCGCAACTGCTGTTCACGCTGCTGGTCTGCGCATTCATGCTGGTGCCGGTGCTGATGTCACTGCTCGCCGGATTGACCCGCAATTACTTTCAAGGCCTGTCTAGCGGGCTGACCTTCGACTGGATAGTGCAGGTGTGGCAGGCGTATGCGCCGACCGTGTGGCTGTCTCTGCAACTGGCCGCGGCCTGCGCCGTGTGCGTCTGCGTGATCGGCGTGCCTGCGGCCTATGCGTTGGTGCGAATGAACAACCGCTTCAGCCGTGCCTTCGAAGAGTTGATGGTCTTGCCGGTGGCCATGCCGGGCCTGGCCAGTGCGCTGGCCCTGTTGCTGACCTACGGCCAGTTCGGCAGCTTTCGCAGCAGCTGGCTGTTCATTCTGGTGGGCCACGTGCTGTTCACGCTGCCGTTTCTGGTGCGGCCGGTGATGGCAGTGATGCAGCGCCAGCACCTGCCCGTGCTGGAAGAAGCCGCCGCCAGCCTCGGCGCCGGCCCCCTGCGACGGTTTTTCGGCATCGTGGTGCCCAACTGTCGGGCCGGCATTCTTGCCGGTGTACTGATGGTGGTGACGCTCTCGCTGGGCGAATTCAACCTGACCTGGATGCTGCACACGCCAATGACCAAAACCCTGCCGGTGGGCCTGGCCGACAGTTACGCCTCGGCACGGCTGGAAGTCGCCAGCGCCTACACCCTCATATTTCTGTTGATGATCGTGCCGCTGCTGGTGGCGTTGCAGGCCATCAGCGCACGCCTGTCCCGTGGAGCACAAAGATGACTGGAACCACGCTGCGCCTGATCGGTTGCCGCAAGGCCTTTGCCGATGGCACCGTCGCTGTTCACGACCTCAATCTGACCATTGAAGCGGGGGAGACCCTGGCCATCCTCGGCCCGTCCGGCTGCGGCAAAACCACCACGCTGCGGATGATTGCCGGGCTGGAGCAGCCCGACGTCGGTCAGGTGTGGTTCGGCGATCAGGACGTCACCCGTCTGCCCATCGAGCGCCGCGATGTCGGCATGGTGTTCCAGAACTACGCGCTGTTCCCTAACCTCAGTGTGGAGGGCAACGTCGTTTACGGCTTGAAAGTGCGAGGCATGCCGGTGGCCGAGCGCTCCCGGCGTTGCGCCGAGCTGCTGGAACTGGTCGGCCTGCAGGAACACGCCAAACGCGGCATCCATGAACTCTCGGGTGGGCAGCGGCAGCGAGTGGCCCTGGCCCGTGCCCTTGCGCCAAGGCCCAAGGTCTTGCTGCTCGACGAACCCCTGGCAGCGCTGGATGCGCAGTTGCGCGAGCGCTTGCGCAGTGAGTTGGATCAACTGCTGCGCGGGCTGGGCATCACCTCGGTGTTCGTTACCCACGATCAGGGCGAAGCCATGGCCCTGGGCGATCGAATTCTGGTGATGCAGGAGGGGCGCATCGCCCAGCTCGGCACTCCGCGCGAGATTTATCAGCGGCCCGCCAACGCGTTTGTGGCGGGCTTCGTCGGCAATCTGAATGCGTTCACGGTGTCTGGCCGAACGGCCGGCGGGCTGACTGTCAGTGGGGGCGAGCTGCCGTGGTCGCAGGTCGATGAGCCGGCGACGGTGTACTGCCGGCCCGAGCATCTGCGGGTGGTGAGCGGCGCGGGGCATGTGCGCGGGCGTCTGTTGGGGCAGTTCTTTCAGGGCGCGCAAAGTCGACTGTTGATTGAGGTCGGAGCCGCGCAACCGCTGCTGGTGGACAGCCCCGACGGTACCGTCCACACCCCGGGCGACCTGATTGCCCTGTCCGTTGCGCCACAGGCGCTGTTTGCCCTGCATCCCTGAGCATTATCGAGCGAGTTCATGTCGAGTCTTCCGTTTCTCATTGCGCAGATCAGCGATCTGCACCTCAAAGCCGGCAACAAGCTGACCTACGGCGTGGTTGACACCCTCGGTGCGCTGCGCCGCGCGATCGATCATTTGAACGCCAGCCAGCCACGCCCGGACATCGTGGTTATCAGCGGTGATCTTGTGGACTTCGGCCGGCCGGACGAATACGCGGTTCTGCATCCAGAACTGGCGCGCCTGAACATGCCGTACTACCTCGTGCCCGGAAACCACGACGTGCGCGAGCACCTGCTGGCCGAGTTCGCCGATCACGTGTATTTGCCGCTCTGCCCTGAAGCGCCACTGGACTGGGTGGTGGAAGAGCACCCGCTGCGCCTGATCGGTCTGGATACGACGATCCCGGGGGCTCATGGCGGCCGGGTGCTGGACAGCCAGATGGTCTGGCTGGACGACGTGCTGGGCCGCCGGCCCGAGGTGCCGACGCTGGTGGTCATGCACCATCCGCCGTTCGTGACCGGGATCGGTCACATGGACCGCGAAGCCTTTATCAATGGCGCAGCCCTGGAGCAGGTCATCAGGCGCCATCCGCAAGTGGAGCGTCTGCTCTGCGGGCATCTGCATCGGCCGATGCAGCAACGTTTCGGCGGGAGCATCAGTTGCACCTGCCCAGGCACCTCGCACCAGATCGTGCTCGATCTGCGCCCAGACGCACCCGCGCATTTCAATCTTGAACCGCCTGGGTATTTGCTGCATCGCTGGGAGCCCGGCCAGGGGCTTGTGACCCATAACGGCGTGTTCGGCGATTACCCGGGGCCGTATCCGTTTTATGACGCCCAGGGATTGATCGATTAGAGCCCGTGCGGCGGGTGCTAGACCGGCGTTTAAATGCGTTTCGCCGTGGCGCAACGATAGGCAACGGAAAATTGCAGGAGCGCGCCTGCCCGCGAAGGCGTCGGTGCTGACGATGGAGATCAGTCAATTCGCCGGCCAGTTCGCGGGCAAGCGCGCTCCTACAAACCGGGAGCAGCCGCAAATCAAGCGGTGACCCCTGGGGTTTGTTTAAGACGCACGCCCTGGCGGGCAACGCGAGGTTGCATGAAGGCCAATCTATAATCGGTCTATAGTCGTTCTATAATTCGCTATAAATGACAATCCCGCGCTGCCTATAATGGGTCTATAGTCGGTCTATAATCCGCTATAAAGCCGTGTCGAGGTTTACTCATGAACGAAGTCGTCTACCACCGCCCCGAGTTGGCTGCCCGACTCGCCAAACTGATCATGCAGGTCGCTGTGGGCAGTTCGGCCAGCTCCGGCGTCTTCCTGGCAGCGCCACGGCGCACGGGCAAGTCCACATTTGCGCGTGAAGACCTGCGTCCGGCACTGGAGAACGCAGGGGCGATCGTGCTGTACGCCGACCTCTGGCAAGACCTGACCAAAGACCCGGGCCTTGTCATCGTCGAAGCCATCCGCGAAGCGGTGGGACGCAACAATGGTTTCATCACGCGGCTGGCCAAGGCGTCGGGAATAGAGAAAGTTGCCGTGGGCGGCCTCAATTTCAGCCTGGATAAAATCGGTCTGGGCAAAGACATCGACCTCACCACCGCACTGGTGGCCCTCTCCGACGAATCGCAGAAGCTTATCGTGCTGATGATCGACGAAGCGCAGCATGCGATCACCACCGAGGCAGGCGTGGCGGCGCTGTTCGCGCTCAAGGCGGCGAGGGACGAGCTCAACAGCTCACGGCACCATGGCCTTCGTGTCGTCTGCACCGGCTCGAACCGGGACAAGCTGGCCATGCTGCGCAACAGCAAGGACCAGGCGTTCTTCGGCGCTTCAATGGTGCCGTTCCCGACCCTGGATCGAAACTACATCGACTGGCTGTGCGAGCATATTGATCTGCCATCTCCGCTTGACCCTGCTGAGGTGTTCGAGCTGTTCAAAGAGAGCGGCTATTGCCCCGAAATGCTCGGTACCGCGGCTGATGCCATCCGCTTTGACTTCTTTATCGACCCTGAAAACGTCCGTGAGCGGTTCGCCGAGCTGGTTCGCGCCCAGGCGGATGAACTCAATGCGAATCTGAAGAAAGTGCTCCACAGCCTCACGCCGATCCAGTCTGCCGTGATCCGCGTCATGGGCAGCATGGGCGACAGCTACGCCCCGTTCGAGGCACCGACCATGGACTTGTACGCCGCAGCAATGAAGCAGGCAGGCATTGCGCAAACTGCCATCAAAGTGGAGGTGCCAGGCGTGCAACAGGCGCTGATCGCCCTGCAGGAAAAGAATCTGGTGTGGAAGGCGTCTCGGGGGGTTTATGCGGTGGACGAGCACGTGATCGTCGATCTGCTGCGTGCCGACGGGCTGCTTGAGGGCTTGTAACCTCGCAGCAGCCCGGATCCTTATCGCTTCAGAGCCTTCGCTTCTGCGACCAGGCATTCAAGGGCGAACTGCTCTGTGTAGGTCATCTGGATGGGCGTGGTTTCTCCCTTGACGGTCCGCTCGCCATCCAGGATGTAACGGATGCGCTTGTCCGTCACACCGATCCGCTTGGCGATCCACGACGGTGTTTGTCCTATCTGCGAAATCAGCTTGTCGGCATATTCGGTCGAAGGGTTATAGCGTTCTGCGTTGGGTGTCATGTGACGTCCGGAGAAGGGTTAGGCGCGTTGCACCTGAGGGGAATGCCGCACAGTGTGCCAACAACTGGCCGGTGTCGCGACCCTCTAGACCGCTGGTAACGCGCCGACAGTCGGCAAAGCCCCGTATCCATTGTCTTTCGCGAAGATTAACGCCTCAGGTTCGGCCGCCATCGGCCGATAATATCGAGGTCACCGTGGACGCTTTCACAACTAGAACACCACGCGTCGTCACCCATTCTGCCCACAACTCTTACAACCTATGCGGAAGGTCTCATGAACATCAAACAGAAGCTGACGTGGGGGTTCGCGGCCATCGCGTGCGTTCCGGTGCTGGTGGTAGCGGGGCTGGTGGTGTTTAACGCGCGGGACTCCGCTGAGGCCAACTTCGTTGACAGCAGCGGCCGCGAGATCCGCCAGATCGATAACGGCATGACGCAATTCTTCGACGCCATCAGTCAGAACGTCGACTACCTGGCCCGTGATCCTCGAATCGTCGCAGTCAAGGACCTAAAAAATTACACCAGCGCCGACGCCGCGAAGCTTCCCCTGACCGACAGTAACGTCCGCATGCTGGAGATTTTCGACGGTTTCGCCAAAACCCACCCGACCACCGCGTACCTGTCGGTCGGTCTGAGCGACGGCGGCTATGCGAGCTGGCCGGATGACCCGAAAATCAGCAACTACGATCCGCGTCAGCGTCCCTGGTACAAAGCCGCCATTGCCGCACCGGGCACTACCGTACGCACCGGCGCTTATTACTGGGCGCCGGATGACGTGTCGTTGATCGGCACCGTGCATACCGTTGCCGATGCCAGTGGCGCCGTGGTCGGGGTGGTGGGCCTGGACGTATCGCTCAAGCAGCTCACCGAGCTGGTAAAGAACATCAAGCTGGGCCACAGCGGTTACCTGATGCTGGTGGAGGCCAATGGCAACGTGCTGGTTGACCCCAGCGATGCCAAACACAACTTCAAGCCGCTGGCCGATTTAGGTCCTAATTACGCCGAACTCGCCAAGGGCGGGGATGGCTCGACGCAGATCGAGATCGACGGCAAGGTCTACATGGCCAATGTCATCACCTCCAAAGGGCTGGGCTGGCGCTTTATCGGCCTTATCGAGCGTGACGAAGTGATGGCGCAGGCGTCCAGCCTGACGTGGCTGATCGCTGGAATTGCCGCTGTGCTGGCAATCATTTTTGCCATCGTCGGCGCCACTTTTGCCGGCGTCATTGTCCGGCCTATCAGCGGCGTGGCCGACGGCTTGCAGGAAATCGCCGAAGGCGAGGGCGACCTGACGCGCCAGCTCAAGGTGCGTGGCAGCGATGAAACCGCAACCCTGGCCGGCTGGTTCAACCAGTTCCTGGGCATGATCGCGCAGTTGATGCAGCGCATTGGCGGGGCGTCTTCGGATTTGCAGCGTGCAGCTGCGGACACCAGTGAAGTGGCGCGCAACATGGACGAGGCTGCCGGGCGTCAGCGCGAGGCGGTCGAACTGGTCAGCACCGCGTTCAACGAGATGGTCGCCACGGCCAACGAAGTGGCGCGCTCGTGCAGCAACGCGGCGTCCAGCGCCGATGCGGGTTATCGCGACGTGCATGCCGGTCAGCAACACATCAGCGAGGCCAACGGCAGCGTGCTGAAACTGAGCAAGGAGCTGCAACAGTCAACCGAAACCATGCAGTTGCTTGAGCAGGACAGCAAGAACATCAACGGCATTCTGGACACCATCCGCTCGATCGCCGAGCAGACCAACCTGCTGGCGCTAAACGCCGCGATCGAAGCCGCCCGCGCAGGGGATCAGGGTCGCGGTTTTGCAGTGGTGGCGGATGAGGTTCGCGCGCTGGCACGCCGCACTGCCGACTCCACCGGGGAAATCGACAGCCTGCTGGGTAACCTGGCCAGGCGCACTCAAGAGGTGACGGTGCAGATGCGCGGCAGCCTGGAGGTGTCCCACAGCAGCGTCGAGTGCATCCAGCAGGCGCGCGACAGCTTTGACAAGATTCGCTCGTCCGTGGATTCGATTCGCGATCAGAACACCCAGATCGCGACGGCCGCTGAAGAGCAGCATCAAGTGGCCGAAGAGATCAACCGCCACATCTCGCAGATCCACACCGACGCCCAGCTGGTCGAAGAATTCGCCCACACGGCGCAGGCAGGCTCGGGTCGCCTGACCGACATCTCCGGTCAGCTCAACGGCCTGGTGGGACGCTTCAAGTTCTGACAGCGGATACGAAGCAGGCCAGGGATGGCCGCCACGTACATTAGATCCAGACCGCCCCCCCAACGCGCGGCCTCCCTTAAACTGCAAAACCACCGTCCAATCTTCGTCTTGCACCAAACTGTAGGAGCGCGCTTGCCCGCGAAATGGCCGGCGAATTTGACGCATCTCTATCGTCCCTACCGACGCTTTCGCGGGCAAGCGCG
>Ga0308170_10004571_pt1 | contig 10889 bp, 14 predicted proteins | sample PhyBR2_2_FD_202136 | JGI IMG/M metagenome (GOLD analysis project Ga0308170, IMG submission 202136) | Phyllosphere microbial communities from UC Gill Tract Community Farm, Albany, California, United States - DLSLSB.R2 | ecosystem: Host-associated > Plants > Phyllosphere > Unclassified | place... | reverse complement strand
GAGGGAGGCGGTGAGGAAGTGAGATGTGATGCGCCTGGAACTCGAGCCGCCTCCGATGACGAGCTGAACGACGGAACAGTCCCAGCGATTGTCAGTAGCTGGCCGCACACTCTTTTGTGAAACGGGTAGTGTTGCTGTTGACAATGCGACGAGCTGGAGACAATGAGAGCTGTACTCTATCAGCGCTCTCCCATCTTGCAGGATGAAAGATCCAGATTAGGCTCACCAATATCTGACAATCCGTTTAGCTTCTCTTTGACATCTCGAACAGTGCAAACTAGGCGAATCGGGTTGACCTAAAGAGCACATTCAGCGAGCGATTTGAGTGATTCTGTGTGAGCTCTGGACTTACGAGAGATATGACAGTAAGTACAAACGTCGTAGATCGTAGCTCGTTCGTTGAAGGTGATGCTGACGCCCTCGCCGTTGAGGCTTTTGATCATGGCTTTCACGTCGGAAGGGATGGCATCATACTTGACGGTGTGCTTCGAGGTCGGAGGGGTCTCCATCTTGAACTCAGCCTGCTCAACTTGGAGAAGATGAGTCATGGATCTGGGTCAGACGAAAAAACCAGATGTCGCTCACGATTTGAGCAGCCAACTCCTCCATGAATTGGCGGAGGTGAAAGTTTCGCCGACCGATCCCATCAGATACAAAGGCACGGACAGACTTCTTGACCGGGATTGCCGATGCTTCTATGTCTGACATGCCGTTCACTCTATCCCACTTTTCGTTTCGAAGGTTTCGATAGGGTAAAGCATCCGGATCCTCCAGCGACCTCCTCTTCTCTTCCTCAGATTGTCCCTGAGTCTCCCATAATCTGATCCAGTTCGCAATTCCTTGATCATCGAAACCGGTTGCGAACTCCAACGTGAGTTCAGGCGTTTCCTCCCTCGACCAAATATATTCTCCTTCTTCCGCCCGTGTACACATATCTTCCCACATCTCCAGCACCAGTTCCTCTCGTTTCTTCCTTCCCAAATCCCGCCAGATCAACGCCAAACTCGCAAGATAACCCTTTCCCTCCGCTGCTTCCTGTAACCGACGAGCAACGGCGCAGACCCTGTCCTCCGTTTCGAGTCTCCATCGCTGCGACGTTTCCGTCAAGAAAACGTCGAATGTAGAGGGAGAACGTTTCGCGAAGGTCGTGACTTGATCGGAGTAACGGTGTTCCAGCCATTTCTCGTAAAGTTCGTTGTACTGTCGAAAGGAAAGACCCGAAGCACGGTAGGTGATCCTCTGTTTCTCGTCGGTAAGAGCACGCGAGTGAGCTGTTTCCATAGCGCGAGGCGAACCTAAGAGAGGTGGACTGAGCGAAAGCTGGATTCGATAAGGATTGTTCGGCTGAGCAGTTCTTGACGGTCTACATAGTCGGCAGAGCACGCCAGTAAGCCTCGTGTCACTGTCACGTCCCATTGGTCTCCTTCGTCAACGATGAGAGCATCTTCTACTCTCCAAACCCTTTTGTCCCGCGGCAAGCCTCCCCAACGGCTCCCAAATCTGTCTAGCGCATTCCGAGCGATCTTACAAGTATCTAGTAGCACTGGAGCTTATGCTCCTCCCTGTACACGAGTCCGGTCGACTCTCCTCGCTCTTGCTTGATCTAAATCTTCGTTCCCGTTCCCCTTCTCCGTCGCGATACGAGTAACCCAATAGATGACTCACCGATGTTGTCGAAGTCCTCCAATGCCGTAGAGATCGAAACCGAGCGCCGAATGAGAGACTGGAGCGAAAAGTTGAGTGAAAGAGGGAAGAAGGAGGAGGAGTTAAGTTTGATCGTCTTGCTCTTCAAAACCTTTCAACGACATCGACAAGTAGTCTCTGTTGTATTCTCTCCACCAACAGCTCGAAGGCGCGAAATGACCCTCTCGTCGACTGTCTTCGCAATTTCTCTCGCATGTCTCGATTTTCTTGAGCACAAAGAGTGACTCAGCCAGAGGAACGAGTAGTTGCACATTGCGTAATATAAAGAGAGAATCAAGGAACGATGGTATAGTAGAAAGCGGATAGAGGTATCGTTTGCGATAGACAGTATCTTTTGCAGGATTGCGGTTTGGTTGAGATTGCTACGAGAAGGATGGGACTGAGCCGATGTTGGCAAGTGCTACACCGCAGACTTTGCGATGAGCTGGCCAGGCTTGCTTCTGGCATTCGGCAGAACTATCGATAGCTAATCGTTAGTTTCAGAAAGGGGAAGAATCAGAGAATCTGCCGAAACCCACCAGTACTTGACGACTTTGTTGACCTTCTTGCACTTCGAGCAAGCGAAAGGGACTGGTTTCATCTCGGCTAAGAGGAAGCGACGAAAGTCGTTCAGCTCAGCTCGACGGGAGAGTTCAAAAAGCGAAACAGAAACTCACGAGGAATGAAACAGTAGTTACATGCGACTACGTCGATAGATTGCTGAGCGGACTCGACGATCCCACCTCCTCCTTCGCGCATGAGCTTGATTTCATCCTCCGAAGGTCTCGGAACGCTGCTCGGAGCAGACTCGACGAATTTGACTTGGGGTCCGCCCTAGAGGTTGTCGACAGAAGATCAACACCGAACATAGAAGTGAAGGTACTGTTGACGAGAGACGTACCATCTCAGCGAAAACAGCTTCGATAAACTGTCGAAGGTGATAATTTCGTCGAGCGAGACCGTCGTGAAGGAAAGCTCGAATCGACTTCTTGACCGGTGTCGATGAAGCTTCGACTTCAAGGAAACCGTTGACTCGATCCCATTTCTTGTTACGGAGGTTGTGGTAAGGGAGAGCATCGGGGTCCTCAACCAATCTCTTCTTCTCTTCCTCCGTTTGCGCTTGATTCTCCCACATCCTTATCCATTTCGCAAATCCTCGTTCATCGAATCCGGTCGCCCATTCCAACGTGAGCTCAGGCGTGTCCTCGCGTGACCAGCAGTATTCACCAGTCTCTGCTCGACGGCAGGCATCCTCGAGGACTTTGAGAACGATCTCTTCCCTCTTCTCCTTCGTGTACTGCTGCCAAGAGTGGTTGACCGACATCAACATGAAAGGTGATCTAGCAGCCTGTGCGCTCAATCTCCTTGAGACTGCAACTGTCATTCCATCGAGTTCGATTCGAATAGCGTTGAAGTATTCAGTGAGGAATGGATCGTAAGCACTTGACGGGTGTCGAGTGTAGGGAGTGATTTCGTCGGTGTATCGCTGTGCAAGCCATTCTTCGTACTTTTCGTTGAATTGGCGAAAAGTTAAACCGGTTCCTAGGAATGGAGGTCGATCGGGTCCGACTGTGAGAGCACGACCGCAGACTTTGTCGTTGTCGCTCTCCTTCGGCTCAGTCGGTTTCGGTGTTGCGGGTTTAGGAGGTGGTCGACGTCGAGGCTGAGGTCTGCGAGGGAGAGGCATTGCCAGGATTCGGAATTTGGTCGATAAGGTTCGTTCTTCTCTGTCTTCATTCGAGCCCGGGTGTGAGCAACCACTCTAATACTTCTCTGTACTGATCTGGGAACCGGGAGCGCCGCCGCAGAGCCAACCTTCACCGATTTCCTCTTATGCGACGATTTAGTCCTCAGCAATAGCTCGTAGCCCAGCGACTCGCTTCCATAACTCCGCTGTACTATGTGTAATCCTCCCCAGTGAGTGTCATCACCGTCTAGGGTCCTTGTATCCTTCAAGCGACAGATCTCTGAAGCGGTGTTTGCGTCTCCTCCTTACTGACGCTAGAGCATGCAGACGCGACTCACCTAGATCTTAAAGTCTACACTTACCCTGTTCGAGCTGAAATACTGAGCTTCAGCGTTGTTGAAGAGTTGTAGTCGATTTGTTGAGGGAAGAAATGAGGTCAACTTTTGTTGGTGAGATTGTAGGTTTGCTGAACAGGTAGTCGTCTTATCGGATGAGCTCTTGGTAGCTAAGTGATGGCGAACGAGTATCGTAGAAACAGCGAAAGAGAGGAAGAGTAGAGCCTCCGCAAATTTCAACTTTTCGCATCCTCAGCGGGAGGCGATTCTTTTTTTTCTTTCCTCGCTTCTTGGCTCTGCAAGCGACGATTGACACACCGACACGACATGGATCTCCAAAACTCGAAGAACGCTGCCTAGCAACGATTCCCTACACTTTTCCCAAAGCTAGTTTCATTCCAGAGAACTTCGCAACTACTTCTTTGGCTTCTTCCTGTTCTTCCTCTTTTTCTTTGCAGCAGCGGCGGAGTTTTTAGGCTCGGAAGTGGATGCGTCGTCGATCGAAGTCGCCTGGAGAGTGGCCGTTATGCTGTCGAGAGAAGATGGCGATTGCGAAGAGTAAGAGGATAAGGGAGGGAATAGATCGGGGCTGTTCACAATGGTAACGACGTCAAAGTCAGCCGAAGATACCGAAGAGGAAGGAATCCGAAGCAGATGACAGAGTGCGAGTGAAAAGCGAGACTAACGGCATACGAGGTCCTTGACTAGCGATAGTTTCCAATCCTTCTCTGATCTTGTCCCACTCCTCTCCTTCTCGCTTCGATAGCTCTACTCTCATCCTCTCCATCTCCTTCTCGAGCAGGTCCTCCGGGAGTCCGAGATCCATCGAAGTTCTTCGTAGAAACCATCTATAGGTTCTCTCCTCAATCTTTTGTTTGTCAGCGATCGACAGCATCAAGATACCGAGCGCATCGAGATCTCCTCCAGGATTGTTCAGAACGATCAAGATGTGTTTACGAATAGCCTTGGTCAAAATTAGCGAATCCTCCTCCTTCGCGAATTTCGATTCCTTGTGCTCCGTCTCGAAGTTGAGAATTGGACCGACGACTCGCATCACTGCTTGTGTCATGTTCTTGTCGGGGAATGAGGGATGGCACGTGAACCAGATCGCCTCCGGGTCGTTTTCGAGATCGTTCTGAATGACTGAAGCGATCGAAACGAGCTCAGCTTCATCTGGCTCGGAACTTTCCAACGTTTCAGAACAGGTCAGTCACATTGAGACAGCAAGATGAGCTCGATTGAACGGAATAGCTCACGCAGCTTTCTCTTTCTGTTGGAAATACTGATCGACCAAACGATACTCCTCTTTCGCCTTGATAAGCAGCATTCCCCGTTTGAGACGGACTGGGGCCTCGTTCTTGATGAAGCTGTTGATCTCGTCTCCGTTTCTACCCCACAATTTAGCGATCCAGCCGATGTGTCGAAGCCAATCTTGAGTTCGACGAAATTCGAGGGAAACGATGGCGATAACGAGGTCACATGCAGCATCGTCCTCCCGATCAATAAACCGGAATGCGATGGATCTGAGAAGTTGGCGAGTAGCGAACCGATCTTGTGTGTACCAGGGAACGTCCATTGGGGTAGCATCGAGAGGTTTGCGAGGGTCGAATTCGTCGGGATGACCGTGACAAACGATCCAATAGGCTCCAGAATTGTCGTTGAGCATATTGTGCCATGCTGATCGATCTACTGAAGGGTACTTTGAGGAGGAGGATAGCGAGACTGCTGGCGATTTCGAAGTAGCTTCGTCGGAAGATTGGTGATTCGAAGTGTCCCGAGCAGAGGGATTCTCCGAGGACGAGTTGAATGACGGCACGGAGCCAACGGAGCTGAATAGCTTGCCACACACGCTCTTGTGGACACTGTAATGAGCTCGTTGACATTCGACAGAGCTTGAATCGACGAATAGAAAACATGGTAAGCATTCTTGCGTCTCGCTTCACAGCAGCTGAGAGGAGTACTCACCAGTATCTGACGATTCGATTGGCTTTCGAGTGACACCTCGAGCATTGCAACTTTGGCGAATTTGGTTTACCTGAATTTGGAATTGGGTCAGCGAGTGATTCGAAGCACGCGACACAAGTGAACTTACGAGGTATATGACAGTAGGTGCAGACGTCATTACTCGGTAGCAACTCGTTCGCGGTAATACTGACTCCCTCCTTGTTCAGATTTCTAATCATCCCTTTTTCTTCGGAAGTGACAGTGTCGTACTTCGTCGATTGCTTCGTAGTCGGAGCGTGGACCATTTGAAGAACAATCTATAGTGAGAACAGGGTGAGACTCGTGTATTGAGATCGGATGAAAGCGATGAGGGAAATGCTCACCACTGCACCATGCAATTCCTCGATAAACTGACGAAGGTGATAGTTTCGCCGTCCAACTCCATCAGCAACGAAAGCGCGGACAGACTTCTTGACCGGTACCGCCGATGCCTCGATTTCCAGGACACCATTCACCCTGTCCCATTTCACGTTGCGAAGATTTCGATAAGGTAAAGCATCCGGATCTTCCTTCGACCTCCTCTTCTCCTCCTCAGATTGAGCCTGAGTCTCCCATAATCTGATCCAGTTCCCTACTCCTTGATCATCGAGCCCCGTTGCAAAGTCGAGCGTCATTTCCGGTGTGTCCTCCCTCGACCAAGTATATTCTCCTTCTTCCGCTCGCGTACACATATCCTCCCAGACGCCTAACACTAGTTGCTCCCTCTTCTTCTGTCCTAGGTCCCTCCAAATCCACGCCATGTTTGTGAGATAACCCTTTGTATCCGCCCAATCTTCGAGTCTGCGAGCGACAGAGCAGTTCATATCGTTCAATTCGACTCTCCAGGAGTGTGCCGTCTCGGTCAGAAACATGTCGAATGCCGAGAGAGGACGTTTCGTGAACGGTTTGATCTTGTCTGAGTAGCGATTCGAGAGCCATTTCTCGTAAAGTTCGTTGTACTGGCGGAAGGAAAGGCCCGAAGCCCGATAGGTGATCCTCTGTTTCTCGTCGGTGAGAGCACGAGATCGAGCTATTCGTTCCATTTACGACAGAGGTGTTTCGATGAGAAGTTAACTGAGCGGGAGCGACGAAGATGATCGAACTGAGCAGTTGGCGACAGTCTGTTGCATCCAAAGAGACGTTCAGTACTTGCTGCTGTAGCTGATAATCCAGCGCACCTGTCTCTAGCCAGCAATAGCTCCAATTTCCACCTCCAGTTTTCCCTCTCAAGCTGTTCAGACTCCTGACAAGGTCCTGATAACTGACTTTGCTCCGTGGCTTCCTCCAAGTCCCTTCTGAGCAATCAGCGTAACCCCTCCCCCTCCCATGGCTTGCTGCAGCTCTACTAGCTCCTCATCAATTTGAATTTTCCTCCAGCTGTGCTACTTGAAGAAAGGCTTGTGAGGCTCAATAGATGACTCACCGAGGTTCTGGAGGATCCTTGTACGATACGAGCTGATTCACTGCGGTATGGATCAGGCGAAAGCGAGAAAGTTGAGTGAAAGAAGGAGGAAGAAAAAGAAGAGCGAGACTTGGGCTGTTTCATCCCTCAAAACACGTCTCTAAGCATCGAAAAAGAGAGTTAGCATAGCACTTGTGACAGACGTCCCTACCAAATCGAAGTCGAGCCTCCAAGTTTTTCGCAGCGACACTCTTTTATCGAATGAAGCAATCGAACGAAGCGAGATCTCAAGTCAGGACTGCAAACAATCGTCGAAAGTAGTACTGCGATTTCAAAACCGAGTCGTATCTGAAGTAAAGAAAAGAGGTTTCGCCTTGACACAACTCGTTTTCGTCGAACCCTCACCCTCAACCTCGTCGACGTCGGTCAAGCAGAACCTCCAGCCTTCTTGACACATCTCTGTATCCATAGAGCTGATCAGTAAACAGTCGCTAGTAGAGAGACTTGACGGAGATGAACTTACGAATATCACAAGATTCATTTTTGCATTGAGTTCTTAGCACTCCTTCTTGAGCGTAACAATCAACTTGAGCAGGACCACACTATCAAGCTCGACCCGATCAGCCCACGGGCTTCGAGAGATACCGAGGCAGAGTAGACTAACCGAATAAGGCGACGCGGTGTCGCGGCAAATGAAGTGTTCATCCTCTTCTTCCTCTTCTATTTCCTCCTGATCATCTTTCCCTATCCGCGAGTAACCGACGGGGCAACTACCCGAGAGTGGTTCGAGACCGACGAGGAATTCTGCACGCCACACCAGAGTCAGCCTCCCACATGAGAGTCAAATAGAGAGCAAGCTAAGCTCACCGAGACCACACGTAGCTCTCTTTCGTTTCGGCTGGCTCGTTGCCGCTGAGTAATCGACGAGTTTGGTCGATTCTCGCAAATCCTCGACGCAAACTGTTCGTCGATCGTTTCCCTCGTCGAATCCATCACAGAGAGTCGACTCTGTATCAGCGAGAGTACCGCTATAGGGCGATGATGGAATAGTCGGGTTCAGCGTGAGTTGCCGCGAGCAAGGGACACAGGAGCGTAAAGTAAAAGAGATGAACGTACCAAAAACACCCTCCTTCCCTATCGAGTCTCGCCATCTGACTGCTCGAACACCTCGTGATGAGCCAATCTCGATCATAGTCTGCGGCGACATTCGTTCGTGATGTAGCCCAGGTTCCGGCTAGGTTCGAAAGTCGAGCTTGCAATCGCGATGCGGCATTGAGGGAGAGACCCGAAGGTGAAGGGAGAGATCGTGCCATTTTGTCTGCGAGGAGGTTTGAGAGGGCGAAAGCGAAAGAACCTCTCGAGGAGCCACCCGAGGAGGAGGTTGAAGGGAGTTTCATCGTAAGTTCGGAAGTTGAGTTAGGGAGAGGTCGAGTTCAGGATTCTTCGTTTCTTCGATTGAGGTTGCGGTGAACAGCGATGAAACGCGGTGTAAGGAGAGTCGAGGAGAAACAGACGAGTTGTATCTGCGTGCCAACGCTGGTCTCCTGGACAAGAATTGGTCGCGTAATGCTTCGCGAGGAGGTTGCCAGGGGGTCAAAGTCAAGTGATCGGTCTGTTTTGCTTCGAGTATAGCTGATTGAGTTCGGCGGTCAGCAGCGTAGTTGAGTTGAGGAAACCTTGTTTGTTGATCGTCGGAGGAAAGAATAGTTAAGAAATTGGCCGAAAGAGAGGTTTGGCTCCAGGTATGGAATAGAGCGCTAGTTTCCACGCGCATGAGCGTTTCCATTTGCGACTTGCGAGAGAGAAGAGGAGAACATGGTTATGGGGAGAGATGTTGAGAATCTTGCGAAAGCGTCGTGAAACTGACCCTTCGCAATGCAAGGAGTGTTGTGTGTCGAAAACTGTCGAGGCGCTGTCTCGTATAAGAAGTCACCTCGAGATTCCATCTCACCGTGGTCGTTCGGAAGAGAGAAGGCGGTCGATAAAGCGAGTTGCAATTCAAACAAAATCGTATCCTCTACGCAGAGAATCGAGTGTGGGTCAGCGCACGATCGCGACGACAGAAAGTGGTGGAAGTGAACGTACCCATCTGCTCGAGCTGGCGCCGAGGGAGAAGCTACAGGTGCTTTTCTGCAGGAGATGAGAACAAGACGAATAAAATCGAATCAGCTCAATTTTGGCCCAGAGCGCAAGACAGACGAAAGGGTACGCACTTCTCTCCGTTCGCCACACTAGGGAAAGAGTTGAACAGATTCGGATCTTTCGGTAGAGGACTTTCGGTGAAATACGGATGTTTCAGAGCTTCTTCCGCCGTAATTCGTTTCTCTGGGTCGTAGGTGAGTAATCGAGTCATGAGGTCGAGACCGGCTGAGGTGATGTATCGGAAAGTACGGGACAGAGTCGAGAAGCTGAATCGGAAGCGAGTATGAGCGGGAGTCGAACTAGGCGAGAAATGGGGAAAAGAGGAGACTCACGGAGGAGCTGCTTCGAGATTAAAAGACTTCGCGTTCGGTAGAGCTCGGAATCCAGGCCACATCTCATCAGTCGGTCGACCTAGTAGCTTGAAGATCTGTGGAAGGGAGAGCTGTCAATAACGCACGAGTTCGAGAGAAGCGAAACCGACGAGCGTACTTTGCTGACTTGATCAATCTCGCCTCTACCGGGTAGGAGAGGCTCCTTCAGGATGAGTTCGCCGAAGATGCAACCGATCGACCACATATCGACAGCCGTCGAGTACTCTGTCGCGCCGAATAGCAATTCAGGAGCGCTAGAACCGACAGTCTGAGGGATCAGTTTCGATGGTGAGCGAAAGAGGAGATAGACTTTGCTCACCGATACCACAACGTGACGACGAGTTGAGTCATATCTCCCATTGGATCTCCATAAGTTCTCGCCAATCCGAAATCTGCCACCTTGATCTGTCCTCGATTGTTCATGAGCAAATTACTCGTCTTGAGGTCTCGATGAATGATCCAGTTGTCGTGACAAGTCGCCATAGCACCGATGAGTTGTAAGAGGAGAGTCTTGATTTCGGAGGCGAGGAAAGGAGTTGGCATGTTCGATAGTAGCGTTTTGAGATCGTGTTCGATAAAGTCCATGACGATGAATACCCTACAAATGATCAGATTGAGAATCAGCATCGAAGTGAGAGGGTTGTAGGAGAGGAGATTGTAACGCACTGAGTAAGAGTGTCTCCAACAACCACTTCTCTCACTCGTACAATGTTCTCGTGATTCGCCGTCATCAAAGTCTGAATCTCTCGAAGACTCGTGATCGGGAATCCATTCTTCTCCTTGTCCATCTTGAGTTTCTTGAGTGCGACGATATCTCCAGTCGTTTTGCATCTCGCTCGAAAGACGATTCCGTAACTTCCCTCTTCGATCTCGTTCAGCCGCTACTTAACGTTGGTCGTCAGCTTCGTTCAAGTACGGTAGAATGAAAGATGGGCGGCAGCTCACCTCGTAAGAGTAGACAGAACGACAACTTTCGATCAATGGATGAGCGTCTCTCCCTCTCTTGTGTATCCGTCTAGCTGCAGGTGGTCTAGCTCCCCCCTGTTCCCTCCCCGGAGTCCTAACGAGTGGTGTACTGTCCCTGCTAGCTGTTCTAGCCTTCCTTTCCAACTCTTGTCGTTCGTTTGCCAATTTCGCCGCGAGAGCAGCCTGTTTCTTTGCTTGTTTGCGCTCCTTCTCTCTTGCTACTTCTTCTTCATCATCATCCCACCTCGACTTGAGTTTCTTCTTTGGCGGTTCTGTCACAGAACGGGAGACGAATCGAGATGAGGTGGAGAAATGGGAAT
>Ga0308170_10004570_pt1 | contig 10890 bp, 12 predicted proteins | sample PhyBR2_2_FD_202136 | JGI IMG/M metagenome (GOLD analysis project Ga0308170, IMG submission 202136) | Phyllosphere microbial communities from UC Gill Tract Community Farm, Albany, California, United States - DLSLSB.R2 | ecosystem: Host-associated > Plants > Phyllosphere > Unclassified | place... | reverse complement strand
ACCAGGCACCCGTGGCATCGATCCACCAATCCATGATGGCCGGGGAGAACAGGTAAATCCCCACTACCAGGAGCAGGACCAAGCGATAGATGTACATCCCGGTCTCTCTTTTTTATGCACGTGCCCGAAAACGTGCGGCGATGGTAACGGATAGGCGGCAGGCTGCAAGGGCCGTCACTGTATTTGCGCTTCGGGCAGGGTCAGTGTGCGCGGGATCTTGCCCGCATCCCAGTGGCGAATGCCCCAGGCCAGCAACTCCCCTGGGCTGGCATCGACCAGCTCCGGCGCCGGTTGCTGGCCCAATGCGCGCAGCGCCCTTAACAGCAGCGGCGTTGCCTGATCGGCCGTCAACGGTGGCGAGCGATAGGATTTGCCGAGCTTGTGTCCGTCCGGCTGGGTGATCAGCGGCACGTGCAGATAACGCGGTTGCGGCAAGCCCAGCAGTTCTTGCAGGTAGAGTTGGCGCGGCGTGGAATCCAGCAGGTCGGCGCCGCGGACAATGTCGGTGATGCCTTGCCAGGCATCGTCGAGGACCACGGCCAGTTGGTAGGCATAGAGCCCGTCGCGACGGCGAATGACGAAATCGCCAGCCTCTCGGCCCAGGTGCTGGCGGAACTCGCCTTGGACCCGGTCGACGAAATGGTAGTCGAGTTCTGGAACGCGCAGGCGGATGGCGGCGTCCTCGGCGTCATGACCGGCGTTGCGGCACAATCCAGGATAGATGCCTTGATACGGTTCCAGTTGCTTGCGCGAACAGGTGCAGGCGTAGGCCAGGCCTTGGCTGAACAAGCGGTCGATGACCTGCTGGTAGGCTTCGTGGCGGTCACTCTGGCGCACCATTTCGCCGTCCCATTCAAACCCATAGCTTTCCAGTGCCTTGAGAATCGCCGCTTGCGCGCCGGGCTCTTCCCGTGGCGGGTCGAGGTCTTCCATGCGCAACAACCAGCGTCCGCCCACGGCCCGGGCGTCGAGATACGACGCCAGCGCGGCGACCAGCGAGCCGAAATGCAGGTGGCCGCTGGGGGTGGGGGCGAAGCGGCCGGTGTAGTCAGTCATAGGGCGAATTTTACGGGGTCCGGGCAGTAGGAATACAAGTCCTGACGACAAAGCACATACCCTGTGGGAGCGAGCTTGCTCGCGATAGCGGTGGGTCAGCTTGCATAGGTGTTGAATAAGCCGCCGTCATCGCGAGCAAGCTCGCTCCCACAAGGGGATTGGGCGTGCAGAAGTAGCCTAAACAAAAAACGGAGCGTATGAACGCTCCGTTTCGATGACAGCCCCGGCGATTACTTGCCGACCTGTTTTTCCTTGATTTCCGCGAGGGTCTTGCAGTCGACGCACATGTCGGCGGTCGGACGTGCTTCCAGTCGCTTGACGCCAATCTCGACGCCGCAGGACTCGCACCAGCCGTACTCTTCGTCTTCGATCAATTGCAGCGTCTTGTCGATTTTCTTGATCAGCTTGCGTTCACGGTCGCGGGCGCGCAATTCAAGGCTGAATTCTTCTTCCTGGCTGGCACGGTCGGCCGGGTCAGGGAAGTTGGCCGCGTCGTCCTTCATATGGTCAACCGTGCGATCGACTTCCTGCATCAGGTCCTGTTTCCACTTGTTCAGGATCCTGGTGAAGTGCGCGCGCATGGGGGCGCCCATGTACTCCTCGCCCTCTTTCGCGACATATGGCTCAAACCCGCTGAGCGACTGGTTTTCTTTCTGCTTTGCTTGGGTGGGCATGAATGGACCGCCTCTACTCTTGTAATCCACTACGCAGGATTGCTCCATCACCGACACCTGCCGGCCCTGCGGCTGCAAGCGGGCGAACTTACCAGATCAAATCGGGCCGCGCTACTCCCGGTTGTCGAGCCTGCGGCCACCGGGGCTTTGTAAGGCGTGGTCGGGTTCGGTCCGGTGCAGAGTCAATCCTGCTCAATGCTTGATTCTAGTCAAGCCTGGGCCGATCGCCGAAGACATTTCCAGCGATCCACGGGCTCAGACCGCTTCAGGTTCTCGCTCGTTCCCGCACGTGTCCCGAGTTGGGTAGAATCGGTTCTTTTTTACCTGAAGGAAGGCTAATGGCTCAGCCGTACAGTGCGCGCAGTCGCGCCATCGAACCTTTCCATGTGATGGCGCTGCTGGCCCGTGCCAATGAATTGCAGGCCGCTGGGCACGACGTCATCCATCTGGAAATCGGCGAGCCGGATTTCACCACCGCCGAGCCGATCATCCAGGCCGGCCAGGCGGCACTGGCGGCGGGCAAGACCCGTTACACCGCGGCCCGTGGCATTCCCGAGCTGCGTGAAGCCATCGCCGGCTTCTATCAGCAGCGCTATGGGGTGGACATCGACCCCCGGCGCATCCTGGTGACCCCGGGTGGGTCCGGCGCGTTGCTGCTGACCAGCGCCTTGCTGGTTGACCCGGGCAAGCATTGGCTGCTGGCCGACCCCGGTTACCCGTGCAATCGCCATTTCTTGCGGCTGGTGGAGGGCGCCGCGCAATTGGTGCCGGTGGGCCCGGACGTGCGTTACCAACTGACGCCGGACCTGGTGAACCGTTATTGGGACCAGGACAGCGTCGGCGCGTTGGTCGCCTCGCCGGCCAACCCTACCGGTACGATCCTCTCCCGCGACGAGCTGGCGGGGTTGTCGAAGGCGATCAAGGGGCACAACGGCCATTTGGTGGTCGACGAGATCTATCACGGCCTGACCTACGGCACCGACGCCGCCAGCGTGCTGGAGGTCGACGACGATGCTTTTGTCTTGAACAGTTTTTCCAAGTATTTCGGCATGACCGGCTGGCGGCTTGGCTGGTTGGTGGCGCCTTCGGCCGCTGTGAGCGAGCTGGAAAAACTCGCGCAGAACCTCTACATCAGCGCGCCAAGCATGGCCCAGTTTGCGGCCCTGGCCTGTTTCGAACCGGCCACCATCGAAATCTTCGAACAGCGTCGGGCCGAGTTCGCGCTGCGTCGCGACTTCCTCCTGCCGGCCCTGCGTGAGTTGGGCTTCGGCATTGCGGTGGAGCCGGAGGGGGCGTTTTACCTGTATGCCGATATCAGCGCGTTCGGCGGCGATGCCTTCGGGTTCTGCCAGCACTTCCTCGAAACCGAGCACGTGGCCTTTACCCCAGGCTTGGATTTCGGCCGCCATCAGGCCGGCCACCATGTGCGTTTTGCCTACACGCAGAGCCTGCCGCGGCTTCAGGAAGCGGTAGAGCGAATCGCACGTGGGCTGCGGAGCTGGCAAGGCTGATGCATTTTTCCCCTGCGTTGGAAGAAGGTCGCCTGATTCGCCGTTACAAGCGTTTTCTTGCTGATATCGAGACCGTTCACGGCGAATTGCTCACTATTCACTGCCCGAACACCGGCTCAATGCTCAATTGCATGGCGCCGGGAGCACGCGTCTGGTTCAGTCGCTCCAGCGACCCCAAGCGCAAGCTGCCCGGCACCTGGGAGGTCGGCGAGACCCCTCAGGGACGGCTCGCCTGTATCAACACGGCGCGGGCCAACGCCTTGGTCGAAGAAGCCCTGCGCGCCGGGGTCATCAGCGAGTTGAACGGGTTTACCGGGCTCAAGCGCGAAGTGGCTTATGGACAGGAGAACAGCCGTATCGATTTCAGGCTGGACTATGAAAACCGCTCGGCCTGGGTTGAAGTCAAAAGCGTCACATTGGGTTTCGATGGCACGAATGTGGCGGCATTTCCCGATGCGGTGACCGTGCGCGGGGCCAAGCATCTGCGCGAGCTCGCCTGTCTGGCCCGGGAGGGCGTGCGGGCGGTGCAGCTATATTGCGTGAACCTGAGTGGTATCGAAGCCGTGCGCCCGGCACGGGAAATCGACCCGGTGTACGCCGCTGCCCTGCGTGATGCGGTGGCGGCAGGGGTCGAGGTGCTGGCCTATGGAGTTACGCTGACGCCCGAGCAGATGTGGGTGGACCGTGCGTTGCCAGTACTGCTCGAACCGCTACAGATCGACCCAGATGCCTTGCTTGTCCTCCCGGCTGTCTAGCGCGCCCAGGAACTGACCGGCGCAGGGGCCGGCCACGCATTCACCGCTCTCGATCAGAAACAGTGCGCCGTGAGTGGCGCATTGGATCAGGCTGGCGCTGGCATCGAGAAACTGATCGGGTTGCCATTCCAGCGGCACACCACGGTGCGGGCAGCGGTTGAGATAGACATACACCTGGCCGGCACGCCGCACGGCCAGCACCTTGCGGCCATCGAGTTCGAAACCGCGACTGGCGTTGTCGGGCAGTTCGGCGGTGGTACAAAGAAACTTCATGTGTGTCTCTATATAGCGGTCTGAATGAATCCCTTCAGGGATTCATGTGGCAATAGATCCCTGCTTGACGGTCAAATGAAAACAATTATCAAATGGCGCTTCCTTCGCAGGTGGCTGAGGATACTTTGCCCTGGCCGATCCGGCGAAAAACTTCTTTGAGGAAGCTGGCTGATGCGCTTGAACATCCGCGTTGTTGCGCTCTGTGTCGCACTGTTGGTCTGTCAGGGGGCCACCGCGGCCGACTTGCCGCAGCGTTGGGTCAGCGCCGGTGGCGCCTTGTCGGAGTGGGTCAGTGCATTGGGGGGCGAGTCGAAACTGGTCGGCGTGGACACCACGAGCCAGCATCCCGAATCCTTGCGCACCCTGCCCAGCGTCGGTTATCAGCGACAATTATCCGCAGAAGGCGTGTTGAGCCTGCGTCCGCAGATCCTGGTGGGCACCGAGGAAATGGGGCCGCCACCCGTGCTGGCGCAGATTCGCAGCGCCGGTGTTCAGGTCGAACTGTTCTCGGCCACGCCGGATCTGCCGACCCTGCAAGGCAATTTGCATCACTTGGGTCAACTGCTGGGGGCCGAGGCGGAGGCGCAGCAGATGTTCGACAGTTACCATAAACAACTCGCGCAGCAAAACACCCGGGTGACCGAGGCCCAGCGCAAACAAGAGGCTCCAGGCGTATTGCTGCTGGTGGGCAGTTCCGGCGGCAAGCCACTGGTCGCTGGCAAGGGCACTTCCGCCGATTGGCTGTTGCAGCAGGCCGGTGGCCGCAACCTGGCGACCCATAGCGGCTATAAGCCCTTTTCCGTCGAAGCGTTGGCCGGCCTGGATCCCCAAGTATTGGTCTTTGCCGACCGTGCCCTGAGCGGTGAGCAAGCGCGCGCGGCGTTGTTCAAGGAAAACCCGATTCTGTCCTCGACCCGCGCCGCCAAGGACGGGCGGGTCATTGAACTGGACCCGACGCTGCTGGTAGGCGGACTGGGGCCGCGGTTACCGCAGAGCCTGGTGAAACTGACGGCTGGCTTCTATCCGGCCGCGTCGGCCATGGCGCCATGACCTCATTGGTCAAACCGCGCACGTTGTTCATCGGCCTGGGCCTGCTGTGTCTGCTGGCGACTTGGCTGTCCCTGGCGCTGGGGCCGGTGAGCTTGCCGCTGCTGGACACCCTGCGCGCCGTGTTGCGCCTGTTGGGCTTGCCGGTGGCCGCCGATGGTCTGGAGCAGGCCGAACTGATCGTTGGCCAGATCCGTTTGCCACGCACCTTGCTGGGCTTGGCGGTGGGCGGGGTGTTGGCGCTGTCCGGCGTGGCAATGCAGGGGCTGTTTCGCAACCCGTTGGCAGACCCGGGGCTGGTGGGCGTGTCCAGCGGCGCGGCACTGGGCGCGGCGTTTGCGATCGTGGGCGGTTCGGCACTGGGCGGTCTGCCCGACGCGGTCGGTCCCTATGTATTGTCGTTATGTGCGTTTCTCGGTGGTCTTGGGGTCACGGCGCTGGTCTACCGTCTCGGTCGACGTAATGGCCAGACCCACGTCGCGACCATGCTCCTGGCCGGTATCGCCCTGACTGCACTGTCCGGTTCGGCAGTGGGCCTGTTCACCTACCTGGCGGATGACGCGACCCTGCGCACCCTGACGTTCTGGAATCTTGGCAGTCTCAACGGTGCCAGCTATGTGCGGTTGTGGCCGCTGTTGCTGGTCAGCGCCGGTGTGGCGCTGTGGTTGCCGCGTCGGGCCCGGGCGCTCAACGCGCTGTTGCTAGGTGAATCCGAGGCCGCCCACCTGGGCATCGACGTCGAACGGCTCAAGCGTGAATTGGTGTTCTGCACAGCCTTGGGCGTTGGGGCGGCGGTGGCGGCGGCCGGCATGATCGGTTTCGTCGGATTGGTGGTGCCGCATCTGGTGCGACTGATGGCCGGTCCCGATCATCGCGTGTTGCTGCCGGCCTCCGTGCTGGCGGGAGCCAGCCTGTTGCTGTTCGCTGACCTGGTGGCACGCCTCGCGCTGGCTCCGGCGGAATTGCCGATTGGCATTGTCACGGCCTTCATCGGCGCGCCGTTCTTCCTCTACTTGTTGCTGCGAGGACGCACCTGATGTTGCGAGCGCAGAACCTGCACATCCACCGGGGCCGGAAAACCGTGTTGGCGGACATCGATCTGGCGCTCAGTCCCGGCGAAGTACTCGGGGTGCTCGGTCCCAACGGTGCCGGTAAAAGTACCCTGCTGGCGGGCCTGTGCGGGCAGATGCCTGCGGCCCAGGGACAGGTCTGGCTCGATGACCGGCCACTGGCGCAATGGGACGCTGCCGAGCGCGCCCGTCGCCTGGCGGTCTTGCCACAATCTTCGACGCTGGATTTTGCCTTCCGTGTCGAGGAGGTCGTCGGTATGGGCCGCCTGCCTCACCACAGTGGCCGTGTGCGCGACGAGCAAATCGTCGCTGCCGCGCTGCAAGCCGCCGATGCGGCGCATCTGCACGGGCGCAGCTACCTGGCGTTGTCCGGCGGTGAACGTCAACGGGTGCACCTGGCCCGGGTGCTGGCGCAGTTGTGGCCGGGTGAGGCGGGGCAGACCTTGCTGTTGGACGAGCCGACGTCGATGCTCGATCCGCTGCATCAACACACTATTTTGCAGGCGGTGCGCGAGTTTGCGGATCGTGGCGCTGCGGTGCTGGTCATCCTGCATGACCTGAACCTGGCGGCGCGTTACTGTGATCGCCTGTTGCTGCTCGCATCCGGTCGGCCGGTGGCCCTGGACACGCCTCGGCACGTGCTGCGCCCGGAACCGCTCAAGGCTGTGTTTGGCCTGGACGTGCTGGTGCAAGACCATCCGGAGCGCGGGCATCCATTGATCATTGCCCGCTGAGGGTTTCGTGAGGATGTAGATGTGCGCCTGATCCTGATCCTGGCATTGAGCGTGCTGACGGCCTGTCAGAGCGTTGCGCCGCCTCCGTTGGCCGGACGAATTCGTGACGTGCACAGTGGCCTGGCGATGACGCCCCAGGCGTTGGTCGAGCGCTTGGCGAAGGCGCCTCGGACCGTGATAGGCGAGCAACACGACAATCCGGATCATCATGTGCTGCAGGCCTGGTTGCTGCGAGCGCTGGCCGGGCAGCGGCCCCAGGGTAGCTTGCTGCTGGAAATGCTGACGCCCTCCCAACAGGCCCGGGTCGACGCGGTCCGCCGGTCCCCTGTGCTGCCGGACGACCTGGCCGGTGCCCTGGGCTGGTCGCCGGGCTGGGACTGGCGCTTGTATGGACCTGTCGTCAAGTTTGCCTTGGCCCAAGGCTACCCGGTGCTGGCCGCCAATCTGGACGTTGCCGAGATCCAGCGTTTCTATCGGCAACCGCCGACCCTGACGGGTACCCGCTCCACTGCAGCCAACGTGCAGGACCTGCTGTTGGGGCAGATCCGTGAGTCCCACTGCGGTCTGTTAACCGAATCCCAGATGCCAGCGATGCTGGCCGTGCAACAACAGCGGGATCGGCGCATGGCCGAGCGTCTGTTGCAGGCGCCAACGCCTGCGTTGTTGTTGGCCGGCGCCTGGCATGGCCGCAAGGATGTCGGTGTGCCGCTGCATATATCGGATCTGGCAGCCGACGAAAGGCCGGTGGTCCTGTTGCTGGCTGAAGAGGGCAGCGAGGTGACCTCGGCGATGGCGGATTACGTGTGGTACACCCCAGCCAGGCCGCCGCAGGATTATTGCGCGCAAATGCGTGAACAGACCGGGACATGATTTACAGCAGGCAAAAAAAGACCCGGCAAGAGCCGGGTCAAATAACCGTGATTAGCCTGATGAGGAGATATCTGAGAGTCCGAACCAAGGGCTGTTCAAATATCGACCAGTCTCGCGACCGGATGTGGTAATCATAGCGATTCTCATTACCATGTCAAACATTGTTTTTGCGATGAGTCGAATATTTCGCGGCGGCGCTGGGCGTCGTGCAGGAAATGCCCTCAGGCCTTGTGACGCGTCGAAATAGCGTCCAGCTGTTGGTTCAGGGCTTCTTTGCGTTCGGGGGGAATATCGTTCCAGTGCACGTCCATCAACGCGCCTTCAATCGCGTACAGCAATACCTTGGAGGCCCGGAAGCCGCGAGTACGCACGGCGCGATAGGCGTCCACCGCGCCAAGCCGACGCAGGTCCGAGGCGCTGTGGATGCCCACGGCATGCAACCATTGGGCTGAGGTCTTGCCCAGGTTTTTCAGGTGTTGCAGTTCATCATTCATCGAGCCTCCTTGCGACGGCCGACTGGTGCAGTGGGCAAGCTTCTGAGCAGTGTAGCGTTCAGTAGGAAAAGCGTGATTGTTTGGCGGAATTCGGCGCAAAAGCTTCTAAGGCATTACGCACGATGAGGCGAAGATAGCCGGCAAGGTCCATCATCCAGCGCGGGCGGGGGCGCTGGAGATCTGTTCGGGGGCGGCCAGCAGGACGTTGCCTGCGCGGCGAGTGTCAGCGGGTGCGGTAGCGCAGTCGCGTGCCGAAGTTCATCGACATGAGGATTTCGTCGGCGGACAGCTCGGCGGGAAAGTAGGCGCCGGAGATCTGCGCATGGGCCAGGCTCGCGCCTTCCAATGAGGACTTGCGAAAATCGATGCCGCGCAGATCGGCGGAGCGGAAGTAGGCGTCACTGAAATCGACGTCGTCGGCGTTCAGCTCGCGCAGGTCAAGGCCACGGAAATCGCCGCCGCGCATGTCGATCGGGCCTTGAGGGCGTTCCTTGTTGAAGCCGGCGATATCGTCTTTGCGCAGCAAGGCATAAAGCGGGGTGTTGAGAAGCTTGGGAAGGCTCATTTCATATCACCTGTTGGTTTTATGGCGCCAGTATAGTGCCACCACCTGGCGGCCGTGAAGCCGGTGCATCGCTCCACGGCCCAAATAGTTATCTACAGGCCTGGCAGCCGTTGGCGAATTTGCGCGACCACGATATCGAGCGTGCCGCTTTCATTGGTTTGGACCCTTTTGCTGCACAGGATTTCCGTCGGCGTAAGGGCTTCGCGGCTGGCCTGCTGCGCTGCGATGATGGCCAAGTTGGCATCGGACGGATCGTTCCGGTCCGCTTGGCGCTGGGCCAGCCAGGTCTCGATCACGGCTTGGGGCGCGTTGCAATCGAGGATCAGGAACGGAGCGCCCGTGGCTTCGGCGATCTTCGCCGCTGCGTCGCGTTGGTCGCGCTTGAGGTACGTGGCATCGATCACAACCGGGAACCCGGCGCGCAGGATCACGTCGGCAATTTCGTGCAGGCGGGCATAGGTGGTGTTGCTGGCGTCGCTGCTATAAATGCCGGCTTGTGGATCGTTAGGCACCGGTTGCTCACCGAACAGGCGCTTGCGCTCGACGTCCGACCGCAGGCGAATCGCGCCCAACGCTTCTACCAGGCGCATCGCGACGTGGCTTTTACCTACGGCCGAAACACCATGGGTGATGGCCAGGAATCGCGACGGTATGGTGCTGTAGCTTTCGGCCAGGTTGGCGTAGTTGCGGTATTGGCGCAGGGTCGTGGCGCGCTGCACCGGATCGGCTTCGGCCGGCATGCTGAACAGCGCGACCTTGGCCCGGACGAGCGCACGGTAGGCTTTGTAGAAATTCAGCAATTGCAGGCCCTGATAGTCACCGGTCAGTTCCAGGTATTGGCTGACAAAACGTCGGGCGAGCGACTTGAGGCCACGGTCCTCGAGGTCCATCGCCAGGAACGCAGTGTCGGCGTAGACGTCGGTGAAGCGGAACGGTTCGTTGAACTCGATGCAGTCGAAAATCACCACCTTGCCGTCGATCACGGTGGCGTTGCCCAGGTGGATGTCGCCGTGGCATTCGCGGATGAAGCCTTCGGCCTTGCGCTGAGCGAACAGTGGCTGGAGGCGTTCGAAGCTGCTTTCGGCCCAGGCTTGCAGCGCTTCGAGTTGCAACAGGTCTGCCTTGTCGCTGAGGAACGGGCGGATCTGTTCGAAGTTCTGCAGCACCGGCGCCATTACGCTGGTCGGAGTGCCTGCGTCATTTTCGGCGGGCACTTTTGGCGTGGAAAGATGGAACTGGGCGATCTGCGCGGCCATCTCGTCGACGTGTGCGGTGGTCAGCTCACCGTTGGCCTGCAGGGTGCTGAGCAGTTGGCTCTGCGGGAATTGGCGCATCTTGAGGGCGTATTCGATGGCCGGGCCGTCGCCACCCAGCAGGGGCGCTTCGGCGCTGCCGGTGATCGGCAGCACTTCCAGGTACAGATCCTGGGTCAGGCGCTGGTTCAGGCGCAACTCTTCGCCACAAAAGTGCTCGCGTGCCTGGAGGGTGGTGAAGTCGAGGAAGCCGAAATTCATCGGTTTTTTCAGTTTGTAGGCGTAGGGCCCGGTGAGCAATACCCAGGAAATGTGCGTTTCGATGACCTGGAACCCTTCGACGGGATGTGGGTAAAGGGCCGGGTTTTGCAGGGCGGCGATCAGGGACTGGCTCACGGGCGATCCTTCAGAGTCTGGGAAATTCGAGGCCGTCATTATGGCGGCAAGCCGCGCTAACGCAAACCGGATGGCCCGTGTAGCAGGGCTCATGTTGAACCGCAGCAAAGTGCGTATAATCCGCCGCCATGACTCGTACCCGATCCCCCCGTACCCCCAAGAAACCACCCGCCAGCCGCCTCCGGCCCTGGC
>Ga0308170_10004565_pt1 | contig 10893 bp, 7 predicted proteins | sample PhyBR2_2_FD_202136 | JGI IMG/M metagenome (GOLD analysis project Ga0308170, IMG submission 202136) | Phyllosphere microbial communities from UC Gill Tract Community Farm, Albany, California, United States - DLSLSB.R2 | ecosystem: Host-associated > Plants > Phyllosphere > Unclassified | place... | reverse complement strand
CTTTCTCGATATGCTGAACAGCGTCAGCACGCCAGACGCCAGCGCAGCGACGAAAGCAATGCTCTTCGTTACGCGAGCATCATCGAACGTATCGCCAAAGGTGGCAACCACCAGGGACGCGACGAACGCGGTCAGGCCGAGCAAGATCATCAGGATTTGAATGGACTTGGCCATCCAGAAATAGGTCTTCTCGGCCTGCACGATTTCCGGGGGAACGGGACCGTTTTCTTGCGCAATCGCAGTAACCATGATGAGCTCGCTAGGTGTCCAGACCAAAGGCGGCATTGTTTTCGCGTTGTTGCCTTCTGCACACGATGAGGTTTTGATTCGCCTTTTCGCCGTTCGTTCGACGATTCGCTTTGCGCGGCATGCATGCAATCGATGCGAACGGACGAGCAAGCGCGTTATCCAACGGTGGTACATCCATTTGACGCCGCAAGGAGAAAACATGCAACCGCTACGCTTTTCAATGGTGCTGTGCCTGCTCGTGCTGACGGGTTTGACGGGATCGGCATCGGCCGCCAACTACACGCTGTGGATCAATGGCCGCACCGGGAGCGGCACGGTCGGCGACTACGACAGCTGGACCTACTGGGGCCCGTCCGGGGTGGACGCCGGCGTCAACAAGAAATCCGCCAACTGGGACGGGCGCGGCAGCATCGCTTCCCAGAGTCCGCGCATCCGCGATGCCCTCGACTGTTTCTGCACCGGCGCCAACTGGTGCTACATCGCCACCCACAGCGCGGGCGACCTCCTGATCGGCTACACGCTGGCCCACTACGGCGCTTCGACGCGCACGATCCGCAATGCGGTGGCGAACGCGAACGGCGTCTGCGCGGCCGGCGGCGGCAGTGGGGGGGCAACCCAGACCGGCTGGAACATCAAGTGGGTGGCCTCGGCGGCCGGCTCCGGCGGCGGCTCGGAACTGGCGGACATCGGCGCCTGGACCACCTCGGAACCGCTGGTGCGGGACCTGAAGGTCAGCACCGCGCGCGCCATGTACAACCACAACGAAACGCGCGGCGTCGGCTTCTGGATGTACGCCGGCGCCCGCGGCACGCTGTACTCCGGCGTGCTGCCCGGCCAGGACGACGAGGTCGAGGCCTACCATAGCGCCGGCGGCGTCGCCGGCAGGTCCGGCCGGGCACTGTGCAATCCGGGCGACTGGTTCTGCGACGACCTGACCCTGGGCAACGCGCCGAACCAGGGCGGCAGCACCAAGTGGAACAACCACTCGGTGGCTTTCCGCGACGACGGCGAAGACCAAGACCATTACACGGACGGCAGTTGGGGCGGCATCGTGGCGGTGATGCGCGCGGCGGTCGCGGTCAACGCGCGTTAGGGGTTGCGTTGCGCGTTTCCCACGCGCTCATCATGTCACAGCGACAGTATTGACTGCTGTACATATCCTCTCTACATTCAACTCGGCTGTAGCACGGTCGTTCGTGTTATTCCAGCGTGCCGACCGGCGCTCAGCGGTATCTGTTTCTGCCAGAAGTAGTTTGTATAACTATTCACGAGAGGCGAGGAGAGATGATGAGATTGCTGCGCACGATAATGGCGCTGTGCCTGCTCGGCCTGATGGGCTGGAGCGGGACGGCATCGGCAACCAACTACACGCTGTGGATCAACGGCCGCACCGGCGGCGGCACCGTGGGCGACTACAACAGCTTCACCTACTGGGGCCCGGCCTCCACCGCGGCGGGCGTCAACAAGAAGGCCGGCAACTGGGACGGGCGCAGCAGCATCGCGTCGCAGAGCCCGCGCATCCGCGACGCCCTCGACTGCTTCTGCACCGGCGCCAACTGGTGCTACATCGCCACCCACAGCGCCGGCGACCTGATCCTGGGCTACACCCTGGCCAACCATGGCGGCTCGGCGCGCAGCAAGAAGAACGCGGTGGCCAACGGCGGCGGCGTGTGCGGCAACACCGACGGCAGCACCCAGACCGGCTGGAACATCAAGTGGGTCCGCGCCGCCTCCGGCGCCGGCGGCGGCTCGGAACTGTCGGATGCCGGCTCCTGGGCGGTCTCGGAACCGCTGGTGCAGGACCTCAAAACCTCCACCGCGCGCGCCATGTACAACCACAACGACACGCGCAACATCTGGTTCTACATGTATGCCGGCGCCAAGGGCACGCTGTATTCCGGCGTCCTGCCCGGCCAGGACGACGAGGCGGTGGCGTACCACAGCTCGGGCGGCGTCTCCGGCAGCGCCGGTGGTTCCTATTGCAACCCCAGCGACTGGCTGTGCAACGACCTGGCCCTCGGCACCGCGGCCAACGAGGGCGGCAGCACCAAGTGGAACGACCACTCGGTGGCGTTCCGCGACGATGGCGAAGCCTATAACCATTATGCGAACGGGAACTGGGGCGGTATCGTGTTCGTGGTCCGCAGTGCGATGGTGAACGGTGCGCTCTGATAAAAAACAGCCGCGCAAACCGCCGCCGCCGTCCCGGCCGTCCTGGCTGCGGCGCTGGGGTCCGCCGCTGGGCGGCGCGCTGGCGCTCGCGCTGGTGCTGGCCGGCTGGCGCCTGGCGCGCCATGACGAGGCGCTGCCGGTTGCCGCCGCGACAGGCGCCGCGGCGGCAACCGGCAAGCCCTTCTTCGGCCGGGTCGAAGGCCCGGGGCCGGCGCTGCCGGACGAACGTGCGCGCCGGCGCCAGGAACTGGTCGACAACCTGCGCCTGGCCGACCACACCTATTGCAGCTACCGCAGCGGCAGCCAGTACCCGGCCGGCTCGCGCCCGATGGCCGAGAACGCCGACCAGAACGCCCCGAGCGCGCCGGTCACCGAGATGAATCCGATGCGCCTGGAAGGCGGCGGATCGGATGCCAGGGTGCAGGTGCAGACCTCGCAATCGCGGGTGTACATGGCCGCCAACGAGGCGGTGGCGTTTTCATTGCGCGCGGTCGACGCCGACGGCAACGTGCTGCCGCTGGTGGTCACGCGGGCGCTGGCGCGCGGCATCACCTACGGCGCGGCGCGTCCGGCGCCGCAGGTCACGGTGCCGTTCGCCGACGATGGCGGCGGGGCCGATCCGGTCCCGAACGATGGCGCCTTCGGCGGCGTGCTGGCCCCTGGCCAGACCGGCCTGGCCGGCTTCAACGGCACCATCCGCACCGAAGTGCGCTACAGCGTGGGCGGCAAGAGCGGGGCGGTGCTGTTCGACGTCATCTACACGCCCGAGCTGCCGGCGGTCTGGAGCGGTCCGGTGCGCGAAGCGGTCGAGAACGGCTCGCTGAACTTCTACCTGAAGGCCGACGTGCGCATGCCCGGCCGCTATATCGTCAGCGGGCGCGTCGACGATGCGCGCGGCAAGCCGTTCGCGCTGCTGACCTTCAACGACGTGCTGGGGCCCGGCCCCAACGAGATCAGGCTGACCATGTTCGGCAAGCTGATGCGCGACCAGGCGCATGACGACAATGCCGCCTTGCCGCTGACCCTGCGCGACGTCGACGCTTACCTGCTGAAGGAAAACACCGACCCCGACCGTGCCCTCATGCCGCGCCTGGAAGGCAAGGTCCATACCAGCAGGACGTATGCCCTGGCGGGTTTTTCCGACGCCGAATGGCAGAGCGAGGAAAGGTCGCGCTACCTGACCGAGTTCGGCAAGGACCTCACGCAGGCCCGCAACCGGCTCGGCGCCTTCGACCCGGCCCGGCCCTTGCCGCCGAGCGAGTGCGCGTCCAAAGAGCAGACCCGGCCCTGAAATAGGGAGATTGCACCCGGCCAGCGTAAAATAGCGCTTTGAATTCAGATAGTTGAGAATAAAGCATGTCGATACAATGGTTCCCGGGCCACATGGCCGCCGCCCGCAAGGAAGCTGCGGAACAGATGGAAAACATCGATGTGGTCATCGAGGTCCTCGACGCGCGCCTGCCGCAGGCGAGCAGCAACCCGATGGTCGAGGAGTTGCGCAAGTTCCGCCAGCGCCCCTGCCTGAAGGTCCTGAACAAGACCGACCTGGCCGATCCCCAGGCCACCGCCGCCTGGGCCGCCTGGTACGACGCCCAGGAAGGCGTGACCGCCTATCCGATGACGACCAAGAAGCCGTCCGACGTCAACCGCATCCCCGATCTGTGCAAGTCGCTGGCGCCGCACCGCGGCGTGCCGACCAAGCCGCTGCGCATCATGATCATGGGCATCCCGAACGTCGGCAAGTCGACCCTGATGAACGCGCTGCTCAAGAAGCGCGTGGCCAAGGTCGGCGACGAGCCGGCCGTGACCAAGACCCAGCAGCGGCTCTACCTGGACAAGTTCACGGTGCTGGTCGACACCCCCGGCATGCTGTGGCCGAAGATTGCGATGGAAAGCGACGGCATGATGCTGGCCGCCAGCCACGCGGTCGGCACCAATGCGGTGATCGAGGAAGAAGTCGCCGAGTTCCTCGGCACCCTGCTGCTGGAGCGTTACCCGCAGCTGCTGGCGGCGCGCTACGGCCTCAAGACCGAGGGCCTGGACGGCGTCGGCGTGATCGAAGGCGTGGCGGCGCGGCGCGGCTTCCGCGTGCGCGGGGGCGAATTCGACTACGAAAAGGCGGCCCACGTGCTGCTGCAGGACTACCGCCAGGGCGCACTTGGCCGCATCAGCCTGGAAACCCCGCAGAGCCGCGCCGAAGCCCTCGAGCGCCACCGCATCGAGATGGAGGAAAAGGCGCGCCTCGCCGCCGAGAAGGCGGCCCGCAAGGCCGAAGAGGCCGCACGCGGCAAGCGCGGCACATAAGCGGCGCATAAGAGGCACATAAGCGGCAGCGCCGCGCATGCGATCGAAGCCTGGTCAGGCCGTCTCGCCGGGCGCCGGCCCGAACCTGAAACTCGACACCGTCAGGGCGCCGAAGAACGCATCCTCGTGATACACGCAGGCCGCCGCCTCCTGCTCGGCCGCCCCCAGCGCCACCCACAGCGGCACCAGGTGATCCTCGCGCGGATGCGCATGGCGCGCGAACGGCGCATCGCTCCAGTGCAGCATCGCCTCGACCCGGTCGGCCGGGGACGATGCCAGCAGCACGTGCTGCAGCCACGCGTCGAACGCATGCGACGCCAGCGCGCCGCCCGGCCCGAACTGGCGCAGGTTGTGGAAGGACAGGCCGCTGCCCAGGATCAGCACGCCCTCGTCGCGCAGCGGCGCCAGCGCGCGGCCGGCGGCCAGGTGCACGGCCGGATCGTAGCCGTGGCGGATCGACAGCTGCACCACCGGCATGTCGGCGTCCGGCCAGACCGGGGCCAGCATCGAAAAAGTGCCGTGGTCGAAGCCGCGCTGCCCATCCAGCCCGGCCGGCAGGCCGGCGCCGCCGAGCAGGGCCGCGACGCGCTCGGCCAGTTGCGGCTGGCCGGGGGCGGGGTAGCGGACCTGGTAGGTGTGCGGCGGAAAGCCGCCGTAGTCGTAGATCATTTCCGGCGCCGCGCCGGATGACACCATGAAGCCCTCGGTCTCCCAGTGGCTGGTCACCACCAGCACCGCCTTCGGCCGCGCGCCGGCCTGGCGCCGGATGTCGACCAGCGAGGCTTCCAGCTTGTCGTAGGTGGCGCCGTACTGTGCCTTCATCCACGGCCAGGGGCCGCCTCCGTGCGAGACGAAATAAGTGGGCAGGCGGGACATGGCGGCTCCTTCGGACATCGGTTGAAACGCCAATGTTAGCCGATCAGTGGGAAGGACGTTGCGTCAGGGGCAGGGTGGCCTGGTCACGCGCCAGCGCCATCAGCGCGAACAGCCGCGCGCAGCGCATCCACCCCAGCACGATCACCACCAGCTCGGCCAGCAGGAACGCGCCAACGGTCCCGCCGGCTCCCAGCGCCGGCACGTGCAGCCGCGCCAGCGCCAGCAGCGCCGCCAAGGCCAGGCCGATGGCGGTGACGGCCACGTAGCTGCCCAGCAGCGCCAACGGGCGGCGCAGCAGCAGCCTGACACCGCCCCACCACGCCACCACCGCCGACTTGCGGCGCCGCTCGGTCGCCAGCAGGGCGCGGCCGGCGTCGACCGTCGCGTGCACGATCACGAACAGCAGCGCCGCCCCTGCCATCGCCAGGTGCGCGGCATGCCGGGCGTCGCTTTCCAGGAGCGCCGTCTCGGCCGTGCGGCCGGCAGCGCGGAACATGGCGCCGGCCAGCATGGCAGTCAGCGCGAGCGGAATCGCGGCCCACACCAGCATGCGCAGCATGCGCCCGTATTCCTGGGCGCCGGCCGCCAGCAGCGAGGACATGCCCAGGCGTCCCGGCGCGCGCGCGGCGGCCACCGTCATCCCCGACAGCAGCGGCGACAGCAGCAGGGTCAGCACCAGCGCCACCAGGCCGCCGCTGCCGATCGCGCTGCCCCAGCGCTCCTGGGCGCCGCCCATGACGTCGGCCAGGGCCAGCATGTCGAGCCGCTCGGCCAGCCGGGCGGCATGCACGGAATAATCGAGACTGGCCGACAGCATGCGCCACACCGGCAGCGCGGCCACCAGCGCCGGCAGCAGCAAGAGCAGGGCCCACCACAGCAGCAGGCGCCACTGCAGCGCGGCGCCGGCGGCGCGCAGCGCGCGCCTGACGCCGAAGCGGGGACGGCGCACGCCGCGCAGGGCATCGTTCTCGGGCGCCAGCGAGGGCGCCTCCAGTTGACTGTTCATCATACGGTTGCGATCAGGGAAATCAGGGTTTGGACGAAGGCGGCGAACTCCATGCCCCAGCGGCGCGAGGCGCTGGCGTCGGGCTCGAGCGTGCGGCTGTCGTCGAGCTTGCTGACGTCGAGGAAGTGGCGCCGCTGCGGATCCAGTTCGGCCGACACCGCCCTGGACGGCTTGACCCAGCTGAACTTGCGCCACGCCTCGGTGCCGTCCCAGCGTATGGTTTCGACGCTGCCGTCGGCGAAGCGCACGCGCAGGGTCTGCGCCACCGGCGCGCCGCGGCGCTGCAGCAACACCTCGGTGCGCCAGGGGTAGGGGCCCTGGCCCGGTTTGGCGTCCGGATGCGCTTTCTTCCACGCGGCGCGGGCGCTGTCGATGCGCTTGTCGACGTCGGCCTGTTTGTCCTCGGTCCAGGCGCTGCCGGTCTGGCGCGTGCCGGGCAGGGGTACTTCCTCGTGGCTGCCGAAGGCGCCGATGCGGTCGTCGACACGCGCGCTCGCATGGACCTGCTGCGCGAACAGCGTTTCCACCGCGGCGCGCTGGCCGGTCACCTCGGCCAGGGTTTCACGCAGGTCGGCGGCGCTCGGGTGGCGGAACTTCCAGCGCCGGTAGTATTCCTTGAAGGCGCGTTCCATGGCGGCCTTGCCGACCTGCGCTTCCAGGTCGCGCATGGCGACCGCCGTGCGCGCGTAGACCGGGCCGATGCCCTGCAGGCGGTCCCAGGCGTTCTGGCCGATCGGGTCGGCCGGCTCGGCGCGCGGCGTGCCGGCGCGTTCGGCCTCGAACACCTTGAAGTGCGGCGCCAGGCCGAGCTTGCGGCTGAGCGGCGTGGCCAGGTGGATGTCCTGGCCGCGATCGCGCAGCATGCGCAGGTTCCAGTATTCGTTGAGGCCTTCGTCCAGCATCGGTTCCTCGAATTCGTTCGAGGCCAGCAGGCCGTAGAAGTAACCGTGGCCGAATTCGTGGATGGTGACGAAGTCGAGCTGGTGGCGATCGAGCGTGCCTGGCGCAGCCTGGGTGTAGCCTTCGGCGGTGAAGAAGGTCGGGTATTCCATGCCGCCGGCTTCCTCGGCGTTGTAGGGCGGGATCACCACCGTCAGTGTCTTGTAGGGGTAGGGGCCGAGCGTATTGGAAAAATAGGTCAGCGAATCCTTGGCGGCCTGCAGGGCCGGCGCGGCGCTGGCCGCGTACTCGGGCGGATACAGCACGGTCAGGCCGACCGCCGGACTGCCCGGGCCGGTCCAGGTATCGACCAGCGGTTTCGCCGTGCGCTTGTCGGCGGTCCAGGCGAAGTCGTGGACGTCGCCCTGCACGAAGCGGTGGGTCAGCATGCCGTCCTTTTCCACCGGGGCGCCTTGCCGTTCGCCGGTGGCGCCGACGGTGTATTCCTTGGGCACGGTCAGCCTGACGTCGTAGCTGCCGAAGTCGGCGTAGAACTCGGACTCCAGGTGGAACTCGTGCGCGTTCCAGCGCGGCGCGGTGGCGCCGCGTTCGCCCGGCAGTTCCAGCACGCCGATCTTGGGGAACCACTGGCCGACCAGGTGGAAGCTGCCGAAGTAGCCGGTGCGCGCGATCACGCGCGGCAGCTGGGTGTGGAAGGCGATGTCGAAGGTGGTCGAGGCGCCCGGCGTTACCGCGGCCGGCAGGTCGAAGCGCACCACCGTGTGGTCGGTGGCCGGGCCGCCGTCGGGATGGACGAAGGTCCACGGCACCCGGGCGTCGCCCTGGCTCACGTTGCGCAGCGCGATGTGGCCCCATTCGCCATCCTTGATGTCGACGCCGGAGCGGAAGCCCGTCTCGCGCAGGCGCTTCTCGGTGAAGAAGGTGCTGCCGCTGCCCTCGAAGGCGTTCATGTACAGGTGCAGGTAGACGCTTTTCACGGGCACGGCGCTGCGGTTGCGCCAGGTGAGCTTTTCGTGTCCGGTGACGGTGTGCCTGACCGGGTCCAGCGTGGCGTCGATGTCGTAGTGGACCACGCGGTCGGACAGGGTCGCTTCGTTGCCGCTGCGCGGGCCGCCCCAGGCGTCCGGGCTGCTGGGCACCGAGACCGCGGCCGCGTGCGGCGCCGCCAGGGCGATGCCATCGGGCGATGGAGGCGCCGGACCTGCCGCCGCGGCGGCGGCCGGCGGCGCGGTGGATGCACCGGGCTGCGCCAGCATGGTGGCGGTGACGGCCGCGCCCGCGGCCAGCAGCATGCCGGCCGCGCCGGTCTTGAATACGGTGGAACCGAGGATGGAACTGAGTCGCATGGAAGCACCCGGAAGTCTGCAGCGAAAAGAGGATCTTGCTTTTTTGCCACACACTATATGCGAGAATGCGACCAACAAGCCACTCGTTATGATGACTTCGAGGTCCGCGCGATGGCGGCGGGCTTTTATCAAGGCTATAATCGTCCGGTTCTGGTGCCCTTGCCTGTGTTCCGCAGGCAAAGTTAAACGGGAAACACGGCGCGCTTCCGCCTCCAGCGAAGCGTCAACGTGTGCTGCCCCCGCAACGGTAAGCAAGCGCCGCTTCGACAAGCGGCAGGCCACGTCCGAAAACCACCGTGCAGATTCGCACGGGAAGGTAACGCGGTCCGTCTTGCCAGCCCGGATACCGGCCAGACAGGGGGAAGCCGCCATGTGCCGCTTCCGTATGCAGCCGGGGTGCGGGGACGCGCACCGGTCAACGAATCGAATAACAATCCAATGAATCCTGCTGTTGTTTCCGGCGGCGCACCGGCCGTCCGGCCGCTCGCGCTGGCCTGCGCCGTCGCCATGTCCTTCCTTGCCGCCACCGCCGCCGCCCAGGAGGCGCCTTCGAGCGCGCCTTCGACCATCGTCGTCACCGGCGCGCGCTTCCCCAGCGACGCCGCGCTGCGCCCGATCGGCGCCACCGTCATCACCCGGGACGAGATCCGCCGCGCCGGCGTCAGCGACGTGAACGCGGCGATCCGCAAGATCGGCGGCGTGTTCGGACGCCAGAGCCTGGACGGTTCGCCCGACTTCGCGCTCGACCTGCGCGGCTTCGGCACCAACAGCGCCCAGAACATGGTGGTGATGGTCGACGGCGTGCGCCTGAACGAAAACGAGCTGGCGAACCAGGTGCTGGCCACCATCCCGATCGATACCGTCGAGCGCGTCGAGATCACGCGCGGCGGCAGCAGCGTGCTGTACGGCGAAGGCGCGACCGGCGGCGTGATCCAGGTCTTCACCCGCGGCGGTATCCGCGGCGGCGCCGGCCAGGGCATGCACGGCTCGGTGTTCGCCGAGGGCGGGCAGTTCCACCAGCACGACGTGCGTGCCTCGCTGACCCAGGTGACCGGCGACATCACCGCCGACGTTGCCGTCGCGCGCCAGGGCAACGAGGGCTACCGCGAGAACAGCCGCTACGACCTGCGCAATTTCAGCGTCGGCCTGCAGACGCGCCTCGGCAGCCGCGAAGGCAATGGCGGCAACGGCGGCCGCATCGGCGTGCGCGTGGACAGCGCGCAGCAGGAATCGCGCCTGCCGGGTTCCTTGACCCTGGAACAGTTCCAGCAGGCCCCAACCCTGGCGTCGACACCGAAGGACTTCGGCTCGCTCGACACCAACCGCGTCAGCGCCTTCGGCGAATACCGCATCGGCGCGCTCGACCTGGCGGCCGAGCTGTCGCACCGCGAGCGCAGCGTGCGTTCGAACTACCTGTCGAGCGACTATCCGTCGGTGAACGCCTATGACGGCCGCCAGGACCAGTTCTCGCCGCGCGCGCGCTGGCTCGGTAACGTGGGCGGCATGCTCAACGAGGCCGTGGCCGGCATCGACCTGACCCGCTGGAAGCGCAAGACCACCTCCGACTATTCGCGCGCCGACGCCAGCCAGACCGCGCGCGCCGTCTACCTGCGCGACGAGCTGCGCTTCGATGCCGCCCACGAAGGCCGCCTGGCGGTCGGCGCACGCCACGAGACCTTCGACAAGGACTACGGCGACACGCTGGCCGGCGGCATCGTGGAAGACACTTCGCAATCGCACAACGCCTGGGAAGTCCAGGCCAGCTACAAGCCGCTGCCGCTGCTGGAGGTGTACGGCAAGGCGGGGCAGAGCTACCGCGTGGCCAATGTCGACGAGAACAGCTACCGCTCCGGCATCGACGTGCTGAAGGGCCAGACCTCGCACGACCTGGAATTCGGCGCGACCCTCAGCAACGGCGCCGGCGACGCCAGGCTGAGCGCGCGCGCGTTCCGCCACAAGCTGCGCAACGAGATCTTCTACGATCCGACCCTGAACGGCGGCTGGGGCGCCAACACCAACCTCGATCCGACCCGGCGCCAG
>Ga0308170_10004558_pt1 | contig 10905 bp, 10 predicted proteins | sample PhyBR2_2_FD_202136 | JGI IMG/M metagenome (GOLD analysis project Ga0308170, IMG submission 202136) | Phyllosphere microbial communities from UC Gill Tract Community Farm, Albany, California, United States - DLSLSB.R2 | ecosystem: Host-associated > Plants > Phyllosphere > Unclassified | place... | reverse complement strand
CTGGTGATCGACGTGATGAAGCCCGCCACCCTCGGCTTCGTGATGCCGGGCATGAGCCGCGAATATGGCCTCGACAAGCAGAACGCCGGCTTCCTGGCCCTGATCGCGCTGACCGGCACCACCGTCGGTTCGGTGATCTGGGGCCAGGTCGCCGACCGCTTCGGACGCCGCGCCACCATTTTGCTGTCCGCCCTGATGTTCATCGGCACCGCGATCTGCGGCGCCATGCCCTCCTTCGGCTGGAACCTGGCGATGTGCTTCCTGATGGGCGCCTCGGCAGGCGGCATGCTGCCGATCACCTTCACCCTGATGGCCGAGATGATCCCGGCGGCGCACCGCGGCTGGCTGCTGGTGGCGCTGGGCGGGATCGGCAACTCGGCCGGCTACCTGGTCGCCGCCGGCGCCGCCGCCCTGATCGAGCCGCTGTTCGGCTGGCGCGTGCTGTGGCTGCTCGGCTTGCCGACCGGCGCGGTCATCATCCTGCTCAGCCGCCTGCTGCCGGAATCGCCGCGCTTCCTCGCCGGCGCCGGCCTGCACGACGAGGCGCGCGCCGTGCTGGCGCGCTTCGCCGGCAAGGCGGTCGAAGCGGACGCCGATACCACGCACGCGGCGGCGCCCCAGGATGCCGGCATGCGCGCGCTGCTGCGCGGCGGCTACGGTCCGCTGACGATCGGCATGCTGGTGGCCGGCATCGCCTGGGGCCTGGCCAACTTCGGCTTCCTGCTGTGGCTTCCGACCAACCTGCGCGCGATGGGCATGGACGCCGCCGCCGCCACCGCGCTGCTGGCGCGCACGGCCGTCATCGCCCTGCCCGGCACCCTGGCCGTGATCTGGCTGTACCACCGCTGGAGCACGGTCAAGACCCTGGTGACCTTCATCGCACTCAGCTCGCTCAGCCTGGCGGCCTTCTTCGTGCTCGGCCGGTTCGGCGTCAACTCGACCGCGGCGCTGACGCTGGCGACGGTCGCCCTGCTGGTCTCCATCAGCGGCGCGATCGCGACCCTGATTCCCTACGCGTCGGAGATCTATCCGGTGCACCTGCGCGCCACCGGCTCGGGCCTGATCGCGGCCGGCTCCAAGCTGGGCGGCATCTTGGGCGCCGGCCTGGGCGTGGCCGGCCTGTTCGGCAACGTGTCGCTGGCGGCGCTGGTGATCGCCGTGCCGATGGCGCTTGGGGCCATCCTGCTGGCCAGGAACGGCATCGACACCCGCGGGCAGCGCCTGGAGGACATCCAGCGCATGATCGACAGCGACGACGAGCAGGACCTGAAAGTCGCCTGAGAGTGCTGAGCGGGGCTCAGGTCGCGCAAGGCACCAGGCGGCGCACGAGCTTCTCGATGGTCAGCCCCTGCACCAGTACGGAGAAGACCACGACCACGTAGGTGATCGTGACCAGCGTGTCGCGCTCGGGGCTTTCCGGCAGGGACAGCGCCAGCGCGACCGAGATGCCGCCGCGCAGCCCGCCCCAGGTCAGCACCTGCCACGCACCATCTGGCAAGCCGAAGCGCTTGCCCAGCCAGGCGACCGGCAGGCCGGCGCTCAGCAGTCTGGCAGCGAGCGTCACCGCCACCGCCAGCATCCCCGCGGCAAGCAATTTTCCTGAAAACGGCAACACCAGCGCCCCGAACCCGATCAGTACGAACAGGATCGCATTGAGCATGGAGTCGAGCAGCTCCCAGAATTGGTCGAGATGCTCGCGCGTGACGTCGGACATCGCCTTGCGCCGGCCCAGGTTGCCGACCAGGATCCCGGTCGCGACCATCGCCAGCGGACCGGATACGTCCAACGCCTGCGCCAGGCTGTAGCCGCCGATCACCGCCGCCACCGTGATCAGCACTTCTTCCTGGTAGCTGTCGATGGACTTGAGCAGCAGGTACGTGAGGGCGCCGAGGAGCAGTCCGAAGGCGATGCCGCCGCCGGCCTCGCGCAGCAGCAGCACGAGGGTTTCGATGACGCCTGGCGGCCGATGGCTCGCGGCCATCGCCGCCATCACAGTGAACACGACGATGCCGACGCCGTCGTTGAACAGCGACTCGGCCGAGATCACGGTTTCCAGGTTGGAGGGGGCGCCCACCTTGCGCAGCAGACTGGTCACCGAGATCGGGTCGGTCGGCGCGATCAGGGCGCCGAAGACCAGGCACCAGGCCAGGGGCAAGTCCAGGCCCGCAAGCCGCATGCACCAGTACAACCCGAAGCCGACCAGCAACGCAGCCGCGACCGTGCCTACGATAGCGAGCAGGCTGACTTGCCAGCGATAGCGCGCCAGTTCAGCGAAGTCGACCTGCAAGGCGCCAGCGAACAACAGCACGCTCAGCATGCCCTGCATCAGCACGTTCGAGAAGTCGATGTGCGCCAGCAGCTGGCGGGCGTAGTGCTCCGGCGCCGTGACCCCGGCCAGGTGGAGCATCATGGCGGATGCGGACAACATCAGCGCGGCCGCCGTCACGCCGATCGTCGAAGGCAGACTGAGGAAGCGTGCGTTCAGCCAGGCGATGAGCGCCGTGACGGCCAGAATAATGGGAATTACAGCGGGCATCGATGTCCTTCGAGTTGCGACCGGGCCTACTGATTGTACAGGTAGGCCGCCATGTCGCGCGCCTCGGCGCGGCTCACGCCCAGGTCCGGCATCGCGGTTTTCGGGTCGATCTCGCGCGGACGCATGATCCATTTTTCGAGGTTCTCGGCGCTGTTCGGCAGCACCCCGGCGACGTAGCTGGCGTTGCGGATCTCCTTGAGCGAGGGGCCGACCTGGCTGCGCGCATCGGACACGCCCTTGATCTCGTGGCAGGCGGCGCAGCCGTAGCGGTCGAGCAGCTGCCTGCCCACCTGCGGGTTGCCGCCGCTGAGCGGATCGACCTTCGGGTGCTTCGAGCAGCCGGCCAGGACGGCGGCCAGGAACAACAGCGGGATCCAACGCTTCATCGATTGCCCTCCACGACGATGGTACGCGCTTGCGGCCGCCGCACCAGCCAGCGCGCGCACAGCACCAGCCCGGCCGCGACATAGGCCAGGCCGCCCGGAATCCACATGATCAGGCCGCCGAGCTGCTGGTCTTCCAGCGCCGTCAAGCCGAACGCCTGGGCGCGGCTGCCGTACATGGGATACCAGACATGCTCCGACATCGTGAACAGCGCGCCCAGCGCACCCGTATGCATCATGGTCGTGAACAGGTAGAGGATGGCGGCGCCGCGTGACTTGTTCAAGCTTCCATTACGGACGCCATCCTTGCCCAGCACCGCCCACCAGAACAGCAGCGCCGAAAACAGGAAGCAGAAGTGCTGCAGCGCGTGGATGCCGTTGTCGGCCAGGGCGTACTGGAAGGTGGCCGGCACATGCCACATCCACAAGGCGGCGAAGTGCAGCAGCCAGGCATTCAGCGGCAGCGTGATGCTGCCCCAGGCGGCGCGCACGGCGCCGTTGCGGGTGGATGCCCCGATGCGGCGGCGCCAGTCGTGCGGAAAGGCCCAGACCCACACGCCGAGCGGCCGGCCCAGCACCAGCAAGGGCGCGGCGACGATCATCAGCATCTCGTGCTGCACCATGTGGGCGGCAAAGGAAAAGCTGCCGGCCGAATCGACCGGCGAGGCCAGCGCCAGCACCAGGGTCGCCCAGCCCAGGCCGAAGCACAGCGCCTGGCGCCGCAAGGGTTCGCGTGAGGTGCGCGCGCGCGGCCACAGGGTGCGCATGCCGAGCGCGTACAACAGCACCGACAGCGCCAGCAGGAGCAGCACCCAGGGCTCCGCGCCCCATTGCAGCGCGTCGGCCGCCGTGTACTGGTTTTCGACGTCGTGCGCGAGTGCGCCGGCGGCCGGGAAGCACAATGACAGGCCGATCAGTTTGCGCATGGCGACAATATCCACTGCGGAAACCATTGCGCGATCACGACCAGGCAGGACAGGCTGCCGACCATGAAGGCCACCAGCGCGACGAAAGGCCGGCGCTGCGGCGCGGCGTCGCTCGGCTGCCCGTCTTGCGGCCCGGCGTCCGTCCAGTTGCGCCAGGCCATCCAGCTCATCCAGGCGCAGGCGAGCAGGAGCAGCGCCGACACCAGGTTTGGCGCGAGCATGTGCTGGCGCGAACATGAGGGCGTCACAAGCGAATAGGTGATGGACAGGTTGGTCAGGGCCAGGGTCGGCGCTACCAGCAGGGCTGGCCAGTTCTTCATGCTTCCTCCCGCATCAGTAACGCGCTCCGAAATAGACGACCGCATAGATCGGTATCCAGCTCAGCACCACGAAATACCAGTAGGCCGCGTTTTCGCTGACGTCGACGAAGCGCTTGCTCTCGAACGGTCCAGTAAAGGTCAGCACCGTGAGCACCGCGCTGTCGTAGGTGTCGGTGGCCAGGTGGGTGGTGTGCAGGCCGATCAGCATCCAGACCACCGAGCCGTAGGCGTCGCTGTCCCAGCGTGTATTCAGCGCCGTGAACTCCAGGCCGCGCACCACCAGGAAAGCGATCGAGAACAGCAGGCAGACCACCATCCACAGCCGCACCGGGCCGAGCTCCATGCGCTCGGCGGCTTTCTTGGCCAGCTGGTTGGGGACCATGCTGGCCACCAGGATGACGGTGTTCAGGGAGCCCCACAGCAAGTCGGGCGGCATGCCCGTCATCGGCCACACGTTGGCGTGACTGCGCAGATAGAAGTAGCTCATGATCGTCAGCGCGAACACCGTGCTCTCGATCGCGATCAGGCCGAGCGTGGCCCACCACATCGGGCTGCGCTGGCCGAAGCCGAAGGTCGGCAGCGAAGCCACGTCGAGGCCCGCGCCCGGGTGCATGGGCGCATGCGGCTCGGGCGGTTCGGGGCGGGCCGGTTGCGCGTGGCCGCGCTGGCGTTCATTGGGTTCGCTCATGGCCGCACCTCCACGCGCGCGCGGCGCTCGGCCACCGCGCGCTTCGGCCAGAACCACAGGGTCGCCGCGATCGCTACCGGCACCGAACCCCACACCACGGCCCAGGGCGTGACGATCGAGCCGATGAAAAAGATCGTGGTCGCCACCGCCGACCAGAACGGCCACGGACTCGGCGTCGGCAAGGCCATGCGGTGGTCGGGCAGCGCATCGGCCACCGTGGTGACCAGTACGACGCGGTCGTCATTGTCCAGGCCCGTCACGTGGCTTGGTTCCTGCATCGGCTGCCACAGCGGATAGCGGCCGTGGACCACCGGCACCCGCTCGAAGTTGCCGGCCGGCGGCGGCGAGGCCATGCTCCATTCCAGGGTGCCGGCGCCCCACGGGTTCGCGCCGGCGGGTTCGCCGTGCCGGCGGCTGACCAGGACATTCACGATGAACAGCAGCACGCTGGCCGCGATCATGAAGGCGCCGACGGTCGCGGTCAGGTTCATGCCGCCCCAGCCCATCTGCTCGGGATACGTGTAGATGCGCCGCGTCATGCCCTGCAGGCCGAGGATGTGCATCGGGAAGAAGGTGACGTTGAAGCCGATGAAGAACAGCCAGAACTGCCAGCGGCCCAGGCGCTCGTTCAGCATGCGCCCGGTGAACTTCGGGAACCAGTAATAGAAAGCGCCGAACAGCGGGAACACGCCACCGCCGAACAGCACGTAGTGCAGGTGGGCGACCACGAAGAAGGTGTCGTGCAGCTGGACGTCGAGCGAGACCGAGGCCAGCATCAGGCCGGTCAGGCCGCCCGCCAGCAGGATCACGAAGAACGCCAGCACGAACAGCAGCGGCGTCTTGAAGTTGATCTTCCCGCTCCCCAGCGTCGCGATCCAGCAGAAGATCTGCACCGCGGTCGGGATCGCGATCATCAGGCTGGCAGCCGTGAAAAAGGTCTTGCCCAGCTCCGGCAGGTTGGTGGCGAACATGTGGTGCACCCACAGGCCGAAGGCGAGGAAGGCGGTGGCGATCAGGGCCAGCACCATCGCCGGGTAGCCCACCACCGGACGCCGTGTGAAGGTCGCGATGATGCTGGACATGAAGCCCAGCGGCGGGATGAAGATCAGGTAGACCTCGGGGTGGCCGAAGAACCAGAACAGGTGCTGCCACAGCAGCGCGTCGCCGCCCTCGCCCGGGTTGTAGAAATGGGTGCCGACCAGGCGGTCGCAGATCAGGGCGGTACTGGCCAGCATCACAGCCGGCATCGCGAACAGCACCATCACCGAGGTGGCCAGCATGGTCCAGACGAACAGCGGCATGCGGTTCAGGGTCATGCCGGGCGCGCGCATCTTGAGGATGGTGCAGATGATGACGATCGCCTCCATCAACGCGGCCAGCTCGGTGAACGTGATCATCTGGGCCCAGACGTCGACGCGCTTGCCGGGCGAGTACTGGGGGCCGGACAAGGGGACGTAGGCGAACCAGCCGGCGTCCGGGCCGATGTCGAGGAAGTAGGCCACATACAGCATGATCCCGCCCATGGTGAAGATCCACCAGGCGAAGGCGTTCATGCGCGGAAAGGCCACGCTGCGCGCGCCTATCATCAGCGGCACCAGGTACATGGCGACCGCCTGCATCACCGGGACCGCGAACAGGAACATCATGGTCGACCCGTGCATCGTGAACATCTGGTCATACTGGTCCGGCCCCACCACCCGGCCGTTCGGCTGCGCCAGCTGCAGGCGCATGGCCAGGGCCAGCAGGCCGGCCAGGACAAAGAAGACGAAGGTGGTGATCATGAAGCGCTTGGCGATGGTCTTGTGGTTGATCGCACAAAACCAGCCGAAGAAGCCGGGCGGATCGCGCCAGGTCGCCTCCAACTGCTCGGCATCGCGTACGGTCATTTGAGGGTCTCCAGGTAAGTCAGCAGGGCCTGCAAGTCGTCGGGCGGCAGGCTGTTGGCGGGCATGTTCACGCCGGGCTTCATGGCCTGCGGGTCGGCGATCCAGCCGGCCAGGTAGCCCCGGTTGTTGGGGAACATGCCGGCGCCGATGGTCTGGCGGCTGGCCAGGTGGGTCAGGTTCGGCCCGAGTCCGGCGCCGGCCGTGGTCCCGCCGATCGTGTGGCACATCACGCAGGTGGTGCCGAGGAACACCTGCTGGCCACGCCGCGCCAGCGCGGTGGCCGGCGCGGGCGCAGGCTGGCGCTGGCGCTCCGCCCAGGCTTCATAACCCTGGCTTGGCTCGGCCGTCACCTGCAGGGCCATCAGCGCGTGCTCCAGGCCGCAGAACTCGGCGCACTGGCCGCGATAGACGCCCGGCCGGTCGGCGCGCAGGCGCAGGATCGCGGTGCGGCCCGGGATCAGGTCCTTCTTGCCCTGCAGGTTGGGGATCCACAGGCTGTGGATCACGTCGCTGCTGTGCAAGGTGACGATGACCGGGCGCCCGACCGGAATGTGCAGCTCGTTGGCGGTGGTGAATTCACGCGAGGGATCGGCGTCGCGGTAGCGCGCCTCCCACCACCACTGGTGTCCGACCAGCTCGATGTTGACGGCGCCTTCGAGCGGCAGCCTGGCCATGGCGCGGCTGGTGAAGACGTCGGCCGCGAGCAGCGCCAGCAGCCCGATGGCGGAGAGTCCGACCGCCCAGGCGATACGACGGTGGATGCGCGACTCCGGCCGCGCCAGGGAGGACACGTCCGCCATCGACTCGTGGTCCGCGCGGGGCGCGCGCCACAGCGCAACCAGGCAGGCGACGACGATGGCGACGAACACCAGCGTGCACAGGCCGAGCGTGAAGTTCCACAGCTTGCCGATGTGGGCCGCCTGCGCGCCGGCCGGGCGCAGCGCATCCTGGAACGGCGCCGCCGCCGCGCCGGCGGCTGCCAGCGCACCCGATGCAAACAAGGCCGCGCGTGTCTTCATCGTTCCACCGCCGGCGTCTGTTCCTGGACCGGGGTCTCCTTCTCGCGCCGCGATTCGCCCTTGCCGTCCTGCAGGGTATCGCCGCGGCTGGACGCCACGTTCTTGCTCAGCTGCCCGCTGAGCGAGCGCACGAAGGCGGCCAGTTGCCAGATCTGGTCTTCGGTCAGGTGCGCGCCGAAGGCCGGCATGCCGTTCGGCCGGCCATAGGCGATCGAAGCGTAGATGCTGGCGGGATCGGCGCCATAGCGCCACTTGGCGTCCATCAGCGGCGGACCCATGTTGCCGCCGCCGGCCGCGTGGCAGCCGTTGCAGTTGAAGGCGCGGTACCAGGTCTTGCCCTGCGAAACCGCATAGGCATTGTCCGTGTAATGGCTGACGACGATCGGGGCGGGTTGCGCGGTGGACGTGGGCTGGGTGACGCCGGAAGTTCCAGGCGGCGCCGTCGTCGGGCGCTTTTCGCGATAGCACCCGGACAGGGCCAGGGCAAACGCCAGACCGGCAAGCACGACACTGCCAACTCTGTTCTTCATCATTGTCCTCCTGCCACACGCGGCACGTAATAGGCGTCGAGGATGGCGTCGATGTCGGCCTTGCGCCGCACCAGCACGCCGTCCAGGCGGGCGCGCAGGGCCGGGTCGTCCTTGCGCACGCCCATCGCGATCGAATATTCGAAAGGCGCCGCCAGCCCGCCTGGCGGCGTCACCATCGACACGGTCATCGGGCGCGCCGCGCGGTGCGCGAACCAGCCGGCTTGCGGCCCCCAGGCCAGGGCCACGTCGATATTGCCGGCCTGGAGCGCGTCGACCATCCGGCTGACGGCGGGGCCATCGCCGTACACCAGGAAGCCGCTGACGTTGTCGACCGCTCCGCCCGCGGCCAGCGCATGGCCGGGCGGGCTGGCGGCAAGATCGTTGCCGATCAGCTGGACGCCGAAGCGGCGGGTGCGCAGTTCGGCCGGGTCGAAACGCGTGAAGGCCGGGTCCTGCGCGCGCGTGACCGCCACATAAGCCGAGCGGTAATACGGTTGGGTGAGCAGCACCCGCTCGAATCCGGCCGGCACGCCGATGAAGACGTCGCACTCGCCCGCGCCAAGAGTCTTGCGTACGAAGCCGCGGCGCTGCTCCTGCCAGAAGTAGCGCAGCTGCATGCCGAGATCGTCCGCGACCAGGCGCGCAATGCGGTTCTCGAATCCGGATTCGTCACGCTGCGAGTACGGCAGATTGTCCGGATCCGCGCAGACGCGCAGCGCCGGCTTGTCCGCGGCATGCGCGGCGGCCACGCCCGCCAGCAGCAGCGCCGCCAGCAGCGCTTTCCAGTCAGGGCAGCGCGAAGACATACAGCGTCCCTCCCTTGCCCGTGTAGTCCGGCAGGTCCTTCATGACGTTGACGAAGCCGCCGCCGGCGGTGCCGTCACGCTTGTCGAGGCCGCCCGAGACGATGGCGCCGGCCCAGCCCCCCACGCCCGCCAGCACGGCGACGTACTGCTTGCCGTCCGGACCGCGATAGGAGACCGGCTGGCCGATGATTCCCGAGCCGGTCTTGAACTGCCACAGCGGCTTGCCGCTGCGCGCGTCGACCGCCTTGAACCAGCCGTCCATGGTGCCGTAGAAAACCAGGTCGCCGCCCGTGGCCAGCGCCCCGCTCCAGACCGGGAAGCGCTCGGCGATCTCCCAGCGCTTGCGGCCCGCCGCGACATCCCAGGCCGTGAACGCGCCGCGGTTGCCGCTGGGACCGACTTTCTGCTTGACGTCCAGGCCAACGTACGGGGTACCGGCGATATACGAGACGGCGGAGGTTTCGGCGTCCTGGCACAGGTCCTGGTGCGGGATGTACAGCAGCTGCGTGCGCGGCGACCAGGCCGAGGGCTGCCAGTCCTTGCCGCCCGGGGACGCCGGGCAGATGTCGCGGATCACCTGGCCCACGTGCGGCTCCTTCTCGGGGTTGTATTTCAGCGCGCCGGTCTTCAGATCGACGCCTTCGCTGGTGGTGATGTGCACGAAGGGCGAGGCAGACAGCACCTGGCCGTTCAGGCGGTCCATCACGTAGACATAGCCGTTGCGGTCCGGATGCACCAGCACCTTGCGCTGACGGCCGCCGATGGGCAGGTCGAGCACCAGGTTCTCGTTGACGCCGTCGTAATCGTGCAGGTCATGCTGGCTGTACTGGTAATACCAGAGCGCCTGGCCGTCGCTGGGGCGGCGCGCGAAGACCCCGGAAGTCCACTTGTTGTCGCCGGGCCGCTGCTCGGGGTTCCAGGGGCCGGGGTTGCCGGTGCCGTAGTAGATCAGGTCGGCCTCGGGGTCGTAGGAGATCCAGCCCCAGACGTTACCGCCGCCGATCTTCCAGCCATCCGCCGGCCAGCTCTTCACGCCCAGGTCCTTGCCGCGGTCCTTCGCGTAGAAGGGCTTGAAATCCGGCCCGATCAGCACGTCCTTGTCCGGCCCGGTGCTCCAGGCACGCCAGGCTTCCTTGCCGGTTTTGGTGTCGAGCGCCACCAGCCAGCCGCGCACTCCGAGTTCGCCGCCGCTGTTGCCGACCAGGACCTTGTCCTTGACCACCAGCGGCGCCATCGTGATCGTTTCGCCCTTCTTGATGTCGCCCAGCCTGGTGCGCCAGATCTCCTTGCCGCTGGACGCGTCCACCGCAATCGTCTGGCCGTCGAGCGTATTCATGAAGATCTTCCCGTCCGCGAACGCCACGCCGCGGTTGACCACGTCGCAGCAGGCCACGCCCTGGGCATGGGCCTGTGGGTTCGGTTCGAATTTCCACTTCTGCGGCGCGCCCGGCTTGGAAAGGTCGAGCGCGAACAGGGTGTTGGGGAAAGGCGCGACCACGTACATGGTGTCGCCGACCACGATGGGCGCGGCTTCCTGGCCCTTGTCGACGCCGGTCGAGAAGGTGAAGGCCACCTTCAGTTTGGCGACGTTGGTGGCGTTGACCTGGTCGAGCGCGCTGTAGCGGGTGCTGGCGTAATCCCTGGCCGCCATCGGCCATTCGCCGTCCGCGCTTTGCGGGTGGGTCTGCGCGTGCGCCGAGGCGCACATGATCGCGCTCGTGCATGCGACTGCGAGCCAGGCGCCAGGTCTCGCACGGACCTTGAGTGCAGGCATATTGTCCCCTTAGAATAGTGCAAAATCGATAACTTCA
>Ga0308170_10004555_pt1 | contig 10906 bp, 13 predicted proteins | sample PhyBR2_2_FD_202136 | JGI IMG/M metagenome (GOLD analysis project Ga0308170, IMG submission 202136) | Phyllosphere microbial communities from UC Gill Tract Community Farm, Albany, California, United States - DLSLSB.R2 | ecosystem: Host-associated > Plants > Phyllosphere > Unclassified | place... | reverse complement strand
CAGCAGTGCGCGCGTTTCGGCTTCGACGCCACGCTGCGCCCCGGCGATGTCCTGACCCTGGGCGGCCTGGACTGGCAGGCGCTGGCCGCACCGGGCCACGATCCGCATGCGCTGCTGCTGTGGTGCGAGGACGAGGGCATCCTGATCTCGGGTGACGCCTTGTGGTCGAACGGCTTTGGCGTCGTGTTTCCCGAGCTCGCCGGCGAACCGGGTTTCGATGACGTCGGCGCCACGCTCGACCTGATCGCCACGCTCGGTGCGCGGCTGGTGATCCCCGGCCACGGCGCGCCATTTGCCGACGTCGATGCGGCCTTGCAGCGCGCCCGCTCGCGCCTCGATTACCTGGCCGCCGACCCCGTCCGCAATGCGCAGAACGGCGTGAAGGTGCTGTTGAAATTCCTGCTGCTCGAGCGCCGGCGCCTGGCGCTCGCCGATGTTCAGCATCTGTTCGCGACGATTCCGTTGCTGGTGCTGGCGCGCGAACATTTCCTGCCCGGCGATGCTGCGGCATTGGCGCACTGGGCGGTAGGCGCGCTGGTCAAGGCCGGCGCCGCCCGCATCGAGAAGGGCACGCTGATAGACGCTTGAACCTGGCGCTTGAACCTGGTGCTTGAGCTGAATTAGAGCCAGGAATCTAGCACGATCGTGCTTTTTTGGCCTATCATCATCCCGCTGGCCCGATCAACGAACCGAAAGTTATCCCCCATGGCGCTGCCCACCGTCCTGCAAAACCTGACTTTACCCGTCATCGCGTCCCCGATGTTCATCGCCAGCGGTCCGGCCCTGGTGGCTGCGCAATGCAAGGCGGGCATCGTCGGCGCCTTCCCGGCGCTGAACGCGCGTCCGGCCGAGCAGCTCGACGTGTGGCTGACCAATCTGCAGAAAGAACTGGCCGACTACCAGGACGCCAACCCGGACAAAAAGCTAGGACCGATCGCCGTCAACCAGATCGTGCACCAGTCGAACGACCGGCTCGCACATGACGTCGAGGTCTGCGTGAAGCACCAGGTGCCGATCATCATCTCTTCGCTGCGCGCGCCGCCGCAAGAGATGCTGGACGCCGTGCACGCCTACGGCGGCATCGTGCTGCACGACGTGGTGTCGATCCGCCACGCCGAAAAGGCGCTGGAGGCGGGCGTGGACGGCCTGATCCTGGTCGCGGCCGGCGCCGGCGGCCATGCGGGGGCGCTCTCGCCGTTTGCGCTGGTGGGTGAGGTCCGGCGATTCTTCGACGGCCCGATCGCGCTGTCCGGCTCGATCGCCACCGGCGACGCCATCCTCGCCGCGCAGGCGATGGGCGCCGACCTCGCCTACATCGGCTCGCGCTGGCTGGCCACGCGCGAATCCAACGTCAGCGACGCCTACCGCGACGCGATCGTGTCGTCCTCGGCGGCGGACATCGTGTACACGAACCTGTTCACCGGCGTGCACGGCAACTACCTGAAGAAATCGATCGTCGCGGCGGGGCTGGATCCGGATAACCTGCCGGTGTCGGACAAGAGCAAGATGAGTTTCGGCTCGGGCAGCGCCAAGGCCTGGCGCGACATCTGGGGCGCCGGCCAGGGCGTGGGCCTGATGGAAGACGTGCCGACCGTCGCCGAGATGGTGGAGCGGCTCAGGCAGCAGTATCAGGCGGCGCGGGAACGGCTGGCGCTCCGATAAGGTCGTCCAGCTTGTCCTCGTCGCGGATCACCCACAAGCCCGGCAAATTGCGCCAGTAGCCATGCGCATCCATCCCGAACCCGACCACGAAGCGGTTCGGGATGCTCAGGCCGACGATATCCGCCTGCACCGGCTTGGTCTTGCCCAGCTCCTTGTCGCAGAACACCGCCAGGATCACCTCGGCCGCGCCCATCTCGAGCAGGCGCCGCTTGACCTCGGCCAGCGTCTCGCCTTCGTCGAGGATGTCGTCGACCACGATGATGGTGCGCCCGGCCACGTTCTGGCGCGGGATCACCTTCCACACCACTTCGCCGCCCCGGTCCAGGTCGCCGTAGCGGGTCACGTGGATGTAGTCGAATTCGAGCGGGAAGTTCAGTTGCGGCAGCAGGTGGCCGGTGAACACCACCGCGCCGCCCATCACGCCCAGCACGAGCGGAAAGGCGCCGACGGCGTCGCTGTCGAAACGCTGGTTCAGCACGTCGGCGACGTTGCGCACCGCGGCCTGCACCTTGTCCGCGCTGACGAGTTCCTCGGCGTTGGCGAGGAGGCTGCGGGCGCGCGTGTAATGGAAGTCTTGCATGGTCTGTCGTGAACGAATGAAACGGTGTCGATTATGCGTCAGAACGCGGTCGACTGCGTTCCGCTTGGCATGACCCGGGCGCTCGCGTGGTCCTCTGCACCATTTCGGGCGCAGCAGCGTATCATACGCAGTTCGATACAGACCAACGAACAACGTCCATGCCAGCTCTTGACACCACCCGCGTGCGCGCCGAGCGCCTTGCCCAGCTGCGCGATGCGATGGCGCGCCATCAGGTCGACGCCTTCATCGTCCCTTCCGCAGATCCGCACCTGTCCGAATACCTGCCCGGCCGCTGGAAGGGCCGCGAGTGGATGTCGGGCTTCACCGGCTCGGTCGGCACCTTCATCGCCACCCGGGACTTCGCCGGCGTCTGGACCGACGGCCGCTACTACACCCAGGCCGAGCACGAACTGGCCGGCACCGAAGTGCGGCTGATGAAGATCCCGTCCGGCGCGAGCCTGCTGCACATCGACTGGCTGGCCGAGACCATGGAACCGGGCCAGACGGTCGCCGTCGATGCGCGCGTGCTCGGTCTCGCCGTGGCGCGCCTGCTCGGCGACGCCTTGGGCGCACGCGGCATCAAACTGCGCACGGACCTGGACCTGCTCGACGAGATCTGGAGCGATCGTCCGGGCCTGCCGCCTGAAGCCGTGTTCGAACACGAAGCCCCGTACGCCGTCATGCCGCGCGCCGAAAAACTGCACGCGCTCCGCAACGCAATGGCCAGGCTCGGTGGCGAACGCCACTTCATCTCGACCCTGGACGACATCGCCTACCTGTTCAACCTGCGCGGCGCCGACGTCAGCTACAACCCGGTCTTCCTCGCGCATGCGCTGGTCGAGCCGGCCACCGCGACCCTGTTCGTCGCCGAGGGCAAGGTCGATGAGGCCTTGCGCGCGCGCCTGGAGCAGGATGGCGTGACGGTCGCGCCCTACGAGCAGGCGCAGGCGGCCCTCGCCGCGCTGCCTGCCAAGAGCTCGCTGCTGGTCGACCCGCGCCGCGTCACCGCCGGCATGCGCGCCGCGGTGCCGCAATCGGTGCGTGTGGTGGAGGCCGTGAACCCGACCACCTTCGCCAAGTCGCGCAAGCTGGAGGTCGAACTCGACCACGTGCGCGCGGCCATGGAGCAGGACGGCGCCGCGCTGTGCGAATTCTTCGCCTGGCTCGAACGCGTCCTGGATGACGCCGACCGTGCCTTGCTGACCGAAGTGGACATCGACGAGCAGATCACCGCCGCGCGCGCGCGCCGTCCGGGCTTCGTCAGCCCCAGCTTCGGCACCATCGCCGGCTTCAACGCCAACGGCGCGATCATGCACTACCGCGCCACACCGGAGAACTGCGCGACCATCGAGGGCGACGGCCTGCTGCTGATCGACTCCGGCGGCCAGTACCTGGGCGGCACCACCGACATCACGCGCGTGGTCCCGGTCGGCACGCCCACCAATGCGCAGAAGCGCGACTTCACGCTGGTGCTGAAAGGGATGATCGCCTTGAGCGTGGCGCGCTTCCCGCGCGGTACCAAGGGCCCGATGCTGGATGCGCTGGCGCGCGCCCCGATCTGGGCCGCCGGCATCGACTACGGCCACGGCACCGGCCACGGCGTCGGCTACTTCCTGAATGTGCACGAGGGTCCGCAGGTGATCTCGCCGACCGCATCGCCCGATCCGCACACGGCGATGGAGCCGGGCATGATCACCTCGAACGAGCCTGGCATCTACCGCCCGGGCCGTTGGGGCATCCGGATCGAGAACCTGGTGCTGACCCGTACCGTGGACAACGGCGAGTTCGGCGAATTCCTCGGCTTCGAGACCCTGACCCTGTGCCCGATCGACACGCGCTGCATCGACCTGTCCCTGATGCGCGGCGACGAGGTCGCGTGGCTGAACGACTATCACCGCCAGGTGCGCGCACGCCTGCTGCCCTACGTCGAAGGCACGGCGCGCGACTGGCTCGAACTGCGTACGAAGGAGATCTGACCATGGCCAGCGCACGATCCACCCGGGCCAGCGCCGCGGTCGAGCGGCTCAAGCGGCGCACCGGCGTCAACACCTATTCGATGGCGCGCACCGGCGCCGGCCATTTCTTCCTGTCCGAGAAGCCCGGCGCGCCGCCGCTCTGCGCGCCGCTCGAGCTGGATGATTTCGTCGCCTTCGTGAATGGCCTCGGGCCGCAAGAGGTCAAGCGCATCAGCAAGCACGACGAAGCCTTCGAGAAGCAGCTGGTCAGGAAGAAGCCTTGATTCCACAGGCGCCGCACGATTTCCAGACGGTTCCCGAACTGATCCAGGCCTACTGGTCACAAACCGAGCTGGCGACCAATGGCCTGATCCTGCTGAACCTGGCCGGCGCGCTGCTGCTCGGCCTGATGGTGGGTTACGAGCGCTCGTATCACGGCCGCGCGGCCGGCATGCGCACTTATGGCCTGGTTTGCATGGCCTCGTGCGCGCTGACCATCGTGAGCGGCTACCCGGACCACTGGTTCGGCGGACATGGCGCGGCCGCGGTCCTGGTCGACCCGACCCGCGTGATCCAGGGCGTGGTCACCGGCATCGGCTTCCTCGGCGCGGGCGTGATCATGCGCTCCGGTTTCAATATCAGCGGCCTGACGACGGCCGCCTCGATCTGGGCCTCGTCGGTGATCGGCATCCTGGTCGGCGTCGGCTTTTATATGGCGGCGATGGGCCTGGCCTTCTTTTCGGCCATGATCATGATCTACCTGAACCGCATCGTGAACCTGCTGCCGTCACGCCATGCGGTGGCGGTCACGCTGCGCTTCAAGCCTGGCGTGCGCCCGCACGAGGAGGCGCTGCGCAAGGCGGCGCTCGAGCGCGGCTACGAGATCGCCGGCGGCTCGCTCACCATCGGCAGCACCAACGACAGCCATGAATGGCGTTTCGTCGCCCTGATGCTGCCGGGCCAGGCCAGCGCACCGCTGTCCTCGCTCGCGGCCGAGCTGGCGGACGTCGAAGGCGTGGACGGTTTTGAGTTGTCGCACGCACGCAATTGAAAGGAACGATAAGGATGCAAGCGCAAGAGGTACTCGATTTCTGGTTCGGCGCCCCCGGCAGCGCGACCTTCGGCCAGAAGCGCCGTGAATGGTTCGTCAAGGATGCGTCCTTCGATGCCGATATCCGCACCCGCTTCGGTGAGGTCATCGAGCAAGCCCTGTCGGGCGGCCTGAAGGACTGGGACGCGCAGGGGCCGCAAGGCGTGCTTGCGCGTATCCTGGTGCTCGACCAGTTCACCCGCAACGCCTACCGCAACACGCCGCAATCCTTTGCGGGCGACGCGCTGGCGCTGGCCGCAGCAACCGCCCTGGTCGACAGCGGTGCCGACCGCGCGCTGGCGCCGTCGCAGCGCGTGTTCGCTTATTTACCGTTCGAGCACGCCGAAGACGCCGCCTTGCAGGCGCGCACGGTCGAGCTGTTCACGCAACTGGCGGCCGAACACCCGGGCTTCGAGGACAACCTGGATTACGCGCACCGCCACCGCGGCGTGATCGCGCGCTTCGGCCGCTTCCCGCACCGCAACGAGATTCTCGGGCGCGTGTCGACGCCGGAAGAAACCGAATTCTTACGCCAGCCCGGCTCGCGCTTTTGACATGACAGCGCGGCTCAACCTGGTCGGCGCCGGCCACGTCGGCCGCGCACTCGGCCGCCTGTTTCACCGGCACGGCGTGTTCGAGGTGCAGGACGTGCTCACGCGCACGCCCGCGAGCGCCCGCGCGGCCGCGGCCTTCATCGGCGCCGGCCGCGCGGTCGACAGGGTCGAAGAGATGCGCCCGGCTGCCGTCTGGATGCTGGCCGTCGGCGACGACCAGATCGCGCCGGCCGCGCAGGCGCTGGCCGCTGCCGGCGTCGTGCACCAGGGCGCGATCGTGTTCCACTGCAGCGGCGCTTTGGCGTCGAGCGAGCTGGCGCCGCTTACGGGCTCGAGAGCGGGCGCGGGCGCGCGCGTGGCCAGCGTGCACCCGGTGCGCAGCTTTGCCGATCCGGACGCCGTGGCCGCCGCTTTCCAGGGCACCTTCTGCGGCGTCGAGGGCGATGCGGACGCGCTGGCGCTGCTGCTGCCGGCCTTCACGGCGATCGGCGCGCGCACGGTCGATATCGACCCGGCGGCCAAGACGGTCTACCACGCGGCCTCGGTGTTCGCTTCCAATTATTTAGTGACGCTGCTGGATGCCGCCCTGCGCGCCTACCAGTCCGCCGGCATTCCGCCCGAGGTGGCGCGCGAGCTGGCGCGTCCGCTGGCCGGCGAGACGCTCGCCAACGTGCTGCGTCTCGGACCCGAGCTGGCGCTGTCCGGCCCGATCGCGCGCGGCGACGCCGCCACCGTATCGCGCCAGCAGGCGGCGCTGGAAGCCTGGGATGCGCCCACCGGCCAGCTGTACGAAGCCCTGGCAAGCGCAACCTGGGACCTGGCGCGCCGCAAGCAAGCTTTACTCAAACAAGGAGACAAATGATGCGATTGACCGCATGGGCGACGCTCGCCGTGCTCGGGGTGTATTTCTGGACCGGCTTCATGGCCGGCTGGGCGCGCGCCAGATACAAGGTGATGGCGCCGTCGATGGACGGTCCGCTGCCCTTCCAGAGCGCGCAGCGGGTGCAGGCGAACACCCTCGAGCAGCTGCCACTGGTGCTGGGCCCGCTCTGGCTGTGCGGTACCTACCTGGGCGACGCCTGGGCGGCGGCCGGCGGCCTGCTGTGGTGCGTCGGCCGCATCCTGTACGCGCTCGGCTATTACCGCGATCCGGCCAGGCGCGAAGCCGGCTTCGTCATCGGCATGCTGGCCTGTGGCGCCCTGGTTGCGGGCAGCGCGGCCGGCTTGTTGCTGCACTGACGCCGATCACGATCCGATAGCAGACTGTTGCAGCAAAGCAAAATTTTAGCGGCGATCCGTCGACAAACGGCGCGCACTGGCATAAGCTAGTTGCCTGATTTCAACTAATTGAGACGAGCGGTGCAGCATGGTCGCCACCGTTCGCAAGAAGGAGAAGGGCATGCTATTCCTCAAAAGCACCAACGTGACCAAGGCGCCCGGCATCTACGAAGTCGATGTCGCCGCCAAACCGCCGGGTAAAACCTTTGGCGTGTTCCTGGCCACGGATCCGGACAATCCGCCGAATGCGGTGCTGAGCGCCCTGAACGAACTGGGCTTCCAGAACACCTTCCAGCAGCGCTACACCCACAAGGACAAGGGCAAGGTGCTCGACCTGCACTTCCAGAAAGATGGCACCGACCTGTTCAATGGCTGGAAAGCCGACGAATGCGCGGCCAACCTGGCGGCGATCGATACGCTGTTCGGCCATTACGGCATCAAGGTCGCCCCGCGCGTGATGAGCCTGGCCGAGGCGTATTCCTAAGCTTGAACATCGACGTGGTACAGCGCCCAGGGACACTTCTGGAAGCGCTGTGCCAGCGGCAGTTTCCCGTTCGCCGGCACCCGGTCGGCATCGTACACGGCCCATAGCGGTCCGAGGCCACCGAGCGGCATCGGACCGCCATCGATATGGGTGGCCACGATGAAGCGCCGTTCGCGCGCTTCAAGCCCGGTCAATTCGACGTTGTAGCCATCCACCGCGCGCAGCACCAGCACCGTCTCGTCGTTCACGCGCGCGCCCGCGTGCGCGAGCACGTCCAGCAGCAGCGGACCCTGCAGCGTATGCGGCTTGCCGTCATATTCCAGCGTCGGGCGGATCGTCATCGCGGGCAAGGCCGCCAGCGCCGGGTAGTCGAATACCCAGGCCTTGCTGAAGCTGAGCTGCTGCTTGTGCATCATCTGGTCGAGCACCGGATCGAAGGGCCCGCGGTTGCTGCGCGCGATCGCGCCGGTGACGGTGAGCAGGGCAGGGCCGCGGCTATCCGGCTTGGCCGCAGTGGCGGCCAGCGGCAGCATGCTTGCCGCAGCGGCGACGCCGAAAAACTCTCGTTTGTTCATGAGAAAATGGCTGGTCGATAGTGATCCCGCCATCATAGCTGCAACATTGTCTAAATGGATTTGTTTTCCGACGGCGCCACGCTGCAGCCCATCCCGCTCGAAGACGGCGACCTGGCCTGGCTGCCCCAGCTTCCCTTCCCACTCAGCAATGCCGAGGTGCTGGCCCGGCTGATCCACGAGACGCCCTGGCGCGCCGAGTCGGTCGTCGTCTACGGCAAGCGCTACCTGCAGCCGCGCCTGACGGCCTGGTACGGCGAGGCCAGCTATACCTATTCCGGACTGACCCTGGACCCGCTGCCATTGACGCCCCTGCTCGAGCAGCTGCGCCGCACCGTCGAAGAGGTGACCGGCCACCGCTACAACAGCGTGCTGCTGAATTATTACCGCGACGGCCGCGACAGCATGGGCATGCATAGCGATGACGAGCCCGAACTCGGTCCGGATCCCGTCATCGCTTCGCTCAGTTTCGGCGCTGCGCGCGCCTTCCTGCTGCGCCATAAGACCAAAAAATTTGGTCGAAAAATCGAACTTTCCGATGGATCGCTGCTACTGATGAGGGGATGCACGCAACATAACTGGTTGCACGGCATTAATAAGAGCGAAAAAGTCAGCGCACCGCGTGTGAATCTAACTTTCCGCTACATCGTGTAAGCAGCGTTCATCTTCGCTCATCTATTCCGTAGCGCTGAATGCGGCGTGGGTCATCCAACCGGGATCCGATGACAGCCTTTGCGAAACCCGCAGGGAGCCAGGCAAATCGCGATGCTATGTTGGGCCAGACCGCGACTCATCTTGAGCTGCGACCCAGCTGACACGTTTCCAAAGGAACCGAAGATGAAAAAACTCATCGCTGTACTTCTCGCCGGCGGCGCCGTCTTGTCTACAGCACAAGCACAAACGGTCCAGCCCGCATCGCGCTTCTATCTCGGCCTGGGCCTCGCCACCGCCGACCACAGTTACTCCGTCGATAACATCAAGGTGACCAGCCATGACGGGTATAGCGGCAACGTCAAGTTCTTTGGCGGCTATGAAGTCGACCCGATCTTTGCCGTGGAAATCGGCTATACCGACTACCGCAACGCGGGCTTCAATTACTTCGCACCCGGGGTGGCGAGCGGCCACGGCACCAGCGACGGCAATGCTTATTACCTTGCCGCCAAGGCCCAATATCCGATCAACGACCAGTTCCTGGCGTACGCCAAGGTCGGCCCGGAGCGCAGCCGGCGCAATCTGAAGGAGGTCGGCTTCTTCAACCAGGGCGAAAGCGAAACCCATGTCTATGTCAGCCTTGGCGTGCAGTACAACGTCACGCCCGCGATCGGCTTGCTCGCCGAGTACGAGCGCTACGGCAAATCCAAGGATTTCGGCGCGAAGGCCGATTCCTGGACCATCGGCGCGCGCTACAGTTTTTGAGGACGGGCCTCGCGCCAGTTGACGGGCGGCCGCCAGGGCGGCGCCGGCAGCGGGGCCTGTGGCATGCCGAAACCCGCCGCGACGAAGCGGTGCAGCGACGACCACGGCCACTCGGCCGCCTGCGCGCACAAGCCGTGGCGCACGGGATTGTTGTGTACGTAGTCGACCAGGGCGGCATATTCGTCGTCGTCGCTGACCCGGTAATCGCGGTAATGGCGTTCCCAGATCGCGCTGTCGGCGAGGCTGGCCGGACGCGCGCCCGGCAGACAGGCTTTATGCAGGGCCTTGGAGAAGGCGATCTTGACGGCGCGCCAGCGCGTCGAACAATCGTGGTCGCCCGGCGGCAGGGTCCAGATCGCGTGCGCGTGGCTCGGCAAGACCACCCAGGCGTCGACGTGGAAGGGTTTGCGTATCCTTGCCTGACGCATGGCTTCACCAAATGCAGAGAAATGGTCGGTCAGCAAAGTGCTGGCCGGGTCCAATAACCGCACCGTGAAGAAAAAGGTCCCGCCCGGGACCCGGTTGTCGCGGTAGTGTGTCATGAACGCCAATGCCCAACCGTGGGCGAAACAAGCTCAAGCACGGCTGATTCTACACATGCGCCGTTGAATTGGCCGTTCATTTCCGCGCGTAAAATCAAGGACTTAACAGCTGGGAATACTTTGCTTCAGTCCCGGCGCATGCTCAAGCTCAGCGTACCACGCGCAGGTCACGGTGCGCGCCAACTGTCCCGAGGTAGCGGCCGCCCCGGCTCGCCAGCAGCCAGCCTGCACGTCGCCAGCCCAGGCTCTGGAAAGTGTTCACGGAACGCAGGTTGGTCGCCTGCACATGCGAGAGACAGACTTGCAGGCCTTCCCGGGCCATGCTGGACGCGGTCGCGACCAGCAGCTTCTTGGCCCAGCCGCCGCGCCGGCTTGCCTCATGCGTGTACAGGAAGCTCAGGAACGCATTGCGCGGTCCCACTTCGCAAGTGAGCGGACACGGGGTGTCGGTGCGGGCGGCGCCGACGTCGATCCGGGTCTGCGAGTGCACAGCGCCGTCTTCGACCAGCGCGTAGATCCGACCGCCTTGCGCGAGCACCTCGCGGAGTCCGGCCCCGGTATGCGCGTCGATCTGGTCGAGCAGGCTGGCGGGACAATGTGCCAGGTCGTCTTCGGAGACGAGCCGCAGCAGCGTACAGCCCGGCGGGCATGCCGTGCCCGCGTCGCGCAGCGGCAGCGCAAACAGCGTGTACACATCGAGCGCCAGCCCTTTGCGCAGCAGCCAGAAGCCCAGGCTGCGCAGGCCGCCGCGTTCCCGCAGCAGCGCCACCCGC
>Ga0308170_10004550_pt1 | contig 10908 bp, 7 predicted proteins | sample PhyBR2_2_FD_202136 | JGI IMG/M metagenome (GOLD analysis project Ga0308170, IMG submission 202136) | Phyllosphere microbial communities from UC Gill Tract Community Farm, Albany, California, United States - DLSLSB.R2 | ecosystem: Host-associated > Plants > Phyllosphere > Unclassified | place... | reverse complement strand
TGTTCTCCGCATAGGCCTTCAACAGGTGCATGGCATGCGCCAGTTCGCGCACCGGATCCTTCTGGTGCCGCGCGTGCCGGGTGCCGTCCGGGGCGCCGCTGCCGTCGCCATCGGCCTGGGCATTTGCCACCTTCTTTTCGTAGGCGGCTTTTTCGGCCTCGCTGACGGTCCCGTTGCCGTCGGTGTCGGCGGCGGCGATGTAGTCGCTGCTGCTGCTGCTGCTGCTGCTGTCGGTGGAGCTCGTACCGCTCGTGCCGCCGCCGCCCTTGCCGCCGGGTGGCGGACTCGCCGGCGGCTGTCCGGTGCCGGCGCCGCGGCCGACGCGCGAGGCGTCGAATTGCGCGTTGAGCTGGTCGGACAGCTTGGTCATCGCGTCGGTGAGTTCGCTCTTGGTGATCTTGCCGTCGTTGTCGCCGTCGAGGGCGCTGAAGGTGTCGTCCACGTTCACCGACTGGGCGCCGTCCTTGCCCTTGCCGCCGATCTTCGACAGGGCGTCCTGCAGGTCGGTCTTGTCGATATAGCCCTGGTTCTTGGTATCGAGCTTGGAAAAGATAGAATCGGCCCAGTTCGACACGCTATTGCTGTTGCTGCTGATGCTTGCCACCATGTCATGTCCTCTGTTAATGCACTGCATCAATTATCGGACGCAAGCTCTAGTGGAGGAGGGCGGAAAAGGTAAAGCCAGGTAAAGGAATGTAAAGAGAAAATCGCGTAAATGCGCGCTAATCGGGGCCCAAAAGTACAGGATTTCATATACAGAGGTGTGGATTTGAGGTAAATTGAGCGCGGTTTAGTATCTCTACGTCCGTCCAAGCCGCCACCGCCGTACCAGGCGCGTCCCGTCACCCCGGAGTTTCCCGCGTTGGCCATGCCAGGTCGCAGCCCGGCGTAGAGCGCAATTGTTAACGCCCGAAAGAAGAAATGTCTGAAACGACCACCAATGATGCTGGCGGCGCGCCGACCGTGCGCTTCGCCGATTTCGGTCTGGCGCCTGAGATCCAGCGCGCGCTGTCGGACCAGGGCTATGTCCACCCGACCCCGATCCAGGCCCAGGCCATTCCTGTCGTCCTGCAGGGCCGCGATGTCATGGGCGCAGCCCAGACCGGCACCGGCAAGACCGCGAGTTTCTCGCTGCCCATCATCCAGAACCTGCTGCCGCATGCGAATACCAGCATGTCGCCGGCCCGTCACGCCGTGCGTGCGCTGGTCCTGACGCCGACCCGCGAACTGGCGATCCAGGTCGCCGAGAACGTCAAGGCCTACGCCCAGCACACTCCGCTGCGTTCCACCGTCGTCTTCGGCGGCATGGACATGAAGCCGCAGACCGAGATCCTGCGCAAAGGCGTCGAGATCGTGATCGCGACCCCGGGCCGCCTGCTCGACCACGTCGAACAGAAGAACATCAGCCTGGCCCAGGTGCAGATGCTGGTGATGGACGAAGCCGACCGCATGCTCGACATGGGCTTCCTGCCCGACCTGCAGCGCATCATCAACCTGCTGCCGAAGAAGCGCCAGAACCTGATGTTCTCGGCCACCTTCTCGCCCGAGATCAAGAAGCTGGCCGCCAGCTTCCTGACCGATCCGCTGACCATCGAAGTCGCGCGCAGCAATGCCACCAACAACGCCATCACCCAGGTGCTGTACAAGGTGCAGGAAGAGCAGAAGCGCGACGTCGTCGAGCACCTGATCCGCTCGCGCGACCTGAAGCAGGTGCTGGTGTTCTCGAACACCAAGATCGGCGCCTCGCGCCTGGCGCGCTACCTGGAGCAGGCCGGCATCAAGGCCTCGGCCATCCACGGCGACAAGACCCAGCAGGAGCGCATCGCCGCACTGGACGATTTCAAGAAGGGCGAGATCGACGTGCTGGTCGCGACCGACGTCGCCGCGCGCGGCCTCGACATCACTGACCTGCCGTGCGTGATCAACTACGACCTGCCGTACAACGCCGAGGACTACGTGCACCGCATCGGCCGCACCGGCCGCGCCGGCGCCACCGGCGATGCGCTGTCGGTCTACTCGGACAAGGACGAGCGCCTGCTGGTCGACATCGAGAAGCTGATCAAGCAGACCATCACGCGCGGCGAACTGAGCGGCTTCGCGCCGGGCCGTTCGAGCAGCGGCGAGCGCTTCGGCGAACGCGCGGCTCGCGGCGGCCGCCGCGAGAGCGATGGCCGCAGCTTCGAGCGCAGCGACCGTGGCGAACGCGCCGAGCGCAGCGAACGCGGCCCGCGCGGCCCGGGCGCCCCGCGCCGCGAGAAGATCGATCCATGGTTCCTCAAGCCCTACGAGCCCGCCGCCGCTCCACGCAAGGATCCGGCCGAAGCGGTGTCGGTGGCTTCGGCCAAGCCGAAGCAGAAGCTGGCGGCTTTGTTGGGTGGATTGCCGAAGCAGTAAGAGAAGCCGTCGTTCCCGCGCCACGCCGTCGTTCCCGCGAAAGCGGGAACCCATGCTGAGCTGACGAAGATACTCAGCATGGAGGAATAGCGCCAGTGGCGCTATTCCGCTTTCGCGGGAATGACGGTTCAACGGTCCCGTTCCAACGCCTTCCTGACCCGCTCCAATAAATCATCCTGCCGGTAAGGCTTCGCCAGGATGTTCAGCCCGCCGCCGCGCCCGCCCTGCGGCAGTTCGTCCATGTAGCCGGTCGTGACCAGCACCGGCAGTCCCGGGCGCAGGGCGCGGGCCTGTTCGACCAGTTCCAGCCCGTTCATCCCGCCCGGCATGATCACGTCCGTGAACAGCAGGTCCACCCGGGCGCCGTCGCGCAGCAGGTGCATTGCCTGTTCGCCGCTGCCCGCCGACTGCACCGCATAGCCTTTCATTCCCAATACCTGTTCGGCCAGCTCGCGCACGTCGTCGTTGTCCTCGACCACCAGCACGCAGGGCTTGCTCCGGCTGGCCACGGCCTGGTCCGCCGCGGCGGCATTGCCCGTTCCCGCCGCGGCGTCGGCGCGGCCGGCGGCACTGTCGGCGATCGGGAAGATCATCGTGACCTTGGTGCCTTCGCCGGGGTGGCTGTCGATCTCGAGGCGGCCATGCGACTGCTGGACGAAGCCGTGCACCATGGCCAGGCCGAGCCCGGTGCCGGGGCCCTTGGTGGTGAAGAAGGGCTCGGTCGCGCGGCGCAGCACCTCGGGCGCCATGCCGGGGCCGTGGTCGATCACGCACAGGGAGATATAGGTGCCATGCGGCAGGCCATGCACTTTCAGGCGCTCCTCGCCGCGCACGATCGCGGTAGCGACCGTGACCTCGCCGCCGTCCGGCATGGCGTCGCGCGCATTGATCAGGACGTTGAGCAGGGCCATTTCGAGGTGGGTCGGGTCCAGCATGCAGATCGGCAGCCCGGGACGCAGGTCGAGGCGCAGCTCGATCTTGCCGCCCAGGGTGCGTACCAGCATCTCGGAAAAATCCACCACCAGGTTGTTGATGTTGACCGGCTTCGGTTCGAGGCGCTGCTTGCGCGCGAAGGTCAGCAACTGCTGGGTCAGCTTGCCGGCGCGCATGGCGGCGCGCTGGGCGCGTCCCAGCTGCGCACGCGCCACCTCCGGGCGGTCGAGGCTGATCATGGCGACTTCGAGGTTACCGTTGATGACTTGCAGCAGGTTGTTGAAGTCGTGGGCCATGCCGGCCGTCAGCTGGCCGATCGCTTCCATCTTCTGCGCCTGCAGATAGGCTTCCTGCGTGGTGCGGCGCTCGGTGATGTCCATCTGGGAGGCGAAGAAGTACAGGAGCTTGCCGTCCTGGTCGAAGATCGGTCCGATGAACAGGGCGTTCCAGAACGCCTTGCCATCCTTCTTGTAGTTCAGGATGTCGACCGCGACCGCGCGCTCTTCCCGGAGCGCATTGCGCACCTCTTCCACGGTGCGCCGATCGGTTTGCGGACCCTGCAGGAAGCGGCAGTTGCGGCCGATCACCTCCTCATCCGTGTAGCCGGTGAGGTCGAGGAAGGCGCCGTTGGCGAACACGACCGGATTGTCGGGCTGGCGCGGATCGGTGACGGTCATCGGCATGCGCGTCATCCCGACGGCGGCAAAGAAGATGTTGCCGCGGTCCTGGAGGCCGTCCTCGGTGATGTAGGTCGCCTGCCAGTGCTTGACGCCGGCGGTGCCGAGCGGGCTGTAGGCATTGCCTTCGACTTCGCCCTCGGCCGGCACGCCGGCGCTCTGGCCGCCCTGCCGGTCGAGTGGTTTCTCCAGCCCTTCTTCCTTGCTGCTTCCGGTCGCCATCGCGCAGTCCTTGTGATCGCCAGGGCGTTGTCGAGACAAGGTGCCCGGCCGTTAATACATTGACCACAACAATTCTAGAGAAGCCGGGCGGCATGTACTGTTAGCCGACGCACCCACGCGGCGCTTTGCCCGCTAGGCGCCGGGCGTGGAAATCTCGATGTCGGTCAGGCCCAGGCCCAGCGGGCGGGTGTCGATCGAAGGGCTGACGTCGTGCGGCGCGGTCGGCTTCGGGATGCCGATTTCCAGGCTGCGCTGCCTGCCGTCGGTGTTGAAGCGCAAGGTCACGTCCTGGGGCAGGTCCTGGACGCGGAAGCTCTGCTCTTCGCCGCCGATGCGCATCGTGAACGGCAGGCCGGTATTCGGGCCGAATGCCTGGGCCTTGATCACGACGTTCACGTGTTCGGGCAGGGGGCGGGAGAAATGCAGCACGATGCGCTTGGCTTCCGACCAGCGTCCCCAGGATTCGAGGTGGGACAGGCCCTCGGCGGCCTCCACCGGGCCGGAGGGAAGCGGCTGGTTGAAACGGGTGACGCCGATCACCCGGCGGCGCGTGTCCATCCGCGCCAGCGTGTAGCCGGCCGTGGCGACCTCCGCCTGCACGCCAGGCGGCAACGGATGGTGGCCGATCACCAGCAGCCATTTATTGCGCAGGGGCATATGGTAAGGCTGCAGCGGGGCATCCGGCGGCAGGCCGATCGAGCCGGTGTCCGGAGCGTCGACATGGAACTGGGCGCGCATCACCTGCAGGACGTCGTTGCCGACCACGGTGATCTGGTTGCGCTCCGCCGCCGGCACGTAACGATGGGCGAACTTGCCGGCCACATCCGGCTGCGAATTCGGATCGATGTTGTGCAGGTAGGCGGCGGTACTGAGCACGCCCTGCACCGTCATCCAGGGCACGGCGACGAACAGGAACAGCGGCGCGGCCAGGCGGCTGCCGCGCGCCCACAGCAGGAGCACCAGCAGCTCGATGCCGACCGCGATGCGGCCGGGCAGGCGGTCGATGCCGACGGCGTGGATCTCCGGGCCGTCGACGGCGTTGGTGGCATAGCCCGGCAGCTTCCAGGCGGCGCAGGCGAGCACGGCGGCCAGCAGCAGGGCCACCGGCCAGGCACGCGCGGCCGGCGCCTCCGCGCGGGGCGCGCCGGCCGCCGCCGCGGCGATCGCCAGCAGCAGCGGGAACACGAAGCTGTAATAGCGCAGGTGCAGGCGCAGCACTTCGGTCGGGGCGACGTCCGAAATCGATGCCGTGAACATCACCGTCATGCCGGCTGCCGCACCCAGCACCAGCAGGGCGTACAGCTGGAGCTGCAGGAGCACAGGGCTGGCTTGCAGGCGGGTCTTGCGGCTGGCCACGGCCTGGATGAGCAGGGCCAGCGGCAGCGCCAGCAGCACCGTGAGCGCCATCAGGTGGCCGGACCCGCTGGTCCATGCCGCCCGCAGCAGCTCGAGCAGCGGCCGGCGCGCGTGCGCGTTGGCGGTGCCGGTATAGAAGCTGCCGAACACGCTCAGGGCCTCGTTGCCGGCGAACAGGTAGCCGAGGCCGAACTTGATCGCCAGCGTCACGGCCGCCGCCAGCAGCGCGGCCAGCGCGCCCCTGGCCAGCCAGCGCTCCCGGCCCGCCAGGCAGCCGGCGGCGGCCAGGTAGAGGCAGAGCGCCGGCAGCAGGAACAGGGCATGGACTTTTACCAGACTCATCAGGCCGAGCACGGTGCCCGCCGCCACGCCCTGCAGCGCAGCGTTGCCGAGCGTATCGTGGTCGCGCCAGGCCAGCACCACCCAGCTCAGCACGGCGAAGCCGAAGTAATAGGTTGCCTCCGGCATGAAGAAGGAGGTGTAGATGTTGAGAGGCGTCAGCAGTGCCGCCGTGGCGACCAGCAGCGCCAGCGGCCTGGACGCCACCCGGCGCGTGACCGCATAGATGAAGGGCGCCGAGGCGACGAAGAACAGCTCGTTGCCGATGCGCACGCAATCGAGGAAGCCGTCGCCGCAGGCATTGGTGGCGCGGAACAGCCAGAGGTAGAGATACGAGGGCACGATGGCGTCGCCGAGCGGCTGCAGGCGCGACATTTTGCTGTAGTACCACTCGTCGGAAAAGATCGCGGGGTTCAGGCCCTGGTTGCGCAGCAGCAGCCAGATGAAGACGGCGCAGCACAAGGCCAGCAGGCTGGCGGCCGGGAGCAGGCGGCGGAGTGGAGCCGTGGCGGCCGGCGGCGTGGTCGGGAATCTGTCCATGATCAGTTCACCGGCGTCGAGATCTCGATGTCCGCCAGCGCAATGCCGAGCTTGCGTGGATCGCGCGGATCGCCGTATTCCTGCGGCGATACCGGGTGCGGCACCTCGATCGCCAGGCTGCGCTGGGTGCCGTCGGTGTCGAAGTGCAGGCCGATTTCCTGCGGTGAACCGCTCAGGCGGAACTGCCCGCTGCTGTCGCCGATGCGCATGGTGAACGGCAGCTCGGTGTTGTCGCCGTAGGCCCAGGCCTTGAACACGATGACGGTATGTTTCGGCAAGGGCGCATTGAAGTGCAGCACGACCTGCTTGGCATCGGACCAGCGTCCGAATCCTTCGATGCCGGACAGGCCTTCGACCGCAGCCAGCAGGCCGCCGGGGCCGGGCGGCTGGTTCAGGTGCGCGCTGCCGATGACCTGGCGCTCGTTGTTCACGCGTACCAGCTTGTAGGAGTCGTTCTGGGCGACCGCGGTCAGGTCCGGCGGCAAGGGGTGATTGCCGAACACCAGCAGCCATTTATTGTGTACCGGCACCTGGTATTGCTTGATCGGGGCGTCGGGCGGAAGTTCCAGCATCGCCGAGTCCTTGCTGTCGACATAGAACTGGGCGCGCATGATCTGGCCCACGTCCGAACCGGCAACCGTGACCTGGCCGCGTTCCGCCGGCGGCACCAGGCGGGCGGCCGCCTTGCCGGCCATGTCGGCTTCGCGGTCGTCCTTGAAGGCAGCCAGCTGCAGATGATTGCCGACCAACCCGCCGGCAAGGTACAGGGGCGTGAGGACGAACAGGAACAGGCGCAGCGCCGACGCCCGGCCGGCCGCCCACATCAGCAGCGCAAGCACTTGCAGCGCCAGGACGATGCGGCCGCCGGCATGCTTCAGGCCCAGCGCGTAGGCTTCGGGGCCGTCGACCCCGTAGATCGTGTAGGTCGGCAGCTTGACGATGGCGACCGCCAGTACCGCCGACAGCAGCAGCGCGAGCGTCCAGCGCAGCGCCGCCGGCGCTTTCTTGCGGCGTTCCAGCGCGGCCGCGGCGACCACCCACAGCAGCGGGAACACGAAGCTGTAGTAGCGCAGGTGCAGGCGCAGGCCTTCGACGCTGCCGGGCGCGGCCAGGGTGGCGGTATAGAAGATGGTCAGGGCGGCGCCCGCGCCCAGCATCAGTAGCGTGTAGACGCCGACCAAGTCGGCCTGGCTGGCCTGGGCGCGCTTGCTGGGACGCAGCACGCTCTGGATCAGCAGCGCCAGCGGCAGGCCGAAGGCCAGTACCAGCACCATCAGGTGGGCGCGGCCGCTGACGAAAGCCGGCTCCAGCAGTTTCAGCTTGTCGCGGGCGCTGGCGGCGTTGGCGCCGCCGCCATAGAAGGGGCCGAACAGGCTGAGGCCGGCTTCTCCGGCGAGCAGGTAGCCGAGGCCGAACTTGACCGCGAACATGGCGGCGGCGGCGATCGCCATCGACAGCACGGCGCGGCCGAGCCAGGCTTTTCCGCTCATCCAGCGTGCATAGGCCAGGAACGGCAGCAGGGCCGGCAGCAGGAAGACAGCGTGGACTTTCACCAGGCTCATCAGGCCGAGCAGGACGCCGCAGGCCAGCGCATGCGGCGCCCAGTGCCAGTGGCCGCGGGTCAGCGCGACCCAGCTCAGCACGCAGAAGCCGAAGTAATAGAGCGACTCCGGCATGAAGTAGCTGGTGTGCAGGTTCAGCGGCGCCATCGTGGCCGCGAGCGCGATCGCGGCGGCGATGTTGCGCGTGGTGACCGTACGCGCGATCAGGTAGACGAAGGGCGCGGCGGCAACGAAGGCCAGCGCATTGCCGGCGCGCGCGCATTGCAGGAACTCGGTGCCGCAGGCATTGGTGGCGCCGAACAGCCAGAGGTAGAGGTAGGAGGGGACGATGGCGTCGGCCAGCGGCTGCAGGCGCGCCATCTTGCTGTAGTACCACTCATCGGCAAACACCGTCGGATTGATGCCCTGGGTGCGCAGCACCAGCCAGCAGCCGATGAACGCCAGCGCCAGGCCGAAAGCCAGCGGGAAGACATGCCGGCGCACGCCGGGCGAGCTCGTCACAACGATGTTCTCTCTCTTCATTTTGCCTCTTCAGGATGGTTGTTACGCCAGGCGTCGAGTGCGCCGGTCATGCGGTCCCAGGTAAAGAACCTGCGTTTTTCGTAGTACAAGGGGCCCGGGTGCGGGCGCTGGTCCAGGCGCGCCGGATCGACCGGCTGCAGGGACTGGGTGCCACGCAGCAGATAGTGCAGCAGCACGAAGGGAAACAGGCCGATCCAGGTGCCGCGCTGCGAGGGGTAGGACAGGCAATGGCTCAGGTAGGTTCGGCGCGCCCGCCAGGGAATTGACGTGCTTCGGACCGGACCGTTCTGCGGCAGCGGCGCCAGCACGCGGAACAGCGGCCCGGGCAGGCCGGCGGCCTGGTACAGCGAATACTGCCAGGTGCGCGCCAGCAGGCCGCGCCGTGCCGCCAGCGTCACCGCCAGCGCATGCAGGGCGTCGTGGTCGTGGTGCCCGCCTTCCCAGGCGGTGACGTGCAGGGACTCGATGTCGTCGAAGCCGTCGATCCAGCCGCCAAGCCAGCGCGCGGCACGCTCCAGGTGCTGCGGCAGCTGGGCATCGCCGATGCCGAGCTGCTGGCCGGCGAAAACCACGTCCTCGCGCTCGACGCCCAGGCGCGCCAGCACCGCCAGCGATTCCAGGTTGCGCTGGGCCGCCGTGGCCTTCGGCGTGGCGCCGTCGGTAAAGTAGGCGCAGGCGACCCGCAGGCCCTGGGCGCGGCAGTCGGCGATGCGCTGGAACACGCCGAATTCGTCGTCCTGGTGGGCGAACAGGAACAGGGCGGCCGGCCGCGCGCGCTCAGTAGGCATCGAAGTCGAGGAAGGAGAAGGCGATCCGGGCCGGATCCAGGCCGGCCACGCGCGGTGCGAACGAGCGGTAGATCAGGTTCAGCGGCGACGGCCGCAGCGACATCGGGATGCTGGCGTAGTTCCAGTAGCTGCTGGAAGCGTCCGGTGCCAGGCCGATGAACAGGCGCAGCGGCGACAGCGGCGGCGTCGGTCGTGCCTGTTCCAGATCGGGCAGCGCGATGCCGTCCGCAGCCAGTTCGGCATAGGCCGGCAGCTTGTTGCCGCTGGCCGCCGCGTGGAAGCGCAGCTTGCCGCCACCATTCTTCAGGAACACCGGATTGTGCGGATTGGCGCAGCGCCAGCGCAGGGCGGCCGGGCTCCAGCTGCGCTCGAAGGACAGCGCGGACGAGGGAGCTTTCGCACCATGGCGCAGGCCGCCGATGCCGATGCGCGCCTCCAGCGGGCGCACCAGCTGGAAGCCCAGCTTGCGCACGAAGCCGGGGGTGCTGTTGGCATTCGCCACGCCGTAGACGCCGTCGAAGCCCTGGGCGGCGCCCGCCTCGAAGGTCTTCGCCGCCAGTTTCGTGAACAGGCCTTTGCCCTGGTAGTCCGGATGGGTGGCGGTGTTCAGCGACAGCAGCACCGGCACCTCGCTGCCCTCGACCCAGGCGCGGGCCGGGATGCAGACGTAGTGGGCGGCCAGGCGGTCGCCGTCCCAGGCGTCGTAGCCGACCGCGCGGCCGTCCGGATTCTCGACGTACAGCCACTCGAGGTAGCGCGGCGTGAACTTGTCGGTCATGGGAAAACAGGCGCTGAACAGCTCGCCGTAGCGCGCCATGGCGTCGGCGTCCGTGCGGACCGGGGCAAAACGCAGTTCGTTCGTGCTCATGGCGTGCTCTTCCTGAAAATCCAGAACTTGCTCAGCAGGTAACCGTTGATCGAGACCAGCGGCAGCGACACGATCTTGCCCAGCAGCGGCATGCCGGCCAGCGACACCGCCAGCGACACGCAGCCCATGGTCAGCAGGTAGTTCAGGCCGACCACGCACAGGTAGCGCGCGAAGCTGGAGGCGCTGGCCGCGGCATCGAAGGTCACGCGGCTGTGGAAGGCGTAGTTGACCAGCAGGCCGGCCAGGAAGCCGGCGGTGGTGGCGCCGGTGAAATGCGCGCCCGCCCGCAGCAGCAATTGCATGACGCCGATGTCGACCAGGGCGCACAACAGGCCGCCGGCGACGAAGGTACCGAACTGGCGCGAATGGCTCATGAGCTTGCGCATGCGGCTTGCGGCCTGCGGAACAGGATCTTCTTGTGCAGCGGATTGCGCGGCACCGAGGCGATGTCGTAGGCCAGGAAGGCCAGGATCAATTGCACGCCCATGATGACCGGCAGGGCGGCCAGCATCACGGTGCCGGCCGGCGTGGCCAGGTTGTGGCGCTCGGCGCCGATCCAGTGGACGATGCCGAAGATCAGGCCGAACAGCAGGCTGGCGACGCCCAGCGGCAGCTCGATCGAGGCCAGCGACATATTGCGCAGGTAATAGTTATAGAACAGGCGCTTGAAGAAATTGCGCACGTGCTTGGCCGCGAACTCGGTGACG
>Ga0308170_10004549_pt1 | contig 10910 bp, 10 predicted proteins | sample PhyBR2_2_FD_202136 | JGI IMG/M metagenome (GOLD analysis project Ga0308170, IMG submission 202136) | Phyllosphere microbial communities from UC Gill Tract Community Farm, Albany, California, United States - DLSLSB.R2 | ecosystem: Host-associated > Plants > Phyllosphere > Unclassified | place... | reverse complement strand
ACTGGTGGGGGGGGGCCCGCTGCCACCGCGCCTCCTGTCCGTGTGTCGGTCGCGACTACTTCGACTCGTAGAGTCGGCTGCTCTCGTCGTGCCACTCGATGGCGGTCGCCGCGAGCTTGTCCTTGAACTCGGCGCCGTGGTGGGCGCAGAAGTAGAGCTCGCCGCTCGACATGGTGGCTCGGATGTAGGCCTGCGCCCCGCAGCTGTCGCAACGGTCGGCGGCGGTCAGCTGGTGGTTGCTGACTTCGTCGATGGAGGGGTCCTGCACGGTCTGGGTCATTGCTGTGCTCCTCACGGATCGCAGGTGGTGCCGGGTGGTTGCACCATTTCAACACGTGATGCCTGAGAGCGACGCATTGTCGGGCCCTGTTTCGCTCAGCGCGGATCGCTTGGCCCCAGTGCGAGTGTCCACACGGTGCTGTCGGCGCCGCTCGGTAAACTCCGACGGTGAGCTCCGACTACTCCGCACGCCATCTCTCCGTCCTCGAAGGGCTCGAGGCGGTCCGGAAGCGGCCGGGCATGTACATCGGGTCGACGGACTCCCGCGGCCTCATGCACTGCCTGTGGGAGATCATCGACAACTCGGTCGACGAAGCCCTGGCGGGACACGGTGACGAGATCGGCGTCGTGCTGCACGCCGACGGCTCCGTCGAGGTCCGCGACACCGCCCGCGGCATCCCCGTCGACGTCGAACCGAAGACCGGCCTGACCGGGGTCGAGGTCGTGTTCACCAAGCTGCACGCCGGTGGCAAGTTCGGCTCCGGGTCGTACGCGGCCTCGGGCGGGCTGCACGGCGTCGGGGCCTCGGTCGTGAACGCCCTGTCGGAGCGTCTCGACGTCGAGGTCGACCGTGGCGGCAAGACCTACGCCATGTCGTTCCACCGTGGTGAGCCCGGCATCTTCGACGACAGCAAGGGCATCGGCCCGGACGCCCCGTTCGCGCCCTTCACGTCGGGCAGTGAACTGCGTGTGGTGGGCAAGGTCAAGAAGGGCGTCACCGGTTCCCGGATCCGGTACTGGGCGGACCGCCAGATCTTCACCGCCGACGCCCGGTTCAGCACCGACGACCTGGTCACCCGTGCACGCCAGACGGCGTTCCTCGTGCCCGGGCTCGGCATCACCATCACCGACGAGCGCGCTGCGTCGATCGACGCCGCTGCCGCCCGTGCCGAGGCGACGGGCACCACCGTGGCTGCCGGCCCGGTGGTCGAGCGGTTCCGGTACGAGGGCGGGATCGGCGAGTTCGTCGAGCACCTCGCCGTCGACAGCCCCCTGACCGACGTCTGGCGTGTGCAGGGCACCGGGACCTTCACCGAGACCGTGCCGATGCTCGACGACAAGGGCCACATGGTCTCCACCTCGGTCGAGCGCGAGTGCGAGGTCGACCTGGCACTCCGCTGGGGCAGTGGCTACGAGACCGTGTTCCGCAGCTTCGTCAACATCATCGCGACGCCGAAGGGCGGGACCCACCAGGCCGGGTTCGAGTCCGGTGTCGTGAAGGCCGTCCGCGCCCAGGTTGAGGCGAACGCCCGCAAGCTCAAGGTCGGGCAGGACAAGCTCGAGAAGGACGACGTCCTCGCCGGCATGACCGCCGTGCTGACCGTGCGGTTGCCCGAGCCGCAGTTCGAGGGGCAGACGAAGGAGATCCTCGGCACCCCGGCGGTCCGCAAGATCGTCGACCAGGTGGTGTCGAAGCGCATCACCGAGATCCTGACCTCGACGCAGCGCACCGAGAAGGCGCAGTCGGTCGCCCTGCTCGAGAAGGTCGTGTCCGAGATGAAGACCCGTATCTCGGCGCGGGCGCACAAGGAGACCCAGCGGCGCAAGAACGCGCTCGAGAACTCCTCGCTGCCGACGAAGCTCGCGGACTGCCGCTCGCAGGAGACCGAGGGAACCGAGCTCTTCATCGTCGAGGGCGACTCGGCCCTGGGCACCGCGAAGCTCGCGCGCAACAGCGAGTACCAGGCGCTGCTGCCGATCCGCGGCAAGATCCTCAACGTGCAGAAGGCGTCCGTGTCGGACATGCTCTCGAACGTCGAGTGCGCGTCGATCATCCAGGTCATCGGTGCCGGTTCGGGTCGGACGTTCGACATCGACCAGGCCCGCTACGGCAAGATCATCATCATGTCCGACGCCGACGTCGACGGCGCCCACATCCGCACACTGCTGCTGACGCTGTTCTTCCGGTACATGCGGCCGATGATCGAGCAGGGCCGGGTCTTCGCCGCCGTGCCGCCGCTGCACCGGGTCGTCGTGGTGAACCGCGGCAAGCCGAACGACACGCTGTACACGTACTCCGAACAGGAGCTGCAGACGGTGTTGAAGAAGCTCGAGAAGACGGGCAAGAAGTACCAGGAGCCGATCCAGCGGTACAAGGGCCTCGGTGAGATGGACGCGGACCAGCTGGCGGAGACCACGATGGACCGTGCGCACCGAACCCTGCGCCGGGTGAACGTGACCCACGCCGAGGGCGCTGCGAAGGTGTTCGAGCTCCTGATGGGCAACGACGTGGCGCCGCGCAAGGAGTTCATCCTGGCCGGCGAGGGCCTCGACCGCGACCGCATCGACGCGTAGCGGCGCGGCGGCAGGCCGAGTCTCGGTGCCGCCAGAGCGACACCGTGCCGCCACCGTGCGCGGTCCGTGCTGCCGAAGCGACAGTCTCCCGCGAACTGTTCGCGGGACACTGTCGCTCTCGCGAATGCGCGCAGCGGACGGCCGGCCGGCCGGCGCCCGCCTACGCCTCGCCGGCGGTGCCGTCGAGCGTCGCGGCGCTGCCGCCGATCGAGCCGATGACGGCCTCGAGCGGTGCACCCGACCCGTCACGCTTCGACAGCCAGTCGGGCAGGGTACGGGCGGCGCCGTCGGTGCCGACAGCGTGCGGCGGCGCGATGCCCGCCCAGCCGACGGTGAGCCCGTCCTCGCCCTTCAGGAACGCGTGCGCCCGGACACCCTGGGTCGCGCGGCCCTTCGCCGGGAACTCCGACAGCGCGGAGACCTTGGCTCGGCCGGCGTCGGTACCGGGCAGCGCTGTCGAGGTCGTGGACACCGTGGCGACCACGGCGTCGTCGGAGCGTGCGACGGACCCGAACCAGATCACAGCAGCGCCGTCGGCCAGGGCCATGCCGGCCACTCCACCGGCGGGCAGCCCCTGCGCCCGGACGACGGACGCCGGGAACCGCAGCAGCTGCGCATTCGAGCTGATGAACACCAGGTCGTCGGACTCCGGGGCCTGGGCGGCACCGACCACCGCGTCTCCGGGCTTCAGGCCGATGGCGACGAACTCGGGCTTGTCCGGCCAGGCGCCGGGGACGACGCGCTTCACGACGCCGTGCGCGGTACCGATCGCCAGCGAGTCCGACGATGCCCCACCGAGGTCGACGAGCGCGACGACCGTCTCGCCCTTGGTGAGCGCCAGGAAGTCGGTGACCCGGACGCCGGCGTCGAGCCGGACCGCTGCGGGCGGCACAGCGGGGACGTCGACGGGGGAGAGCCGCAGGACCCGCCCGGTGGAGGTCAGGGCGCCGAGCTGCCCGCGCACCGTGCTCACCACGGCGGAGCGGACGGCGTCGTGCTTCGAGCGCTTCGGCACGCGGACGATGCCGAGTTCCGACGTCGGGATGTCGACGCGGATGAGCCGCCCGGTGGTCGAGAGCAGCACGCGGCAGGGGGAGTCGGCGATCTGCAGGGACTCCGGGTCGACCGCGGCCTTCCGACCGCCCTTGACCGGGGCGTCCGCCTCGGTGAGCAGGGTGCGGCGCGGGGTCGCGAACTTGTCGGAGACCTCGGTCAGCTCGAGGGCGACCTGCGCGCGGAGCCGTTCGTCGGACGCCAGCAGTTCTTCGAGGGCGGCGATGTCGGCGAGCAGCTGGTCACGCTCGGCCTCGAGCTCCATCCGCGAGAACTTCGTCAGGCGACGCAGGCGCAGCTCGAGGATGTACTCGGCCTGCACCTCGGACAGGTCGAAGACGTCGCGCAGGCGGTTGCGCGCCGCCTCGGAGTCGTCGGACGTGCGGATGACCTGGATGACCTCGTCGATGTCGAGGATCGCGATGAGCAGACCCTCGACCAGGTGCAGCCGTTCCTTGCGACGTGCCAGGCGGTACTGCGACCGGCGGGTGACGACGTCGAGCCGGTGCTGCACGTAGACGTCGAGGAGCTCGCGCAGCCCGAGGGTGCGGGGTGACCCGCCGACCAGGGCGACGTTGTTGATGCCGAAGCCGTCCTCGAGCGGGGTGTGCTTGTAGAGCTGCTCGAGCACGGCGGTGGGGTTGAAGCCGCTCTTGATGCCGATGACGAGCCGGAGCCCGTGGTTGCGGTCGGTCAGGTCGTTGACGTCCGAGATGCCGACGAGCTTCTTGGACTGGACGCCGTCCTTGATCTTCTCGATGACGCGCTCGGGGCCGACCAGGTAGGGCAGCTCGGTGACGACGAGGCCGACCTTGCGCGGGGTGAGGTTCTCGACGCTCACCTTGGCTCGGGTGCGGAACGAACCGCGGCCGGTGGCGTAGGCGTCGCGGACCCCGGAGAGCCCGACGATGGTGCCGCCGGACGGCAGGTCAGGCCCGGGCACGAACTCCATGAGCTCTTCGAGGGTGGCCTGCGGGTTCATGAGCAGGTGCTTCGCGGCCTCGACGACCTCGCCCAGGTTGTGCGGTGCCATGTTCGTCGCCATGCCCACCGCGATGCCGGAGGCACCGTTGACGAGCAGGTTCGGGAACGCCGCCGGCAGCACGCCGGGCTGCATGATCTGGTTGTCGTAGTTCGGGACGAAGTCGACGACGTCCTCGCCCAGGCCCTCGGTCATCGCCATCGACGGTTCGGCGAGCCGTGCCTCGGTGTAGCGGGCTGCAGCGGGACCGTCGTCGAGTGAGCCGAAGTTGCCGTGGCCGTCGACGAGCGGCACGCGCATCGTGAACGGCTGGGCCATCCGGACCAGGGCGTCGTAGATCGCGCCGTCGCCGTGCGGGTGCAGCTTGCCCATCACCTCGCCGGTGACGCGGGCGCTCTTGACGTGTCCGCGGTCGGGGCGCAGCCCCATCTCGGCCATCTGGTACAGGATCCGGCGCTGCACCGGCTTCAGGCCGTCGCGGGCGTCGGGCAGTGCCCGCGAGTAGATGACGGAGTACGCGTACTCGAGGAAGGAACCCTGCATCTCCTCGGAGACGTCGACGTCCTCGATGCGCTCACCGTCGGGCAGGCCGACTACATCCGTGCGTGCCATGGCACCTTTCTGGAAGACCAGAGTCGTCTGGAAGACTCGTGGAATGGGAACAAGCGTACCGACGGCCCCCGACGGCGTCGCGAACCTCGCCGACGTCTTCCCGAGTTGCCTCGTCGCGCTCGGTGCTGCGGACGATGCGTGGTTGCGTGGCAACGGCCTGGAGGCCCGGATCACCCTCCGCCCCGCCCGCTCGGCGATCGTCGTGCTGGTCGACGGCCTCGGGTCCGCCGCGCTGTCCGCGCGCGCCGGGCACGCCCGCTGGCTGACCGGCGCGAAGGGCACCGGCACCGCGAAGAAGCTGCGGAGCGGGTTCCCGACCACGACCGCGGCCGCACTGAGCACGCTCACGACGGGCCGATCGCCCGGCACCCACGGGGTGATCGGGTACAGCGGCTGGAACCCGGACACCGGTGCCGTGATGAACCTGCTCGGAGGCTGGGACACCGAGGTGCCCGCCGACTGGTTCCTGACGCAGACGCTGTTCACCCGGGCGGCTGAGCTCGGACTCGACCCGGTCGTCGTCGGGCCGGACCGGTACCGATCGTCCGGGATGACCGCGAACGTGCTCGGCGGTGCGCGGTACGTGTCGGCGGACTCGATCGCCCAGCGGGTCGACGCCGCCCTGGCCGAGACGGACTCCGGCCGGTCGCTCGTCTACCTGTACGTGCCGGAGCTCGACTCGATCGGCCACAAGTCCGGCTGGCAGTCCGACCGGTGGACGGCCGCGCTCGAGTTGCTCGACGGGGAACTCGCCCGCCTCGATGCCCGCAGCGCCGACGACGTGGGGGTCCTGGTGACGGCGGACCACGGTGTGCTCGACGTGCCGGACCACGCGAACATCGCGATCGACCCGCTGCTGCTCACCGACGTCGTCGGTGTCGCAGGAGACCCGCGCTGCCGACAGCTCACGGTCGCACCGGGCACCGACGTCCGCGCCCTCGTCGGCGCGTTCCGGGCGCGCTACGGCAAGAAGGCGTCCGTCGCCAGCCGTGCCGAGGCGATCGAGGCCGGGTGGTTCGGGCAGGTGTCCGACGAGGTGGTGCCGCGGATCGGTGACGTGCTCGTCGTGGCGCGTGGCTCGTGGGCGTTCAACGACGACCGAGCCCTGCGCGAGGACGAGACACCGAAGCGCATGATCGGCCAGCACGGCGCGATGACCGACGAGGAGACGATCGTCCCGCTCCGGCTCGCCGGTGCCTTCGCCCACTAGGGACGTCAGCGCGGCCGCGCGGTGGTCCGGATCAGGCGGGGTCGTCGTCCGGGCGGGTGCCGAAGACGATCTCGTCCCAGCTCGGCATCGAGCGGCGGCTGCGCTTCTTGCGTTCGCCACGGCTCTCGGGCTCCGGCGCCGAGGCCGGACGGCCGTCGGTCGACTGCGGTGCGGTGTCGTTCGCGCCGCCGTCCTCGAAGCCCTGCAGCGGGATGTCGACGACGCTGATCGAGGTCCCGCGGGCGGGCTCGTCACGCTGTTCGCCGAAGGACGCGGCCTCACGCTCACCACGGCGACGGCGCAGCGCCTCGAGCAGGTCGGCGGTCTCGTTGCCGGGAGCACGTTCTTCCACGGTGGCCTGGCCGATGCGGGGCAGTGGCGCACGGAGCGGTGCGTGCTGGGACGGTTCGGGCTCGGCGGCCGGCTGCTCCGGCTCGTCGACGCGGAAGGCTCCGGAGTCGAAGCGGGTGCCGTCGTCGTCCTGCTGCTCGAACTCGACCGCACGCAGGCGCGGGGCGATGCCCTCGTCGTCGGTGTGCGACAGCCGGTGGGCGTCACCGTTGTCGGGCGCGAGGGTCGAGGTCTTCGGGTCGAAACGCCACTGGGCGTCGTGCTCGACCTCGCCCGCGGTGTAGCGGACGCGGACCTGCCAGCCGCTCTCCGGGTGCTTCCAGGAGCCCCAGGTGATCGCGGTGGCCTCGCCGGCCTCGAGCTTCGCGGTGATCGCGGGGCCGAAGGTGTCGGGGGCCTCGTCGTCGACCGGGGTGACCGGGACGCGGTGCGAGGCGTCGAGGATGAAGGCCCGCTCCGCCAGGACCGGACCCTCGAAGCGACGGACGTACTCGACGTCGACGTCGAGCGCGGCTGCCACGTCGGCGGCGTCGGCACCACCGCGGATCCGTGCCTGGACGTCCTTGGGGGAGACCCGCTTCTGCGGACCGGCGTCGGGGTTCGCCTGGCGCACCTGACCCGCCAGCGACGACGAGACGGGCAACCGGAACTCGGTGCCGCCGTCGGTCGCCAGGAGGAGTGCGCCGGACTCGACTCCGATGACTCTCACGTCTTGCATGGTTCCGCCTTCCCAGCGTCGCGTACGGTCCTGCTGTCGTACCCCGTGAGTATGCAGGGAGGACGGGCGGTTTCCGGGGAGGCGCACGGGCGTGCCGCGGACATCCGCACGGCCGATCCCGGGCGCGCGGCGCTCCGGCAACGGGTGTCGGGAATGTCCGGTTCCGGTCATGGGTTGCACAGCCAGCACGACCCGCCGCAGCACTCGGTTTGCGCACTGGCGGGGCGTGGTGCAAACTGTCGCCGCCGATCACCCGGCGACGACCTCTCGATACGAGAAATGGATGGGCATGGCCACCGATTACGACGCCCCCCGGAAGACCGACGACAACTCTGACTCAGAGTCGATCGAGGCCCTCAAGGAGCGCGTTCCCGACAAGATGTCGGGGGTCGTCGACGATGATTCCGACAACCCCGGCAGCTTCGAACTCGCCGGGCAGGACCTCAGCGACGTCGACCTCGACGTCGTGGTGCTGCCCCCGCAGGTCGATGAGTTCACCTGCGTCGAGTGCTTCCTCGTGAAGCACCGTTCCCAGCTCGACCACGAGTCGAAGCTCGGACCGGTCTGCGCGGAGTGCGCGTCGCTCTAGCGAGCACAGCCGCGTCGTCCTCGACGCAACGATCAGCGAAGGCCCCGCGTCCCGATGGGATGCGGGGCCTTCGTCGTGGGCTGCGAGGCGGGGCCGAGCCGCGCCTCCAGGGCCGTTGCCCGTGGTCCGTCAGGACCGCAGCGCCTCGACGACCTTGCCCGGGTGGCGGACGCTGACCAGCCAGTAGGGCGTCGGGTCGGCGTCGTCGCGCACCTCGACCTTGACGACCCCCCGCACGTAGCCGCGGAAGAGGGTCCAGGCGCGGGCGTCGAGTGCCGGGCCGCGCTGCTCGGTGGCCGCCGTGCCCTCGAACGCCTCGGTCGTGCCCACGAGCGTCCGGGGGAGGTGTGCCCTGCCCGCGTGGAACTCGGTGTCGGTGACCTCGATGGTGGGTGCGAGTACCCACAGGAGCACGAGGACCCCGAGCTCCATCCCGATCGCCACGAGGACGCCGGCCAGGACGCTGATGGGGAGGAAGACGAGCAGGGTGGCGGGGATCACGAGCGCCGTCGCCAGGTACAGGGCGGGCGGGGCCCAGAGTCGTTCGCGGTACAGGGTCACGGGTCCATTCGATCACGAGCGGACGAGGTCACGGAACGGTCACGGCTGCACTACCCTCGTCACGTGACCGAACCAGTCGACGTCCTCTGGACCGGGGAGCACGCTCCCGGCCACGCCCACCCCGGCGACGCGGGTGCCGATCTCGTCTCCACCGAGGCCTTCGTGCTGCAGCCGGGCGAGCGACACCTGGCCGCCACCGGACTGCGGATCGCGCTGCCCGAGGGGTACGCCGCGTTCGTGGTCCCGCGCAGCGGCCTGGCGGCGAAGCACGGCATCACGATCGTGAACAGCCCCGGCACCGTCGACTCCGGCTACCGCGGCGAGATCAAGGTCGCGCTGCTCAACACGGACCAGACGGAACCGTACGAGGTCCACGTGGGCGACCGCATCGCCCAGTTGATCGTGATGCCGGTGCCGCAGGTGACCTACACCCGGGTCGACGAGCTGCCGGACAGCGTCCGCGGACAGGGCGGGTTCGGCTCGTCGGGCTACGGTGACCGGAGCGGCGCCGTGCACGGTGCCGCCGCAGACGCTCAGGAAGGGACGCGCGCATGAAGTTCGGCCGACGCAAGCAGGACGAGGTCGAGGTGGCGGACGCCGTCGCCGACGACATCGAGGTCGCGGACACGTCCCCCGAGGTCGACATCGCGACCGATGCAGACGCGGACCACGACGAGGTCGACGCGGTCGCCCCGACGGACAAGTCCGCTCCGGACGACCGGGCCGAGAACGGCCCCCACGACGAGACCGAGGCGAACCTGGTCCGCCCCTACGTCGACCTGGGCGGGGTGAAGGTGCTCCCGCGTGAGGGCCTGCACCTGCGCCTCGAGGTCGAGGAGGGCTCGCAGCGCGTCGTCGCGGTCGGGCTCGACTACGACGACTCCACGCTGCAGGTCCAGCCGTTCGCCGCGCCCCGGTCCACCGGCCTGTGGCACGAGATCCGCGCCCAGATCGCCGAGCAGATCGAGCGCCAGGGCGGTGTCGTGACCGAGGTCGACGGCCCGTTCGGCCCCGAGCTCCGGGCGTCCGTGCCGGTCGCCGTGGATGGTGACGGCGGCACCGCCGGTTCCCGTCCGGCCCGCTTCGTCGGCGTCGACGGCCCGCGCTGGTTCCTGCGCGGCGTGATCGCCGGCAAGGCCGCCGAGCAGCCCGACGACGCCAGCGAGATCGAGGAGCTGTTCCGCAGCGTCGTCGTCGTGCGCGGCACGACGCCGATGCCGCCGCGCGACCTCATCCCGCTGCACATGCCCAAGTCGACGCAGACCGCGATCTGACGGCCCGACGAGCAACCCCGCCTGGAGGCACGGTGCCGGACCACGACGACACCCCACGACCCGAGACGGCTGGCCCCGACCCCGCTGCACCGGCAGCTGAGTCGTCGGTGGCGCCGTCGTTCTCCGCGCAGTTCCGTGACGCGGTGCAGAACGCCGGCATCGCCCGCGTCGCGCCCGGCGAGGCACCGTCCGGTCGGGCCCTGCTGGGCGCGGTCGGCGGGGTTCGTGGGCTCGCCGAGTCGGTGCTGCCCGGGTTCGCGTTCCTGGTCGTCTACGCGATCACGAAGGAGCTCGTGCCCAGCGTCGTGATCCCCGTGGTCGTCGGCCTGGTGTTCGTGGTGCTCCGGCTGGTGCAGCGGCAGTCGGTGACGATGTCGTTCGCGGGCATCCTCGGCGTCGCGGTCTCGGCCGGCCTCGCGCTCATCACCGGCCGCGCGGAGAGCAACTTCATCCCCGGCATCATCATCAACGCGGTCTGGCTCGTCGGGCTGCTGATCACGCTGGCGATCCGCTGGCCGCTCATCGGGCTCGTCGTCGGCTTCCTGCTGCCCGCGAACGAGGACGGCTCGCACGTCGACTGGCGTGCCGACCCGGTCAAGCGGCGGGTCCTGACGGTCGCCACCTGGATATGGGTCGGCCTGTTCGCCGTCCGGCTCGCGGTGGAGGTCCCGCTCTACCTGACAGCGCAGGTCGAACTGCTCGCCGGGCTGAAGCTCATCCTCGGCGTGCCGCTGTACGCGGCGGTCCTCTGGGTGACGTGGCTGCTGGTCCGCACCGTGTTCGTCCGGCGCGACGACGTCGCCGCGGTGTAGAGTTCTCTCGACATCAAGATAGTTCCTGCCGGGCGCGCACGTGTCCGCGGGATTAGGTTTGCCTTGCTGGTGGGACGGTCCACGGCCCGCGAGGATGAGGGCAAACCGATCAGTAGGGAGGCGGCACGGTGGCTGCAGTCAATAGCTTCGGCTCGAAGGACACACTGTCGGTTG
>Ga0308170_10004543_pt1 | contig 10916 bp, 10 predicted proteins | sample PhyBR2_2_FD_202136 | JGI IMG/M metagenome (GOLD analysis project Ga0308170, IMG submission 202136) | Phyllosphere microbial communities from UC Gill Tract Community Farm, Albany, California, United States - DLSLSB.R2 | ecosystem: Host-associated > Plants > Phyllosphere > Unclassified | place... | reverse complement strand
GAGCGCAGCGCAACTCGGGCTCCAGGACAGCGAGTCTTGGGACGCACCGAGCCCTTGATGCGCACAAAGTCGGCCACGACAGGCTCGATCCTGACGCCGTCGCCGAGGAACTCCTTGACGGCGGGCCAGCTGCGCAGCTGGAACGCGAGCGAGCGCACGACGCTCGAGTTGGCGCGCTCGCCGTTGGTCGCGTACGCGAGGAACAGGCCCCACGCGGCGGCCGAGATGAGGGCGATCGAGAGGTAGAGGGGTGCGCGGGACTGCGGGCGGTCGGCGCAGAGGGTCAGGGTCTGGCGGCGAGCGGTAGTGAGAGAGAGGGAGAGGGCGGGGGCCGCACCTTGAGCTCGGGGAGGTCGCGCTCTATCCGCTGGTACGGGTACCGCCGGGTCGCGCTGCCGCCAAGTCGTGTGCTCGGGTGCACGGCGGCGGCGCTCGAGGTCGGTCGGGGCGGTGCTGTTGCGAGGTGTCGGGCGATCGGGAGCGAGGGGGAGAGGGAGAGGGAGGGGAGAGAGGCGGGCGAGGGGCGCAGCGGTGCATGCTGGAGGACGGCGGTCGGACGTGCTGCTAGTCGGGAGAGCATGGCTGGATCGCTTAGATGAGGTGCGAGGTCGAGGTGGGACGTCGTTCTCGTCGCCGCGAGCGAGCGCTGATGAGGTCGACGACGCTCGACTTGCTCAGGACTGGGCTTGGGCAGGCTCGCACGCTCGAGTACAGTGTCGCAGGCCACCTCTCAGCTTCCAGCGACCCAGCGAGAGCGAGAGCTGCGACGTCCTGCTCGCGAGGACGCGACCGCGCCTGTTCGCGCCCTTCTCCCTCTACCGCATCGCTCAGAGCACACGCCGTCCTCAGCAGCACGAGCAGCTACACCGACAGAGCACCCTCACACGCGCACGCCGCCCTCCCACCCCCAACCCGCCTCGTTCGCCCGCTCGCTCCCTCCCCACCTCGGTCGACCAACCATGCCCTCGCTCGACAAGCGCCAGCGCAAGAAGCACCGCGTCGCCGACTCGGACGGCGACGCCTCGGACGCCTCGGCCTCCCGCGACCACGACCAGGGCGAGCCCGACACGCAGGCGCGCCGCAACGACGCCATCCTCGCAAAGGTCGACCCCGAGTACCGCAACACGCCCGTCGACCAGCGCCAGGGCCTGTCCAAGCTCGGCATCATCGCCGGCCAGCTCAACACGGTCAAGAAGCAGGTCGCGAGGACGGTCGGCGCCCTGAGCGACGTTGCGGGCGAGTGGGCTCAGGCGCTCGCAGAGGCGCACCGCGACGAGGAGTACGACGAGGACAGCAGGATCGCCGCCCTCCTTGCCGATGTGCGTCCACTCTCTCCTTCGGCCTGGTCTCTCCTGCGCGCGACGACAGCGTCGGCGAGTGGCCTGCGTACGGATGGTGCCGAACGCTGATGCATTCACCCCCTCCCGCAGGACACGATCTCGCAGCTCGACAAGGACGTGCGCAGCGCCATCGACCGCGAGGCCGAGCTCGAGATCCGCGTCGCCGTTCTGAGCGACCTGCGCGGCCGCGTGAGCCAGGGTCATCAACTGGTGCGTCCCCAGCTCGCGCTCGTCCGCCTTCTCCTCGTCGTCAACGGGAGCTGATCGGTAATGTTCGCTCCCTTCTTCGCACAGAGGGACGTCAACAAGGAGTACGAGCAGCGCGTGCAGCCCAAGCTTGACGAGTACCGCCGCAAGACGCCGCGGCAGCGGTTCGAGCACGTCCAGACCTACAACGCCTTCCGCAACCTCGTCTGGGTGCGTGCTCGCTTCCCCTCGGCCCTGTCTGCCTCTCTCTCGGAGACTGTGCTGACTGGCGCTCCTTGTTCTTGCACGCAGGAAACCTTCACGGACGGCGCGGGCGTGCCCAACGTCAAGAAGTTCCTGCCGCACGGTGCGCCCTCTCTCCTCCCTGCACGACTCGGCTCCTTCATCGAGCGCTCGAATGCTGATGGTGCTCCCCACCGCATACACAGAGGACGGCGACGACGACTCGGACGACGACGACGTCGAGTTTGGCGCCCAGCTGCACAGCTTTACCTGCCCGATCACGCTCGCGACGCTCGAGGACCCGTACACCTCGTGCGTCCCTCTCCTCCCTCCCTCCCTCACCCTCTCTCTCACCGACCAACTGACGCCCGGGTGCGCCCCCCTCCTTCCTCACGCCCGCAGCACCGTCTGCCCGCACTCGTTCTCCGGCCCGGCCATCAAGGAGATGCTCTCGGGCGAGTCGAGCGGGCGCGTCGGGTGCCCGGTCACGGGCTGCGACAAGGTGCTCGGCTTGGGCTCGATCGCGCCCGACGAGGGCCTGCGCCGGCGCGTCGCGGCGTACGAGCAGCGCGTCCGCGAGGGGAGGACGCAGCAGGGCGGCGGGACGCAGGCGAGGACGTTCGTGCAGATGGACTTGGACTCGGAGGAGGAGGGGGAGGACGAGGACGAGGACGAGGAGGAGCGCGCGGCGGCGGCGAAGAAGGTCAAGAGGGAGAAAGGGAGGGCGGCGGCTTGAGCGGGGCGAGGTCGTCGCCGAGGAGTGCCGTGCAAGAGCGCTTTAGCTGGCCCTTCCTGGCTCGACTGCGAACTCTCACGAGTCCTTGTGAGCGTGCTGCGCTGCACAGATAGCACGGCGAGACCGTCTGCGCCGAGTCGTCCTGCGCCTCTCGTCGTCGGCGCCCTCATCTCGCTCGGCCCCGCTCGACCTGGACCACTCGACCTCGCCCTCACGCACAGCCCGGTCCGCCTCATCAGTCCACTTGTACAGCACCCACGACCCGCCCGACCTGCACCCCATGTCGTCCCCACGGCTCTCGCCCTCTCGGACGCCTGCACCACTCGCCAGCCGGCTCGGCGACTACGACGACGGCAGCTCGTGCGTGGGCAGTCCAGCTTGCGTCTGCAGACTGATGGCAGCCTATTGACGCTTCGCCCGCCTTCCCCTTGCGCGCACAGCTCGTTGCGGACGCCACACTTCATCACCCGGACCGAGGCGATCCGAGGAGCGGCCAACCGCGTCCTGTTCTCGCAGTTCTACATCTTCCTGTACCTCAGCATGGCCCTCATCTCGTGCGTCCTCGTCCCCCTCTGCCCCTCCCCCCTGCCTCGAAGCGCTGACCTCGTCTCGCTCCCCCCCCATCCGCCGCAGGCTCGCGACCGTCGTCCTGTCGGCCACATCCGAGTGCCCGACGCTCGCGTTCTACATCCTCGAGATCGTCGTCAACTCGGCCATGATCCTCGAGGTCGGGATCCGGTTACTCGCCTTTGGAGCGGTGCGTCTCCTCTCCCTTCTTCCCTTCGCCCTCGCGGGAGGACCCTGTCGTGCGCTCGCTGACCTCTAGACCTCGCCGTGCGCCCGCAGCAATTCTGGCAATCGTGCGTCGCGCTTTTCCTCGACAGCGACCGCCTGCACCCCTCTGCAGCCAGCCACCTCCGTGTCGGACTCCGCGAGCTGACCTCGACCTCGTCCCCCCTCGCGCAGGTACTGGAACGCGCTCGACCTCGCCATTACCCTCTTCTGCGCCGTGACGCTCGTCATCATCTTCTTCAGCGGGTGCTCGGCCAAGGGCGAGGAGGTGTTCGACACGTTCCTCCTCGTCGTGCGCAACCTGTTCCAGTTTGGCAGGCTCGCGCTCGTCCTGCGCAAGTGCGTCGGCTCTCTCTCTCTCCAAGATGTTCGAGCACGTCGGCCGTCGAGCTGGCTACTCGGGCTAGGTGACAGAGGCAGAGAACTGACGCTGCTCTCTCGCGCTCGCCCGCAGGTCCGGCAAGTCCGTCTTTGCGCGCCCGGCGCCGATCGACCTCTCGGCCGCGCGCACCTACTCGCTCGACCTCGACCTCGACGACGAGGAGGCGCTCTCGACCGAGCGCAGGGCCATGGGCGGCGACCTCGAGGCGCAGCGCAAGCAGGCGCGCCGGACGGGCGAGCCCGAGGGGCGAGGGTTCCTGCTCGACTCGGACGAGGAGGACTAGAGGGTGTGTATCGCTGGATGGGTTCGTCTCGGTCCTCAAGCGGGTGCGGCTCGACGGGAGGAGGAGCGCGGCGAGGCTCGTCTCACGAGGACCGGCTCGAGCGTCGGCGCCACAGCTTTCTCGGCTTCACGGCTCGCTCAGACTCTGCTTCCGCCTCTCTCCCTCTGCGGCTCGGATACTTCTGCACTGCTCGATACAACAAGGCTGCCGAGTCGTACAAGGTGCGCCCTCCCTCCTCTCCCTCTCGCCCGATCCCTCCCTCAGCGCATGACGTTCAGCACGCTCAGCAGCGCCAGCGCCAAGATGCCCGCCGCGCCGACCATCGCAAACAGCGCCCACAGGCACCGCCGCGCCCACACGAGCTCCTCCTCGCGCCACAGCTCGACCGACTCGCGCACGTCCGGCGGCAGCACGCTCCACCCCTGCGCTCCCTCGCCCTCGCCGTCCTTCGCCGCCGCACCGCCGAGCGCCCCGAGCGTCGCCAAGGGCCGCTCGCTGCGCCAGATGCGCCGCGCGCCGAGGGCCCACAGGACCGGGCACAGGAAGCCGTGCCAGAAGCGGCGCTCGGCCTCGGTGCGCGGCGTCGCGGCGTATGCGGGCGGCGGCGGCGGCGGGGCGGGCATGTCGATGACGTGTGCGTCGGGCGCCGAGGAGCGGTGGGCGAGGGAGGGGGAGGGGACGGGCGAGAGGGTGTTGAAGGCGAAGAAGGAGAGGGGGTGGACGGTCGCTCGAGGGGTTGGTGCCGGGTCGGCGTAGGGCGGCGGCGGCGGGAAGGCGGACGAGGGAGTGTGTGCGCTGGTTGCGGCGGCCGGTGCCGGGTTGTGGGAAGGGTGCGGGACGACGCCGGCGGCCGAGCCTTGTCGGGAGGAAGACGGCCACGGCGACACGAAGGTGACGGGCGCCTCGTCGGTCGGCGCGAGGTCGTCGGGCCTCGGCGACGTCGTCGTGACGGTCTCGATGGTGACAGAGACGGAGGAGGCGGCTGAGCCGCGGCGCTGCTCGAGGAGGGAGGCCATTTTGCGAAGGCGGGCGGGCGAGGTGTTGGTGGTGGGACGAGGTGCGCGGGGCTTGAGGAAGGAGGGATGGGAGTAGCCAATGTGGACGTCTCGAGCCTTGACGAGAACATCTCTGCCAGCGAGGCGACGAGGAAGCGACAGCTCGATCTCCTGTCCGAGACGACGAGGAGGGGAAGCGGTCCGGACGGGGCGCGAGCGCCGTTCTTTTGCGGGGCTCGCGCGCTGGCGCCTCTGCTTCAGAACATCGTCGACCGTTCTCTCTTGCGATCGCAGGTACGTGCGCGTTTGCTCTGGGCGCAGCGAGGCCGAGAGAGCGAGCGGAAGCCGTCTGCGCCAGCGCGCTCGAGCCTCCTTTTCGCCTCGACCTTCTCGCTCTCGCTTTCGACGCTCCTCTGCCGTCGCAAGCAGACTAAGCTGCTCAGCTCGTCTCTGCTGTAGCGCTTCACAGGCTCACTCTTCGCCGACCCGCTCGACGCTTTGCGAGCCTGTTTCTCAGCGCACGGCGACGCGCTTCGGGGTCGGTCCTACGTACGACGCTCCACGGGTAGCACCTCCGCTGCGAGCGCGAGCAGAAGATCGTCGACGAGCCCGACCCTTGCAGGCAGTCGATGCAGAGCGAGCCCCTTGGATCGCGATGTCAGCGTCGACGTCAACGCCCCGCCGAGGGCGAGGTTGACCTCTCGCGCCCCGCTCGCGCTTCTCGCAAGCCTTTCCTCTCCTTCCCTCACACTCGAATCCGAGCCCTACACACTCTCGAACCTCTCAGCAATGTCCGCCATGTCGTCCACCAACACTGCCAGCTCTGCGCCGGCCGCTTCGGGCTCGAGCCGCGAGGGCGTCGTCGAGGGCAACACGTCGGCGGCCGGCGGCTCGCGCGGCGGTGCCATCCAGCGTGCGTCCTCCTCCTCCTCCTCCTCGGCTCCCTGATCTGAGCGTCGAGCTGACCCTCGACCGCCCGCCCGCAGAGAACACGGCGGCCCAGGACGAGGGCAAGAACCTCCCGAACGACTTCACGCTCGCCAACACCAAGGCCGACATCGCCGCCGACGACCACACCGAGCCCAACGTCGTCCCGGGCGAGTCGCTGTCGACGGCTGGCCCGGGCGGCGACGTGCGCCAGAAGGAGGTCGCTGAGCACGAGGTGCGTCGCACGTCTCCCTCCTCGCTCCCTCCCTCTCGCCCTGCTCGCCGCTCTTCCTCGTCCTCGACCCGGCGAGCTGACCCTCTGTACCTCCCTGTGCGCAGCAAAAGGGCCTCAAGCAGCGCCTCGAGCGTGACGACGAGCGCGAGGACCGTGAGGCGCGCGGCTACGACGAGCCCATCTCGCGCCTTCGCCAGTGCGTCCTCGTCCCTCCTTGCCCTCCTGTCCCACTCCTCCAGTCATTGACTTGTACGCATGCTTGTCCCGCAGGCCCGCCCACCCGTAAAGGGGGGCCACTCGGCGCCGCAGCTTGACGAGATCCGCCCGCGCGTGGAGGAGGATGGAGAGGATGGACGGAGCAGCTTCGGTCGTGTACATAGCGCAACGAGCAAAGCATCTGCAGTGCATCGCAGAGCCTGGATCGGACCTCGAGAGCTGCGGCCGCGCGAGAGCAGGGCCATGACGCAGCGCAACGCGAGACGAGGAGCGAGAGCAGGGAGGCGTCCGGGTGCGCCGGGCGGACAGACATCGAGCCTCCAGAGTACAGCACTAGCCGCTGAGCACGAGAGCACGGCAGCCGGTGTGAGTCGCCGAGTGCGGAGAGGCGAGAGCGGAGGAGGCGATGAGCGAGCGAGGTTGGTCCTGCTCCACACCCTCGACCTCGCCACCGATGCGACTGTCGAGCCTGCTGTGGCTGCTACCAGCAGCTGTAGCCCTCGCCAAGCCACCCCCGCCACCGCCCGACACCTCGCGCCTCGTCGACCTCCTCGCACGTTCACCCGAGCACCAGCTCCTCCTCGGCGCGTTCCAGCGCGCGCGGCTCATCCCGACCCTCAACCGCCTCAACGGTAGCACCCTCTTCGCGCCGACCGACGACGCCATCCGCCGCGCGCGGGACGACGAGCGACGACGGGGCCTCCTCGACGCCGGCGACTCGGCGGAGGTGGGGTTGTGGACAGCCGTGGTCGAGTGGGCAGAGCAGGGCGACGACGCGCTCGAGGGCAGCAACTCGACCGAGCACGACAACCTCCAGCTCGCCCTGCGCGACACGCTCCTGTACCAGCTCGTCAACCGCACCCTCGTCCCCCCACCTCCCTCGAACCGCACCAACTCGACCGAGCCGGCGCACAAGCCCCTCCCGCTCGACGTCACGACCCTCCACGAGACGCTCTACTTCCCTTCCCTGTTCCCCTACAACCGCTCGTTCCCCGCCCCGCCGTCGCTCCCCGGCACCGAGCCCGACCAGCCCGACCCCGACGCGCCCGAGGACCGCCCCGAGGGCCTCCTGCACGAGGAGGGGCAGCGCCTGCGGGTCGTGCGCCGCGCGGGCGACAAGAAGCGCGACGAGTACTGGGTCGGCGTCGACTGGAAGGGCGCAGGCGGCGTGCGGTCGGCGGGCCCGCCCAAGTTTGCGAGGAACGGCGTCCTCGTCCCGATCGACGGTGTGCTCACTCGACCCGACGACCTCGGTGCGTCCCTATCTCGCCCTTTCCTGGCCGGCGAAGAGGAGAGCCCGGACTTACGCCGTCTCGTCCTCGCAGCCACCATCATCCGCTCGACACCCGAGCTCTCGACGCTCGCCTCGCTCCTGCCCAAGCCCGTCATCGACTACCTCAGCACCGCGTCGCACCTCACCCTCTTTGCGCCGACCAACGAGGCCTGGGCCGCCCTCACCGACCTCGAGATGCGGTACCTGCGTTCGGGCCTCGCCGAGCTCGACCTGAGCGAGATCTTTGGCGACGGCGCGAGCCGGTCCGGCGCCGGCAGCGGCAAGGTCGGCTACCTCGAGCGCCTCGTCGGCAAGAAGGGCGACCGCTCGGCGAGCGTCACGACGCTCCGCAACGGCACGCTCGAGGTGTCGGGCGAGGGCGAGAAGACGGCCGTCAAGGTCAACGGGACCGAGATCGCTCGCGGCGACATCTTTGCCAAGAACGGTGCGTCTCTCGCTTTCCCGCCTCGCACGTCGCTGCTCACGACGCGCCGGCGCTGACTCTCATCCCTTCCTCGCAGGCGTCATCCACACCCTCCCCTCGCTCCTCCTCCCTCGCGGCTCGCTCGCCCTCACGGCCGAGAAGTACCTCATCGCCCTCGACGCGACGCACTTTGTGTCGCTCCTGCGCTCGGTCAACCTGTCGCACTACGTCCAGATCCCGTCGCGCGAGCCGGGCACGGTCGTCGACACGCCCCTCCCGCCGCCTCTCGTCGGCCACCAGGTCCCGCTCCTCGCGACGACCGACGCCGACAAGCCCGAGCGCACGAGCTACACGATCCTCGCCGTCAAGGACGACGTCCTCGCCGCGTCAGTCGCGCGCCTGCCCGGCGCCGTCGTCGCGTCGCTCGACTCGCCCATCCTCAACGGCCGCCCTTTGCCCGAGCCGGGCAGCGCCGCGCTCAAGGAGCTCCTCGAGTACCACATCCTGCCCGGGCGCTGGATGCCGTCGGAGCTCGAGGACAACATGCTCGTCGGCACCGAGCTCCGCACCGAGCTGCTGCGCGACGGGCGGCAGCGCCTCACGGTGGGCGTCCAGGGCGAGGAGGGCGGGCGCGGCGACGGGTGGGAGAAGAGCAAGAAGAGCCGCCGCGGCGGAGGCGACAACGACGACGGCGACAAGGGCTCGCACCTGATCAGCTGGGGCGGGGCCAACGTCGTCGCCGACCCGCTCGTCGTCGGCGACTCGATCATCTACCTCGTCTCCTCGCTCATCGAGCCGCCGCCGACCGTCATCACGGCCGCCGTGTCGGACCTGCGCCTGTCGACGTTCGTCGCGGCCGTGTACGCCGCCGGCATCGACGGCACGCTCGCGACCCGCGCCGCCGTTACGTACTTCGTCCCGACCAACGCCGCGTTCGGCGACCTCGGCCTCACGATGCAGTACCTCCTCCTCCCCTCGTCGCGCGCCGAGCTCGCGTCGGTCCTGCGCTTCCACGCCATCGACGAGGTCGTCTACCTCGGCGACTTTCCGCGGTCCGGCGGCGCTCGGTACCCGACCCTGCTCGACGGGGCCGAGATCTACCTCGAGCGCGACGCCGTCAACGCGACCTTGTCGGTGCACGGCCCGACGCTCGGCGGCCTGCCGGCCAACGGCGAGCCGCGCGACGCCAACGTCGTCGAGGGCGACGTCCTCACCGAGACGGGCGCGCTGCACGTCATCGACCAGGTTGAGCTCCCGCCCGACATCGACATCTCGCTCGAGAAGCTCCTGCGCGGCGCAAAGGCCAACGTCATGCTCGACTTGATCCGCGCCGCCAACATGACGTGGGTCCTCGAGGGCAAGCGCGCGCCGCGCCATGCGCCGCGCGACGGCGAGGAGGAGGTCGGCTCGGCGCTCGGCGGCGGCGAGGACGGCAAGAAGCGCAAGGGCGACGATGATGGCGGCGACAGGCACGGGCACGGCGGCGCCGACTGGGCCTACACGGTCCTGTGCCCGAGCGACAAGGCCTTCTCGCGCCTCAACCTCACGTTCTACCACTCGCACCCGGCCGCCCTCTCGGCCCTCGTCCGCCTGCACATCCTCCCCGTCGCCCCTCCGCCCTCGTCGTCGTCCGGCTCGCCCTTCCCGCCCCGGCTCGCCCAGCCCGGCGCGCCCCTCCTCCTCGAGGACAGCAAGACGTACGCGTCGCTCCTCAGCAGGGGCCAGCCCGGCGGCACGTCCGACTACGGCACGGTCGCGTTCCGCAAGTGGTCGGCCGGCGAGGCGGCCGACGCGTGGGTCGTCGGCATCATGGGCGCGCGCGGCGCAAAGGGCGAGAGCGACGCCGCGAGGGTCCTCGCCTGGGGCCGCGCGACGCCCGTCTTTGTCGACGGCGGCAACGGCGAGGCGCTCGAGCCGCGCCTGAGGGCGGCGGGCGGCGTCATCGCCATCGACTCGGTCCTGCTCCCGTACGAGCCGGGCTGGCTGCGCCGGTATTGGTGGGTCGTCGCGCTTGCCGTCGGCGGCGCCGTCGTGCTCGTCGTTGCGAGCGTTTACGGCGTGCGGTGGTGGCGGCGCAGGAGGGAGCGCAAGTACGCGCGCCTGAACCAGGAGGACGACGACGAGTGACGCTCCCTCTCTCTCTCTGTAGATGTTCTCCTTTCCTCTCTTCGCTCGTGCTTGTCATACTACGATCATCTGCATGCTCTGGACTGCCGAGCGCTGGCCGACGAGGTTGAGCAAGGCGCGAGCGCACTTGGCGAGCCGCGAGCGAGCGAGGTCGAGCCTCTCGCTCCTGCTCCCACCTCACGCTCAACGACATGGCGCCGTACAGCTATCCAGAGGGCAACGAGAGCCTCATCAAGTCCCTCGACCTCCAGCGTGCGTCGTCTCATCCTCTGCGTCGCCTCGAGCCCGCCGTCGCCGATGAAGTCGCTCTCGAGCTGACGCCGCGACTACGCCGCCTGCAGCGCACCCAGAAGGCGGATTCTTCGCTCAGACGCACGCAATGGACGAGACCGTGCCCTCGCCCTTCGCCGGTGCGTCCCTCGCTCTCTTCTCCTCCAGCCGCCCTCGGCGGCCGCCCCACCTCGCGCTCTCTCCTCCCTCCCTGGCTCAGCAGCTGATTCACTTGCACGACGGAACGCAGACGGAGACACCCGCCAGCTCGCGACCCAGATCTACTACCTCCTCGCCGCCCCCTCCTCGTCCTCCTCGTCCTCGTCCTCTCACTCGCCTCACCAGGGCAGGTTCCACCTCAACAAGTCGACGACCTACCACCTCCACCACCAAGGCCGCGCAGCCTACACGCTCATCCGGCCCGCACGCGACGGCAGCAGCAGGCCCGAGGTGCGGCGCGCCGTCGTCGGGAGCGACGTGGCGAGAG
>Ga0308170_10004542_pt1 | contig 10916 bp, 7 predicted proteins | sample PhyBR2_2_FD_202136 | JGI IMG/M metagenome (GOLD analysis project Ga0308170, IMG submission 202136) | Phyllosphere microbial communities from UC Gill Tract Community Farm, Albany, California, United States - DLSLSB.R2 | ecosystem: Host-associated > Plants > Phyllosphere > Unclassified | place... | reverse complement strand
GCCCAGCGAGGCCGCCAGCGAACGCACCGGCAGCGGACGGCCCTGGTCCTTCAGCACCGGGGCGCCGCCGACCTGCATGAAGGTCTCCGGCAGCTCGACCACGCGCTCGACCACCGCCATCGGCAGGGCCAGCTGGGCGCCCGAGGTCGACACCAGCATGGTCGGCACGATCGACAGTTCGATCGGCAGGCGGATCGAGAAGCGCGTGCCCGTGCCGAGGTTGGAGTCGATGCGGATCGCGCCGCGGTTCTTCTCGACCGCGGTCTTGACCACGTCCATGCCGACGCCGCGGCCCGACACCGACGAGGCCACTTCCTTGGTCGAGAAGCCCGGCAGGAACACCAGCTGGTAGGCTTCGTCGTCGGAACTGGCCTGGTGCTCGGAGATCAGGCCTTTTTCCATCGCCTTCTTGCGCAGCTTGGCCGGGTCCATGCCGCGGCCATCGTCCTGCAGCACGATCATGACGCTGTTGGCTTCCTGCCAGGCTTTCAGCAGGATGTAGGCCTTGGCCGGCTTGCCGGCGGCGACACGGTCTTCCGGCCCTTCGACGCCGTGGTCGAGGGCGTTGCGCAGCATGTGCACCAGCGGGTCGTACAGGCTGTCCACCACCACGCGGTCGACTTCGGTCTCGGCGCCTTCGATGGTCAGCTCGACTTCCTTGCCGAGGTCCTTGGCCAGCTCGCGCACCAGGCGCGGGAATTTCTGGAACAGGCGGCCGACCGGCTGCATGCGGGTCGCCAGCGTGGCGCGCTGCAGCTCGGCCGAGTAGCGCGAGGCGCGCTCCAGGGTCTCGGTCAGGGTCGCCATCAGCGTGGCGGCCTGGCCCTCGAACTTGAACTGCGACAGGCGCTCGAGCAGCACGGCGGCCTGGTTGGCGGCCTGCACCGATTCGCCGGCCACTTCCAGCAACGCGTCCAGCTTGACCGCGTCGATACGGATGCTCTCGTCCTTGGCCGGGCCGGTGCTGGCGGGCTTGTTATCGGTACGGCGCTCGACGCCGTCCCAGCCCGGCCTGGCCGGCGCGGCTTCCTGCGGCTGCGCGGCTTGCGCCACGGGGACAGGGTGTTCGGCGGCGGGCGCATCGGCGGCGGCGGCGTTTGCGGCCGGGGTGTAGGCGCCGGGCGGGACCACCGCCATGTACATCGCTTCCCAGTCCAGGCCGTCGGCGCCGGCCGGCGCCGCCTGCACGGCCACAGGTGTGGGTGCGGACGCGGGTGCGGGCGCCGCGGCAGCGGCTTTGGGCGCGGCCTTGGGCGCTTCCTTGCCGGCGATCGCATCCTTGAGCATGCGCTCGAGGTCGTCCGGCATCGAGGCCAGGCCTTCCGGCGGCGTGCCGTTGTTCAGGTCATTCAGCTGATCGGCGACGAAGCTCGACGCCACCAGCGATGCTTCGATCGCGGCGGGCGTGACCGGCGCGGCCCCGGTGCGCAGGGCGTCGAACAGGTTCTCGGTCAGGTGGCAGGCCGCCACCAGCGCCGGCAGTCCCATGAAGCCCGCGCCACCCTTGATGGTGTGGAACGAGCGGAACACCGCGTTCAGCGTTTCCTTGTTCTCGGGATCGCGTTCGAGGTGCAGCAGATGTTCCTCGACATTCGTCGCCAGGTCCAGCGCCTCGACGACGAAATCCTTGAGCATCTCATCCATTAGAATCCCAGATCGGCAAGAAGGTCATCGACACTGTCCTGGTCGAGCGCCACGGTCGGCACCGACGGACCCGACATCAGCTCGGCAGGCTTTTCCTGTTCCTGCGCGGCCTGCTTTTGCGCCAGCTTTTCCTTGACCTCGGCCGGCGCGCTGTCGCGCAGCAGCTGGGCCAGTTCGTGCTCGACCGTCTGGGTGATCTTGACCACCTTCTTGATCAGCTGGCCGGTGATGTCCTGGAAGTCCTGGGCCATCATGATCTCGAGCAGGCGCGCCTTCTCGGCTTCGGTCGCTTCCGACACCAGCGCGGCAAACTGCCTGGAGTCGCCGGCCAGGGCCTTGAACTGGTCGATCGACAGCTTGCCGGCGAACAGGTCGGCCCAGCGGGTTTCCATGTCCTTGGCCTGCTTGGACAGCAGGTCCTGGGCCGGCATGCCGTCGTCCAGGGTGTTCAGCACCTTGTTGGCGGCCTGCTCGGTCAGGCTCGCGACGTATTCCAGGCGGTCCTGGGCATCCACGATCTGCGACGACGCTTCCGTCAGCGCCTTGTCGTAGCCCAGTTCGCGCAGCGAGTCGTGCATGATGCGCACGATGCTGCCCAGACGGGCGTACATCACCTGGCCGTCCGGATCTTCCGTGGCTTCGGCGGCCGTTGCGGCGGCCGCGGCCTGCGCCGGGGCGGCCGCAGCCGGTGCGGCGGGTGCGGATGCCGTGGCCACCTGGTCGAACAGGGCCTCGAGGTCGTCACTGTCGCCGCTGTCGCCGCCGGCGGCGGGCTCGGGAGCCGGAGCGGGAGCGGGCGCCGGCGCACTGGCTCGCTGCGCTGCCACTTCCTCGAATAATGCGTCGAAATCGTCAGCGGCGTCGGTCATAGTCCCTGCTTCTCCATAAATAAATATCGCGATGATCTGTGCTGGAAGCCGGCAAACCGCCGCGCGCCATCGTGTAGACGCCGTGGTTCTTCGAGCTTCCTTATACTGTGTACGTGCTTGCTGCCGTCAATACAGAGGCGGTAAGGATTGTGCACGAGTGTAGCAGCGTGGTTGCCGTAGGTAAATCTTCCTAACCGGAAGCGTTGTCGATTGACGGCGTAAACGTAGCTTGCCGACCGCATTTCATATGGTTTGTGAATATTTTCACATGCTATGTGTTGTATTTTGTTATCGCACGCGGTTCGTCGCCCCTGCGCCGGGCGAATGGTGGAGCAAACACATCTTTGAGCAAGATCAATCCTTTACGTTCTGCCAATCCGTGAAACGCGAATTACAATGAGAGGGTAACGCGATGTGAGGGAGGGCTCACCATGTACCAGAAGATTCTGATCACCACGGACGGCTCCGCGGTGTCGCAGCACACCGCCTGCGCCGGGGTCACGTTCGCGCAGCAGATGGGCGCCGAGGTGCTGGCCCTGTTCGTCGCGCCCGAGTACCAGTACCCGGTCTATGTCGAGATCATTCCGCCCTCGTATCCGAGCGAGGAGGAATATATCGCCCAGATGCGGCGCATGGGCGAGGAATACATGGGCTCGATCATGCGCTCGGCCGAACAGTGCGGGCTGAAACACAGCTGCATGACGGCGTTTTCCGACGCCACCGCGCTCAAGATCGTCGATGTTGCGCAACAGCAACACTGCGACCTGATCTTCATGGGCTCGCACGGACGCAGCGGCTGGGGCCAGTTGCTGCTGGGCAGCGTGACCAACAAGGTCCTGTCGCAGACCAGCAAGCCCGTGCTGGTGCACCGCCTGATCCGCGAACCCGGTACCTGAGCCGTCCTGCGCGGTCGGGCCTGGCGGATCAGGCTCCGCCGTGGGATGATTTTTATTTAAAATTTACAAATTGAAACATACAAGTATGATAACGTTTAACCTTTGCGGCACTGCGTCCTGAGGACTTTTTATGATTCGCATAGTCATTGCTGACGACCACACGATCATGCGCGAGGGCCTCAAGCGCATCCTTGACGGCGCCCTCGACATCGAGATCGTCGGTGAGGCGACCAATGGCTTCGAGGTATTGGCCCTGGTGCGCCAGGGCGGGTTCGACCTGCTGCTGCTCGACCTGTCGATGCCGGGACGCAGCGGGGTCGACCTGATCCGCCAGGTGCGCAGCGAGGCGCCCAAGCTGGCGGTCCTGATCCTCACCATGCACGAGGAAGAGCAGTACGCCGTGCGCGCGATCCGCGCGGGCGCGCAGGGCTATCTCACCAAGGAAAGCGCAGGCACCCAGCTGGTCGGTGCGATCCGCAAGGTGGCGTCGGGCCGGCCGTATATCAGCACCGAGGTGGCCGAACAGCTGGCGCTGAACATCATGGCGCCCAACGAGCAGCTGCTGCACAAGCAGTTGTCGGACCGCGAATTCGAAGTGTTTTCGCTGCTGGTCGGCGGCAAGTCGATCACGGAAATCGCCAACAACCTGCACTTGTCGGTCAAGACGGTGAGCACCCACAAGACCCGCATCATGCAGAAGATGGGGATGACTTCGCTGTCGGAAATGGTGCAGTACGCGGTCGCGCACCGCCTGCTGGCGCCGATGAAAGCCTGAGGAACCAGGCACACGGCGCCGTCCCGATAAGTCAATTCGACATTCTTTTCGTGAATTTGTGCCCTGCACGCGACTATTCGAACTATTTTCTTCGCGTTGCCGACACTTCCCTATCAGTCTGCTATCTCGCTCGATTCTCCTCCGAAGCGAAGTCGCGTGGTAAGAAAATTCCTACACGCTGACGCGCCATCCTACCTACACATTCAGCCGTTGCTGATATGAATGCCGGACTCGTGTTGGCATACTGACTGCAGCGTTTCGACTTGCTTGCGGTCCATATCCGTGTCTGGCCATTCAGCCTGGTGCCAATCGCACCCGCCACATCGGCCCACCCCGGACCAAGCCGCCTGAAACCTTGATCCTTCACCTGGAGATGAGTATGCAGTCCCAGCTAACGTCAGAACAACGCAACGCCCAGTCGACCCTGCACTCGTCACAAATGGAAGCCGGTCGCCAGCGCCAGGGTCGCCTCTGGTCCAACCTGAAAGAGGTCTGCGACCTGCTCCATATCCCGGCCGCCGTATCCATGAACACGGAAGAACTCCTGTTCCAGCACGTGCAGTTCAAGACGGGCCAGCGTGTGCACACCATCGGCCAGGCCTTCGACACGCTATACATCGTCAACTCCGGCTTCCTTAAGACCGTCCTCATCGATGAGTTCGGCAACGAGCAGGTACTGAGTTTCCCCATGAAGGGCGACATGCTCGGCGTCGACGGCATCCACACGCGCCACTACGCGTCGGAAGCGGTCGCCCTGTCCGACTGCGACCTGATCCTGGTTCCGTTCAAGAAGCTCACCGCCCTCGGCCGCGTGCATGCCGAACTCGAAAACCTCATGTACGGGGTCATGAGCCGCGAGCTGGTGCGCGAACAGGCCATGATCGGCATGCTGGGCGCCCTGTCGGCTGAAGCGCGCGTGGCCCGCTTCCTGATCTCGCTCGCCGATCGCTTCGCCGCGATGGGTTATTCGAGCAAGCTGTTCAACCTGCGCATGACCCGCCACGAAATCGGCAGCTACCTCGGCCTGACGCTCGAAACCGTCAGCCGCACGCTGTCCGCCTTCAACGAGATCGGTCTCATCACGGTCGACCAGCGCACCATCGGCATCAAAGACCCGGAAGCGCTCAAAACGCTGCGCCGACTGCCGCCCTCGCGCTCGCGCGCCAAGCAGAACGCCAAGCACAAGGCGGATGCCGATTCCGGCGATGGCGAAGTCCTGGCCACGGCCTGAACCGATTCCGCCATTGACGCAGCAGTGCCGGACTGGGCCGGCAACAAAAAAGCCGGCTTCGCAAGAAGACCGGCTTTCGTTCCTGATGCTCGGATTTAATCGCGGTTGATCACGCCGTTATTGACCTTGACCTGCTCACCCACGCGGAAGCCCGGATCGTTATCGTAGGCAATTGTCTGGGTCGAACCGTCGCCGTAACGCACGACGACTTCGTAGCGCTGGTTGGCATTGCGGCTGCGTTCGATCTCGCGTCCGGCAATCGCGCCGCCGACCGCGCCAGCCACCGTGGCCGCCGTACGGCCCGAACCGCTGCCGACCTGGTTGCCCAGCAAGCCGCCAACCACGGCGCCGGCGCCGGTGCCCAGATAGCCGCCGCTGCCGCTCACCTGGATCACGTTGACCGCTTCGATGGTCGCGCAGTTGCTGCAGTAGCGCGCCACGCGCTGGCCATCGTTGCGTGAACCGTCGCGGCGCGGACCGCCGGCCAGCAGCGGGCGGCCCAGGGTCGCGGTCGAGTAGCGGCCGTTCTCGCGGATCGTGGCCGTCACCGGCGCATCCGGCGCGATATGGTCGTCGCGGCGGATCGTGTACATGCCGGTGTATTCGCCCGGACGCACTTCCGGCAGGAAGAAGATGCCGCGCGTGCCGGCGATCTGCACGTCGACCTTGGCGTTCGGCGTGCCGCGCACGGTGAAGGTGAGCGTGTTGCCGGGACCGAGATCATCGCTGCCCAGCACATCGAAGCGCGAGACGTGCGGCATCGCTGCCACCTCGCCGCGGCGGTCGTCGTCGCGGCTGGTGCTGCGCACGATGGCGTCCGACAGCACCTTGGTGTCGACCATATTATTGACGCGCAGGTTGGCGGTCACGGCGCTGCCCGCCCTGATGCGGTCATGCGTGCCGATCGTATAGGTGCCGCGGTAGGTGCCGGGCGCGGTTTCGACCATGTTCAGGTTGCGCGTGGCGCCGTCGATGCGCAGCGTGGCATAGCCGCCCGGCGTGCCGAACACCTCGAAGTTCAGCTCCGTGCCCGGTCCGAGGTCGCGTACGTCCTCGAGGTTGAAACCGTTGATGTGCGGCGCCAGGCGTTGCGCGCGCGGGTGCTCGTCCTGCGCCTGCGCGAGTGGCGTCACCGTCACCGACAGCAGGGGCAGCGCGGCGACCACGGCCGCGGCCAGCGTACGTCGTGATTTAGTCATGGTGTCCTCCGTGCATATGATGTCAATGTGACCAGCTTACGCCCGACACTGCCAATGGCTCGGTGCGCTAACGCACGCCGTGCACCGCTTCGCCTGAGCTCACAAAAATGCGCTCGCCCTCTTCCGCGCGGACCGTGTAGCCACCGGTAAAAGCGCCGAACGAGGGTAGGATCATGCGCGAGGGTCCGACCACGAAACAGGGCAGCCGCAGCGCGTCGAAGCGCGTGGCCAGCACGAAGGCCGGGTGCACGTGGCCGGCCAAAATATAGGCGTCGGCGGCCAGGTCGGGATGGTGGCAGAAGGCGAACGGTCCCACGGTCCAGGGCTCGTCGACCAGGTCGATCCCAAGCGCCAGCGCCGGGTCGCCCGCATGCTTGTCGTGGTTGCCGCGCACCAGGGTCAGTGTGAGATCGCAGCGGCGCCGGCGCCAGTCCAGCATCGCCGCCTGGGTCCCGGCCGCGTGCGCGGCGCGCGCGTGCAGGAAGTCGCCGAGGAAGAGCACATGGTCGGCGCCGGTCAGGGCAATCAGATCGTCGAGGGCGTTCAGGTTCTCGCTGGTGGTGCCGCGCGGCACCGGGATGCCGAACGAGCGGAACGCCGCCGCCTTGCCGAAGTGGATATCGGCGATGACCAGCATGCGCTCGCGCGGCCACAGCACGGCCTTCTGGGGCAGCAGCACCAGCCGCTCCCCGGCCACCTCGATCTCGACAGCACCCGGGATAGCACTCATACCTCGGCCGCCTTCTCGAGTTCGCGCACCATGCGCGCCACGCGGTCGGACAGCTTCTCGGTCGAGACCTTTTCGCGGAAGCGCTCGACCATCAGCGGAAAGCCGAAAGGCGTGGCGCGTTTGACCTCGCGATAGGCGATGCGGCGGCCGTGCAGCTCGCGCAGCGTGTCGCGCAGGCGCGTGAGCTCCAGCTCCTGCTCGAGCACCTCGCGTTCGGCTTGCGTGAGCAGCAGGTTGCCGCTGTCGTGCTTGCGGAACACTTCGAAGAACAGCGAGGACGAAGCCTGCACCTGGCGCATCGACTTGTGCTGGCCCGGATAGCCCTGGAACACCAGCCCGGCGATGCGCGCCACCTCGCGAAAGCGCTGCTGCGACAACTGGGTCGCGTTCAGGCTGTCGAGCACGTCCTCGAGCAGGCGATCCGTATCGAACAGGCCGACGTCGAGGCCCGTAGTGATCCCATGCGCGGCATCGAACACCTCTGCCCAGTCGACCGCCTCCGGCGCCAGCAGCTCGAAGCCGTAGTCGTTCACCGCGATCGAAAAGGTCGACGGCAGCACGCGTCCGACGCGGTAGGCCAGCAGCGAGGCCAGGCCGGTGTGCACCGAGCGTCCCGCGAACGGATACACGAACAGGTGATAGCCTTCGCGGCTCTTCATGCTCTCGATCACCAGCACCTCGCTGCTGGGCAGGGCCGACCAGCGTTCCTGGATGTCCAGAAGCGGCTTCAGGGCCAGCATCTCCGGTCCGTCGTAGCGGCCTTCGGACGCCAGCCGCAGCTCTTCCAGCGCCGCGTGCGCCAGCTCGGAACTGAGCGGCATCTTGGTGCCGTTCCAGCGGCTGACCGCGCCGGTGCTCTTTTCGGAACGCTTCACGAAAGCCGTCATCTCGTGCACCCGCACCAGCTCGAGGATGCGGCCGGCGAACAGGAAGCGGTCGCCCGGCTTCATGCGCCCGATGAAGGATTCCTCGACGCTGCCGATGCGCCCGCCGCTCATGTACTTCACCTGCATCTGCGCGTCCGAGACGATGGTGCCGATGCCCATGCGGTGACGCCGTCCGATGGTCGCGTCGGGCACGCGGTAGACCCCCTCCTCGTCCGGCAGCACGCGCCGGTACTCGGGATAGATGGTGAGGCTCTGGCCGCCGCGCGCGACGAAGTCCAGCGCCCACTGCCATTCCTCCTGGCTCAAGCTGCGGTAGGACCAGGCCGTCCTGACTTCCTCATACAGCTCTTCGGAACGAAAACCCCCGCCCAGCGCCACCGTCACCAGGTGCTGGACCAGCACGTCGAAGGGCTTGTTCGGCACGAGCCGCGCCTCGATGCGGCGGGTGGCGACGGCGCGCCGCGCGCCCGCCGCTTCCAGCAGCTCCAGGCTGTTGGTCGGCACCAGGGTCACGCGCGAGATGCGGCCCGGCGCGTGGCCGCTGCGCCCGGCGCGCTGCAGCAGGCGCGCGATGCCCTTGGCGCTGCCGACCTGCAGCACGCGCTCGACCGGCAGGAAGTCGACGCCCAGGTCGAGCGAGGCCGTGCATACCACCGCCTTCAGATCGCCGCGCTTCAGTCCCCCTTCGACCCACTCGCGCACCTCGCGGTCGAGCGAGCCGTGGTGCAGCGCGATCAGGCCGGCCCAATCGGGCCGCGCTTCGATCAGGTTCTGGTACCACAGCTCGGACTGCGAGCGCGTGTTGGTGAACACCAGCGTGGCGGCGTGCTTTTCGATTTCGTCGATGACCGGCTGCAGCATCTGCAGGCCCAGGTGGCCGGCCCAGGGAAAGCGCGCGACGTTCCCGGGCACCAGGCAATCGACCTGGATTCTCTTTTTCAGATCGCCCTCGACCAGCACGCCCTGCTCCGCATCCGACGTCCCGAGCAGCACACTGCGCGCCTCATCCAGGTTACCCATCGTCGCCGACAGGCCCCACACGACCAGCCCCGGATTCCAGCGCCGCAGCCGCGCCAGCGCCAGCTGCACCTGCACGCCGCGCTTGCTGCCCATCAGCTCATGCCACTCGTCGATGATGATCATGTCCAGGTGCTTGAACTGCTCGCGCGCGGCCGCGTGCGACAGCAGCAGCGACAGGCTTTCGGGCGTCGTGATCAGCGCGCCGGGCAGGCTCTTCGACTGGCGCGCGCGCTCGCTTGATCCGGTGTCGCCGGTGCGCGCGCCGACCGTCCACGCGCCGATGATATCCGGGCTGGCGGCCGCCAGTTCGCTGCTCGACACTTCCAGCGCGCGCTGGGTGTCCGCGGCCAGCGCCCGCATCGGCGTGATCCACAGCACGCGCAGGCCGCTTCGGTTGCGGCGCGACTTGTTCGCCCCGCGCAGCAGGGCCGCGAACCAGACCGCGTAGGTTTTACCGGCGCCGGTGTTCGCATGCAGCAGCCCGGACTGCCCGCTGACCGCCGCATGCCAGACCGCGCGCTGAAACGGAAACACTTTCCAGCCGCGCGCCGCGAACCAGGCGTCGACGGCCTGCTCTGCCAGCGACTTGCTCATGGACCCGCCGCTTCCAAAAGTCCCTTAAGCGTATCGAGGGTATCCGCTTCTTCCACCATCTTGTCGTCCCGCCGCCGCAAAATGCGCGGAAAACGCACGGCGATGCCCGCCTTGTGCCGCGGCGACAGCGCGATGCCCTCGAAGCCGATCTCGAACACCATGGTCGGCTTGACCGACCGCACCGGTCCGAACTTCTCGACCGTGGTCTTGCGGATCGTGTTGTCCACCTGGCGGATCTCGGCATCGGTCAGGCCCGAGTAGGCTTTCGCGAAGGGCACCAGCTTGCGCGCGTCGCCATCGCCATCCCAGACCGCAAAGGTGTAGTCGGTGTACAGCGAAGCGCGCCGCCCGCTGCCCGGCTGGGCGTAGATCAGCACCGCGTCGATCGCATACGGATCGATCTTCCACTTCCACCAGGTGCCGACATCCTTGGTGCGGCCCACGCCGTATTGCGCATCGCGCGCCTTCAGCATCAGGCCTTCGACGCCGCGCGCGCGCGATTCGGTGCGCAGGTTGGCCAGGTCATCCCAGCTGTCGGCCGTGACCAGCGGCGATATCCGCAGCTGCGGCCTGGCCATCGACGTGACCAGCGTCTCGAGCTGGGCGCGCCGCTCGTGCTGGGGCAGCGAGCGGATGTCGACGCCGTCCAGCTCCAGCAGGTCGTAGGCCAGCAGCACGGCCGGCAGCTCGGCCAGCAGCTTGGCGGATAAGGTCTTGCGGCCGATGCGCTTCTGCAGCTCGGCAAACGGCGCCGGGGCAGCGACCGTCCCGGATGCGTCCTGCCAGATCAGCACCTCGCCATCGACCACCGTCCCTTCCGGCAGCGGCAGGCTTGCCAGTTCCGGAAAGCGTTCGGTGATCAGGTCCTCGCCGCGCGACCACAGGTAATTCTGGCCGCCGCGCCGCACCAGCTGGGCGCGGATGCCGTCGTACTTCCACTCGACTTGCCAGTTGCCGAGCTCACCCAGCGCGGACGGCTCGCCCTGCAGCTGGTGCGCGAGGAAGAAGGGATAGGGCTGGCCGCCGCGCAGCTTGTGTTCGTCGTCCGATTGCGCCGCGATCAGCTGCAGG
>Ga0308170_10004536_pt1 | contig 10924 bp, 7 predicted proteins | sample PhyBR2_2_FD_202136 | JGI IMG/M metagenome (GOLD analysis project Ga0308170, IMG submission 202136) | Phyllosphere microbial communities from UC Gill Tract Community Farm, Albany, California, United States - DLSLSB.R2 | ecosystem: Host-associated > Plants > Phyllosphere > Unclassified | place... | reverse complement strand
CTCGGCGGCCTGCGCGATCAGGCGCCGGCCCACCTCGGTCGAGCCGGTGAACGACAGCTTCCGCAGCCGCGGGTCGGCGATGATCGGCGCCGAGACCTTGCCGCTGGTCGAGGTCGGGATCACGTTCACGACGCCCTTGGGCAGGCCCGCCTCTTCGAGCAGCTGCACGAAGAAGATGGTCGACAGCGGTGTCAATGCAGGGGGCTTGATCACCACGGTGCAACCCGCGGCCAGCGCCGGGGCGATCTTGCGGGTCGCCATCGCCAGCGGGAAGTTCCACGGGGTGATGAAGAACGACGGGCCGACCGGGCGCTGCGACACGATCATGTGGCCGGTGCCCTCCGGGTTCATGCCGTACCGGCCGGAGATGCGCACCGCCTCCTCGCTGAACCAGCGCACGAACTCGCCGCCGTACGCGACCTCGCCGCGCGCCTCGGCCAGGGGCTTGCCCATCTCGAGCGTCATCAGCAGCGCGGCATCCTCCTTGCGCTCCTGCAGCAGCTCCCACGCCCGGCGCAGGATGGTGCTGCGCACCCGGGCGGGCGTGTTCGCCCACTCCTCCTGCGCGGCCACGGCCGCGTCCAGGGCCCTGATGCCGTCGGCCGGCGACGCGTCGGCGATGGTGCGGATGACCTCGTTCGTGGAGGGGTCGTGCACGTCGAGGGTGCGGCCACCCTCGGCCTCGACCCACTCGCCGCCGATGAACAGACCGGTCTTGACCTGCTCCAGCAGTGCCGTCTCGTTCGCAGCAGTCATGGGGATTCCTTTCGGGTCGGATCGCGGCACGGGCCGCGATCGGAAGGGACTTCGGTTCAGCTCGGGAGATGGGCGCGGGCCGCGACGATGCGCCGACTCACGAACGCGCCCTCTCGATGATGGTCTCGGCGACTTCTCGACCGATCCGGATCGCGCCGTCGACGTGGGGGAAGCCGACTCCGGCCAGATCGCTCGCGGCGAAGTGCACGGGCCCGACCGGGGTGCGCAGGTGCGCACCGTAGCGGTGCAACCCGCCCAGATCGAACGTGGCGGCGAAGGCTCCGCGCGTCCATTCCTCCGCACCCCAGTCGCTCTCGTGGTACACCACGGGTTCGGATGCCTCCGCTCCGAAGTACCGGGCGAGGGAGGCGAGGATGCGCTCGCGCCGTTCGGCGGCGTCGAGGCGGAACAGCTCGTCGGCGCTCGCGTCGGACACGAAGCCGGTGAGCGTGCCCTGCGCGTCGCCGTGATTGGTGTTGTCGTAGGCGCCGTGCACGAGCTCGTACGGGCTGAACGCGGTGCCGGACAGCCCCTGCTCACGCCAGAACGGCCGGTCGTACACGGCGTGCACCTTGATGACGGACCCCATCGACAGGTGCTGATGCAGCTCCTGCTGCAGACGGGGCAGCGGCGGGTCGAAGGTGAGCCGCTCGTGCAGCACGGGCGGGTAGGCCAGCACCGCCCAGCGGGCGTGGACCGTGACGGACTCGGCGACGGCGGAGACGCCGGCATCCGACCACTGCAGCGCGCGCACCGGCTGCTCGAGCAGCACGTCGTCGCCGAGGCGCTCGGCGAGCAGCAGCGGGACCTGCTGGAGTCCGCCGATCACGCGCCGATCGAGGATGACGTCGGCGTCGACGAGGTTCGCGAACCCGCCGGCCGCCGCCGCGGCCTGCAGCGCCTGCAGCAGCGAGAACGCGTGCGCGGGCTTGGTGAGCAGGGCGCCCGCGACGACGAGCGCGATCCCGGCGGATGCCTCGGTGTCGGAGGTGACGCTGCGCAGCCACTGCTGGAACGAGATCTCGTCGAGGTGCGCGGCGTGCGCGGCGTCCCACGGCGCGGCGGGATCCACGCCCGCCGCGAGCTCCTCGAGACGCGCCATGATCGCGGTCATCTCGGCGCGCGTGGACGGCGCCACGGGGAACGTGTCGCCGCTGAAGCGGGCGGCGACGCCGTCCCGCCCGATGTACACGCTGTGCCCGGCTCGATGCCGGGGGTAGGTCTCGAGCCCGAGATCGGCGATCACCTGCAGCAGCGCGTCCTGGTGGGGCGACACCCATTGACCGCCGATCTCCAGCATCGCGCCGTCGATCGTGTCGGTCCACAGGCGCCCGCCCACCCGGTCGCGGGCCTCGAGCACGGCGACGGACAGTCCCGCCCGCCGGAGCTCGTTCGCCGCCGTGGTGCCGGCGACGCCGGCACCCACGACGACGACGTCGCGTGTGATCTCGAGCAATTGGCCCTCTGCCGTCAGCTGTGCGCCAGCGCGTCGGCCACGACGTCCAGGCCCTCGCGCAGCAGTTCGTCGGAGATCGACAGCGGCGGCAGGAAGCGGATGACGTTGCCGAAGGTGCCGCACGTGAGGACGACGACGCCCTCCGCGATGCACTTCTTGGCGACTGTGGCGGTCAGCGCGGCATCCGGCTCGCCCGTGGTCGGGTCGACGAACTCGGCGGCGACCATCGCGCCGCGGCCGCGGACGTCGCCGACGCGCGGGTCGGCGGCCTGCAGCTCGCGCAGACGCGGGAGGAGGATATCGCCGATCTCGCGCGCGCGGGCCGGAGCGTCCTCCTCTTCGAACACCTCGATGGTGGCGAGCGCCGCGGCGCACGCGACGGGGTTGCCGCCGTACGTGCCGCCGAGGCCGCCGCCGTGGGTGGCGTCCATGATCTCGGCGCGGCCGGTGACAGCGGCCAGCGGCATGCCGCCGGCGATGCCCTTGGCGGTGGTGATGAGGTCGGGGACGATGCCGAACTGCTCGCTGACGAACATGGTGCCGGTGCGGGCGAATCCGGTCTGAACCTCGTCGGCGATGAAGACGACGTCGTTGGCGCGGGCCCACTCGACCAGGGCCGGCAGGAAGCCCTCGGCCGGGACGATGAAGCCGCCCTCGCCCTGGATGGGCTCGATGATGATCGCGGCCAGGTTGGCGGCGCCGACCTGCTTCTCGATCAGCGTGATTGCGTTCTTGGCCGCCTCGGCTCCGGAGAGGCCGCCGTCGCGGTAGGGGTACGACAGCGGGGCGCGGTAGACGTCCGAGGCGAACGGGCCGAAGCCGTCCTTGTACGGCATGTTCTTCGCGGTGAGCGCCATCGTGAGGTTGGTGCGGCCGTGATACGCGTGGTCGAACGCGACGACGGCGGTCTTGCCGGTGAACTTGCGCGCGATCTTGATCGCGTTCTCGACGGCTTCGGCGCCCGAGTTGAACAGGGCCGACTTCTTGGCGTGGTCGCCCGGGGTGAGGCGGTTGAGCGCCTCGGCCACCTCGACGTACTGCTCGTACGGCGAGACCATGAAGCAGGTGTGCGTGAACTGCGCGACCTGCTGCTGGACGGCGGCGACGACCTTCGGGTGGGCGTTGCCGACGGTGGTGACGGCGATGCCGGCACCGAGGTCGATGAGCGAGTTGCCGTCGGCGTCGACGATGACGCCGCCGCCGGCGGCGACGGTGGAGATCGGAACCGAATTGGAGACACCGGCCGCGACGGCGGCGGACTTGCGGTTCAGGACCTCCTGGGAACGAGGGCCGGGGATGGCCGTGACGAGGCGACGCTCCTGCGGAAGGGTCGGTCCGCCCACGGGCGTAGTGGTGTCAGCGATGGTCATGTGATCGACAGTAAGCGCGGTATCCCACCCTCGCACTAGACTTTGCGTACATTCTTTGACTGTTCGTGTACGCGAAGTACAGGAGAACCCATGGCTGTGATGGATGCCCCCACGCTGCGCGCCCTGCTCGCCCGACGCGACCTGCATCTGACGCCCGCGATCGCGGAGGAGCAGCTGTCCGAAGGCGCCTGGGATGCCCCCATCCGCTGGGTGCACAACTCCGATCTCGTCGACCCGACGCCCTTCCTGTCGGACGGCCTCGTGCTGCTCACCACCGGCACGCAGATGACCGAGTGGCAGCACCGGTCGTTCGAGGACTACGTGCACCGGCTGTCGGTGCGCGGAGTGGTGGCGCTCGGGTTCGGCACCGAGGTGGTGCGCAACGGCATCCCGCCGCTGCTCATCGCCGCCTGCCGGGCCGCGCGGATGCCGCTGTTCGAGGTGCCGTACCGCACCCCCTTCATCGCCGTCGCGCGCGCGAACGCCGAGGCCATCGCCGCCGAGACCTTCGCCCGGCGCAGCTGGGCCCTCGCCGCGCAGCGAGCCATCTCGCTCGCCGCCCTGCGACCGAACGGGCTCACCGCGACCCTCGCCGAGCTCGCCCGGCAGTTGGAGACATGGGTGGGCCTGTTCGACCCGGCCGGCGCCCTGGTGAACGAGCATCCCGCCGGGACGCTGGACGCCGTCACCCGCGCCGGACTCGACGACGAGGTGGGCCGGGTGCTGCGCCGCGGCGCGCGCGCCGGGTCGTCCCTGCGCATCGGCGACACCCCGTTCACGCTGCAGACCCTGGGCCGTGGCGGGCACCTGCGCGGCGTGATCGCGATCGCCGCCGGGGCCCTCGACCAGGAGGGCCGCGGCGTCGTCACCGCCGTCATCGCGATGGCGGGGCTCGCACTCGAGCAGAACGAGGGCCTGCAGCGCGCGCGGGCGCTGCTGCGCACGGGCGTGCTCCAGTCGCTGTTGAGCGACGACGCCACTCTCGCCGAGCGCATCGCCGCGCAGATGTGGGGCGGCATGCCGCCGGAGCCGGTGGCGGTCGCCGCCACCGATGCATCGGCGCTCACGGACGCCGCGACCGAGTGGCTCGAGCTGCGCGCCGACGAGACGCCGGGAGCGCTCTTCTTCGCCCGCACCGACGAGGGCATGGTGCTGGTGGTCCCGGCCGACCGGTCGGGCGTGCTCGACGACGTCGCACAGACCTTCCACGCGCGCGTCGGGGTGTCCAATGAGACCGGCTACGACCAGTTCAGTCGCGCACTCGGGCAGTCACGGGTGGCCCGCGCTCGCAGCGGCGCCGCCTCCGCGGGCGTCCTGACGCGGTTCGCGGACGTGGCGGCATCCGGCATCCTCTCGGCGCTCGGCAACGACGACGGCCGCTCGCTCGCCCGCGCCGCGATCGAACCGCTGCGCCGCCACGACCAGGAGGAGGGCACGGCCCTCGTCGAGACGCTGCACACGTGGCTCGAGCAGGATGCCCGCTACGACGCGGCGGCCGATGTGCTCGGCGTGCACCGGCACACCGTGCGCGCGCGCGTAGCGCTCTCCCAGCGGCTGCTGGGCGTGGACCTCGGCGCCTTCCCCGCCCGCGCGGAGCTGTGGGCCGCACTGCAGGTGGACTCTCCCCCACCCGGGTGAACCCGGGTCGCCCGCCCTTGCGCGACCCCTGACCCCCTGCGCGGGTGCGTCCCGAGGGCCCGGGCTACCCTGGGGCGGTGACGACGATCAACGGTGAAGTCTCTTTCTGGTGGCGCACGCTCGGCGGCGCGCCCAAGCCCCGACCCGCCCTCGCGGGTTCGACGGACGCCGACGTGTGCATCGTCGGCGCGGGCTACACCGGCCTGTGGACCGCCTACTACCTGAAGACCCTGCAGCCCGATCTGCGCATCGTGATGCTCGAGCAGCGGTTCGCCGGGTTCGGGGCATCCGGCCGCAACGGCGGCTGGCTCACCAACTCGGTCACCGGCGGCCGGGCGCGCTACGTGAAGACGCACGGGCGGGATGCCGCTGTCGCGCAGCAGGTCGCGCTCAACGGGACGGTCGACGAGGTGATCGCGGTCACCGAGAGGGAGGGCATCCGGGCGGACATCGTCAAGGGCGGCGAGCGCACCGTCGCCCGCAACCCCGCCCAGCTCGCCCGGCTGCGCGCGATGCTGGTCTCCGAGGCGACGTGGCCGCACACGGACTGGCAGGCGCACAACGGACCGGAGACCGCGTCTCAGTTGAAGGTCGCCGGCGCGATCGCCTCGGCGTGGCATCCGCACTGCGCCCGCATCCATCCGGGCAAGCTCGTCTCGGGCCTGGCGGCGACGGTGGAGCGGCTCGGCGTCGTGCTCCACGAGGACACCCGCGTCACCGAGATCCAGCCCGGACTCGCGATCACCGACCGCGGCACGGTGCGGGCGGATGCCGTCATCCGCGCCACGGAGGGCTTCACCGCCGACCTCAGGGACCAGCACCGCACCTGGCTGCCGATGAACTCGTCGATGATCGTGACGCATCCGCTGCCCGCCGCTGTGTGGGAGCAGATCGGCTGGGACGGCCGGGAGACCCTCGGCGACCTGGCGCACGTGTACATGTACGCGCAGCGCACCGCCGACGATCGCATCGCATTCGGCGGTCGCGGAGTGCCGTATCGCTACGGCTCGCGGGTCGACAGCGACGGCCGCACCCAGAAGCGCACCATCGCGTCGCTGACGAAGCTGCTGCGGGAGTTCTTCCCCGCAGCATCCGACGTGCCCATCGACCACGCGTGGGCCGGCGTGCTGGGCGTGCCGCGGGACTGGTCGGCGACCGTGTCGTGGGACAAGGTGCGCGGCCTCGGCCACGCCGGCGGCTACGTCGGCACCGGCGTCACCGCGACGAACCTCGCCGGGCGCACCCTCGCCGACCTGGTGCTCGGCAACGACACCGAGCGCGTGCGGCTGCCGTGGGTGAACCATCGCGCCAAGGCGTGGGAGCCCGAGCCGCTGCGGTGGACGGCCGTGCAGGCCATCTACACGGCGTACGGGATGGCCGACGGCATGGAGGGCTCGGGCCGCTCGGACCGGGATGCCTGGCCCGCCCGCATCGCCGACGCCATCGCCGGCGAGCACTAGGGATCGAGCACGGATCCGGCCATCACGCCCCGGGTGCGTGCCAGTCTGGATGCGTGACGAACGACGTTCCCGTGCTGCACATGGCCGCCTTCGCCGCCGTGCCCCGCGGCGGAAACCCCGCGGGCGTCGTGCCCGACGCATCCGGCCTGACCGACGCGCAGATGCAGCAGATCGCGGCCGACCTCGGGTATCCGGAGTCGGCGTTCGTGGTCGAACCCGCGATCGGCGGCGATTCGCGGCACCTCCGCATGCGCTACTTCTCGCCCGGGGCGGAGGTCCCGTTTTGCGGGCACGCGACCATCGCCACCGCGGTGCTCCTCGCGGGTGGGCAGGGCGCCGGAGACTTCCTGTTCGAGACGATGGTCGGGCCGGTCGTCATCTCCACCGAGGATGCCGGCGGCACGGTGCTCGCTTCGTTCACCAGCGTGCGCCCCGACATCCGCGACCTGACCGACGACGTCCGGGCGACCCTGCTCGGTCTCCTCGGGCTCGCCGAGACCGACCTCGACGAGCGTCTGCCCCTCCAGGAATCGTTCGCCGGCAACTGGCATCCGATCGTCGCCGTCCGCGACCGGCAGGTCTTCGACTCCTTCACGTTCGACCCCGCCGCAGTGCGCCGGCTCATGGACCGGCAGCAGTGGACCGGCACCGTCACGGTCGTGCACGCGCTCAGCGACGCGTTCGACGAGTTCGAGGCGCGCAACCTCTTCCCCGTCGGAGACATCACCGAAGACCCGGCGACCGGCTCGGCGGCGGCATCCCTGGGAGCCTATCTGCGCGCGATCGGCGCCGTCATCGCGCCGGCTCACGTCACGATCCACCAGGGCCGCCACGTCGGCAGGCCGAGCATCCTGCAGGTCGACATCCCCGCCGAGGGCGGCATCACCGTCACCGGCACGGCCACCGGGCTCCGCTGAGACGAGCGGTCGAGGGTGACGGCGACCATGCCCGACAGCAGCGGTGACGAGTGGACCGTCGCCCGCCACCTCGAGGGCCGGCCGGCCTTCGCGGTCGAGCTGTTCGCCGAGTTCATCCGGCTGGTCGAGAGCCTCGGCCCGTTCACGTACAGCGTCAGCAAGACGACGATCACCCTGAAGGGCACCCGGCGGGGATTCGCCGGCGCGCGACCGGTCGCCACCGGGCTGCGCGGATACTTCGACCTGCAGCGCGAGGTCCGCGACCGCCGGATCACCTCGGCGAGCCCCTACACCAAACGGCTGTTCGTGCATCACTTCCGCGTCGAGGACCCGTCGGATCTGGATGCCGAGTTCCTCGGATGGCTCCGCGAGGCGTACGCGGTGGGCAACGGCGAGCACCTTCGCCCGTAGGCCGGCACCGCTCGCCCGGCACGGCGTCAGGCCGGAGCGTGGGCCTGCAGGAACTCGTACACGTCGGTTGCGTCCACGCCCGGGAAGGCCCCGGTCGGCAGTGTCGCCAGCAGGGTGCGCGGCGTGCGCACATTCGGCCAGGAGGCATCCCGCCAGGCGTCCTCGAGCTCGGCCGGCGCGCGGCGGCAGCACACCTCGTCGGCATGCTTGGACACGCCGCGGTTGGTGGTGTCGCGGCCGAGGAACCACTTCGTGTCGTCGAACCGCACCCCCACCGACACCGAGTGCGCGCCCTCGCTGGAGGCCTCCACCCGGGCCGTGCACCAGTACGTGCCGTTGCCGGTGTCGGTGTACTGGTAGTACGGGTTGAACTTGTCCGGAATGTCGAAGACCATCCGCGACGTCCACCTGCGGCAGCACAGCTGCCCCTCGATGGAGCCCAGGCGATCGGTCGGGAAGTTCACGTCGTCGTTCTCGTAGGCCTTGGTGATGGTGCCCGACTCGTGCACCTTCAGGAAGTGCACTCGCAGCCCGAGATGACGGGTCGCGAGGTTCGTGAAGCGGTGCGCGGCGGTCTCGTACGACACCGCGTACGTGTCGCGGAGGTCCTCGATCGAGATCGCGCGATCCTTCTTGGCGTCCTGCAGGACGGGCACCACGTGCGCTTCCGGCATCAGCAGGGCGCCGGCGAGGTAGTTCGTCTCGACGCGCTGGCGCAGGAAGGCCGCGTAGCTCGTCGGCTCGGCGTGTCCGAGGATGCGGCTGGCCAGCGCCTGCAGCACCGCGGTGCGCGGATCGCCGTGCGTCGTGAGTCGGCTCGACAGGTACAGGCGGCCGTTGCGCAGGTCGGCGACGCTGCGGGTGGTCTGCGGCAGGTCGGCCACATAGTGGATCGAGAACCCGAGGTGCGCGGCGATGTCGGACGCTCCGCGCTGGGTGAGCGGACCGCCCGGGTGGTCGATGGCGTCCAGGATGCCGCGCGCCTGAGCCTCGAGGTCCTCGAAGTAGTTGTCCTTCGTGCGCATCAGGCGGCGCAGCTCGACGTTCGCACGCCGGGCCTCCTCCGGCGTCGCGGCGCGTTCGTCGCGCAGCCGGTCGATCTCGGCATGCAGCGCGAGCATGGCCTGCAGCGCCTCGGTGGGCACGGTCTTGCCGATCCGGAACGGCGCGATGCCGAGCGCCTGGAACGTCTGTCCCTTCATCGCGCGCTCGAGCGCGAGCTCCGCCTCTCCCCGCTCGTCGAGCGGTTCGGCTTCGAGCACGTCGTCGAGACTCGCCCCGAGCGCGCGGGCGATCGCCTGCAGCAGCGTCAGCTTCGGCTCGCGCTTGCCGGTCTCGATCATCGACAGCTGGCTCGGCGCCCGGCCAACGGCCGCGGCGAGCTCGTCGAGGGTCATGCCGCGCGCGGAGCGCAGGCGCCGGATGCGGCGGCCGAGCGCAAGGGCGTCGATCTCTTCGTCGAGGTCTGTCATGGAGCTGATTGTTCCTCAGAAACAGAAGATCGGCAAATCTTCACAATCAGACTGGCCGATTCAGGGATGGTTTTTAACGCATCGTGGTCTCAAGCCACCCGGCAGCGAACGAAGGACTCCGATCATGACTCTTCTCATCGACTCCCCGACCATCGAGCTGTCGGGCGCGAACGCCGCAGACCACCCGCACATCCTCACCCCCGGCGCCCTCGCGTTCGTCGCCGAGCTGCACGACCGGTTCGACCGGCGTCGCCGTGATCGCCTCGCCGACCGCCAGCGGCAGAACTTCCGCATCGGCAATGGCCACGACCCTGCCTTCCCCGACGACACCCAGCACATCCGGCAGGATGCCTCGTGGCAGGTCGCCGGCCCCGGACCCGGCCTCGAGGACCGCCGCGTCATCATCAGCGGCCCGGTCGACACGGCCTCCACCCGGCGCGCCCTCACCTCGGGTGCCAAGGTGTGGCTCGCCGACCTCGAGGACGGCACCTCTCCGACCTGGCGCAACCTCGCCGGGGCGCAGTCCACGCTCGCCGCCGCGATCCGCCACCAGCGGCCCGGCGACGGCACGCCGACGATCGTGCTGCGCCCGCGCGGCTGGCACCTGCCGGAGCGGCACGTGCAGTACACCGACCGGAGCGGCATCCGGCGCGAGGCATCCGGCGCGCTCGTCGACTTCGGCCTGTATGTGCACCACAACGCGCAGGCGCTCCTCGCCGCCGGCCGCGGACCGTACTTCTCGCTGCCGAAGATCGAGGGCGCCGAGGAGGCGCGCCTGTGGAATGACGTGTTCACGTTCACCGAGGAGCGCCTCGGGATGCCGCACGGCACGATCCGCGCGATGGCGCTCATCGAGACCCTCCCGGCCGCGTTCGAGATGGAAGAGATCCTCTTCGCGCTGCGCGACCACTGCGCCGGCCTCACCGCCGGCCGCTGGGACTACCTGTTCTCGATCATCCGCGCCTATCGCGGACGCAGCGCCCGGTTCGTGCTGCCGGACCGCAACGAGGTGACGATGTCGGTGCCGTTCCTGCACGCGTACACCGAGCTGCTCGTGCAGACCTGCCACCGCCGTGGCGCGCACGCGATCGGCGGGCTCACCACCGCGGTGCTCGACGGGCGGGATGCCGCCGGCGAACTCGGCCGCATCGCGGCCGACAAGCGCCGCGAGGCCGAGGAGGGCTTCGACGGCACGTGGGTCGCGAACCCGCGGCTCGTGGCCGCGGCCGAGGCCGAGTTCGACGCCGTGCTGGGCGCCCACCCGAGTCAGCGCGACCGGCAGCGCGGCGACGTCGACGTGACGGCACACCAGCTGATCGACGTGCGCATCGGCCGGCCGATCACCGCCGCCGGCGTGCACGAGAACGTTTCCACCACCATCCGCTACGTGGAGTCGTGGCTGCGCGGCATCGGCTCCGTGGTCATCGACGGCCGGCTCGAGAAC
>Ga0308170_10004531_pt1 | contig 10930 bp, 10 predicted proteins | sample PhyBR2_2_FD_202136 | JGI IMG/M metagenome (GOLD analysis project Ga0308170, IMG submission 202136) | Phyllosphere microbial communities from UC Gill Tract Community Farm, Albany, California, United States - DLSLSB.R2 | ecosystem: Host-associated > Plants > Phyllosphere > Unclassified | place... | reverse complement strand
GCCTGCAGCTGCTCGGCGATCGCGCGCCGGGCCAGCTCCATCACGGCCTGCATTTGCGCATACTTGGCCATGCCGAGCCCGTGCACTTCGGAAAAATCGGCCAGGGTCGCGCCGAACAGGCCGTGCAGGGAGCCGAAGTGCTGCAGCATGTCGCGCCCCAGTTCGACCGCGCTCTTGCCGCGCACGCCCACCCGCAGCATCAGGGCCAGCAGCTCGGAATTGGACAGCGCCTGCGCCCCTTCGCGCACCAGGCGCTCGCGCGGCCTTTCCTGTTCGGACCAGTCATTAATTCCCATGCATTTCCCCGTCTAAAAATGGCGTGGAGCGGGCGCGACGGGGAGGTTCAGCTTACAATAGCGGTTTGCACGCTACGCACACGCACAATCCCGCAATGTCCACCACCAACGCTCCCATCGTCACCGAATCGGCTTACCTGACTCTGCATTATCGTCTTGCCACCGCCGACGGTACTGATATCGTCACAACCTTCGGCAGTACGCCGGCCACCCTGTTGCTGGGCCAGGGCCAGCTCGCCCCCTTCCTCGAGCAGCGCCTGCTGGGCCTGGCGGAAGGCACGCACACGAGCTTCGAGCTGAGCGCCGCCGAAGGTTTCGGCGAGCGCAACCCGGAACTGATCCAGGCCGTGTCGAAGAAGACGCTGGAAGAGAACTCGGTGCCGGACGCCGATTACCAGGTCGGCGACCTGGTCGATTTTGCGGCGCCGGGCGGCGGCCGCTTCGCCGGTGTGCTGCTGCAGATGCGCGAGAACGACGCCCTGTTCGACTTCAACCACCCGCTGGCCGGCCAGCCGCTGAAGTTTGAAGTGCAACTCATTTCCGTACTTTAAGACATGGACAACGAAATCCTGTTAGCCCAGCCGCGCGGCTTCTGCGCCGGCGTCGACCGTGCGATCGAGATCGTCGAGCGTGCCCTGCAGCAGTTCGGCGCGCCGATCTACGTGCGCCATGAGATCGTGCACAACGCCTATGTCGTCAACGACCTGCGCAACAAGGGTGCGATCTTCATCGAGGAACTCGACGACGTCCCGGCGGGCAACACCCTCGTGTTCTCGGCCCACGGCGTCTCGAAGGCGGTGCGCGAGGAAGCCGAATCGCGCGGCCTGAAAGTGTTCGATGCGACCTGTCCGCTAGTCACCAAGGTCCACGTCGAAGTCGCCAAGATGCGCAAGCAGGGCGCCGAGATCGTCATGATCGGTCACGCCGGCCACCCGGAAGTCGAGGGCACCATGGGCCAGGCGGAAGAGGGCATGCACCTGGTCGAGACGGTCGAGGACGTCGAGAAGCTGCAGGTCGCCAACCCGGACCTGCTCGCCTACGTGTCGCAGACCACGCTGTCGGTCGACGACACCGCCGAGATCATCGCCGCGCTGAAGAACCGTTTCCCGAACATCATCGAGCCGAAGAAGGGCGACATCTGCTACGCCACCACCAACCGCCAGGAAGCCGTGAAGTTCCTGGCGCCCCAGGTCGAGGTCGTGGTCGTGGTCGGCAGCCCGAACAGCTCGAACTCGAACCGCCTGCGCGAAGTGGCCGAGAAGAAGGGCACCCCGGCCTATATGGTCGACAATGCGGCGGCGATCGATCCGGGCTGGATCGCCGGCAAGAAGCGCATCGGCGTGACCGCCGGCGCCTCGGCCCCGGAAGTGCTGGTGCAGGCCGTGATCGACCGCCTGAAGGAACTCGGCGCCGCCAGCGTGCGCGCCCTCGAAGGCGTGGAAGAGCACGTCACCTTCCCGCTGCCCAAGGGCCTGACCGGAGATCCGGCCGGCGCTCCGGCGGCGGCCTGAGCGGAAAGACGATGGCTTTCGATTCGATTCCGCTGGAGTTCTTCAAGGACTACCCTGAGCCGGGCGTCAATTTCATCGACGTCGGCTGCATCTTCGACAATCCGGTGCACTGGCAGGTCGCCATCGACACCCTGTACGAGCGCACCGCCGAGCTGCATTTCGACTTCATCGTCGCAATGGATGCGCGCGGCTTCATGATTGCCGGCGCGCTCGCCTACAAGCGCGCGATCGGTTTCGCGATGGCGCGCAAGCCCGGCAAGCTGCCGGGAGAAGCGATCAGCATCGAGTACCGGCGCGAGTACGGCAGCGCCACCATCGAGATCCAGCCGGCCCGCATCAAGGGCGAGCGCGTGCTGATCGTCGACGACGTGCTGGCCACCGGCGGCACCATCGAGGCGGCGGCCAGCCTGCTGCGCCAGATGGGCAAGGAAGTGGTGGGCGCGGCGGCCCTGTTCGACATCGCCTTCTTCCAGGACAAGCGCACCCTGACCATGCCGGTCATCACCCTGCGCGACGTGTAAATCCGCGCCTTGGCGGCGAACGTGAAAAAAGCCGGCGCCCCCGCGAGGAGGCGCCGGCTTCGTTCATTCAGCGGCCGCTCAGAACTTGTAGCTGTAGGCCAGGCCGATCAGCTGCATATGGGTCTTCCAGGTGCCGCGCGTGGTTTCGCCGTTGCCGGTGCAGGCGGTGGCGGCCGGGTTGCAGCTATTGGTGTAGTTGCCCGGCGCATCCTTGAAGTCCAGCCAGGTGTAGGCCAGGTCGAGCGACGAGGCCGGGCTCAGCTTCCAGTTGGCGCCGAAGGACAGCTGCAGGCGGTCGGCGTCGGGCAGGGCGGCGTGGCGCAGTTCGTTGCTGCGCACCGGGGCGTCGTCATGGGCGATGCCGCCGCGCAGCGTCACGTTCTCGTTCAGCTTGTAGTTGGCGCCCAGGGCCACGCGCACCGTGTTCTTCCACTGCTGGCGGATCACCTCGTCGCCTTCGCCGGTGCCGACGAATTCGATGTCGATGTTCTGCATGCGCGAGTTGCGGGTCCAGGTGACGTCGGCTATGCCGGCCCACTTTTCGTCGAACTGGTGGAAGGCGTTCAGCGACAGGGTTTCCGGGGTGCGGATCTCGACGCGGGCGGCCGAGTCGGCGCGCCGCGCGGCCGCCTGCAGTACGCCGTTCACGACCTTGTCGCCGCTCACGGTCGAGAAGTCCCACACCGCGCCGCCCTTCAGCTCATGCTTGATCGAGGAGCGGTAGGCGATGCCGAAGCGGGTATTCTGGTCCAGCGAGAACAGGTAGCCCAGGTTGAAGCCATAGCCCCAGTCCTTGCCTTCCACGCCCGCATGGGCGTCGCCGGCCGATGCCAGCGCGGCCGGGTTGCCGCCCATGGCCGCGATCTGGCGCGCCAGCGCGGTGCCGGTGCCGGCGGCCTGGGCGGCCAGGATGGAGCCCGGCACGTCGACGGCCTGGCCCAGGCGGGCCTTCATGTATTCGATGTCGAGGCCGAAACCGAAGGCATGCTGCTCATTGAGCTTGAACGCGACCGACGGGTTCAGGTTCACGGATTCCAGCTTGATGTTGGTGAGCGAATAGCGGCCCGCCCAGTTGCTGTCGTAGTCCAGCTTGGTGCCGTAGGGGACGAAGACACCCAGGCCGGCGCTCCACTGGCCGTCGATCTTCTGGCTGTAGTACAGCGAGGGGCCGGCGACCACGCTCGGCACGTAATCGTCCTGCGACGCCTGGCCGCCGGTGGGCGTGCGGGTGAAGCGGGTCGAGCCGGCATCCAGGTAGCTCGAGTGCGGCACGACGGCGGTCACGCCGCCCATGATCTGCTTGCCGTCCAGGCGCGACAGGCCGGCCGGGTTGGCGAAGATGGTGGAGGCGTCGGCGGCTTCGGCGCCGTTGGCTTCCGCGGTGCCCTGGGAGGACACGCTCTGGGAGCCGAAGCGGTAGCCGGAAGCGGCGGCGGTTGCGGAGGCGCCAGCCAGGGCCACGGCGACCATCAGGGTCAGGTATTTTTGTTTCAAGTAAGTCTCGCTGATTGTTGTATTGACTGTGCGCGACGCCGGCATCGGGATGGCCGAGGCCGCGAGGCGCGGAGCATACTACAGACGGCAAATTCGTGACGGCGGCATGGCATTTTTTTCATGCGTGGGTCATGGATGTAATATGATGATGTCGCTCGGAAATGTGGTCTGCCGCCGCGCGGCGCAACAAGAGAAAGAGAAAACCCACGATGGAAACTTTTATCCAGCAAATCCTGAACGGACTGGTGCTGGGCAGCATGTATGCGCTGATCGCGCTCGGCTACACCATGGTGTACGGCGTGCTGAACCTGATTAACTTTGCCCACGGCGACGTGCTGATGATCGGCGCCATGGTTGGCCTGAGCATCCTGAAATTCCTCGACGCCAGCTTCCCCGGCATGGCCGGCGGGCTGCAGCTGGCGATCGCCATCGTCGGCGCGATCCCGGTGGCGATGCTGGTCAACGTGCTGATCGAACGCATCGCCTACCGCCGCCTGCGCAACGCGCCGCGCCTGGCGCCCCTGATTACCGCGATCGGCGTCTCGATCCTGCTGCAGACCATCGCGATGATGATCTGGGGCCGCAGCCCGCTGCCATTCCCGCAACTGCTGTCGTCGGAACCGATCATGGTCGGCGGCGCCGTCATCTCGCAGACCCAGGTGCTGCTGCTGGTGCTGGCCGGCTGCGCCATGATGGGCCTGGTGTTCCTGGTCGAGAAGACCAAGATGGGCCGCGCCATGCGCGCCGTCGCCGAGAACCCGCGCGTGGCCGGCCTGATGGGCGTGGATTCGAACCGCGTGGTGGTGATCACCTTCGCCATCGGCGCCGCCCTGGCCGCCGTCGCCGGCGTGATGTGGGGCGCCAACTATGCGTCGATCCAGTTTGCGATGGGCACGGTACCGGGCATGAAGGCCTTCTCGGCCGCGGTGTTGGGCGGCATCGGCAATATCTATGGCGCGATGATCGGCGGGATCGTTCTCGGCATCATCGAGAGCCTGGGCGCCGGCTATATCGGCGACCTGACCGGCGGCTTCCTCGGCAGTAACTACCAGGACATCTTCGCCTTCATCGTGCTGATCCTGGTGCTGACCGTGCGCCCGTCCGGCATCATGGGCGAACGCGTGGCCGACCGCGCCTGAGGAAAGGAAACGACAACATGGCTCTCCTGACCTTCGACACCGCCCACAAACCAAGACAGGCCTATGCCAGCATGGCCATCCTGCTGGCGGTGATGCTCGTCTTCCCCTTCGTCGCCAGCCAGTTCGGCAACTCCTGGGTGCGCATCCTCGACATGGCCCTGCTGTACATCATGCTGGCGCTGGGCCTGAACATCGTGGTCGGCTTCGCCGGCCTGCTCGACCTCGGCTACATCGCCTTCTTCGCGGTCGGCGCCTACCTGACCGGCCTGATGGCTTCGCCGCAGTTCGCCGCGCTGCTGGAATCGGTGGTGAACTATTCGCCGGCGCTGGGCGACTCGCTGACGGCGATGTTCGGCGAGAGCATCCGCACCGACGGCATCCACCTGTCGGTGTGGGCCATCGTGCCGCTGGCGGCCCTCGTGGCGGCCCTGTTCGGCGCGCTGCTCGGCGCCCCGACCCTGAAGCTGCGCGGCGACTACCTGGCCATCGTGACCCTCGGCTTCGGCGAGATCATCCGGATCTTCATGAACAACCTGAACGATCCGATCAATTTCACCAACGGCCCGCAGGGCATCAACCTGATCGATCCGATCCGCATCTTCGGCGTGTCGCTGGCGGGCGAGGCGGGTTCGCGCGCCACCGTGTACATCGGCGGGCTCAAGCTGCCCTCGGTGAACGCCTACTATTTCCTGTTCCTGCTGCTGTGCATCGTCACCATCTTCATGACCAGCCGCCTGCAGCATTCGCGCCTGGGCCGCGCCTGGGTGGCGATCCGCGAGGACGAGATCGCCGCCAAGGCCATGGGCATCAACACCCGCAACGTCAAGCTGCTGGCGTTCTCGATGGGCGCCTCCTTCGGCGGCGTGGCCGGTGCCATGTTCGCGGCCTTCCAGGGTTTCATTTCGCCGGAATCCTTCTCCTTTACGGAATCGATCGCGGTGCTGGCGATGGTGGTGCTGGGCGGTATCGGCCACATCCCCGGCGTGGTGATGGGCGGCGTGCTGCTGGCGGCGTTGCCGGAAGTGCTGCGCCACGTGGTCGAGCCGGCCCAGCGCACCCTGTTCGGCAAGGTGCTGATCGAGGCGGAAGTGCTGCGCCAGCTGCTGTACGGCCTGGCGATGGTCGTCATCATGCTGTACCGTCCGGCCGGACTATGGCCGTCGCCGCGCAAGGAAGACCGCCCGGCCGCGGCGCTCGCGAAAGAAGAAGCGGAGGAAGCGGCATGAGCGCGACCACGACCACGACGACTGCGCTGCTGAACATCTCCGGCGTCAACAAGCGCTTCGGCGGCCTGCAGGCCCTGACCGACGTCGGCGTCCGCATCGAGCAAGGCCAGATCTACGGCCTGATCGGGCCGAACGGCGCCGGCAAGACCACCTTCTTCAACGTCATCACCGGCCTTTACCAGCCGGATACCGGCAGCTTCGAGCTGGGCGGCAAGCCCTACTCGCCGTCGGCGCCGCACGAGGTGGCGAAGGCCGGCATCGCCCGCACCTTCCAGAACATCCGCCTGTTCGGCGAGATGACGGCGCTGGAGAACGTGATGGTCGGACGCCACGTGCGCACCCGCCAGGGCGTGATCGGCGCGATCCTGCGCCACAAGGCGGCGCGTGCGGAAGAAGCGGCGATCCGCGCCAAGGCCCAGGAATTGCTGGACTTCGTCGGCATCGGCCAGTTCGCGGACCGCACCGCGCGCTACTTGTCCTACGGCGACCAGCGCCGCCTCGAGATCGCCCGCGCATTGGCCACCGAACCGCGCCTGCTGGCGCTGGACGAACCGGCGGCCGGCATGAACGCGACCGAGAAGCTGGCGCTGCGCGAACTGCTGGTGAAGATCCAGGCCGCCGGCGTCACCATCCTGCTGATCGAGCACGACGTCAAGCTCATGATGGGCCTGTGCGACCGCATCTCGGTGCTGGAGTACGGCAAGCTGATCGCGGAAGGCCTGCCGGCCGAGATCCAGAAGAACAAGGCGGTGATCGAGGCTTACCTCGGCACTGGGAGCAGTCATTGATGAGCGAGAACATTCTCAAGATTAGCGGCCTCAAGGTCGCCTACGGCGGCATCAAGGCCGTCAAGGGCATCGACCTCGAGGTCAACCGCGGCGAGCTGGTGACCCTGATCGGCGCCAACGGCGCGGGCAAGACCACCACCCTGAAGGCCATCACCGGCACCCTGCCGGCCTGCAAGGTCGAAGGCAGCGTGTCCTACCTCGGCCAGCCTCTCGGCAGCGCCAAGTCCTTCAAGCTGGTGCAGAACAAGCTGGCCATGGTGCCGGAAGGGCGGGGCGTGTTCACCCGCATGAGCATCCACGAAAACCTGCTGATGGGCGCCTACACGCGCAGCGACAAGGCCGGGATCGAGGCCGACATCGACAAGTGGTACACGGTATTCCCGCGCCTGAAGGAGCGCGCGAGCCAGCTGGCCGGCACCCTGTCCGGCGGCGAGCAGCAGATGCTGGCGATGGCGCGCGCCCTGATGTGCCATCCGACCCTGCTGCTGCTGGACGAGCCCTCGATGGGCCTGTCGCCGATCATGGTCGAGAAGATCTTCGAGGTGATCCGCGATGTGTCTTCCCAGGGCATTACCGTCCTGCTGGTGGAGCAGAACGCGCGGCTGGCGCTGCAGGCCGCTACCCGCGCTTATGTGATGGAGTCGGGGGCGATTACGATGACGGGGAATGCGGCGGATATGTTGAATGATCCGCGGGTGCAGGCGGCGTATCTGGGCGAATAAAGCTTCCGATCGGGCGCGCAAGGGCCGGGCACGGATTGGTGCCTTCCACTCAACATGCCGGCGCCCGGGCGACGGCTAGTCTGCTGCACTGGCCCTCCCTAAGATGGTGAGCGTACCGTCCCGCGTGGCGACCCGATTGCCCGAGCAGGCCTTCACGCGCATGGCGGCCATCCCAGCCATCAGGAGCAGTCATGCGTCGTTTAATTCTCCCTCTCGTCATCCTGTCGGGAACCGGCGGCTTTGCCGGCGCCGCGGAAGTGCAGTCCATTTCCCGTCTCGAGGCCGGTCCCGGCAACGTGTTGTTCGTCGCCGACTGGAAGGCGGCCCGCGTCCACGCGGTCGAATTGCCGCCCGCGCAGAAAAAGCCGGCCGGGAACTTCAATATTCTCGACCTCGAATCGCTGCTGGCACGCCAGCTCGGCGGCGCCAGGGTCACGGTGCAGGACATGGCGGTGCGTCCCGGTACGGGCGAAGTCTATGTTGCCGCGAGTACCGGCACGGCCAGGAAGCCGGCACTGTTCGCGGTGACCAGCGACGGCATCGCGCGGCGCATCGATCTGAAAGCGGCCAGGTCGACCTCGGTGGCATTGCGCAATTCGCCCACGGGGCAGGAGAAATTCTGGAAAGAGACGCCTGAACGCAGCTTTACCGTGACGGACATGAAATGGCGTGACGGCGAACTGTTCGTCGCGGGCCTGTCGAACCAGGAGTTCTCGTCCACCTTGCGGCGCATACGCTTTCCGTTCACGGCGCAGCAATCGGTGAGCTCGGTCGAGATCTTCCACGGCGGCCACAATATGATGGAAACGCGTGCGCCGGTGCGCGCCATGAGCTTTGCCAAGCTCGACGGCAAGCCCTACCTGGTTGCCGCCTACACCTGCACGCCGCTGGTGCTGATCCCCCTCGACGCCCTGCAGGACGGGGCCCATGTGAGGGGCAAGACGGTGGCCGAACTCGGTTACGGCAACACCCCGGCCGACATGATCTCGTACACGATGAGCGTCAACGGCAAGACCGAGGAATACATGATGCTGGTGAACTTCAACCGCGTCTCGAACGTCATTCCCGTGTCCGAACTCCAGGCGGCGAATGCGCGCCCGGGCATCGAGAAGGTGGTGCCCTTCGGCCAGATTGCCGGGCTCGACGTCCAGCAGGCGCCGCTGGCCGGTGCGCTCCGCATCGACAACCTGGACGACCAGTCCTTCGTGATGGTGCGCCGCCGCCTGGAAACCGATGCGCTGCAACTGGTCAGCCTCGGCAAGGATCTGAGTTTCCGCATGACCGACCATGTGTCGGAATATGCGTTCAGGGACTACAGCTTCAAGGGCGACCCATGGCAGCAGCAGAACATCAAGCCGCGCCAGGACGTCCTGCTCCGGCAGGAAGGCGTTCCCGAGCTGATCAAGCCGACGGAGTAAGGCATGGCCCGGCTTCGATGGCGCCGCGGCTGGGCCGCCGCGGCGATACTGGCCGCCATGCTGGGCGGCGCGCGGGCGCAGCCGGGGCAGCTTCCTTTCGTCCGCCCGTCGGCCGGCCATGTACCCGCCAACCTGCTGCGTATTTCGCTGGCGTTCACCGCGCCGGTCGACGGCGGCGTCCTGTCCCGGCTCGCGCTCGTGCATGCCGACGGCACTCCCGTCGAGGCGCCCTTCCTGCCCCAGGAACTGTGGTCGCCCGACGGCACCGTACTGACGCTGCTGCTGCATCCGGGTCGCGTGAAGAGCGGCCTGCATGCGCGCGACACCCTGGGCCCCATCCTGGCGGCCGGCGAGACCGTGACGCTCACGCTCGATGGCCGGCCGCTGCGCCGGTGGCAGGTGGATGCGGCCGATACCGAGGGGCCGCAGGTCTCGTCCTGGCGCATCGCGACTGTCCTTGCCGGTACGCGGCAGGGACTGGCCGTCACGCTGGATGCCCCGGTCGACGGCCGCGGCGCCGGCCATGTCGCCATCGCCGATGCCCAGGGGCGCAGGGTGCCCGGCGAGGCCGTGCTGGCCAGGGGCGAAAGCCGCTGGACCTTTTTCCCGGCACGGCCGTGGCGCCCCGGCCGCTACCGGCTCATGGTGCGCAGCACGCTGGAAGATGCGGCGGGCAACCGCGCCAACAGCCGTTTCGAAACGGCGCCCGGCGCCGAGGTGGAAGCGGCCGTCGACCAGTTCCTCGATTTCACGATCAGGCCGCCGGCGCCCGCCGCTTTCTTGACATCCCGACGCTAAGCGGTAACATCGGTTCATGTTACCGACCCATCAAGCGCGGCTCATCCTGTTCGTGGCCTTTCCCGGCGCGGGCCTGCTCGACCTGACCGCCCCGCAGACCGTGTTCTGGGCAGCGCAGCGGCATATGGCCGGGCGCAACCTGCTTCCCTACGAAGGCCATACGGTGAGCCTGCATGGCGGGCCGGTGCGCACGGAGGAGGGTGTCGTGATCGACACCCTGCCGTATTCCATGTTCGACGGGCGCGCCATCGACACGATCGTCGTGCCCGGCGCGGCCGGCATCGCCGGCATCCTGGACGGGCTGGGTGAAACCGTCGCCTGGATCAGGCAAACGTCCGGCCGCGCGCGGCGGACGGCGTCGGTGTGCACCGGGGCTTTCCTGCTGGGCGAGGCCGGCCTGCTGGACGGCAGGCGCGCAGCCACGCACTGGGGCATGTCGGACTTGCTGGAGCGGCGTTTCCCGGCCCTGAAGGTCGACCGCGACGCCATCTTCGTGCGCCAGGACCAGGTCTGGACCTCGGCCGGCGTTACCGCGGGCATCGACCTGGCGCTTGCGCTGGTCGAGGACGATTGCGGGCGGACAGTCGCCATGGATCTCGCGCGCGACCTGGTCGTCTTCATGAAACGGCCTGGCGGACAGGCCCAGTACAGCGAGCTGCTGCGGGCACAGGCGCGCGACAGCGCCAGCTTCGACGAACTGCATGCCTGGCTCGTGGACAATCTCCACAATGCCGATCTCGGTGTCGAAGCGCTGGCGGAGCGCGCGCGCATGAGCGCCCGAAATTTCGCCCGGGTCTACAAGGAGAAAACGGGGCGCACGCCCGGCAAGGCGCTCGAGCACTTCCGGGTCGAAGCCGCGCGGCGCATGCTCGAACAGTCGGCGCGCAACGTCGAGCAGATCGCACGGCAATGCGGTTTCGGCGACGAAGACCGGATGCGCGTCACCTTCCAGCGCCATCTCGGCATGACGCCATCCGAATACCGCCGCCGCATGGCCGAATTACATCAGGATGTGCC
>Ga0308170_10004530_pt1 | contig 10933 bp, 8 predicted proteins | sample PhyBR2_2_FD_202136 | JGI IMG/M metagenome (GOLD analysis project Ga0308170, IMG submission 202136) | Phyllosphere microbial communities from UC Gill Tract Community Farm, Albany, California, United States - DLSLSB.R2 | ecosystem: Host-associated > Plants > Phyllosphere > Unclassified | place... | reverse complement strand
AACCCATGCCACCAGCGCATGCACCCTGGCTTGGATTCCCGCTTCCGCGGGAAGTCATTCGCAACTGTGTTGCGAATGACAGTTTTGAACCAACACTATAAGAAGGAAACCATCATGGCTCTGTCATGGGACGATGAACCGACCACCAGCGCACCGGCGTCCGCCGCCGCCCCGGAAGGCGCCACCGCCGCCGACGTCGCCAAGCGCGTGAACGCGGACGACAAGCGCATCATCAATGCGAAGACCGACGTCAATCAGCTGGTACCGTTCAAGTACAAGTGGGCCTGGGACAAGTACCTGGCCGGCTGCGCGAACCACTGGATGCCGCAGGAAGTGAACATGCAGCGCGACATCGAGCTGTGGAAGAACCCGAACGGCCTGACCGAAGACGAGCGCCGCATCGTCAAGCGCAACCTGGGCTTCTTCGTCACCGCCGACTCGCTGGCCGCGAACAACATCGTGCTGGGCACGTACCGCCACATCACGGCGCCGGAATGCCGCCAGTACCTGCTGCGCCAGGCATTCGAGGAAGCGATCCACACGCACGCCTACCAGTACATCGTCGAGTCGCTGGGCCTGGACGAGCGCGAGATCTTCAACGCGTACAACGAGATCCCGTCGATCCGCGACAAGGACCAGTTCCTGATCCCGTTCATCGAGGTCATCAACGATCCGGAATTCCACACCGGCACGCTGGAAAACGACCAGAAGCTGCTGCGTTCGATCATCGTGTTCGCCTGCCTGATGGAAGGCCTGTTCTTCTATGTCGGCTTCACGCAGATCCTGGCGCTGGGCCGCCAGAACAAGATGACGGGCGCCGCCGAGCAGTACCAGTACATCCTGCGCGACGAGTCGATGCACTGCAACTTCGGCATCGACCTGATCAACACGATCAAGATGGAAAACCCGCAGCTGTGGACGCCGGCGTTCCGCGAAGAGATCAAGACGCTGTTCCTGCAGGCCGTCGAGCTCGAGTACCGCTATGCCGAGGACACGATGCCGCGCGGCGTGCTGGGCCTGAACGCGGCCATGTTCAAGGGCTACCTGCGCTTCATCGCCAACCGCCGCGCCGTGCAGATCGGCCTGGATCCGCTGTTCCCGAACGAGGAAAACCCGTTCCCGTGGATGAGCGAGATGATCGACCTGAAGAAGGAACGCAACTTCTTCGAGACGCGCGTGACCGAGTACCAGACCGGCGGCGCGCTGAGCTGGGACTGATCCGGCGATCCCGGGATGGCGCCATTGGCCACCCTGTGCTACTGGGGTGTGCTGGCCGGCGCGATGCTGGCCGCCAGATCGTTTTCCCGCAAGGGCCGCCCGAGGGCGGCCTTTTTGCTGTGCGCGGCCGTCGGCGTACCGTCGGTCCTGCAATTCGTCTTTCCCCAGCTCCTCGTCCGGCTCGGGCGTGACCCGGCTGCCGTGCTGCACGGCGAGGTCTGGCGCCTCGTGACGGCCAACTTCGTGCAGGACGGGGGCCTGCCCGGTACCGTCTTCAACCTGCTCGCGCTGGCGCTGATTGCCCCCGGTGCCGAGCGGGCATGGGGAACGCGGCACACGGTGGGATTGTTCCTGGCCTGCGGCGTGGCCTGGAATGCGGCCGCCGTGCTGCTGGGCAGCGCCGGCGCCGGAAATTCGTGCGCCACGTTCGCGCTGGCGGCCAGCATGGCGGTCGCCGCGCTGCGCCAGCCCGGCCCGGGCCGCATCGGCAGCGCGCTGTGCCTGGCCGCCGGCGCAGGGTTGTTCCTGGCCGGCGACCCGCATTGGATCGGCATCGCTTGCGGCGCGCTGGCGGGCATCGTTTGTCTCGCCGCGCGCCGCGCCGGTCCCGTCAGAACTTGAAGCTGCCCGCGTCCAGCGTCAGCGATCCGCCGCACGCCGGCGTCGTCGCCTCGCGGTTGCCGCTGCTCGTGGGCTGGTTGCTTTCCCAGACGGTCTGCACGCCGTACTTCATGAACTTGTACTGGATCGGCGTCGACGGCGGCAGCTGGATCGTCTTCGACCAGGCCGCGTTGGCGCCGCTCGATTCGATGTTCAGCCCGTCGGCCGTCGTCGGCGCCCAGTTGCCCAGCGCCGCCTGGTTGCCGACCACGTACACGTTCTGGCCGTAGACCGTGTTCGCGTTGGCGACGCGGAACGTGACGCTGACGGACGTGCAGGTGCCGCCGCCACCGCCACCGCCACCGCCGCCGCCGCCGCCCACGCGCTGGTTCACGTGCAGCGCGACGGCCGGCACGATCGAGCCGCCGTTCCCTTGAATGCTGACGGTGGCCACGCCGTTCGAGCCGATGATCACGCTGTCGCTGGTGCACGCCGTGCCCGCCGCGTTCAGCGTGCCGTGCACGACGTTGCAATAGGTGCCCGCCGGCAGCTGGGTCTGGAACGAGGCATTCCACGCCGCGCCGTCGTTGTTGATGGCGACGAAGCCCTTGGCGCCGCGCGCGAACGCGATCTGGTTGCTGGTGCCAGCGGTGAAATTGTCCACGCCGGTGCCGGCGGTCGCGTTGCGGAACGCGACCATGCTGGCGATGTCGGACCAGCGGTGGATGAAGTCCCACGACTGGTTGACCAGCGGGTTGCCGCTGGCGTCGAACGGGCTGGCGCTCGGCGGGCCCTGGTCCTTGTTCGAGAAGCGGAAGCCGGAATGCAGCTGCGCCTGCCCGTACGGCCAGGCCAGCATGAAGATGTTGGCCAAATCGTAGCGCTTGGTGCCCTGCGTGTCGTTGGTGCCGCCCGTGAAGTTGGACGCGTTCAGCGAGTCGCCCGGGTTGCGCTCCGTGTCCCAGTTGTTCACGAAGACGGACGCCTTGTCGCTCGGCAGGAAGCCCCAGCTGCCGCCCCAGTTGCCCGGCGTGCCCATGTAGGTGCGCACCTGCGACAGGGTCGCGCCGTTCGTGTTGCGGAACATGTCGCGCACCATGTACGTGAACTTGAATTCGTTGATCGTGCCGATGCTGTAGTAGTCCCCGCGGTTGACGTTCCCGTCCGGGATGATCTCCTGCGTGACCCACAGCGGTTCCTGCAGCAGCGTGGTCCGGGTGGACGAGCCGACGATGGCCGCCAGCTCGCTCGCGGCGATGTGCTTGGCCGCGTCGATGCGCAGGCCGTCGACGCCCATGCCCACCAGCTTGTTGATGTAGTTGCGGATCTGGCCCTGCACGTAGCTGCTGCCCGTGTTCAGGTCCGGCAGGCCGAGCAGGCGGCACTGGGTGATGTTGGTGCGGTTGCCCGGGCTGCCGTAGTCGCTGTCGTTGACGCTGCAGTTCGGGTGGTAGTCGTTGGGGCCGAAGTAGGGATAGCTCAGCGTGGTCGAATTCCACGTCGAGCCGTCGGTGGCGGTGCCCGAGCCGCCCGCCATCTGGTTCACGACCACGTCCGCGTACACGCGCACGCCGGCCGCGTGGCAGGTGTTGATCATCGATTGCAGTTCGCCTTCCGTGCCCATGTAGCTGTTCAGGGTCGCGTAGTTCACGGGCTGGTACACGTCGTACCAGGTGCCCAGCTTGAGCGAGGCGTGCGGCGGCGAGATCTGCACGGCGCCATAGCCCTGCGGGCCCAGGAAACTGGTGCATTCCTTGGCGATGTCGTTCCACTTCCAGCGGAACATCTGCACGGAGGTGTTGGCGGGGTTCAGCGGCGCCGCCTGCGCCGTGGCGACGTACGCCTGGCCCAGCAGCGCGGTGGCCGCCAGGATGTTGAGGACGAGCCGGGTCTTGCGAGGTGCTCTCATGATGCTTCCTTGATCGAATTGTGAGTTGGATGCATGGAACGCGGCGCGGGTCCCGGTCTCCCCTCGGGTGCACGCGGCCGGTGCGATAGCGTTAAATTATTTATAACGCCGCCCAGAAATGTAGCATAACTACATTATCAGTCAATCAAATATGCGGATCATCGAAACAATTATATCTCTCAGTTTGACGCGAGAAATCATTGGCGGTAAGCGAAGAAATGTAGTGATCCTACCCGCGTAGGGTGGCGGCGAGCGCCGCGTCGACGAATAGATCGACGAACACGAATCAGCACTAGCTGCGGCGGATAACGGTACGTCGGCGAGCCACCCGGCTTGTCGATCCACACGGCCCACCGGACTTCGCGCTCGTCCGCGCGCGCGACGAACAGGCTCTTGCTCGAGCAGCGCTTTGCGTCGTATGCAGGGACTTCGGCATGCCACTGCTCGCGGTCACGCGCGATCTCGTGCGGCATGAACCGGTGTTCGTCGTGCAGCAGCTTCGTGGCGACCGCATTCGCCACCCGCTGCCTGGGGCACCATTCGCCGAACTGGTCGCGCCGAAATCCAGCGTCCCGATGTCGCCGCATAGCCCGTCGCGCTGGCGGCGCGCAACCAGGTCTGCCGGGAAGTCGCGCGCCTTTTTCATGGCGCCAGGCTGGGGTCCTTGAAGCCCGGCTTCAGGTGGGGCGTGAACACGGCGGCGTCGACGAAGGTGTCCAGCTCGACGTGACCGGCACGCGAATCGCGATGTTGGGCACGTCCGTTTCGAGCAGGACGCCGTGCGGGCCCGATTCGACGGCCCGCACCGAGGGCACGAACGAGCCGCCCAGCATGGTGCACTCCGTACCCTTGAACGGCGCGCTGACGACCATGACCTTGCACTTCACGCCATCGACGGTCTTGACCTCGCAATTTGGCGAAGTGCGCCGCCTGTTCGGCAGGGGACGGCAGCGGATCTCCATTTCACTCAGGCTGCAATCGATCGGGTTCACCGTGAACTGCACGCCGTGCTCGTAGCTGATGCCGCGGTTGTGCGCGTCGTAGCTGTCGATGCGCATCTCCAGCATCGCTTCTTCCGGCCACGTGGCCGGTGGATTCAGCTTGGCGGTGTTCGATGGGGCGCTTGGCGCAGGCTGGCGCACCGGCCAGCACGAGAGCCGCGCCGAGCACGGCAAGTAGGAGCGAGGAGGGTTTCATCGGTCTGTCGTCGGTGGGATCGGCGGCCTATGCCGGCTTGGTTTTGCATGCGAGATGCTAACGCAACCCGCGCCGCGAACGGCCATGATCGACGCCGCATGCGAGACTCGCGCCACGTCGCGATGACTGGGGCTATGATGCGATCACATTCAACGCCGACGTCACCATGGACCGCGACTTTTTACATCACGATGCCACCAGCCGCTTCGCGCTGCACGCGATGGATGGCGCCGATGCCTTCGCCGGCCAGCTGCCCGGCGGCCCGCATCCGGCCGAAGTCGAATTGATGGGAGCGATCGCGCGGCATGCGGGCGGCGCGCGCATCGGCTGCTTCGCGGCCGGCGCGGACGTCGGCGCACGCTGCGCGGCGGCGCTGCACGCGTTGGGACATGCGGGCGAGGTCGAATGGGTCGCGCATGGCAGGCCGCAGGACCTCGAACATTTCGGCACTCTGCTGCATCCGGGCGCCGCGCTCGACCGGCTGGCGTGGCGCCGTCTCGCGGCCGGCGAGCGGCGCTACAGCTTGTGCGGCCAGCTGCACGGCAGCGCGGGACATGACGCCATGTCGGCCGTCGCCGGCCTGCTGGTCGCGCCGCTGCGCAGCTGGGATGCGCTCGTGTGCAGCTCGCGCACCGCGCGCGACGCCGTGCGCCGCGTGCTCGAACGCCAGGCCGCGTACCTGACGGCGCGCCTGGGCGCGCAGCGCTTCGAACTGCCGCAGCTGCCGCTGATCCCGCTCGGGATCGACACCGCGGCGCTGGCGGTCGATCCGGCGCGGCGCGCGGCCGTGCGCGCGCGGCTCGGCATCGGCGAGCAGGACGTCGTGTTCCTGTTCCTCGGCCGCCTGTCGTGCCACGCGAAGGCGCATCCGCAGCAGATGTTCACGGCGCTCGAGCGCGCCGACCGCGGCAATCGCCAGCTGCACCTGATCCTGTGCGCGCCCGGCGACGACGAGGCGACGGCCGCCGCGTTCCGCGAGGCCGCCGCGCAGCTGTGTCCATCGGTGCGTATCGTGCCGCTCGATGGACGCGAGCCGGACAATTGCAGCGACGCGCGCGCCGCGGCCGACGTGTTCACGTCGCTGGCCGACAACCTGCAGGAGAGCTTCGGCCTCGCGCCGCTGGAAGCGATGGCGGCCGGGTTGCCGTGCGTCGTCAGCGATTGGGACGGCTATCGCGACACGGTGCGCGACGGCGTCGACGGCTATCGCATCCCGACCGTGATGCCGATGGCGGGCGCCGGGCTTGATCTCGCGCAGCGTTACGACGATGGCGTCGACAGCTTCGACACGTATTGCGGTCATACCAGCCAGGCGGTCGCGCTGGATGGCGCGGCGCTCGCGCTAGCTTATGGACGGTTGATCGGGGACGCGGCGCTGCGCCGCGAACTCGGCGCCAACGCAAGCCGGCGCGCGCGCGAGGAATTCGACTGGGCCGGCATGTTCGCGCGCTACCGTGCGTTGTGGAGCGAGCTCGATGAACGGCGCCGCGCCGACCCGGCGCTCGGCCCGGCGTTGCTGCAGGCCGGGACGCCGCCGGCGGCGCCGGACCGGCTCGATCCGTTCGACCTGTTCGCGAGCTACCCGAGCGCGCGCATCACGCCCGCCTCGCTGGTCGAACTGACGCCGGACGCGTCGCTGGCGCTGGTACGCGATTACCGCCAGCTCGCGATCAATGCGTTCGCGACGGCGTCGCTGCCGACGCTCGAGGAATTCGGGCTGATCTTCGGTTCGATCGGTTCGCGGCCGACGCAGGTCGACGAGTTGCTGGATGCGCTCGGACCATGCGACCGGCCGACGCTGGTGCGCGGACTCGCGTGGTTGTGCAAGATGGATTTGCTGCGCATCGTGCCGCCGGATCTGCCGGTTGGCGAAGGATGAATAGGGGATACGGGAAGCGCAGAAACAAATAAGGATATGCGCCGGCGGTGGTCCGGATCGGCGTGAAAAGGAATCGAAATCGTCGTTGCGAAGTCGCGAAATGCCGATATCGATGTTCGTCTTGGTCGAAAGGCGCGAAAAATAGAGTGTGCGGGTTGCGCACTGACAAGGTTTTCGTGTACTTTACGTGATTGAATTTGTCAAAACGTGAACACGCCGATTTTCCGGCGCCGAACGTGGAAACAAGTCGATCTAAATAATGGGACGCTGATTCATTCAGTATGCACGTAAGCTTAACGAAAAGCACAAGCCGCATTGCCTGAACCGGATTCGGGCATGGCGGCTTTTTCTTTTCGTACCTCTCACGGGCGGTGATGTGAACAGCGCAGTTGACCATCGAACTTCAGTCGTTTTCGGTCGTCGGCGACGACGATAGCTGGAGCGTGCGGCGCGCGGATCATGCGGGCGGTACGCGACAGCTGGTGCCGGATTCATTGACGCAAACACCGCGTTTGCGCCGATGAATAATTCGCCCGACCAAGGACATTGGGTTGGACGGGTTCAAACCATGTAGCGTATTTTCTCATCGCAGAGAAGGAGAACTTAAAATGGCAACCGCCGCAAAGAAACCCGCAGCAAAAGCCGCCAAACCGGCCGCTAAAGAAGCAGATAAAACCGTCGCGAAGAAAGCCGCAGCCAAGCCGGCCGCGAAAGCCGCTGCAAAACCGGCCGCCAAGCCGGCTGCAAAAGCCGCCGCGAAACCGGCCGCCAAGCCGGCTGCGAAAGCCGCCGCAAAACCGGCAGCCAAGCCGGCTGCGAAAGCCGCCGCAAAACCGGCAGCAAAGCCGGCCGCAAAAGCCGCTGCAAAACCGGCTGCAAAATCGGCAGCCAAGCCGGCAGCGAAAGCCGCCGCAAAACCGGCAGCCAAGAAGTCCGCCGCGACCAAGACTGCAGCCACCAAGACCGCCGCCAAGTCGACCGCGACCAAGGGCGCCGCCAAGTCTGCCGCCAAGACCAGCGCCAAGTCGGCCGCACCGGCAGCCAAGAAGTCGGCCGCCAAGACCGCCACCAAAGCGGCAGCGACCAAGGGCGCCGCCAAGTCGACCGCCAAGTCGACCGCCACCAAGGGCGCCGCCAAGACCGCCGCCAAACCGGCAGCCAAGGCATCGGCCAAGACCGCCGCCAAGTCGGGCGTCAAGTCCGCCGCCAAGACCAGCGCCAAGTCGACCGCGACCAAGGGCGCCGCCAAATCCGCCGCCAAGCCGGCAGCGAAGGCATCGGCCACCAAGTCCGCCGCCAAGTCGACCGCGACCAAGGGCGCCGCCAAGACCGCCACGAAGTCCGCCGCCAAGCCGGCAGCGAAAGCGTCGTCCGCCAAGGGCGCCGCCAAGTCGACCGCGGCCAAGGGCGCCGCCAAGACCGCCGCCAAGCCGGCAGCAAAGGCATCGGCCACCAAGGCCGCCGCCAAGCCTGCCGCCAAGAAGACCGCTGCCGCCAAGCCTGCCGCGACCAAGACCGCCGCCACCAAGCCTGCGGCCACCAAGGCCGCCGCCAAGCCGGCCGCGAAATCGGCTGCGAAATCGGCCGCAAAGCCGGCTGCGAAATCGGCTGCAAAGCCGGCCGCTAAATCTGCTGCCAAGCCGGCCGCCAAAGCCGCCGCGAAACCGGCGGCCAAGCCGGCCGTGAAGGCGGCCGCGAAGCCGGAAGCCAAGCCGGAAGCGGCCGCCGCTCCCGCCGCGAAGAAGGCCGACAAGGCCGAGAAGCCGGCCAAGAAACCGGCCGCCAAGAAGGCCGCGAAGCCGGAAGCCAAGCCGGAAGCCAAGGCCGACGCGAAAGCCGACGTGAAAGCCGACAGCAAGGCGGAAGCCAAGCCGGAAGCCAAGGCCGACGCGAAAGCCGACGCCAAGCAGGACAGCGCAGCCCAGCCGGCCGCCGCATCCGCGGCGAAGTCGGTGATCGCACCGGCAGCATGGCCGTTCCCGACCAGCAGCCGTCCGTAACACCGCGGCAAGCGCACCGCACGCCTGAATCAGGCACAATACCGCTGTGTGAGCCCGCCCCGTGCGGGACGCACGGCGGTTTTTTTATTTAAGGAGTTTCCGTGCTGCCCATTCTTCAGTTGATCGTCGATGCCGTGGCCGGCGTGCTTGGCGGCGTACTGCTGCTGCGTTTCTGGATGCAGGTGATCCGCGTGCGCCCGCCGGCGTCCGTGGCCCAGTTCACGTTCACGTTGTCGGACTGGCTGGTGCGGCCGTTGCGGCGCGTGGTGCCGGGCATGGGCGGCTTCGACTGGGCGAGCCTGATCGGCGCGTTCCTGGTGGTGCTGGCGGCGACGTCCGTGCACCTGCTGGCCGGCGTGCCTGGCGCGTACGTGCTGGCGTTCGCGCTGTTCCGCTTCATCGACTGGATCATCTATGGCCTCATGGGCCTGTTGATCGTCGAAGTCATCTTCAGCTGGGTGAACCCGAACGCGCCGCTGGCGCCGTTCGTGCGCGCGCTGAACTACCCGCTGCTGCGGCCGATCCGGCGCGTGGTGCCGCCGATTGGCGGCGTCGATTTCAGCGTGCTGGTGGCGCTGGTGCTGCTGCAGATCGTCCAGTACCTGCTGCGCCAGATCCCCATCCTGTAGCGCAGCAGTCCCGGCGGCGGGTCAGAAGCGGTAGCCGAATGCCGCTTCGAACCGGTCCGCGATCGACGCGGGCGTGAAGCTGTGGTTCTGGGCACCCTGGTGCGCGATCTTGATCGCGCCCAGCAGGCTCGCAAGGCGGCCGGTGGTGGGCCAGTCCAGATCGTTCGCGATCCCGAACAGCAGGCCGGCGCGGTAGGCGTCGCCGCAGCCCGTCGGGTCGACCACGGCGTCGGCTTTCACGGCCGGGATCTTGTGGTGCTCGCCACCGGCGTAGATGTCGGAGCCGTGCTCGCCGCGCGTGACGACGAGCGCGTCGAGGCGCGCCGCAATGTCTTGCAGCGCCAGGCCCGTGCGCTCGAGCACCATCTCGAATTCGTAGTCGTTGCAGGCCAGGTAGGTGGCCTGGCCGATGAAGGCGATCAGTTCTTCCCCGTTGAACATCGGCAGCTGCTGGCCCGGATCGAAGATGAACGGCACGCCTTGCTCGGCGAGGTCGCGCGCGTGCTTGAACATGCCGTCGCGGCCGTCCGGCGCGACGATCGCGACGCGCAACGGGCCATGGTCGGCCACGTTGTTCTCGTGCGAGTGCTGCATCGCGCCCGGGTGGAACGCGTTGATCTGGTTGTTCGACTCGTCGGCCGTGACGAAGCACTGGGCCGTGTAGGCGTCGTCGATGACGCGCACCGCGCGCGTGGCCAGGCCCTGCTTTTCCATGCGGTCGAGGTATTCGCCGCCGTCGTGGCCGATGGTGCCCATGACGAGCGGATCGCCGCCCAGCATCTGCAGGTTGTAGCCGATGTTGACGGCGCAGCCGCCGAATTCCGTGCGCAGCGTCGGCACGAGGAACGACACGTTCACGCGGTGCAGCTGGTCGGCCAGCAGGATGTCGGAGAAACGGCCGTGGTATTGCATGATCTTGTCGAAGGCGATCGAGCCGCAGATCAGCGAAGTCTTGTTCATGGTTGCCTTGTCGTAGTGGGTCTTATGGGTAGAAGACGAACACGTGGTAGCCGGCCGGTTTGATGCCCGCGAGCGTGAAGTCGAGCCGCACCGGTTGTTCGGCACGCCCCGCGAACCCGGTGGCGATGGTGGCCGGCGGCAGGTAGTCGGCCGGACCGAACACGCGCCGCAGCAGCGCCTTGTTGTTGTCGTCGACCAGTTCCAGTTCGATGCTGGGCCAGGCCTGCACGAGCGTGCCCTGGTTGCGCAGCAGCGTGTTGAGCGAATAGGTGTCCGGGCCGAGCGGGCTCAGTTCGCCCGTCTCGATCGCCAGGTTGTCGACCTGCGCCGGCAGCCCCACGCGGCAGCCGAGCGGCACGCACGCGGCGGACAGCAGCGGCGCCATGCCCGGATAGCGCGCGGCCAGCACGTTGCGGAATTCCAGCACGCCCTGCGCCGCCAGCAGCAGCAGCAGCAGCGCACTGCCCACGCCCATTCCGATGCGGCGCATGCGCCCGGAGCGTTCCTGGCGCCGGCTGCGCTTGACGAATTCCGGCTCGTC
>Ga0308170_10004528_pt1 | contig 10941 bp, 16 predicted proteins | sample PhyBR2_2_FD_202136 | JGI IMG/M metagenome (GOLD analysis project Ga0308170, IMG submission 202136) | Phyllosphere microbial communities from UC Gill Tract Community Farm, Albany, California, United States - DLSLSB.R2 | ecosystem: Host-associated > Plants > Phyllosphere > Unclassified | place... | reverse complement strand
CCCTGACACCCGTAATACTGCACGATCCTTCACTCGACTAGATCAGGGCGACAGGGAGTCCACTCCAATTCGACGTTGCGTTCCTTCATTCCTTGAACGAGAATCGGATAAGCGTTCGAGTCGATCGTAGGTAGATAGCCGAGATGAACGTGACGGAGGTGCAGGAGTTTCTGAAGATTGGTGAGGACTGCGAGTTCGGGGAAGATGCGAGTTGGGTGGTCGGATTCAGGGTCTGAGGCAGGATTGGAAGAATCGGGAGTAGAGATCCAGAGAGAGCTTGTGAAATCGATTGTCATGAGATGAGGGGAAGTCGTGCAGAGAGCATTGAGAAAGGGTAAAGAAGGGCCTTGGAACCGTTTGAGCGCGAGATTGGTGAGGGATGACAAGGATTCGAATCCTGCGACGGGAATGAGAGAAGAAGAGGGTAGAAAAACCCTCTGTTGGTAGGACCTGAGGTAAGGTGGATCGTCAAGTTTGCTATTCCGGCAGACAATCTCGAGGCTCTTGAAGCTCGGAGAGAGCGAGCTCAAAAGATCGGTGAATCGGTCTGCACCAATCGCAGAGACGTCGAGACGGATTGTACGGAGAGTCGAGCGGTCTTCTGAGAGTGCTCGCCGTACGTGCTTGAAATGCATGTAGGCTACTATCCTGAGAGATCGGAGAAGAATAGGAACACTGCCGTTTAGCTGAGAAGCGAAATCGATATCGATGTTGTCGATGGCTAGGTGTTTAATCTGTCTCAGTTGAGAACGTCGGAGGGCCTCCTCACCGATATGATCATCGAAGCGCCAGATACCTCCGCCGACGAGACGAGAGTCGGTACGGAATGTTCGAGTGCTTCGAGGATTGCGTTTAGCGCCTGCATCGTGTCGCAGCTGAGATCTACGGCGACGAGACGTGGACAGGCGGAGACGAGAGCATGGTAGAGCGAGAACCATTTCGTATAGCCACGGAGTTCGAAGGAAAGAGGGAAGTTGGGCCCAGTGTCGTGTTCGATTCCGCCAACGAATTCGACGATCCCATGGAGCGAACGGACGAGCCGAGCGAGATGAGTGATTAGAGATGCATGAAGAGCGATCGTATGAGTCCAGCTGGCCTCCATCGACGGAATCGGACGATAGTAGAGATCCGAGCGAGCGATAGGGAGGAATTGTTTCGAGGCGAGGCAGAGTGAGGCGAAGGTACCTTGAGGTTCGACTGTACGCATCGATTGTGTCAGTATAACTTGTGTCGAGGGAGACAGAGGTGAGACAGACTGACGAGTAGGTCTAGCAGTTTTATCGTGAACTTGCGAAAAGATCAATTCGAGGATTTCATCGGGGAAGTAGATGGACGACATCGCTGTTCACGAGAGCCATATCGAAGGATCAGTACTATTCTCTGAGTAGATGTCTCAATCTGGGCAGCTCCCTGCTTTTCCGACTTCGCTAAGCCCGTAACCTCCAAAATTGAAGTTTATCGGCGGTGTCGTCCCGCTTCACACAGCTATACGCCCGCTTTGATACCTTGTCACGGAGTATTGCTCTACACGATACTCCCCAGCTACTTCCATCACGTTCCGAGCTCTCTTGCTGACGTCGTCACCGTTCATCTCTCAACCTCGATCCCTCCTCCATCTCACCTCTCGCTAGCCAAGAGACGCTTGTAGACTCACTTTGATGATCTTGTCTAGCTAGTGATTGTATCAGATCAGCCCAAGCGAGTTTTGTGGTGAGGTGTTATGATCTAACCTTTCTCTTCTTGCTCTTTCTCCTCTACATCTCACTCAGCAATGGTACTCCTCCTTCTGTCGTCCGCTCTAGAGACACGCTTGCAACCTCTACGACCTCTACTACCTCGAGAGCTCCTTGAACTCGTCCAGTTTCATCTGGATCAACCACAAGAATCGAATGAACCAACTTCGTCATCCCTCCCTCAGATCACCGAGAATGGAGACCACGTGCGAACCATTGAACACAGTGTGCTGTTGAAGGTATCGAACTGGGTCAAGGATGTAGTGGATGAGGCAGGGAGAGGCCAATTGGACATTTTGGGTGGGAAAGGTTCGTATTCTCCCTTTCGGACCTGCTTTGATCGATCAATAAGCTGAGTCAGATGATTGAGACCGCTAACAGATCAATTCCGCCTATCTTCCCTCCTGAAACTAACGGACATCTACGCTCCACCTCTCAAACCCCGCACCAAAGTACGTCGTCCCCCTCCCCTCCTTCTCCTCCCTACTAACTCCCTCCCATCCCTAGTCTCCCGAGCTCTTAGCCATTCTCTCCTCAATCCAGCTCTCCCAAGATCGCATCTCCTACGCTTCCCTCACCTCTCTCCAGACCCCCTCACACGTTTCTCTCCTCCCTCAAACCGATATCCACGCTTCGTCATCCTCCAAGACTGTCGCTGAGGAATGGGGCGAGATCAAGAGGGAATTGAGTGCGATTGTCAACGTGTTGGTTTCGATGGGTGCGGTTTTCACTAGTGTTTATTGGGTTGGATTTGGGTATTCCCCTGCTGTCGTACGCCCCTCCTCTCTCGTGTGAAGGGATGTAAGCTGATCGAAGAGTGAGTGTTGTAGAGATTGGGATTGAGTATGGGAGGTGCGATTGCGATTGCTATGATTGAGGGGTGGTTGTATTGGAGAGTGTTTGCAAGGGTCGAGGAGGGCAAAAGGGAGAAGGAGAGGTGGAGGAATGAGGGCAAGACGACGAGTGGGAAGATGGGCAAAGTATTGAAGTTTGAGTAGAATGAGACGAGATCTTTCGCAATGAGCTGCATTAGGTCGACCTCGTTGCTCTGCATAGTACGAAGAGTACAAGGGAGGTACTTGCGAAGAGACTAGAAGAGCGCTGTAGTGTGAGAACGAAAAAAGCTCTTCGTGGTAGTTACAACAATGTTTTTCGGAAAATGACCGCAAGCCCCAAACACTCTAAAATCGATACAACGCCATCTGAACCTCGCTTCACTGCGTCTAACTCCTACAACGAACCGCTGATCTCGTACGTTATGATTGATTCTTCCTAACCATTGCGAGATCTGTCAGATGGGATTGTAGAATTTCGTCGTCTAATTTGATCCTGTACGTTCGACAAGCTCTCCATCATCAGCGCTCTTCTTGCACGACAGCAACTGATGAACGACGTACGAAGGTATGAGTGCTTTAGCTTCTTCTGAATCTGCCGGACACAGGTTGATCAATTGTGCGATCTCGTAAAACTTCAATTGATCATCCGGTAATGACCTGTACGCTCGCAGCAAAGTGTCACACCGTCAGGTACTGTTCTGGACAGTATTGTAAAGTGACCAAGTGGAACGTACTGTCGAACTGCATCTGAAACTTCTGAAGTTGGAAATCTCGCGAAAATATCGACATAATCCCTCGTCTTTGTGAATACCCTGTGCGCGTAGCTCTCCTGACAGTTCAGCCTGTGCTCTGAGATTCAGAGCTGAAAAAGGGGGCATAGGCTCACGCGTTATCAGGTTGTTTATCTTGTTCTATAGTATCCAAAATCACTTTCACCTCACTAATGGTCAACGTGTTCTTCTGTACGAATGATTGTTCGAATTCTGCATCAACTCTCGAGTGTTAGCTGGTGCGACTAGGCGAGAGGAGGGGCTAGAGGAGGATGTAATTTACCTGGTCCAAATTTCAGTTGGGAAGCATCTTCGTCTTCCGGCTTGATACGTGAGGTGATACGTGACATTCTTCAGAGTGGATCAAGACGAGAACGGCAGAGCAAGTGAGGTGGAGGAAGCAGAAAGATGTGGAAAGATGAAAAGCAGGAGGTTCATCTCCTACGCTTCACTCGGACTCCTGCTTCGGACTCCAGCATTCGTAGAATATCGCTAGAACATTCTCTCTATCGCTCCGAACTACCTCTACGTCGTCCCGTCCAGATTCGCTCATTTTCGATCTTCAATCAACTCAAAACCGATTCAAGACCGTCAGCAATCATGGCAACCCTCTAGATGCGCTGAGACTAGCTAAAGACGTTCGATGAGCCGGGAAGAATGTACTGGACCGGCTCAAGACACAATATAGACGAGGTTTAGTCGCTCTTCCTCCGTTCAACATTCAATTTCGCCTCTCCCTTGCGCCTGAGCACCTCAAAACAGAGATCAGCAGGACGATACGTCGACTATAGGGTCTGTGAATAAGCTGGAGCATCGTTGAGGCAGGCGGAGAGGTACAGCAAGAGGAGACAGAGGCAAAATCGGACATTTGGAGATCAGAAGGGTGAGGTGAATGAGCATGTTCGACCTGGACTGGTTTGTAAGTGTCAGTGAAAGTTATAAGAAGCTTCCCGAGCTCGTTTCGAGGCAATCTCACCGCGCGAGAACATTCAAAGAGGCGAATCGCGGGTGATCCTGCGAAATTTATCGATTATATCTGTTCTTCTCGTTCCGGCCGCAAAGCTTCATGAAGTCCAGAGAGTGTCTTTTTCAGTTCGAGTGGATGCGATCGTCTCTTGAGCAAGCAGACCGCGAATTAAGTCATTGCGAGTCTGCGAAATTCGCTTCTGGCCTTCTCCTCCTCCCTCATTTCGTTTCATCTCGCACGATAGCGATGTCGACCTCAACACATATCCGACAACCTTCCACATCTAGTTCAACGCTACCAAGAGCTTCCCATCGCCCCCTTCCGTCTTCATCTTCATCAATCAACATCTCCTCCCCTCACCCCCAACTCACCTCAAACGCTACTCCAAGCGCATCACAGCACAAGGAAGAGTTCAAACTACCTACTGCACGGTCTGGAGGAGTAGGAGGAGCTAGAAAAGTCAGTGCAAAACAACTCGGTTCTTCATCAAACTCGAGCAGAACGAATGAGATTGGGAGTATAGGGAGTGTGAGGGGCCCAAGAAGGGTCTTGCAAGGTGTACAAGAGACCACGGGCGAACAGAGAGGGTTGAGGGATACTTCGAAATCAACAGGAGGTGCGTTCTTCTCTCGCTGTTCGCAGTCGCTCTCCGGCTTACTGAAGTATGGAAAGGGACACATAGATCAATCTGCTCTCCCTCAAAGTCAATCCAGCTCGATCCGACCCCCGTCTTCTTCCCGAGCTGCCCTCAGACCCGCGACAACTCCCTTGCGTCGTTCCCAGCTCTCGCAATCCGTTTCAAGATCAACACTCGATGAGAAAGAAGGAAAGGCCGAATCAACCAGATCGAGGCCGCCCTCTCAAAGTGAATCAAACGTTGCGGATTCGTTCAATACTTCTCGTTCGCTTCCAATTTCGACTGCTGGAGGCCCTGCTACCTCGAGACGGACCGTCTCAGGTACCCCGAGTCGACGTATAGACCGTAAATCTGCCACTGTCTCACCTCGAAGTACTAGACGAGTCCCTCCATCCCCCTCTGTCCAAACCTCAACTTCTCGCAAACCCTCCTCTTCTTCGCTCCTAAATCGCTCCATGACTTCCTCCACTCTCTCTCGATCCACTTCCTCCCGCACTTCCCTCCAACCAACAGATTCTCCACTCAAACGATCGACCACTACGACTCGTCTACCTCCCTCTTCTTCTTCAATTGCATCGATTCGTCCTCCTCGTCCTCCTCTCAGTAGACTCCCGACGTCTACTTCATCCATCACTAAGCTTTCCTCTATTCCTCAGTCCTCCAGTCGACAACTCGACTCGAAACGAGTGAGAGCAAACGAAGGAGGCGAAAGATTGAAAGGCTTAGGACCACCACCCGTAGCTAGACGAGTGTCCGTCTCTCAAACGAGGCGCGGGAGTAACGCTGGAGCGAACGGAGGGACACCAAGAAGCCGAAAGATGGAAGATATGCCGGACGAAACTAGAGATGGTCGAGAACGACGAGAATCGTGGGAGACTGTAGGATCGAATCGTTCGTCTCGTCCTTCCCTCGACCCCTCCTCTCTCACTTCTACCACGTCTCCCCCAGGGTCGGGAACGAACCCGTTCTCAACCCCTTCAGCTTCGAAACACCTCTCCACTTCAACCTCGACCTCTCTCGCCCAAATTCACCTCGATCCAACTCCGCGTCAAATCTCTTTACTCCGCTCCTCCACCACTGCGACTAAACGGAAGCCCCGCGGCTCAACGACGCTCGAGGAATTACTAGCATCCGGTTTATTCTCCTCCCCTCTCCCTTCGACTCCCACTGGAATCTCGGGAATCGCGGGAGGAGGAGGAGGAGGGAGTTTCGAATTGATGGATGAAGAAATCTCGAGGGTTATGTTGGAGGAGATCGGAGGGGTTAGTAGTCCGTGGAGGGGGAGAGTGGTTAGTTTGAACATGTCGAAACGGAGGAGTCCGAGGAGAGTGCCAGAACAGGAGAGGGGAGATGTTAGCTTCGAGCCGGATATGGCAGAAGAAGTAGAAGAAGAGGAGGAGGAGGAGAGAAGGGAGGTATTGGTATTAGAAAGGATGGGACAGGAGGAATTGAGGAGAGAGAAAGAGGAATTGGAGGAGAAGCTGAGAGTTGTTGAAGAAGAGAAAGAGAAGGATTTGAGGGAAATGAGAGAAGAGTTGGAGAATCGGATGAGAAAGGAAAGGGAGAAATGGGAGAGGGAAAGAAAGGAGTTTGAGAGGAACTTGGCGGAACTCGTCAAACCGCAAAGAGCGACGAGTGAGTTTGAGTTGGGATTGAGCGAAGCGAAGATGGGGTATGAGAGGGTACAAAGTAGCTGTGAGGGGATCGAGAAGAGCGCGATGAGGGAGAGAGATGAATTGGTTGGGATGATGGAGAGTCTGAAAGTGGTCGGGAAAGGATTGGAGATTTGGAGGAGTATGTGCTGAAGGTCTTCTCGAGCGAATGGGCATCGTGTTTCTTGTCGAATATCAAGCAGGTTCCACTCGTCGAGGCTCCCGAATATGCTCGATTTGAGAAGTTCACGCTTGTTGTGCGCTGTCTCGAGCTATAGCTTGGTGAACGAGATACTTGCAACAGCCTAACCGACACAGCTACATGATTGCTACAATATATACCCTCAGTCCGTACACGCCGTCTCCTCACAAAGTAGAAGTCTCGAATCCCTCCGCAACGACACCTTTCGATTCATACAAAATCTCCGTCCTAATGACATATTTCGCTCCACCCAAGCCAACCGGAGATCCTTCGTGTAATAAAGAACCGATCGAGGAACCATGAGGGAATGCAAGGGCGCAGCCGGCGATAGGTTTGACTGGGAACGCATCCATTGTACCGACCACTGGAGAAGGGACGAAGAACGTTGTGCAACCTCCTTCAAAACCATCGTTGAGATAGATCTGCAGAGAGGGGAGGAGTAAGCGGAATGAGAGAAAGGCAGGAAGCGAGGAAACGAACGAGAAGGGTTAGACGAGACCATTCGGGTGCATCTTTCGGTGATGAATCGTACAGATACTCCCCCTGTGAGACGAATTGCACGAGATCAGTCGAGAACCAGCAGCTGAACACTGGAATCGACTCACGGTTGTAGGGTCGATTCCGCTTCTTGGCCAAGCACCGTCGATGTGAGGTCGATAGATAGCTCCAGGCACGTAGCGGTACACTGTGACACCAAGGAGGATTTCAGTATGTTTGAGAACAAGTAACTAAAGAGCTAGGTGGCTCACCTCTGAACCTCGGATTGATTCCTCGCACTTTCCCACCATGAATCTCCTGCGGTACGAGATGTAGGAATCTCTTGACGAATCTCTCCAGGAACGTTTCATCGGCCAACCAGTACAGGTTGTGAGCGAGAACGGAAGCTGATCTATCGGCCACTGGTTGATCTGGGTGGAACCCGACAGATTCGGCGGAACCGAGGATTTCCCGACATTCGATAGGGGAGAGGACGTCCGTGAGCATCATGGCTCCATCTACTCCAGGGACAGGGATAGCGGTTGAAGGGATTGAGGGTGAGTCGGAGAGAGGGATTGAACCGGGATGGGAATGAAATAGTAGAGCAGGGTGGAGATTCGGAGGTAGACGTTCAGGTCCAGGAGTGGTGTGCACTGATAATGTGGAGAGTTTGTTAGTCAGGATGGGCTGAGGACTGTCGAGAAAGAGGTGCTCACGCAATCGGAATCGTTTCGCCAAAACTTCCTTCTCCTCAGGTTTCGGTAGACTCCCCTCCTGAATCTCTTTCCACACATCCAGCCCACTCAATCCTCGTTGTACCCATTCATCCCTCTTGACGACAGGTGGTCTCAGCATCTCTTCTTGATCGTAGGTGCACCTCAAGATAGAATCGAGAACTCTCAAAACTTCTGCGTCTCCGAAACTACCGTCTGAACGAGATGCTGCGTCGCATTCTCTGACCCATCTGTTAAGACTGCCGAGTGGGAGCGGTAGCTTGCGGATGCGGAGCTCAGAGAGGAGGACGAGAGCATCGGTGTGTCGTCCTGAGGAGAGAGCTTCGGAAATTCGAGAAGTCAACGAGGAGCCTAATGTTGCGGGGGGTTGATTCGTCGTCAGCCTCACAGTTGTCCTTCATTCCGAGGTACACGAGAGCTAGACTAACCGGTTCCCGATACTGCTGCTGCCTGTCTCTGGAAATCCCACACTGCCGTCTTGATCTGTTTCAAGTGTTGTTTCTGGTCCTTGATGAGTTCATTCGGATATTTCGACAGGGTCTGGAGTACTCTGGTAGCGGTGGCGAGTTCTTGAGGAGAGATGAGACCTAACAAGAAATCTTTCGAAGTCGGCTCTGAAGGGTCGGAGTCTTCTAGTTCGAGGTTGGATTCGGTTCGGGTAAGTTCTGCTTGTTTTCTCTTCTTCCTGGCTTGTCCCGCTTTACCCATAGTGATGGTGTGAGAAAGTTGGGTGATTGAAGAGTTCAAGATGAATATTGAATTGCTTGCTCCTCAACGTTTCACCGCTCGTCTCGCTTTGGTCAGTTCGAATCTCAAGCACTAGCAGAACTCTGATAGGTGAGCGCACTACAATTCTCAAGGTTTCAAGAGGTGGGTTCGATGAGAAAATCGGGTTCAGGATTCTTTAAGAATCAATCTGCGGACATCTGCAGACTACAGGGGACGAAGGTGGAGCTTCAGGATATTCTAGAGGATGTGGTAGCGATCCAGTCCTAGCGCAACAGGATACGGAAGGCATGAGCGAGGATTTGTTTCCCATCTTCCCTTGTCTCCTGAGTTCGCCTACGATTGCTCGCTCGTCTACAACCTTACTGGCGTCTATGTGCGACGATGAACTGATGTCTTCTCACTCTGCTCGGATTCAGGAATGTCAGCCGTCTGTCTCCCCGATGAAATCCTCGAATTGATCTTCTCGCAAATTCACGATAAAACTGCTAGACCTACTCGTCAGTCTGTCCTTCCTCCGTTCCCTCGACACAAGCTATACTGACACAATCGATGTATACAGTCGAGTCTCAAACGACATTCGCCTCACTCTGCCTCGTCTCGAAACGATTCCTCCCTATCGCTCGCTCGAATCTCTACTATCGCCCAGTTCCAACGATGGAGGCCACCTGGACTCGTGCGATCGCTCTTCATGCATCTCTAGTCACGCCTCTCGCTCGATTCGTCCATTCGCTCGAGGGAATCGTCGAATTCGTTGGCGGAATCGAATACGACACTGAGCCCAACTTCCCTCTTTCCTTCGGCCTCCGTGGCTATACGAAGTTGTTCTCGCTCCACTACTCCTTCGTTTCAGCCTGTCCTCGTCTCGTCGCCATCGATCTCAATTGCGACACGGTGCAGGCGCCCAATGCAATCTTCAAGGCACTGGAACATTCCCTACCGACTCTCAAAACTGTCAACCTCGTCGGCGGGAGTATTTGGCGCTTTGATGATCAAATCGCTGAGGAGGCCCTCCGACGTTCTCAACTGCAACAGATCAAACACCTAGTCATCGACAACATCGATATCGATTTCACTTCTCAGCTAAACGGCAGCGTTCCGATTCTTCGATCTCTCAGTATAGTAGCCGAAGTGCACTTCAATCACGTAAGGCGACTATTTCCAGGAGACCGCTCGACACTCCGTACAAGCCGTCTCGACGTCTCTACGATTGGTGCAGACCGATTCACCGATCTTTTGAGCTCGCTCTGTCCAAGCTTCGAGACCCTCGAGATTATCTGCCGAGATAACAAACTCGACGATCCACCTTACCTCAGGTCCTACGAACAAAAGAGTTTCACATCTTATTCTCTCGATTCTGTCGCAGGCTTCGAATCCTTGTCATCCCTCACCAATCTCGCGCTCAAACGGTTCCAAGGCCCTTCTTTACCCTTTCTCAATGTTCTCTGCACGGCTGCCCCTCATCTCAACACGATCGATTTCACGAGCTGTCTTTGGATCTCTACTCCCGATTCCTCGAATCCTGCCTCAGACCCTGAATCCGACCACCCAACTCGCATCTTCGCCGAACTCGCAGTTCTCGCCAATCTCCACAAACTTCCGCACCTTCGATGTGTTCGTCTCGGCTATCTACCTACGATCGACGCGAACGCTTATCCAGTTCTCGCTCAAAGCATGAAAACACGCAACGTCGAATTGGAGTGGGTTCCGTGTCGCCCTGATCCAGTCGAGTGAAAGGCCGTGAACTACAACCGGTGGCAGGGAAAGCATGAAGGGAGAGAGGAAACCGAGGACACCGAGGACGAAACGAGATTCAGTGAGAAGACTTCTATAATCGAAACGCTTGAAACGAACTTGTCGAATGACGTTTCTCCCGGAGGAACTCGTCGACTTGATCGCTGATTTCGTAGGCTCAGGTCCAGGCTTCAGACGTAGGCACTTTATTTGCTCGCTCAGAAGACCGGGAAAGCTGCTAACGTATCGGAATCATGATCCAGGTAAAGCAAGACGGTCCCTTCTCGATTTCTGCCTCGTTTCTCGACAAACTCGCATTTCCGCTCAGCGAGTCCTCTACAAAGAACCCTTCAATCGCAATCTCTACCACGACTGGGAGCCAGCTTATGCTCTCCTTCGAACTCTCAACGGCAACGAAAGGCTCGGACACTTCGTTCGCGATACTGCAGGAATCGATGAATGGCTGTATCATA
>Ga0308170_10004527_pt1 | contig 10941 bp, 9 predicted proteins | sample PhyBR2_2_FD_202136 | JGI IMG/M metagenome (GOLD analysis project Ga0308170, IMG submission 202136) | Phyllosphere microbial communities from UC Gill Tract Community Farm, Albany, California, United States - DLSLSB.R2 | ecosystem: Host-associated > Plants > Phyllosphere > Unclassified | place... | reverse complement strand
GCTCGGCGGCGCGGCTGAAGCTCTTTTCTTCGGCCACCGCCAGGAAGTATTTCAGCTGCTTCAGGTCGATCGACATGGTGTCCGTTCAAATGGCATTGAGCGCCGCCGCCAGCCTGGCGCCGACCAGCGCGTTGTGCTTGACCAGTGCGATGTTGGTGGCGAGGCTGCGGCCGCCGGTCAGTTCCTTGATGCGCGCGAGCAGGAAGGGCGTCACCGCCTTGCCCTTCACGCCCTGCTGGCCGGCTTCGTTCAGCGCCTGTTCGATGATGGCGTCGATCTCGGCATTCTGCATGCTCGCGACTTCCGGCACCGGATTGCTGACCACCACGCCGCCCTGCAAGCCCAGCTGCCACTTGGTGCGGATGAAGCGCGCCTGTTCTTCAGGGGTATCGAGCTGGAAGTCGGCCTTGAACCCGGAATCGCGCGTGAAGAAGGCGGGGAAGGCCTGCTGCCCGACGCTCAGCACCGGCACGCCGTGGGTCTCGAGGTATTCGAGGGTCAGGCCGATGTCGAGGATGGATTTGACGCCTGCGCACACCACGGCCACGGACGTCGACGCCAGTTCCTGCAGGTCGGCCGAGATGTCGAAGCTGGTCTCGGCGCCGCGGTGCACGCCGCCGATGCCGCCGGTGACGAAGACCTCGATGCCGGCCAGATGCGCACAGATCATGGTCGCGGCCACGGTGGTCGCGCCGAGCTTTCTGGTGGCCAGGACATAGGCCAGGTCGCGCCGGCTGACCTTCATCGCGTCCTTCGACTGGCCCAGCAGCTCGAGCTGTTCACTGGATAAGCCGACGCAGATGCGGCCGTCGATGATGGCGATGGTGGCGGGGACGCCCCCGGCGTCGCGGATCACCTGCTCGACTTCGCGCGCGGTCTGCACGTTCTGCGGGTAGGGCATGCCGTGCGAGATGATGGTCGATTCCAGGGCGACGATGGGTTTGCCGGCGGCGCGGGCGGCCTCGACTTCGGGGGAAAACTGAAGGAAGTTGTGCATGTTCAATCCTGCTCTGCGATGTTATCTAGGGTCATGTTGGCCAGGGTCTCGGGCGCCAGGTGCGGATAGACCGTCTCCGCGACGCCCAGCGTGAGCGCGGACAGCGCCAGGCCGCGCCGGCACGCCAGTTCGAGGGCGCCGGGGTCGCCACGATTCTGGTCCGGCGACTGCAGCAGCGACCAGCACACCGCGGCCGCGAAGGCGTCGCCGGCGCCGGTCACATCGACCACATCGGCGGCCGTTGCCGGCAGGTGCAGGATGCCGTCCGGCGTGGTGAGCAGCACGCCCTTGGCGCCGCGCGTGACCACCAGGTCGCGCGCGCCTTGCGCCTGCACGTCACGCATTGCCGCTTCCAGTTCGGCGTCACGCGCGAGCGGGCGCCCGACGCGCGAGGCCAGTTCGCCGGCATTCAGGATCAGGAGGCTGACCCCGTCCAGCTCGCGCGGCAGGCGCGCCATCTTCGGCTCGGACACGGCCACCAGCACCAGCGGGGCAGCGGCGCGCTTCGCTTCCTGCCGCAGCGCCTCGACGGTGTCCAGCGGCAGGTTCAGGTCGGCCACGAGCAGGGCGGCGGAAGCCAGCCGGGCCTGGCGGCTGGCGATGACGCCGGCGTCGATGCGGTCGTACAGCGCCATGTCGGCCAGCGCGACCACCATTTCGCCGTCCTGGTCCAGCACGGCCGTGTAGGTGCCGCTGGCGGCGTCGTCGAGCTTGAGCGCGCCGCGCGTGTCGATGCCGAGCGCTTCGGCATGGGCGAGCAGGGCGGCGCCCGAACTGTCCTTGCCGGTCGCCGTCAGCAAGGCCACCTGCGTGCCCAGGCGCGCCAGGTTCTCGGCGATATTGCGCGCCACGCCGCCGAAGGATTCGACGGCGCTGGCCGGGTTCGAGGTGCGCAGCGCCAGCGTGCCGTTCGAGCGCAGCTTGCGGTCGAGGTTGGCGGCACCGATGCAGACCACCGGACGCTTGTCCGGCAACACATAGGCGCGCCCGAGCAGCTCGCGCTCGCGGATCAGGCCGGCGATGTAGCCGGCGACCGCCGAGCGCGACAGGCTGAGCTGGTTGGCGAGCTCCTGCTGCGATATAAAAGGATTCGCGCGTATCAGCTCGAGCAACTGTTGTTTTTTTGGTTGTTCCGTCACGATGCCTAAGGTTTAAACAATTGTTTTGAAGCTTAAACATTTGTTTGATACGCGTCAACAACAGGGTGCTGCAGGCCGCCTGGCCATTGTTTCATGCAGCTTGGGCAACATAATTCGAATCGAACCATGGTAACGCAGATTTATACGTTAGGAATATAAATCGACCAGAAAAATGGTATTTGCCATACCAATCCGCGATAATGCATAGTTCGCCTAATATGGTGCGCCGGCTCCCCCAAACCGTGCGCCCGGGCCGCCCTGGCCCGCTGCCGAACACCGTTTTTGAACACGTCTCAGCACGTAACAGCCGATATCAACAAGGAAAACCGTCCATGCTCAGCAACACTCCCTTCGAAGCCGCCGACGTCATTCGCGCCCGCAAACCCGGGTTCACGCCGCGCGTCGCCCTGATCCTCGGCTCCGGCCTGGGCGTCCTGGCCGAGCAGATGACGGATGCCGTCTCGATCAGCTACGCCGACCTGCCGGGCTTCCCGATCAGCACCGTGCACGGCCACGCCGGCGAACTGGTGCTGGGCCTTCTCGCCGGTGTGCCGGTCGCCTGCATGAAGGGGCGCGGCCACTTTTATGAAGGCTATGGTGCGGGCGTGATGACCTCGGCCGTTCGCACCTTCAAGCTGCTCGGCTGCGACATGCTGTTCGTGACCAATGCCGCCGGCTCGCTGCGTCCGGAAGTGGACGCCGGCAGCGTCGTCGTGCTGCAGGATCACATCAACCTGCTGCCGGGCAGCCCGATGGCCGGCCCGAACGACGACCGCTTCGGCCCGCGCTTCTTCAGCATGGCCAATGCCTACGACGCCGAACTGCGCCAGATGATCAAGGACAGCGCGGCCGCCAAGGGCATCACGCTGCACGAAGGCGTGTACCTGTCCTGCCCGGGCCCGCACTTCGAGACCCCGGCCGAAATCCGCGCCTTCAAGACCATGGGCGCCGACGTGGTCGGCATGTCGGTGGTGCCGGAAGTGATCGCCGCGCGCCATTGCGGCCTGAAGGTGGCCGGCGTCTCGGCCATCACCAACCTGGCCGAAGGCTTGAGCCCGTTCCCGCTGTCGCACGAGCAGACCCTGAAGTATGCGGCGGTTGCGGCCAAGGATCTGGTCACTTTGATTTATACGTTCATCGAGCGCCTGGGCGCCAACGCTTAACACGTCGTTCCCGCGCAGGCGGGAACCCAATTTTGCTTGAGCAGTCGATATGCGAGCAAAACTTGGACCCCCGCCTCCGCGGGGGCGACGATTGGAGATCACTTTATATGTCACGCGCATTCATCCTCCTGCTTGACTCCTTCGGCCTCGGCGCGCTGCCGGACGCGGAGAAGTATGGCGACGCAGGCGCCAACACCCTCGGCCACATCGCGAAATGGGCGGCCGAGCAGGGCACGCCATTGAACCTGCCGAACCTGGAAAAGATCGGCCTGGGCGCCGCCGCGCACAAGGCCAGCGGCGCATGGCCGGCCGGCTTCGAGCGCCGCGACGGCTTCACCGGCGCCTGGGGCGTTGCGCGCGAGCAGTCGACCGGCAAGGACACGCAGAGCGGCCACTGGGAAATCGCCGGTGTGCCGGTGCTGTTCGACTGGGGCTACTTCCCGAAAACCGTGCCGAGCTTCCCGAAAGAGCTGACCGACAAGCTGCAAGAGCTCACGGGCGTGCCCGGCTGGCTGGGCAACTGCCACGCCTCCGGCACCACCATCATCGCCGAGCTGGGCGACGAACATGTCAAGACCGGCAAGCCGATCCTCTACACCTCGGCCGACTCGGTGCTGCAGATCGCCGCGCATGAAGAGCACTTCGGCCTGGACCGCCTGTACGAAGTCTGCGAAGCGGCCTACGAACTGGTCAAGCCCTACAACATCGGCCGCGTGATCGCGCGTCCCTTCCTGGGCTCCGACGGCAACTACAAGCGCACCAGCAACCGCCACGACTACGCCGTCCCACCGACCGCGCCGACCTTGCTCGACCACGTCAAGGATGCCGGCGGCGAAGTCATCGCGCTGGGTAAAATCAGCGACATCTTCGCAGGGCAGGGCGTGACGCGCCTGATCAAGGGCGTCGACAACATGGCCCTGTTCGACCGCCTGCTGGAAGTGGCCGCGGACGGGCCAAATGAGGCGCCGGACAAATCGCTGACCTTCGTGAACTTCGTCGACTTCGACATGCACTTCGGCCACCGCCGCGATGTCTCCGGCTACGCCGACGCGCTGCGCGAACTCGACGCGCGCCTGCCCGAATTCATCGGCAAACTCAAGGAAGGCGACCTGGTCGTGATCACCGCCGACCATGGCTGCGACCCGACCTGGGCCGGCTCGGACCACACCCGCGAGCACATCCCGATGCTGTTCTTCGGCCCGGCCGCGCCCGCGCACGCTTTTGAGTCCGGACTCGGTGTGTCCGACACCTTCTCCGACATCGGCTCGACCCTCGCCAAGCACCTTGGCGCCAAACCTCTTTCGAACGGAACTCCTTTGCTATGAGCCCGAACCTGGATTTCAAACGTAATACCGCCATCGGCCTCGACCTGGGCTGGATCAACCATCTCACGGTCAACCGCAATGCCGCCGACCGCCGCGCCGCCAGCCTGGCGAACCGCCGCACGGTCAAGAAGGAGTACCAGGCCGCCTGGCTGATCCGCGCGATCGAGTGCATCGACCTGACCACCCTGTCCGGCGACGACACCCCGGGCCGCGTCGAGCGCCTGTGCCGCAAGGCCATGCGTCCGCTGCGCGCCGATCTGATGCAGGCACTGGGCATCGACAACCTCACCACCGGCGCGGTCTGCGTCTACCACGAGATGATCAAGCCGGCCGGCGCGATCCTGCAGGGCCGCCTGCCGATCGCCGCGGTGTCGACCGCCTTCCCGGCCGGCCTGTCCAGCCTGGAGACCAAGCTGCGCGAGATCGAACTCTCCGTCGCCGCCGGCGCCGCCGAGATCGACATCGTCATCACCCGCCAGCACGTCCTGACCGGCAACTGGCAGGCGCTGTACGACGAGATGGTCGCCTACCGCCAGGCCTGCGGCGACGCGCACGTGAAAGCCATCCTCGCGACCGGCGACCTGGTCACGCTCGACAACGTGGCCAAGGCGTCGTGGGTGTGCATGATGGCCGGCGCCGATTTCATCAAGACCTCGACCGGCAAGGAAGGCGTGAACGCGACCATTCCGGTGTCGCTGGTGATGGTGCGTGCGATCCGCGAATACTACGAGCGTACCGGCTTCAAGGTCGGCTACAAGCCGGCCGGCGGCGTGTCGAGCGCCAAGACCGCGCTGCAGTACCTGACCGTGATGAAGGAAGAGCTGGGCAATGAATGGCTGCAGCCGCACCTGTTCCGCATCGGCGCTTCGAGCCTGCTGACCGACATCGAACGCCAGCTCGAGCACTACGTCACCGGCAACTATTCGGCCGCCTTCCGCCACGCGCAACCTTAATCGAAAAAGACACGGATTCGTCATGCCGACTATTAAAGAGATTTTGCAAACTATGGATTACGGTCCCGCACCCGAGAGCACCAAGGAAGCGCAAGCGTGGCTGGATCAGCACGGCCGCCGTTTCGGCCTGTTCATCGACAACAAGTGGACCGAGCCGCTCGATACCTTCGGCTCGTTCAACCCGGCTGACGGCAGCGAGCTGGCGCAAGTCACCCAGGCGACCGAAGCGGACGTGGCGCTGGCCGTCGATGCCGCGCGCCGCGCCCATCCGGGCTGGGTCGCCATGGGCGGCCACGGCCGCGCGACCGTGCTGTACACGCTGGCGCGCCTGCTGCAAAAGCATTCGCGCCTGTTCGCCGTGCTCGAGACGCTGGACAACGGCAAGACCATCCGCGAAACGCGCGACGCCGATATCCCGCTGGCCGCGCGCCACTTCTACCACCACGCCGGCTGGGCCCAGCTGCAGTCGGAAGAATTCGCCGACTACCGCGCCGTGGGCGTGGTCGGCCAGATCGTGCCGTGGAACTTCCCGCTGCTGATGCTGGCATGGAAGGTCGCACCGGCCCTGGCCGCGGGCAACACCATCGTGTTCAAACCCGCCGAGTTCACCTCCCTGACCACGCTGCTGTTCGCCGAAATCTGCCAGATGGCCGGCGTGCCGGCGGGCGTGTTCAACGTCGTCACCGGCGACGGCCGCGTGGGCGAAGCCATCGTCAATCACCCGGACATCAACAAGCTGGCTTTCACCGGTTCGACCGAAGTCGGCCGCATCATCCGCAAGGCCACCGCCGGCAGCGGCAAGAAGCTGTCCCTGGAACTGGGCGGCAAGTCGCCCTTCATCGTGTTCGACAATGCGGACCTGGACGCCGCCGTCGAGGGCCTGGTCGATTCGATCTGGTTCAACCAGGGCCAGGTCTGCTGCGCGGGCTCGCGCCTGCTGGTGCAGGAGTCCGTGTACGACCGCTTCATCGCCAAGGTCAAGGCGCGCATGCAGAACCTGCGCGTCGGCTCGCCGCTGGACAAGTCGACCGACATCGGCGCCCTGGTCGATCCGGTGCAGCAGCAGCGCATCCACGGCCTGGTGGAATCGGCACGCGCGGAAGGCTGCGAAGTCTGGCAGCCGGTCTGCGACACCCCGGCCGCGGGCTCGTGGTACCTGCCGACCCTGATCACCGGCGCCTCGACCACCGCCACCGTGGCGCAGACCGAGATCTTCGGCCCGGTGCTGGTGGCGTCGAGCTTCCGCACGCCGGGCGAAGCGGTCCAGCTGGCCAACAACACCGTGTACGGCCTGGCCGCCTGCGTGTGGACCGAGTCGATCAGCCTGGCGCTCGACATGGCGCCGCAGCTGAAGGCCGGCGTGGTGTGGATCAATACCGCCAACCAGTTCGACGCGGCGTGCGGCTTCGGCGGCTACAAGGAGTCGGGTTTCGGCCGCGAGGGCGGCAAGGAAGGCATGTACGAATACCTGACGCCGCGCGCGGAAGATGCGCGCCCGGCGCTGCCGCTGCGTGCCGAGAAGGGCAAGGCCAAGCCGGTGGTATCGGTCAATGAAGCGGCCAACCCGTTCCAGATCGACCGCACCGCCAAGCTCTACATCGGCGGCAAGCAGGCGCGCCCGGACGGCGCCTACAGCCGCGCCATCAGCGGGGCCAACGGCGCCTTCCTGGCCGATGTCGGCGAGGGCAACCGCAAGGACATCCGCAACGCCGTCGAAGCCGCGCACAAGGCATCCGGCTGGGCGAAGGCCACCGCGCACAACCGCGCGCAGGTGCTGTACTACATCGCCGAGAACCTGGCCGTGCGCGCCGACGAGTTCGCGGCCCGCATCGCTGCGCAGACCGGCAGCAAGAACGCCGAGCGTGAAGTGCAGGCCTCGATCGAGCGCCTGTTCTACTGGGCCGCATGGGCCGACAAGTACGACGGCCTGGCGCACCAGCCGCCGATGCACGGCATTACCGTCGCGCTGAACGAGCCGGTCGGCGTGATCGGCGTGATCTGCCCGAACGAGAATCCGCTGCTGGGCTTCATCTCGCTGGTGGCGCCGGCGCTGGCGCTGGGCAACCGCGTCGTCGCGGTGCCGTCGGAAGCGCATCCGCTGTCCGCGCTCGACCTGTACCAGGTGCTGGATACCTCCGACCTGCCGGGCGGCGCGCTGAACATCGTCACCGGCAGCCACGATGAGCTGGCGCGCACGCTGGCCTCGCACTTTGACATCGACGCCGTGTGGCGCCACGATGGTTCGGCGGAAGGCTGCGCGGAAGTGGAACGCTTGTCGAGCGAGTCGCTGAAGCGCACCTGGACCGGCGGCGCGAAAGGGCGTGACTGGTTCGATGCGAAGCAGGCTTGCGGCCGCGTGGTGCTGCAGCATGCTACCCAAGTAAAGAATGTCTGGATTCCGTACGGCGTGTAAGACAAGCTGCGACGTTTGAATCACCCGTCATTCCCGCGCAGGCGGGAATCCAAGCTTGTTAGCGCAGTGCTAGCATAAATTGGGTTCCCGCCTGCGCGGGAACGACGTTTTAGAGATAACACTTAAGACGGGAAATAGCATGTTCCTCCCCCAAGAAATCGTCCGCAAAAAGCGCGACGGCGGCCAACTCAGCGCGGAAGAAATCCAGTTCTTCGTGCGCGGCATCCCCGACGGCCGCACCACCGATGGCCAGATCGCGGCGCTCGCCATGGCCGTCTATTTCAACGACATGACCATGGACGAGCGCGTCGCCTTCACGCTGGCGATGCGCGATTCCGGCCAGGTTCTGGAGTGGAAATCGCTGAACCTGCCCGGCCCGGTGCTCGACAAGCACTCGACCGGCGGCGTGGGCGATGTGGTGTCGCTGATGCTGGGCCCCATGATCGCGGCCTGCGGCGGTTATGTGCCGATGATCTCGGGCCGCGGCCTGGGCCACACCGGCGGCACGCTGGATAAATTCGAATCGATTCCCGGCTATTCGACGGTCCCCGATCCGGAGCTGTTCAAGAAGGTGGTGAAGGAAGTCGGCGTCGCCATCATCGGCCAGACCGCCCAGCTGGCGCCGGCCGACAAGCGCTTCTACAGCATCCGCGACACCACGGCCACCGTGGAGTCGGTCGCGATGATCACCGGCTCGATCCTGTCCAAGAAACTGGCGGCGGGCCTGGATGCGCTGGTGATGGACGTGAAGGTCGGCAGCGGCGCCTTCATGCCGACCTACGAAAAGTCGGTGGAGCTGGCCGAGTCGATCGTCCAGGTCGGCAATGGCGCCGGCACCAGAACGTCGGCGATCCTGACCGGCATGAACGAGTCGCTGTGCCCGGCCGCCGGCAACGCGGTCGAGGTGCGCGTCGCGATCGATTACCTGACCGGCAAGTCGCGTCCCAAGCGCCTGCACGAGGTCACCATGGCGCTGTGCGCCGAGATGCTGGTCATCGCGGGCCTGGCCGCCAACCATGAAGAAGCGAACGCGAAACTGCAGCGCGCGCTGGATTCGGGCGAAGCCGCCGAGCGCTTCGCGCGCATGGTCGCGGCCCTGGGCGGTCCGGCCGACCTGGTCGAGAATCCGGACGCCCACCTGGCGAGCGCACCGATCGTCGTGCCGGCGCCGGCGCTGGAATCGGGCTACGCCTACGCGACCGATTGCCGTGAGCTGGGCCTGGCCGTGGTCGGCCTGGGCGGCGGCCGCGTGCGTCCGCAGGATGCGATCGACTTCGCAGTGGGCCTGACCGGCCTGGTCGAGCTGGGAACGAAAGTGGAAGCGGGCCAGCCCCTGGCCATGGTCCACGCGCGCACCCAGGACGCGGCCGCGCGCGCGGTGCGCGAGGTGCAGGCGGCGTATCGGATCGGTGCCGAGCAGCCGGCCGGGCAGCCCATGATCTACAAGACTATCCGACCGTAATGGGACACGCATGAAATACGCAAAGCTTATCGACGAAGCCCGCGCCGCCCGCGAGCTGGCCTACACGCCGTACTCGAAATTCAAGGTTGGCGCCGCCCTCGAATGCAAGGACGGGCGCGTATTCCGCGGCTGTAACGTGGAAAACGCCTCCTATGGCCTGTGCAACTGCGCCGAGCGCACCGCCTTCTTCTCGGCCATCGCGCACGGCTACCAGCCGGGTGACTTTGCCGCGCTGGCCGTGATCGGCGACACCGCCGGCCCGATCGCGCCGTGCGGCGCCTGCCGCCAAGTGGTCCTGGAACTGGGCGGCAACGCGCTGCCGGTGGTGCTCACCAACCTGAAGGGCGACCTGCTCGAAACCACGGCCGCCGACCAGCTGCCAGGCGCTTTCGGCGGCTGGGACTTGAAATCCTGACCATGCCCTCCAACATGGAGGGATATTCGGATTTTCCAGTTAGGAGCAAATATGAGCCCGCAAGACTCGCAGATGTTGACTGATTTCCTGAACCAGCTGATCCAGGCGCGCGGCATCCAGAAGGACCCGGAAGCGGATGCGCAGATCCAGCGGGCGGTTGCCCAGCAGCCGGATGCGGCCTACCTGCTGGTCCAGCGCGCGCTGCTGCTGGAGCAGGGACTGAACAATGCCCGCAACCAGATCGCGACCCTGCAGGATCAGCTGCGCAACCAGCAGGGGCAGGGCGGCGGTAAATTCCTCGATGCAGATACTTGGGGAAACAGCGGGCGCCAGGTCCCGGCGCCCCAGCCTCAGGTCCAGCAATACCAGCCGGAATACCGGCAACCTTACCAGCCGCCTTACCAACCTTCCTATCAGCAAGCCGGTCCCGGCGGCTCGATGGGCATGGGCGGCGGTTTCCTGGGCGGCGGCTTGCGCGGTACGCTGGGCACGATCGCGACCACGGCGGCTGGTGTTGCAGCCGGTAATTTCCTCTTCCAGGGGCTGGAGAACATGTTCTCGCACCACGAGCGCGGCGGTAACCACCTGCTCAACAGCGACGACCCGGCCAACAGCCTGTTCAACGACCAGTCCGGCAGCTCGCTGGCCGACCAGGCCGGCCTCGGCGACGTCGACCAGTCCAGCAGCCGGCCGGCCGAAGGCCTGTTCGACAGCAGCGTCGATACGGGCACGCTGGATGATGGCGGCAGCCAGGGTTTCTTCGATGGTGATGGCTCCGATGAAGGCTTGTTCAGCTGACAGCGTCCCACTTACTACAGGCCCTCGCGGGCCTTTTTTTTGCCCTCACAAGAGGAAAGAAGGCTTTGACAATGCTAAATGTCGGAAAATCTTACAGCAGGATTGAATGGTCACAAATCCTATTTCCTTCGAGCATTGATCACGTATCATTTGATGAATCTGATGATTAAATTATCTAACAGTTCCTCTGCATATTTGTGAACTGTACTTTCTAAAGCAAATGTAGTTTTTATTCAGGAAATATATCTTAAAAAAATGTAGTAGATTTGATATCGA